>Ga0335078_10000641_pt1 | contig 53429 bp, 39 predicted proteins | sample Lox_Sample_32_FD_206711 | JGI IMG/M metagenome (GOLD analysis project Ga0335078, IMG submission 206711) | Soil microbial communities from Loxahatchee National Wildlife Refuge, Florida, United States - Lox_Sample_3.2 | ecosystem: Environmental > Terrestrial > Soil > Wetlands | place: USA... | reverse complement strand
CGTGACGGCTCAGAGTTTGTACCAAAGCCAGCGCCTTCTTGGGCTCAAGTGCATCGTTTTTCATCGCCTCCTGGCACTCCGCCAAATCCTTCTCCAGCGTTTCTGCAGCCTGGGGAAACCGCCTGCGCACGGCATAGCCCAATTCCTCCACGCTCATCTTTGCCCCTTGCAGCCCGCAGAGGTTGGCTACGCGCCGCCGGAAGCGCTCGTATGCCAGTTCAACGGCGGTTGCCGAAGCCCGCGCCTCGGCATAGAGCGAACCCAGCGCCTCAAGAAACTCCACGGGCGTGGCGCGCATCGGGGCGGGCAGGTTGCGCACCGGTCCGCTGCGCCGGCTAAAGCTGAAAATCAGCAGCAATCCGATTCCGAGAAGGCCGAGACGCAGCAGATTTAATGCCGCGCCGCTGGCATAGAACCAGTTCGAAAGTACCTCGCCGTGCAACGACTCGTCCCAATAGAAACGATGGTTCGCGGGCGCGCCTAGCGAGTTTAGAAATAGGTTCAGGTTTTCTGCGCGTTGAATGGAGCCGTTTTCAAGCGGCGTAGAGCCGGCCCACCAGATCACCTGGCCCTTGCCGCTCGCGTATTCGACCACGGCCGGCGCTCCTGCGCAGTTATATTGCACGCGATAGCGCGGCAAGCTGACTCCCCATGTTGCCTCCGGAGCCATCCACACTTCGCCCGACCCGGCCAGGGGGTCGAGCCCCTGCGGCGTAAGATTGCATGCCTCCTGAAATTGCGTTGGCGGCTGAACATCGCCATCCGGAGCCAACTCTCCGCCGCCCCAGCCCGTTAAAAGCACACGCCCGCCGCGGGCGACAATGTCATTCACGGCTTTGCGATCCTCGGACGAGGTGAAATTCGGTTGGGCGAAGATCACTACGGTTTGCGCGTCCGCCTTCTCCGCCAACTCGCTCAACGGATGCTCCCACCGCTCCACGTCGTAGCCGTTGGCCTGGAGCATTTCAAAGGCGGCGCGGGCGCCGTGCCTACCGGTGAGATGGGAACTGGGCAGTGGATTGTCGTCGCGCTTCTCTTCGCGCGCAAAGAAACCGGTGACCACCGCAAGTACCACAACTACGCACATGCAGCCGATGAGCAGCTTACGGTCTTTGGCGTCGAGCGAGGCGAAAAGTTTCATGACGCTTCGACCCCCAGTTCCGCAGCCAGATGCAATGCGGCGTTGAAGTCGGCGGCCGCAGCTTGGCGCCCACCATACCATGTGCGCTCGAAGCTCCGGGTGAGCGCGGTCAATGTTGGCTTGCGCGGATCGGTACTGCCGAGCAGCCTAAGGTACTCGCGCGGGGTACGCGCGCGGTCGGCCGGCCATGGGCGCCCTGCGGCAACATTCGATTCAAGCCGTGCGATGGACGCCCAATAGACAGAATGAATGGCCTCGCGCCACAGGCCGCCTGCCGCCGCGGCCTGCGCATCCTTAAGCCACAATTGCCACTCGCGAGCCGAGGGCGCCTCCGGGCCAGCCTCGATGTCCGGAACCAAACGCACGCGCGCGTTGTGCTCCAGGCGCACGAGAAGCAGGATCAATCCCGTGAAGGCGCCCATGATCAGCAGCACGACCAGCACCGTGCCAACCCAGTGTGCGCGCGCTCCAATGCCGGCCAGGGTCGCAAAGATCCTTGCGAGCAAGTTAGCGATCCATTCCAAGATCCGGTCCCTGGCCGTAAGCTCGGTTGCTCCTTTGTACTCCCGCTTGGCCAGAATCGCATCCAGCGATTTTCGCTGGTCTGTGTAAGCGGGACCGGCCGCGAACGTGCCGCCGGCCTGCTGTTCATCTTCTTTGAGGCGTCGAAGCGCGCGGTTGAGAAGGCTGCCCACGTCCGGGGGCTTGTTCTTCACGTTCTCATGCGCTCCCAATATGACGGCAGGCGCGCCGCTGTCCTTCTTTCCCGCGCGGCTCAATACAGAACGCAGCCAGCCGTAGCGAACCTCGCGCGCCGGCGATGTTGCAGCAATGGGCAGCCGCACGCGGTCGTCGGGACCTATGCGATCGGGATCGCACGCGTTATCGCCAGCAGGCGGCGGATTCTTGAGCTGGAGCTGGGCTGCGCAATCAGAAACCACGCCGTCCAACTGTTCCAGGTGCCGGCGGTACTCGTCGAGATTCACATCGCGCCAGCCATTGCCGGAGGCGATTTGCAGCGCGCACGCCTGCGAAACGCCTGCGAGCACAAGCAAAATTGCAACTGTGGCCCATGCTGCTGCCGCAAAGTCCCATTGGCGCAACGTGGATCGCGGCGGACTCATCGTTCTCCCACGTTATCAGGCGGGATAACCGGCGGGAAAATTCCAGTGCCGCCGGCCTGCGGTGCTGCGGAAGGCGGCTGCGCGCCCCCCGGGATCCATACTGTGCCGCTTGGGGCTTGCAGGGGCGTGAGCCCAGCCTGCTGCATCATCCATTCGATGTCGTAGCCCTCTTTGCGGATGCGCTGGTCGTAATAGAACAGGACCGCGGCAATTATAAAGATCGGCGCGAGCAACACGCGCGTGCAGAAATCCAAAACCACTCTTACGATTTCCATTACCACAAATGCCGCCTGCGAGTTCACCGAGCCGCTTCTTGTGGATGGGAGCACGGCAATCAGGATCAGCAGGGGGATGGCCAAAGCGATCATTATGCCAATAGCCAAAGCAATCACCAGCAGCCAAGTGACAAAGATGCGCCCCCGCGTGCCTGGGCTCAGACGCCAGGAGCGCATAAGCGACTCCCACGCGGTCTTCTTCTCTGCAACGCAGACCGCCATGCCCATCGCGTAGCCCAACCGCAACCAGATCATCGCGCCTAGCGCCGCAGCTCCCAACACAACCGCAAGGAAGACGAGGGCAGAACGCGAAGCAAGATCGCCGCCGGGCCGGGACACGAGAAAGATGAGCGGGGCGATAAGAGCAAAAGCAATGAAGGACGGAATAAATGCCGCGAATATCCATTTCAGCAGGATGTAGCCCAGATAGGTCCAGAAGCGGGGCGTCACGCTCGAGAGCGTGCCGCGGAAAGTGGGTTTCTCGCCGCGATGCACGTTCACCGCAGCTTGCGTGATCCCGGCATAGGAAAAGACGTAGATCGCAAGATATACCAGCAGGGCAATGGGGAGCAGCAGAAGGAAAGACAGGATCGTCGAGGGATCATCCAGCCACGTGTCGCCCTTGGTTGCGAAGAAGGCCACGAAGGGAATTACTAGCGCGAAGATAAGTACCAGGGGCAGCGCTGCCGTGCCCACAAACAACCAAAAGTTGCGCCGGTAGAGCTGCGCCGTGCGGTCCAGAATTTCTCCGAGGGTGGAGGGCCGTAGTGTGTCGTTCATTGCTTCACCTGCTTGCTCAAATCCGTTGCCGCGCAGACGGGCCCGCCGGCGCGGCTAGTTGAGAGAGCCTGCGGCGAGCCCGCTGCCGGCCTGTTCGGGTATGAGTCCCGCGGCCTGCATCATCCACTCGATGTCGTAGCCCTCTTTGCGGATGCGCTGGTCGTAGTAGAACAACGTGAGTCCGATGGAGTAGATGGGGCCGATCAGCGTGTTGATGAGAAAATTGCAGCACTGCGAGACAATCATCCACCCGATCGGCACCGGTTGCCCAATATGCTTGATCACGAACAGGAACGAGGGAAGAGCGGCCAGCACGACGAGAACCATGCGCACTGCGCCCACCAGCAGGCCGAGGACAAAGATGCGCCAGCGTGAGCCTTCGCTGAGATGGATGCTTCGCAGAACCGCCTGTTTCGCCGTCAAGCCCTCGACAACGCATGAGGGAACCGAAAGGGAGTATCGGAGCGACATCCACACGCCGTAAACCACGGCCAGAGACATCACGGGGAACAGAACGAGGAAGCCTAGGCTCGCTGCCATCATCGCGACAGGGTTTTCAGGGGTTTGGGGCGCGACGCCAGGGTAGGCAAGAAAGCCGTGAGGCATCACGGAAAAGAGGATGGCGAAAAGCGCCACATACAACATGACGAGCGGCGCCCATGCGCGGAATCCCACCACCGTCATCAGCCATAGGTAGCGCTTGGCCTGCGGCAGCACGCTCGTTACCGCTGCACGGATCGTCGCCGGCTGATTCAAGTAGACCCATGCGACTGCGCGGTTGATGGCCACGATCGACAACCCGGCAAGCAGCCAAACCGCCAACCCCTCGAACACTGCGACCGCGGCCGTTCCCCACTGCCAATGCGCCGTGACATCCGGGTAGCCAAGGAGGATGAGCGACCTGAGATAGAGCAGTTGGATCGCCAGCATGGCCGCGGCAAAGACCGACGAGATCCCCGCAAACAGCAGGAAACGATTCCGGTAGAGTGCGGCGGTTCCGTCAAGAATTTCACCGAGGTTCAAAGGCCGCAACTGGTTATCCATGATCGCCTCTTGCAAGTTCGGAGTCCGGAGCGCCACGTAGGGCTTCGCTTCCGGAAAAAGTGTTCGCCGAAGCCATGGCGGTTCTCCAATTCCTGTGGAGCCTTTGGACCGACGCGGTAACCCAGGTTTTGCCGTTGCAGGGATCGTAGCACAGGGCGGGGGCAGGACAGAGAATGGATTGGGCAAGGGCGGTGACGCTCTAGCAGGGCAAGGATCTCGCGCCGGAGCGGACGTATTCAGCTCAACCGGCGAGAGAAAAACACCATCTTTCAGGGGCCAAACAGGCTCAGGGACTAAAGCCCGCGTTTTTAGCAGCTTTGAGCGGCACGGCTGAAGCTGTGCCCTTTCAAAACCGGTTTATGAGACAGTTTCTATGGTTATTCTTGTTTTGCGACATCCGCGAAAAGAATGGCCGCTCGCCGGAATTGCGCTATGCCTTCCCCATAGTACAGCTCCGATAAGCGGCCAGCCCAATTGTCTTTCAGGAGGACGAAGTTTTCGGTTCTATCCGCGCGCGTAACTCTCCAGAGCTGTGCGGTTCGGGATGGTCAAGGTGCATCCGTGCTGCGCCACCAGACGGCGGCTTTTGAAACTGCTCAGGGTGCGCGTCACGGTTTCGCGCGAAGCTCCGATGAATTCGCCAATCTCTTCGTGCGTGAGCGAGAGTCGGCAGCTCGCGGGCCGCTCGGGCCTCTGTTCCGTCTCGCCGCTCCACACCAGAAGCAGGCGCGCCAAGCGCTCGGGTACCGATGTCGAGAGGCCCACCATACGCAGCTGCTCGCAGGCGGCGCTATACGTGTGGACCATCTCACGCGCTACCGACTGGTACGCGCCGGGATGGCGCGAGAGAAACTGCAGGAAGACTGCGCGCGAGATGTGCGCGATCTTCGCCGGATACAACGCGTCTGCGGTCATCTGGTGTTCGCCTCCAGAGATTGCAGACGACAAACCCAGCACTTCGCCAGCCTTGGCAATACGGAAGCTAAGGCGGCGACCGTCGGTCGAATTGATGGAGAGCTTCACCTCGCCTTCGAGAACTACGTAGATGCCCGAGCACGGCTGCGTTTCAGAGAAGATGACCGCGTCCGAAGGATACGCGGAGGGCGCGAGCAGACGTTCGAAATCGGCCAACGCATCGGCTGATAAAGAGTTGAAGAACTCGCCCCTCCGGTATGAAGGAGGATTGGCTTGATTGGTCATTTCATATGCCGTGCGCATTTCAGACCTCCGTGCTCGCGTGTTGAGAGTTGCTTGCCACTTCCTGGGCAAGGTATTGGGTCCAGGGTGTGCAGGTGAGGATAGCGGCTCCTGTTTGAGAGTAGATGTCTTGCAGGAGCCGAATTCCGCCGGCATCAGCAAACGTGGTTTCGCGTAAATCGAGGGAGAGTTTCTTCTTGGCTACTGCCGCCGCTTTCTCTTGCCAGAGGCGGCCAAGTTCGGCCGCCTCTGGTCCGGCAAGGCGCCCTTCCAACTTGAGAACCGCCGCGTTAGAGTTTTCTTCAAGCGTGATTCGAAGCATTTGCCAGCCCGTCCTGCGCCATGCCCGTATATAGGCACGACACATGCCAAACATTACGGCGGATGCCAAGAAGGCCGTGGAATGCTGAAAGTAAACAAGTTGTTGCTTCGCGGACAGTGCCACAGAGGGCGACGGGAATGACGTGTGACGAAATGGCGCTGACGAAGTTTCGTCACGGGGACTACATATAGTCGCCGCGTTCGATGCCGAGCTTCTTTATCTTCGAGTTGAGCGTAGTCCGCTTCAGGCCCAGCCGCTCGGCTGCGCCGCCAGGACCGCCGATCACACCTTTGGCCTCTCGCAGCGCACGCAGAATATGCTCACGTTCAGCGGCCTGTAAAGTGGGATTCGTGGCCACTGCCGCATCTTGTTCTACTTCCTGCATGGTTTCGAGCTCGGCGACAGGCACGTGGAGCACCGGTCCGCGCGTCAGGATTACGGCGCGCTCCAAGAAATTCTCAAGCTCGCGAATGTTCCCCGGCCATTCCCATTTGACGAGCGCTGCCATAGCCTCCGCCGGGATGGTCTCGACAGTTTTGCCCATGTGGCGGGCGTGGCGCGAGACAAAATGGCGCACCAGGATGGGGATGTCAGCGGTACGTTCACGCAGCGGCGGCGCAAAGACCGGAAACACTTTGAGCCGGTAAAAAAGATCGCTACGGAATTGCTTGTCGGCGACCATTTTCCCCAGATCGCGATTTGTGGCCGCGATGAGGCGTACGTCGATGGGAATGGGCCGTGTGCCGCCCACCCGTTCGATTTCGTGCTCCTGCAGAGCGCGCAACAGCTTCGGCTGCAAATCGAGCGGCAATTCGCCCACCTCATCGAGAAACAGCGTGCCTTCGTGGGCCAACTCCAGGCGGCCGATTTTGCGCGCGATGGCGCCGGTAAATGCGCCCTTCTCGTGGCCGAAGAGCTCGCTTTCGAGCAGCCCAGCGGGAATGGCCGCGCAATTGAGCTTGATAAAAGTGCGCTCGCTGCGCGGGCTCAGGCGATGGATGGCGCGCGCCAGCAACTCCTTACCGGTTCCCGTTTCGCCTTGGATGAGCACAGTTGCTTCGGTCGGCGCCACGGTCTCAATCTGGCGCAGCACATTGCGCAGTCCGGTGCTTTGGCCCACGATGTCGTCAAAGCGGTGCTCGAGATTGATCTCTTCTTCAAGGTATTGCTTTTCCTGGACGAGGCGGTCGCGCAGTTCGACAATCTGCTTGTAGGCAATGTGATTATTCACCGCCATCGCCACCTGCCCCGCCAACTGGTCCAGCATCTCGGCGTCGTGCAGGGTGAAGGCATTCTCTCTGCGGCTGGCAACCATCATGGTCCCGAGAGTTCGGTCGCGATGCACTAGCGGAACCCAGACTCCCGATTGCATACCCATCCCAATCAAGTGCTTCACCGATTCGGGCGCAAAGGGCCAGCGATCCACTCTGTTAAGGATGACGGGCTGTCGCGTGCGAAAGGCCCGGCCGGCGGGAGAAGCGTCAGGATCCAGTAGCACCGCGCTTTGTTTGGCGTCGGCGTCGCCAAGAAATTGCACGCGCAATTTGCCCGCCGCTGCGTCAAAGAGCGCAATGGTTGCCACGTCGTGCGGCACCATGTGACGGATGCTTGCGGAAAACGCTCCCAGCACCTTGCGGATATCGACGTTGACCAGCAACAGACCGCTCAACTCGGCGATCACCGACTCCTGCGCCTGTTTGCGCTCCGTCACGTCGCGCGTGATCTTGGCGAATCCCCTGACCGCTCCGGCGCTGTCGTGGATGGCCGTGAGCACGATGTTGGCCCAGAAGCGGGAGCCGTCCTTGCGTATGCGCCACCCCTCTTCTTCTACGCGATTCTTGGCCACAGCCTGGCGCAGGAGTTCGGCAGGGCGGCCCTGCGCCACATCTTCCGGCGTGAAGAATCGCGAAAAGTGCAGGCCAAGCACCTCGTCCGCCTTATATCCCTTGATGCGCTCGGCGCCGGGGTTCCAGGTCAGGACGTGCCCCTCGCGGTCGAGGAGATAAATCGCATAATCGCCAATGCTCTCGACGATCGAACGCAGCCGCGAATCGTTTAGCCGCAAAGCCTCCTGCGCCTCTCGTTGCTCGGTGGCGTCGCGGATGAAGCTCACCACCGCGGGACCATCCGGGGTCTGCATCGGCTTGAGCATGATGTCGACGGGAAATTCCGAGCCATCCTTGCGCAGGCCGAAGAGATTCAGCGCCGCGCCCATTTGCCGCGTGCGGGGATGCGCACTGTAGTTCTCGCGATGCCGCGGGTGAGCGCCGCGGAAACGCGCCGGTACCAGCATTTCGACGGGCTGGCCTATCAGTTCCCGGCTGGAGTAGCCGAACAGTTCTTCTGCGCGTGGATTGGCGCCGCGCACCACACCATTGGCGTCCGAAACGAGGATCGCGTCCGGCGAAAACTCAAACAACCGCTCGATTGTGTTTTGGGCAAAGGTTTCGCCGACGCGTTCCAGCGCAGCCGCGTGTTGCCCGGGAAAATTCGGGGGGCCCATTTTGTGCTACCGACCTACCTGAAAGGTACCCCGCCGGACCACTCGTTTGCAACGACGATTTTCGGCCGCTCAGCGGGGCTTACCGCTTCTCTAACAGCTACGAGCAGCGATGTCGTTGATTCACAAGAGACGCCACCGAAAGCATTGCGAACAAAAAGATTACTGATGCGGAGGAGGGCTTGGCGAAACCGGCACCCGGTTGAAGGCCTGGGCAGTTCCCGCATAGGCAGGGCCCCAGATGTGTGCCTTTTCAGCTTCGCTGCGCTGTAAGACTGCGCAACAGGAAAAGATCAGCCCGCACCAGAACCACAGGAATCGGTTGTCATTTAGGTCGCCGCTGAACATTGCCGCAGTGAGCAAGTACAGAAAGCCAGGCAGCAGGAAAGCGGATTCCACCGTCAGATGCGCCACGCTGCGCCGCAATGAGCGGAACGCGCGCCACAACAGAAAACCGAGCGCTGCCAGACCCACCAGGCCCTGCTCGCTAAGGACCTGAAGGATAAGGTTGTGCGGATAATGGTGGTCGTCTTGATGCCAATAGAACATGCTCCAGCCACCGATGCCCCAGCCGAGGATGGGGCGAACGAGCCAGGCGCCGATCGAGGCACGATAAAACTGGAGGCGTTCGACCGCAGTTCCCTGAGCTTGCGGCGAACCCGTTGCCAGCGCGATCAATTCATCTGCTTTGTATTGGAACTTTGCCTCCGAAGCGCCGTAGAACCAGAACGCAGAGAGCGCGAAGACGGCAGCCACGACCACCACACCCGCGATTAGCATTTGCCTGCGCGAGAGCAGCGGCGACCGCAGGCGCGGAACGAAGAAACCCAAGCAGACGACAAATAGAACGGCGACCAGCGGGCCGCGCGCTTCGGCTGAGACCAGCCCAAGAGCGAGGAACGGGATGAGCAATAAGAGCACGAACCTGCGCGTCTTTCGGCTCTCGGCCGGATAGTAGAGAAGCAAAAGCAGACCGAGACCAATCGTTTGCGCCTTGGTAATATGCGCAGGATTATCGGTTGCGCCCATCGCTCCGCTCGAGCTGAACCTGAGGCTCACCGCGGCGACCAGGAGAGCAAATGCGACGATGCCGACGACGAAATCGCGCAGGTCTTCGCGGTCCCGCACCAGAAAAAACGGCGCAAGAAACATCAAGGGGGCCAGCCATAAAAAGGTACGCGCTTCATCACCGCCATATTGCGGGCTCGCAGTCCACGCGACGCTGCTGTAGGCGACGATCACAAACAGAAAAAAGGCCAAGACTCCTTTGCGGCTGGCAGGAAAGCCCGGCGCCGCGGGCGCCCCCGGGCCGGAACGGATCAACCGCAGGAAGATTCCTGCAGCCACGGCAAGGGCCGCAAGCGTGAGTTCGCTAAATCCGGCATAGTGCGTCAAACCCTCTGCAGTCCACCACGGAATGAAGAGGGCAGGCGCAATAAATGCAGCGGGATATCGCGCAATTCCGGCGAGCGCGAACGTCGCAAGGAGAAGAACGGCAATCAGCGGAACCGGGTCGAGAGCCAAGTTGAGGTGTTCGCGCGCCGCAACCAGCGCTACCAGCCCGATGAGCGGGAGCCAGATCAACCAGAATGATGCAGAACGGTTCATGTCTTCTCCGCGTTATGGCCGGGCCGAACCGAATTGCCAGTTCCTTCTCCCGCGTAGCCCCACGTTCCAGGTGTAGGCGATCCACCCTGAGCCGCGTCCGGCGAGAACGGCAACATATGCCACGATCAAAGCAGCCTCGAATGCCGCGGCCCACAGCGGAGACTGCAATTCGCCGAGCGCCCAGCGTCCGGCAAATGCGAGGCCACCCAGGGCCAGTGCCGTCAACAGCGAAGGCGCCATGCGCTTCCATGGCGTGCGCAACGCAAAAAAGCGACGAAACGTGCGTGCTGTCAGCCATCCCAGCAGAATGTGCGCCACGAGAAGCGATGCGGCGATGGCGGCGAGAAGCACATGCCTGGGAAGAAAACGGATCGAGATTGCGGTCATCGTGAGAAACAGCGCCAGACTGGCCAATACATTCATTGCATTGCATGGCTTCACCGTGACGGCGTCAATGGCGCTGCGCAGCGCGACATAAAACAGATACGACGGAATCGCGAGCAAAACAAGACGGATGACGTTGATATTGGCAAGGTAACGCGATCCAACCCATGTGCGCACAGCCACGTCTGCGAACACCACGAGCTGCAAGCAGGCAAAAACCGAGATCTCGAGAATGGCAGCCACTAGAAAGCGCAGCCGTGTCTGCACTTCTTCATGGCGATCCTGGCCCAACATCATGCTCAACTTTGACAGGAGAACCGTGCCCAGGGGGCCGACGGCATAACCCGTTACCAGCAAAATATTGAGACCGAGCAGGAGCGGCGCGACTTGGGCGAGCGGGAGGTAGTGCACTGCAATCACCGGGCCGATGGCCTGCAGAGCGGCCGCGCCCACGTCGCCCGGGACACGCGGAACACTGTATTCAAGCAGCTCGCGGCAGCTCGCAGTCAGGTTCCGCCAGCTTGATTCAAAGGCATGTCTTGCAACCGGGACCGCAAACAGAGCGCCGAAAAGCAAAGTAACTCCACCTATGACGCCAACCATTAGCGCAATTGAGCCGCTGCGGTGCAACAGCGCAACGATAACAAGCGGCACAATGGCAAGATTCAGCACTTCCATCGCATTGGCGCGCGACATCGCCAGCAGCCCGCGAAAATAGCCGTACACGGTGCGGTGAATCACCATACCGGAGAGGAGAATGGCCAGCGCAACGACCAGCGCCGCCTCACTCCGCTCACCGAAGAGCCAGCTCGCCCACTGTTGCTGAAATGCAAACAGAGCAGCAGAAAACAACACGCACAGCGGAAAAAGAAGCACCAACGAGGCAGAGAAGTAGGTGGTTTCGGAGCCGCGCTTAAGGCCGGCAGCCCGCGCCACGTAACGCGGCAATGCAGTTGAGAGGCCGGCGAGCACTCCGGCGAGCAGCCACGCCAGAACGCGCCTTAGCAGCATGTATTCGGAAAGCGCGTGGGCATCGAGCCAGCGGCCCAGGATGGAAATCACCGCGAGTGATGACGCCATGACCGTAACCTCAGCCGTTAGCGTCAGCACTACGTCATGGACAAACGGCCGGGGACGGCCACTCATTTGCGCCGGGGGCTGCGCGGTGTGGGCCGCCTCAGTTGGGCCGCGCAGACCATCTTCTGCTATCGCGTCATCAATGGCCGCATCTAAAACGCGGCCGCTAGCACTCATGATCCCCGCCGGGGAAAATTGGGACTGCATTGCTCTGCGTCTTGCTTGCCCGCCCAGTGTAGACTCCTTCAGGCCGTTGGTCCCTGCGCCTCTTCGACTTGCGATTGCTCAACGCGCCGGCCAGATGAAACAGTTTTCTCGAAACCGAACCGGTATTTGCCGGCTGCGCTTCATTCAATACGGCGCCCAGCAAGTGCACGTTGTTGGATTCAAGAATTTGCCGTGCCTTGAGGGCTGCAACTCGCCGCGTCGACTGCGCCTTCAATACTAAGACGACCCCGTCTGTGAGCTGGCCAAGAACCAAGCCTTCGGCGGAGAGGCTGATCGGCGGGGCAATCAGAAGGAGGTTTTCGAATCTCTCTTGCAGTACGGCGAGGTATTGGCGAAGGTGCAACGATGTGAGGCATCTCATTTCGGCTGCGGGCAGCACCCAAAGATTGCTGTTGGCGGTGTCGTGCGCGCGGTCGGCACTGAAGTCGGACTTCGCATTGACAAGATTCGAATGGCTTTCGAGCCCGTAGCGCAAATGGAGCGACGGCGCAAATGTGTCAGCGTCGATGAGACAAACCGGCTGCGAGGACAGGCTCGCCAACGCCTCCGCGGTCCGCGCAGCGACTTCGGCGGCGCCATCGCCTTCCTCGGCGCCGCAGAAAACAACAGAGCGGCGGGACTCGGGCTCGGGAAGCAGAAACAGCCGTTCCACCAGTGCCAACTCCGGCGCGGATGCCACTCCGTGCATCGCCTGCCGGCTCTCCGTTCCTGCCGTTCTCCGATTACCGGCGTGATTCGAATGCAATCCGCCTGCACCGTTGTCATCATCGCGCGAGATGGGCCATGCAAACATGAATACCCCTTTACATCGAAGAACGATTTTTCTCTATTGAGCCCTAAAAGACGCATTCACCAACTGCGGTTCCGCCGATGCCCCCGGGCTGCTTTCGCGCGGCAGAAATGCAAGCACCGGGGAGTTGAGCATCCATTCCACTTCTTCAGGAGTGCGCAGCGTGGGATCGAGTTTGTCCGCGAATACTGCGGCGCCGAGTCCCCCGACTATGCCCAGCAGCGAGCCGAAGAAGACATACCACGGTGCTGAGTGCGACGGCAGCACAGGGACAATGGGCGTTTCCGCGACGCTCACATTGAGAATGCCATGCTTGTCCAAGGCATCGGAGATGCGGGCCTCCTCTTCCTTGTGGAGATAGAGGTTGTAGTTGTCTTCTGCCTGCTTTTCGTTGAGCAGGAGATTCTGCTGCGTGATGCCTTGTTTTTGCAGCCACTGCACTTTGTTCTGCCATCCGGAGAGCTGCGAAGCAAGCACCGTGGAGCGCGCTTCGAGCCCCGCCAGATCGGCATCGGTCTTCATCAGATCCTGCCGCATCATTTCATAAGATGGATCGCGGTCGGTGGTTTTGTCCTGCAGGGGCTTATTTTCAGCGTCGGCGATCGCCTGGGTCGCCTGCTTAATTTGCTCGTCGAGCTCCTGCACCGCGGGATAGTCAGGCTGGAACTTCGTTAGCAGCTCAGTGCGTTTCAATTCTAGATTGAGCAACGTGGGCTTCAACTGCTGCAGTAAAAGTCCGTTGTCCGCGACCTGGAGTTGCGTCGTCTGACGGTCCGGCAGCGACCGGAACCGGGTGTCAATATTGATGAGACGGTGGTGCGTCGCGACGGTTTCCGCCTGGGTTTGCGCCTGTGCGGTCTCGAGATCGCTCACGTGTTCGAGCGCATCTTTCAGCTCGATGTCCGCTGCCGCAACCTTGTTGTTTTGGGTAAAGTCGATCAGCTGTTGTTGCGCCTCGTCCAGGCGGTTGCGCGCCTGCACCGTCTCCTGATGAAAGAATGCATACCCGCCCGGCGGGCGATGAACCAGGGCATGCTCCTTGAGATAGGCATCGCCGAGCGCCTGCAAAACGTGAGCAGCGAGCTGCGGATCGGTGGAACTGTAGCTGACCACGATCACATCGCTCATCTTCAACACGGAAACCTCGAGCTTCGAAGCCAAACGGTCTACGGCGTGTGCGATCTTCTGGTCCTCCGCGGTGCGCCGCAACAGTACGCCGAGAAAGTCGGGCTGGTTCTGCAGGCCGCACGCCAGCACCACTTGGCGCAGCACATCGTCGCTGCGGATTAGAGCAATTTCCGAATTGAGCTGCACCTCGTTTAGAGCTTCTTGCTGGTTCACAATGAGCTGATCGGGTGTCCCGCTCGACACGACAGGCTCTGCGCGCCGCGGCTGGCCTTCGTCGATCAGGAACTCCATTTGCGCGCGGTAGCGATCGGAGAGAAGCAAGCCGAAGACGATGATGCACACGAAGATCACCGCGAAAACGGCGAAGGCAGTCTTACGCTGCCGCCGCACCATGGCGAAGAAGTCATGGATCCGAGAGTGCAGGTCCTGATCAGAGCGGGCTTTGACGCGCATCAATTCTGTGGGCATGATAGACTCAGGTCTCTGGTTAGAAATCGCCGGCTCGTGAAAGTTCATCCGGCCGCGCCGTTCAATCAGTTCGCTTCGTTCCGTATCCTTACGGAACGCCGCTCGTGTAGACTCCGAGCGAACTGGTCGGGATGAAACGGTCGATCTTCGATATCGTGTTTTGTGGAACGAACAACATGTCCCCAGGGTGCAGATACATGTCTTCGGACAGATTGCCCGATTTCAGCATTTTCTTAACGTTCAGCTTTCGCGCTTCCACAAATGAGCCGTCTCCGACCCGCCGGAAGAGCAGGACTTCGGAGTGCTTCGAGGCTTGAGTCAGGCCGCCTGCGATCGCCAGTGCCTCAGTGACTGAGGTGTTGTCGCGGAGGTCGAATTTTCCGGGATGGGCGACCTGACCGTTCACGACGAAATACGGCTGTTGGAAGTCCTTCAAATCCACCGTTATCACCGGGTCGTGAAGAACAGGCGCATACACAAGCTTTAGAGCGTCCCTAAGTTGCGGAAGATCCTTTCCGGAAGCCTGGAAATCGCCAACATTCTTCAATGTCACGTACCCATCGGGCGCCACCTTGACCGTCTGGTCGAATTCGGGACTCAAAGGGAAATTCAGCTCCAGCACGTCACCCGGTTCCACACGATAGCGCGGCCTCTGCTGCAAGATCGCTTCATGCTGCGATGGGGCAACATCCGCCGTCGGCGCCTCCGCAGCGACCACAGCACTCCGCTGCTGGCACCAAGCATTCGGCGCAATGGAAAAACATGTCCCAGCGGCCAAAACACCAAGAGATGAAAGGACGTTTCTTATCCGCTGGAGCTGTTCGTCCAAGTGCATAGAAGCCCACCTCAAGGAAGGATCCCCACCTTGTTTGTTGCGACGCGGATACCGGCGGTTGCCCAGGGGCACGCCCTTGGTTCGATGGTCGGATCAAAGCAAGCGGCCACAGTGCAATAACTTGCGCGCAATGTCACGCACTTGATTTGGTTGTTCAAGCGGCCGTTGGCCTCAAGTGCCCCTGCCAGGTCATCAATTCGGTGCGCCGCCGCACGCCGAACTTTCGCAAAAGATGGGAAACGTGAAACTTCACTGTACTTTCGGAAATGTTAAGCGCATTGGCGATCTCCTTGTTGCTTAACCCTTGGAGAATCGACAGTAGTACCTGGCGTTCGCGTTGGCTCAAATAACCGGGCTCACCCGGCCCTGCATACCGGGGCCTGGTAGCCAACAACCAATCGACAAACCGGCCGAGTTGGCGAAGCGAAAGCCAAAATTCTCCTTTGGCGACTGTTTTTACGGCGCGTGCCAGGAGGCGGGGCGCATCCGCATATCGAACGACGCCTTTCGCGCCCATGCGCAGGTAGGGGAATATCTCCTCGTCGTGCAACGTATCAATTACAACCAGCAGTTCCGAACCCGGAAAGCGATCGTGAATCCGCTCGATCAAGGATGCGGCACCAAGATGATCTGGGCTTGCGTCGAGAACATAAACCCTGGAGCGCGTTAGCGAAAGATGCTCGACTCCGCGGCCTGGAATATGCGGTATGCGCACCGGGCGCACTCTTATACCGCCTCCAGAGAGAGTTCGTTTCATCGATGCAAGAAGGCCGGGATGCCGCGAGAGCAGGCAAACGGTAGGTTGGTAAAGAGTTTCGCTGCTATTCAATTCGCGGATCTCCCCCATTAATTTATTTATCGGAACTCTTTCATTAAATTATTTGGACTCTGTTTCGCGCCGCTAGAGGTACAAAGTACCGGATTATCAATATGATCTGCATTAAAAATGCTAACTTTACGGCTTCACTGGCGAAAACGAGTCCTGATGGCCAGGCATCCCGATGCGCATTGCTTGCAACTGAGCATATGTGAACAAAAGAAAGATAGTTAAGCTTCCGTGAAAAGTAGACGCTTGGGCCCCGTAACCTCTGGAAACCGCACGTCTTGAGGCTGCACACGGCAAAGAATCCAAGGCGATACGTGACAATGAATCCTACAACTTCCCTCTTTCCAATCGATTGCGAAGAGTCTGCAAGCCAGCTCGAAAATTCACTGTACCAAACAACAATTGAAGCGAGTGCCCCTCCGCTCATGTGCCTGGCAACCCTTACAGGGGACGAAGTTGAGACGATTGACGCCGACTGGGCGCTCGTCGCAGCCAGTTCGGCTATGCGTGAGGTGCGGCGGCAAGTATACCAATTACGAGCGATCGATGCGCCCGTGCTTCTGCTCGGCGAGTGTGGCACGGGAAAGGAAGTAATTGCGCGCTTGCTACACCGACTGTCAAGCATAGAAAACAAGAAGTTTGTGAAGATCAACTGTGCCGGCCTACCGTTGGAAACGATGCAACGCCACCTGGCCGCGCGCGATAGCAAGCCTGCAGCAACGGCGCCTGGCGCAGCCCAACAACGCACTCTTCTGTTCGACAATATTGCCGAATTACCGTTAACATTGCAATCCGTTTTACTGCATGCTCTTCAGCCGAGCCCTGCCGCTCGCTTCGAACACGGCAACGGCGGGGCAGCGCGAATTCTTGCGGCAACCAGTTCGGATCTCGAACGGGAGGTCAAAGCGGGCAAATTCCGGCTCGATCTTTATTATCGGTTGAATGCATTCACTATACATTTGCCTCCGCTGCGCGAGCGCCGTGAAGACATCCCTCTTCTGCTCGAACACTTCGTCAATACGTGGTCCATCCGCTATTGCCGACCCCGACCGTCCATCTCGCCGCGCATCCTTGAGTGCTGCGCGGGCCATTCCTGGCCGGGAAATGTGCGCGAGCTCGAGAACTTCGCCAAAAGACATGTCGTCTTCGGTGACGAAAAGACTCTCCTTGAGTCCATCGAGCCAATATCTAGGAACCGGTCCAACACAACCGAAGCCGACGCAACAAGCAGAATATCGCACGACGGCCTAAAGCGGCTCGTGGGCAACCTACGGCGAGAAACGGAGAAAGCTGCGATTCTGCAGGCGCTGGAAAAAACCCGCGGGTGCAAGCAGGATGCCGCCGGTCTGCTCAATATCAGCCTTCGCACGCTGCATTATAAGATTCGCCGCTATGAGATCGAGACGGTGCGCATTGCGCGGCGCGATCAGTTGAACGGGACGGCCAACCGTGCCGATCAATGAACCGGAGTCAACATCCAATTCGAATGCAGGTTCTGCGGAATGCGCTTCGCTGGCCAGAAGTCTAGTGTATCCCTAACCTTACGTAGCAGGATTACCCCACCCTAAGGTCCAAATCACTCCCCTCCCGATTTCCGCCTACCGGACAGTTGTCCTCTGACTCCCCCATACGCAAAATACGAAAAGTATCACCCAAGGGGGTCTTTGTCATGACAGTCTGTAAGCGACTTCCGGCGCCGGTGTGCGCCTTAGCTGCAATTGCGCTGGTCAGCGGTTGCGTCCAGCGCGCGTTCGCAACGGAGTATTTCGTTTCAACCACTGGAAATGATCGTAGCGGCACAGGGACGAGCGATAATCCCTGGGCAACAATCGCTCATGCATCTTCCTATGCTGGACCCGGCACAACGATTTACGTTGCGGCGGGAGTTTATATAGGATCCTTCGACACGTACGCTTCGGGGACGCCTTCGGCATACATCACCTACGAAGCCACTACTGCGAACTTCGGCGCTTCGGTGAACTGCGCGCAAGTCGCAGCCAATCAAGGGGATCTCGGTCAATGCGTGCGGCTTATTGGGACGTACTCCGATACTTGGGACAACTACGGCGACTACGTTTCCATTCAGGGCTTTGACGTGACTGGGCCCGGCACCAACGGCCTCTATACGCAAGGCAATGCAACCGCAATTACCGGCAACCACATTCACGACATGCTGACGGACACCTGCAGCAGCGAAGGCGGATCGGGAATCAACCTCAACGGCACGAATGCCGAAGTGATCGCAAACTATGTGCACAACATTGGGCCGTTCCCCAGCGCCTGCGACTGGATGCAGGGCATCTATTTCCTCCAGGCAGGAGGCTATGCGGAAAACAACATCTCATTCGCCAATGCGGGATTCGGCATCCAGCTTTGGCATTGGCCAGTCAATATCCAACTGGTCAACAACACAATCTTTAACAACGCGAGCGGCGGAATCGTTCTCGGCACCGACGACGACTTTACCGTCGATTACATTCAGGTGAGCAACAATGTTGTAGTGAACAACGGCGGCATCGGCATTCAGGAGCAGGGCCAGTCCTGGTCCAGCACCGGAATCCATAACGTCTACTCGAACAACCTAGTTGAAGGCAACTCGCAAGGTGCGTATTCGCTCCAGAACGGCCTATCGTACACGTCTTCAGTCTGGATCAATCCGGCGTTCGTCAACTATACCGGCAATTCCGGCGGAGATTATCACCTGCAATGGGGCAGTCCCGCCATCAACGCTGCGAGTGGCAGCCAAGCGCCACCCACGGATTTCGACGGCAACGCCCGCCCCCAGAATGGCAGTTACGACATCGGTGCTTATCAATTTATGAATAACTAAGTTAATAGATAACTAGTGAGACTAGCGCTGCCGTAATTAGATTATGTATTTATAGTTGCCAACTCCACCGATAACAACATTTACAGAACGATTCGGCGCTTGGGCGCCGCTGCAGGGCATGTTTTAGCTGCACATCCCATTACGGCAAAACCAGAGTTGCTGCGTCCTGTCAGGCGCATGTCGAGGTCATCGCTTCCAAGCGGCCGCACCGATCCGAGAGTTCGGGCTGCGGGATACATCACCTTTGGTTTTGCTTTGGCGCTACAGTTGTAATTCGAAAATCTCCCGCGATTTTCACGGTGGCGAGGTTGTGCTTTCTTACAGAAAGCACAAAGATGCGCCGGCATCAGAAAAATGGTTCTCCATTTCGGTGATGGCCGCCACAATTGCGTGTGAGCCGCAACGCGGCGCGGCAATCCAGCAAGCACAAGAATACATGAAGCTATCACCTCAAGGAGAACGGCTTCATGGTATTCAGCAAGCGCCCCCCGGCGTTGCTGTGCGCCTTGACCGGAATCGCTATGTTCAGCGGTTGCGGTCAGCGCGCATGCGCAACGGATTACTACGTCTCAACCACTGGAAATGATAATAGCGGTACAGGGTCGAAAGCTCATCCCTGGGCAACGATCGCTCATGCATCCTCTTATGCTAAACCCGGCACAACAGTATACGTCGCGGCGGGAATCTATACAGGGTCCTTCGATACGTACGCTTCGGGGACGTCTTCGGCATACATCATTTATCAAGCGGCCACTTCGAACTTCAGTGCTCCAGTGAATTGCGCGCAAATTGCCGCCGATCACGAAAACCTCGATCAATGCGCGCGGCTTATCGGGACATACTCCGACACTTGGGATAACTACGGCGACTATGTTTCCATTCAGGGCTTTGACATTTCCGGGCCCGGTATCAACGGCATCTATACACAGGGCAATGCTACTGCAATCATCGGCAATCACGTTCACAACGTACTGCCAAGCACCTGCAACAGCGAAGGCGGCTCGGGAATCAACCTCAACGGCACCAATGCCGAGGTGATCGCGAACTATGTACATAACATTGGGCCATTTCCCAGCGCCTGCAACTGGGTACAGGGTATCTATTTCCTCCAGGCCGGAGGCTACGCACAAAACAACATTTCTTTCGCCAATTCGGGATTCGGCATCCAGCTTTGGCACTGGCCAAGCCAAATTGCGCTGGTCAACAACACTATCTTCAACAATGCGAGCGGCGGCATCGTTCTCGGCACCGATTACAGCGATTTTACCGTCGATTACATTGAGGTGAGAAACAACATCGTGGCCAGCAATGGCGGGATCGGCATTCAGGAGCAGGGTGAGTCCCAGAGCAGCACCGGAATCCATAACGTGTACACGAACAATCTGGTTGAGGGTAACTCGCAGGGTGCATTCTCACTTCAGAACGGCCTATCGCCGGCGTCCTCCGTATTAAGCAATCCGGACTTCGTCCGCTACACGGGATCTTCCAAAGGGAACTATCATCTGCAATCGAGCAGTCCTGCTATAGGCAATGGGTCCAGCAACGAGGCGCCCTCCACCGATTTCGATGGCAACGCCCGCCCGCAGAGCGGCAGATACGATATTGGCGCTTATCAGTTTATGAATCCGTAAATGCGCGATTTTCTGTCGATACCGAAGACATCGAGCGCGCCGCCGCAATTCTAGCGGCGCACTCGAAACCTTCCTCGCAATCGCAGACGCTCACGTTATCGCTCGTCTGCTTGCTTTATGCCTCGAACGGCACCAAAGTTGGCTCGGCAAGCGCTGCCGCAGCCGCGGCAGGGATGGGTCGGTATCCCAATTCCATCGACTGCAGGCGCGCAAGCAGTTCATCATTATCGCCTCGCCGTGCCGTCGCTATCAGCACCTCGAGATGGCGGCGGAATGCAGCCTCTTCGAAAGGTAGCGGCTCAATCTCGAACACTTTTTCAAAGCCGGTCTCATGCAGCGATTCCCCGCGGGCGACCAGCTCTTCAAACATTTTTTCGCCCGGCCGTAGTCCGGTGATGGCGATCGGTATGTCTTTGTCCGGCTCCAGACCCGAGAGCTCGATCATTTGCCGCGCCAGGTCGATTACCTTGCGAGGATTCCCCATATCGAGCACAAATACTTCGCCGCTCTGTGCGAGCGTGCCCGCGCAAAGTATCAGTTGAACGGCCTCCGGAATCGTCATGAAGTAGCGTTCAATATCCGGATGTGTGACTGTCACCGGACCGCCCTTTTCGATCTGCTTGCGAAATAGCGGAATGACGCTTCCGTGGCTGCCCATCACGTTGCCGAAGCGAACCGCTGCCGCGCGCAATTCATCGTCGCCAGAAAAGATGGAAACCAATCTCTCTCCTACCCGCTTGGTTGCTCCCATCACATTGGCCGGGTTTACGGCCTTGTCGCTGGAAATGAAGAGAAAGTTCTTCGTTCCGAAAGCACGGCAGGCTACGAGCAGATTCTTCGTGCCCATGACGTTGTTGAGCACCGCCTCGCACGGATGTTTCTCCATTAAGGGAACATGCTTGTGCGCCGCGGCGTGAAAGACGACCTCTGGCCGCGCCTCGGCAAAGACTGCGGCCAATCGCTCCGGCACTTTGATATCGGCAATTACCGCTTCGATTGCCGCGTTTGGATTGCGGAACTTGAGCTCCTGCTCGAGTTCGTAAATCGAGTTTTCGTCCTTGTCAAGAAGATAGAGCCGCGAGGGAGCGAACAGAAGCAGCTGTCTTGTCAGCTCGCTGCCAATCGAGCCGCCCGCCCCCGTGACCAGGATGCGACGCCCCCTCCACGCCTGCCGCACTGACTCGGGGAACTCGCCTGCAGTAACGCTGCTTCGTCCCAGCAGATCTTCAATGCGAACCTCTCGAACGTTGCTAATGTTTATGCGGCCGGTCGCGATCTCGTCCAGAGGTGGAATGATCCGGGTTGAGACGCTGAGCTTTCTGCATAGAGTGAGAATGCGTGTAAGTGCTCCAGCTTTCGCCGCAGCGATGCTAATGAGCACTTCGTCGATGAGATGCTTATCCATCAGACCTTCCAGAGCGGATCCCGTTCCTAGCACGCGGACCCCCGAAATCAGCGCGCCGGTCTTTGTCGCGTCGTCGTCGACGAATCCCACTACTTCCAGATCGCGGTGCTTGAATAACTCGCCCGCCAGCAGGGCGCCTGCATATCCCGCGCCATAGAGAAGAACTCGCTTACGCGTCTGCGCCCGGTGCTCGGCACGCAAATTCTCCTCGTGAACCATGCGGCAAACCGAACGCACCGCCAGAGAGATGCCCAGGCACAGCAGATACTCCGGCACGATGATTCCCAAGGGAAGACGCAGCAGAGAGGCGTATGGAGCAGAAACTGGGTAGAATGCCCTAAGGCAAATTAGAAAAGCAGTTACCGGAAGCAGCGCATATGCCAACGCGGTAGCATCGGACAGACACACAAAGCACCATACCCTTCGATGAATGCCGAAGCCTCGATTCAGCAATAAATGTCCTACCACCAGCACCGGCGTCCAGAGGGCAAACTGTTCGATGTGCGACTTGATTAGCCCGAAGCTGTCGTACCGTATCAGATAAGCCAATAGAAAGGAAACGAAGGCAATGACACCGTCCGCAATGGTCTGCACGCCGGACCAGGGGTAACCAAGCGCGCTGCGCAACCACCCGGGAAGTGAAATGCTCGCTGCCGATCTCCGCACCGTATGCATGCCGTCGCGAAGCGAGGGGAGATAGCCAGTCTCGAAATGCATAGAATCCTCCTAAGATTGCGCCTCTTTCGGACCGTCGTCCAGGTTGCACCGCGGCGCGCGTGTTCTCGCTTTTGCAATTGCTTTGCGAACCTAGTTAGTGATCCGCCGGGGACGAACTGATTGAGACGGCGCCAGCCGCTTGCTGCCGCTCTACTCCGAACAGCTTCCCAGCAGTCGCGAGAAGAATGCGCAAGTCAGCCAAAAAGCTGGGATTCTCGCACCACGCAAGCTCCATTGCCAACTTGCGCGGCATTAGTATCCTGCGATAGTAACCGTCCTGGTCAACTTGGGCTGCAAGTAACTTCTCTTCATCGATGAAGGCCACGGATGCGGCTCCCGTAATGCCAGGCCGACACGCAAGTATTCGCCGTTGCTCGCGGGTCCATTCAACGGCATACTCGGGAACTTCCGGACGCGGTCCAACCAGACTCATCTCGCCACGCAGCACGTTGATCAGCTGCGGAAGCTCGTCCAGTTTCAAGCGGCGCAGCCAGGAGCCGCAGGCAGTGATGCGTGAGTCGCCATCGGCCGTAATTCGCAACCCGGCCTGGTCTCCTTCGTGCCGCATGGTGCGCAGCTTGATAATTTTGAAGAGTCGGCCGCCCAGCCCGACGCGTTGTTGGCGGAAAAAGATCGGCCCCTCCGAGGTGAGCCATATCGCAATCGCGCAGATCAAAAAGGCGGGCGAAACCACAACGAGGAGCACTGACGCCATGGCAACGTCGAAAATGCGCTTGCCGATTTTGCCATACCATCCGAAAAGCTTGTCTCCGTACGCTGCGGTCTGCTGGGTTTCAGCCGGCGCGGACGCGGCCAGAAGCGTGGCGAATTCGGGCGCCTCGGCAAAGCTCTGCGTCGACGAAGGGCGAAACGTTCGCGCGATCACGGTCAGGGAGTCAATGACACGATCCTGATCCGCGTTGCTCATCGCGGGATAGATCGGCAATGAAATGCAGCGATCGAAATAGTCGTCGGCAACGGGGAAATCGCCCAGTCGGTATCCAAAATTGCTGCGGTAATATGGGTGCGTGTGCAGCGGAATAAAGTGCACGGACACACCAATGCCACGCTTGCGCAACTCCTCGATTACCTCGTCACGATGGATGCTCAGTGCCGCACGATTAGTACGAATTACGTAGAGATGCCATGCATGCTGGACATCGAACCGGGTGTAGGGAAGTTGATAGGCATCCAGTCCAGCCAGTCCCTCGCTGTAACGGCGCGCTAGCTCGCAGCGCCGCTCCCACATCGCGTCGCACTTAGCCAGCTGTGTCAATCCCAGTGCTGCTTGGAGATCGGTCAAGTTGTACTTAAAACCGGGTGCAAGGATCTCATAGCGCCATGAGCCCTGTGCACTGTATCTCTTCCATGCATCCTTGCTAATGCCGTGCAGCCGCATCATGCGCATACGGTCGGCATAACCGTCGTCATGTGTGGTTGCCATGCCCCCTTCGCCGGTCGTCATCGTCTTGGTTGCGTAGAACGAGAAGCAGGTAATATCGCCGATGGTGCCAATCATTCGCCCGCGATAACTCGTGGGCAGCGCATGGGCCGCATCTTCGATAACTTTCAGTCCGTTTCTGTGCGCAAGGTCGAGCAGGCAATCCATCTCGCACGGCTGGCCCGCAAAGTGAACCGGAAGGATGGCGCGCGTGCGCCGCGTAATCGCTTCGTCGACGCGGTCTGGATCCAGATTGAAGGTATCGGGATCGCAGTCGACCAACACGGGACGCGCCTTGAAATATAGGACCGCTTCCGCTGTGGCTGCGAATGTGAGCGTCGGTACGATTACTTCGTCGCCCTCCTTCAAGCCGATCGCCTCGAGCGCCACGTGCAACGCCGCAGTGCCCGAATTGACGGCTACGGCGTGCTGCGCGCCCAGGAATGACGCGAACTCATCTTCGAATTGGTGTACCTTCGGTCCAGTGGTGATCCAGCCACTACGCAACGCATCGCAAACGGCGCGCACGTCGTCTTCTTCAATGAGCGGCTGGTGAAAGGGTAGAAAAGTGACAGTTGTTGAAGACATATTCGGTAATAAGCTCCTCATGAATCTGGTTCATCCTTGTAGCGCGTCTTGTCCTCCAGCAGCGTTTGCGGTTTTGAGTTGCTCCACAAACGAAATCGCAGGCGGCTTTGGAGAAGGCTTTCGAACGCCAAGAGCGTACTGCAGGCTCTCGGGATACCTAAAGAATCCGGACAATGTTCCGAATCCATATGCGAGATGAATGCCCAGAAACACGGGCGGAAGCAGCAATGCGGCAAAAGATCGTTCGCGGCGGGCAATTTCGAGAGCGGCGAGCAACCCAACAAAAAGATGCGCGCCCAGTGCGGCGATAAGAGGCGCGAAAGCAACCCACTTATTTGGCGCCGGAAGAAATGCGCCGCTCGCGGCCAGCAAGGAAGAGGCAATAAGACAGGCGACAAACACGAAGGGAATGAAGTGGCGCGCAGCCATCGACCCCGGGTTGATTTTGAGTGAGATTACGTTCCAGTAGCCGTTGGCTCGCATATACTCGAACAGGCCGCCTAGCGTGGATTTGGTCCAGTAGTAGCACTGCGTCTTCCAGGTGCAATACATGGAGTGGCCGTGCGTGCGTAACTTATGATTCATGTCGTTGTCCTGGTTGCGCAGCAGCTCCTCATCGTATCCGCCCATCGCCAGCGGCAGCTCGCGCCGCATCACTCCGTAGTTAACCGAATCCACGTAGCCTTCACTGTAGGTCCGGAAAGACTTGCTCGACGAACCGAATGAGTGTCCCGCAGCCCAAGATGCTAGGCGCGCCTGGAGAGTATCGGCTGCGGGGATGCTGACCACGCGTCCCCCGCATGAGCCGGCGCCGCGAGCGATCAGTTCATCGAGACAGGTGGAGAAATAGTCCGGGCTGGCCATGGTGTGCCCGCCGAAAATACAGACATATTCGCCGCGAGCTTCGCGCAAACCCAAGTTATATGCGAACGGCGTGCGGCGTCTTTCATTGGCAAAGATGCGCACTCTCGCATCGCGCGAGGCGTAAGCTCTAAGGATCTCCAGTGTGTTGTCCTTCGACCCTCCGTCTATCGCCAGGACTTCAATTTCACAGCTCACGCCGTCTTGGCTCAGGAGCGAATCGAGGCAGCGATGAATCCCGTGCCCCTCGTTCAACGTGGGAAGAAAGATCGATATCAAGGGCCGTGTTTTGGTACCGCTGGCAAGCATAGAGTTGACTCCTTGTAGCAGCGCAGGCTACACCGCGCGTGGACTCCCCGCTGCCTCACGAATCCGGCGCATGGGATCGTAGAGCCCTAGGATTCTGCCTGACATTGTGCAGGCGTCTTTAGAATGCCCTTGAGTGACACTGGCGCCTGGCGGCGTCCAAATAGGTAAGAGCAGTTCGCGCGCACAGGAGTAGAGGGGCGCATCCGTCTCCTCTTCCGTGCTAACTTTCCGGTTTTCCAGGCAAATGCGCGAACCAGCTCACGTACCTCTGGGCATGAGCCTACAAGCGCGCAGCGAGCGCTGACTGAACAGTCCGCAGTTACCGTACTATTACTGATCGCGGAATTAAGGCGGATTGGCGGGGCCTTAGGCTGCTCTTGTTGTTTAGTAACGTGGTCGCGTGAATTGTATTGGCTCAGAAAATAATTGGTTATTCCTGTAATTATGCTAACTGTGACAACTATACGATTGCGGACAGCATACGCAGCGTCTATCCCATATGCGAAAGTCTTTGTTGTTCTTGTTCCTCGTCCAAATTGATATGACTTAACCAGCGTCCAAGGCTGGACACTTGCCTCTTCGGAGGCAACAAGTCGTAGCAGCGACGCCATTTCCATAGATAACCCCTTTTGTGAAAGTCCACCGAATGCAGATAGAGTCTGTCTCCCCTTTTGTTGGGGAAGATGATGTTTTGTTGTGTCGCTCGGCAATGCCCCGTCTGTTCCGGCTTAGTAGCTCCAGTAGTTTGGTTGCCGCTCTAAGAAGCATGGTTGCTTCGTTCGCAGCCCAAGCTTCACGAATGCTTGGTGAAGTATCTTGCGCGCAAGTGATTGCAGTTGCCGAGGAGTTTGGACGCCGAAAGATCGCCCAGGACTCGATAGAACCCGTCTCGTCATGGTTATGTGCTAAGTTGGACTTCAGGAACCCGTCAGGCGGTCAGGAGAAATCTCAATCGAAGAAGTTGCCGGCGCGGCAGAAGACACATCGTACCCTAGGCTAGAGAGGTTATTGATGACCGCCGATTTTACGCGTTCAAGAGCGGGCAACCGCAGGACAGTCTTTGACTTTTCTAAGTATGCCGCTTAGTGGAATGAAACGGTGTTATGCCTTCTGGTGTCTACCGGCATTCAATTGCAGCAACCGGCAGCATTCGCTGTGTTCGGCGGCTCAGTCCTCGGAAGATCTAGCGCGCTCTCGCCTGCGCCTTTTGGCCGGGCGCCAAACGCGGCGTACCGTTCCACCACCCTCCGCCCAGCGCCTGAAAAAGCGTCGCCGAATCGGCAATGCGCGCCGCTGCGGCCGAACTGCGGTCGAGCATCGTCTGCAGTTGCAGCCGCTGCGCCTCAAGCAGAGCCAACTCGCTAATCCCGCCCGCCCCATAGCGTCTCTGGGCGATCCTATAGTTCGCATCTGCTTCGGACGCGACATCACTGCGCGCCGCGAGGGTCTGTGCGTCGTGATCTATCGCAGTGAGCGCGTCTGCCACTTGCCCGAAGGCCTCCAGCACGGTTTGCCGGTAAACGCTGTCCGCGTCCTGATAGGCGGCCTCGGCCTTGCGCTTCTCCGCACGCAGGGCGCCGCCGTTATAGAGAGGTTGCGCCAGCGACGACGCCACATTCCAGAAATCGCCGCCGGTGACAAAGCTGGTGCCAACGCCGCCCCCATTCGCTGACAAAACGATCTGGGGATAGAGATTGGCTGCGGCCGCGCCGACGTTGGCGCTGGCTTGGTGCAACAAGGCCTCGGCCGCGCGGATGTCAGGCCTCTGCCGCACCAGCGCCGAGGGAAGGCTCAACGGCAACTCCCCCGGCAGCTGCAGCGCGTCAAGCTCAAGCTCCGGAATCTGCGCCTCGGCAGGAGATTTTCCCATCAGCACGGCGAGCTGGTGATTCACCGTGTCGAGTTGCGCTTCAAGCTGAGGAATCGCGGCTTGCGTTTGGGCAACTGCGGACTTTCGGCTCTCAACGTCCGCATCGGATGCGCCTCCAGCCTGGTTCCGCGCTTCGGTGATTGCCGCCTCGCGTTGTTCAAGGGCCAACAGCTGCTTGGTCAGTTCGATCTGCTTGCGAAGCTCGGCTTGACGAATGGCTGTGGAGACTACATTCCCGGTCAGCATCAACCGCGCTCCCTCGAGTTGCCAGTTCTCGTAGTCCCGCTGTGCTCCGAGTGCTTCAATCGTTCGCCGGTTCGCGCCAAAGATGTCGAGGGCATACGACACGGCAATCGATCCGTTCAGCAGCGTGAAGGGCGAAGGATTGGGAAACGGAATTCCGTACACGGAAAGATTCGGCTGTTCCTGCTCGATGCTGGTGTTGCCGGTAACGGTCGGATATTTAGTTGCGCCGGTGCGCGCGTTCAATTCCTCCTGTGCCTCGCGCAACCGCGCCGCTGCCTGCGTCAACGTGGGGCTGTTGGCCAGCGTTTGCTCCATCATGCTGTTGAGCTCGGGCGAGTGAAACAGCGTCCACCATTGCGCGGGAATCGCGGCCGAGCTATCGAAATGTTGCGCGACACCCTCAGGTCCCGCAGTCGCGGCGGTTTCGGCAGGTTGCAGCTGCGGCGTGTAGCCAGTGAGCGCCGGCGCAATCGGCGGCTGATACTTCGGGCCCATATTGCAACCTGCGAGCAGCCAAAAGGCGAGCGATGGGATCATGTAGCTTCCCAATGCCCTTCGAGTAGCGCCGGTCTCCAGGCCGGTTGAAGGGTAGGCGTTAACGCCCGCACTTTGCGTCAGTTTCTTGGCCAACCCCATAGCCTTGCCTCTCAATCTCCATTCATCAATCCAGAGTTCTGCGATACGTTGCCGACGCAATTAACATCAAAACTGCCACGAAGACTATCATGGGCCACACACTAGGCCAGGAATCGGCCCAGCCGTTGCCCTTAAGAAGAATTCCCCGTATGAGCCGAAGGAAATACGTAAGCGGCAACAGGTTTCCAATTGCCTGCGCCCACCCCGGCATGCCCTTGAAAGGGAACATGAAGCCCGAAAGCATGATGTTGGGAAGAAAGAAAAAGATGGCTAGCTGCACGGCTTGCAACTGGTTCCGCGCCAGCGACGAAAACGTGATGCCTACCGTGAGATTGGCCGCGATAAAGAGCAATGCCGATAGATAGACGGCGCCGATGTTGCCGAAGAAGGGCACGTGAAACACGTAGCGCGCGGCCAGCAAAATAATCGTCGCCTGAATCAACCCGATACCGATGTAGGGAATGAGTTTTCCGGTCATCACTTCGAGCGGTGTCACCGGCATGGCGAGCAGATTTTCCATCGTTCCCCGCTCGCGCTCGCGCGTAATAGCCAGCCCAGTCATCAAAACCATGGTTAGCGTGAGCACCATGCCCGTCAGCCCCGGAACCACGAAGTACTGCGTGATGCTTTCCGGATTGTAGAGCTGATGAATCGTGACGTTGAACGGCGCGGGACCGCCGGCGAGCACCGTGAGAGGCCCGGTGATTTCCCTTTGAATAACCGATTGCGCAACGCCGTTGACCGCGGCCAATGCGCTGCCGGTGGCCGTGGGATCGGTGGCGTCGGCTTCGATCAGCAGCGACGGCCGCTCGCGCCGCAGAAGGCGCCGCGTAAATCCTGCGGGAATGTCGATGACAAACAGCACCTTCCCTTGCGCCAGCGCCTCGCGTCCTGCAGCTTCGTTCGGCAGCGTGCCGACAATCTTGAAGTACGACGAATTTTGCAAAGCCGCGATGAAGCTGCGCGTGATGTCGGTGTCGTCGCCGCTGATGATGGCCGTGTCCAGATGTTTGGGATTGGTGTTGATGGCGTAGCCGAACAGCGCCGTCTGCATGATCGGAATACCCACGATCATGGCGAAGGTGATCCGGTCGCGCTTGAGTTGCGTAAACTCCTTGAGCACCATGCTCCACCAGCGCGTGATCGAAAATCCGCTCATTGAGCGCCGCATAAACGATCTCCGATGTCATCCTGAGCGTAGTTTGGCGCGCTTGCGTGCCAAACACGTTCGAAGGACCTGCATTTTACTCTCCCGACGGAACGAAATACTTCGTTTGCCGGGATCGATAAGAGCTTCATGCCTTTTCTCCGCCCCGCTCCGCACCGTTGTCTGGAGCTTTGCCCATGAGATAAATAAAGACGTCTTCTAGGCCTGTTTCGACCGGCTCGGCGCTTCGGCCGCCTGCGCGAGCCGCTGTCTCCACCGCACGTTGCAATCGAGCCGCATCGGTTCCGCTTACGTGCAGCACATCGCCGAAGGTCACGGTCTGCTCCACGGCAGGCCAGCGCCGCAACTCGTCCTGCAACTCCGAGAGCCGGTCGCCGTGAATCGCCCACGTCGTCAGCCGCTGGCTGGCGATAACCTCTTCCGCCGATCCCTGCGCCAGCAATCTTCCGTAGGCAATATACGCCAGCTTGTGGCAGCGCACGGCTTCATCCATGTAATGCGTGCTCACCAGCACCGAGATACCGTTTGCCGCCAGGCTCTGCAACTCGTCCCAAAAATCGCGCCGCGCGCGGGGATCGACGCCGGCCGTCGGCTCGTCGAGCAAGAGCAAATTGGGCTCGTGCAACATGCACGCCGATAGCGCCATTCTCTGCTTCCATCCGCCGGAGAGCGTGCCCGCAAGCTGGCCGGCGCGCGCCGTCAGCCTCAGGTTGTCGAGCGCGCGGCGCACAGCCACCTTGCGCTGCGGGATCTGGTACATTCGCGCCACAAAGTCCAGGTTCTCTGCAATCGTGAGATCGTCCCAGAACGAGAATCTCTGCGTCATGTAACCAACCTGGCGCTTAATCTTCGCGCGTTCATGCACAATGTCGTGGCCCAGACAGGTGCCGCTGCCGGAGTCGGGCTTCAGCAATCCGCACACCATGCGAATGGTCGTGGTTTTGCCGCTGCCGTTCGGCCCCAGAAAGCCAAAAATCTCGCCTCGCCGCACGCGCAGCGAAACGTCGCGCACCACGTGCTTCTCGCCGTAGTGCTTGTTCAGCCCGCGCACGTCGATGGCGTATTCCATCATTCGACGGTCACCTCCACCGGCTGGCCGGGATGGAGCAGCGCCGCATTCTGCTCAGTCGGCTTGGCAATAATCATGAACACGAGCTTCGACCGGTTCTCATTGCTGTAGATCACCGGAGGTGTGTACTCGCACTGCGGCGAAATGAACGCGATTGCCGCCGGCACCTGAGCGGAGCAGCCATCGCAATGAACTTCAATCTGCTCCCCCACTTTCAGTTTGCCGACGATCGTCTCCGGCACGAAGAAGCGAACCTCCATGTTCTCCGGCGGCAATAGTTGCACCACCGGATTGCCGGCCGCGACCCATTCGCCCTCACGGTAGAGTGTGTCGAAGACCAGCCCATGACGCGGCGATGCAATATCCTTTTGCCCGAGACGCCACTCGGCCTCGGCCAGCGCTGCGCGATCCGCCGAGACCTGGTTCTGCTGCGCCTTGATTTGCTGCTCGCGCGCGGGCAGCGCGTCCACGGCGAGAACAGCTTCGAGCTCGCGCACACGCGCCGCGCTCGCGTCCGCAGCCTCCTCGGCATCGATCAGCTCGGTCTGTGCAATGCCGCCGGCTGCGTACTGCTTCTTGTCGGTCTCCAGAATCCGATCGGCCTGCTTCTTCTGCGCGAGCGCCTGCATCAACTGCGCCCGCGTCACGTCAATCTCTTGCGGCCGTTTGCCCGCCTCAAGATCGGCCAGCCGCGACTGCGAACTTTCGAGCAGGCGTTGCGCGTTCCGCACCGCCGAAGACTCCGGCTCGCGATCGAAGGCAAAAAGCGGTTCGTCCACGGCGACCGTCTCTCCGCGCGCGACGGCAAGGCGATCGAGCCTGCCGCTCTCGGGCGACGCCACGTACACAAATTTTCCTTCAATGTAGCCCTGATAAGTATTCGCCGGCTGATGCCCGCACCCCGCCAGGATTATCGCCATACCGAATGCAACCGCCAGACGAGCTCCGCCCCAACAACGCGCTGTCATCCGGAGCGGAATTTGCCGCGTTGTTTGCGGCAAACGGAGTCGAAAGATCTGCGGTTGCTCTTTAATAAATTTCTGATTCACTACTTTCGGCACAACTTCCTCCGATCTCACTTCCTCTTACGAGTCTTGTTCCCTACCGGTTTCAATCCATGCAGCAACAGGGCCGTAATATGCCGTCCGATAGCCTGCGGGCTCGGCTCCCTACGATGAAAAATCTCGGCGAAGAAAGGTGCCGTAGCGTGATGTAGCATTACCAGCCCGAGCACGGAAAAAACTATCAGTACAGGATCGAGGTCGCCCCCGATCGCGCCGCCGGCCTGGGCGCGCGTCACGGCCCCGCTCAAAAGCCGCACCTGTTCGAATGGCATCTTGCGAAGCACCCGGCTGCGCAACATGCCGCCTTCGTTTAGCACCTCGCGCATCCACGTGGAGGGAATCCACGGGTTGCGCGCGATGCCCGCCACAAGCCGCTCCACGATGCCGCGCACCATGTCTTCGGGAGCCATGCTGGGCTCGACGGGGCTCCAGACCGAAGCAATCACGGGAGCGATCTTCTCTTTCACCACGCAGTCAAGCAAATGCTCGCGGTCCTTAAAGTAGTAGTGCATCATCGCCGGCGTCAGTCCTGCCCGCTTGGCAATGGCCGCAAAGGTAGTTGCGCCCACACCCTGCTGGGCGAAGAGCTCCGTCGCCGCCGTCAGCAATTGCTCCCGCGCATCGCCATCCACACCGGCAACCGGCCTCCCCGGGCTGCGTTTGGGTTTGCGAACCGGCTTCAAAAGATCTGTCACCACCATCAGCGATTGCTTCCGGCGCTGCCATCCGCTCCGGCAATCGTCCGCCTTGGGCGTCGTTTTGGTTTGCTTAATCTGTTCATAATTAACTAAAGATATAATTAATATCGAAAGATTGAAAACTTGTCAACTGTCTCTCCATAGATCGATCTCCCATCAATTTCTGGGACTGCGCACACACAACGCAGGCATGAAGTCGCCTTCGGCAATATCCTCGAACCCCTTTTCTCTCGATCCTGTCTGGAGGTCGAAGTACCGGAAGGACGCATTGGAGGCGCGTCCGTTCTCATCGATTTCTGGGGTGCTGCTCCATTCCCGATCAGAAGTGAGAAACAGGTTTCCTTTGACGGAGAAAGTCATGTATTCGGCGTCGTGCCAGGGCGACCGCGGGTTTTCTCCGGAAGTTGCTGACTTATGATCGTAAATGCCTTCCAATTCATCGATAGCTGCCAGGCGCCAGTCGGAGTACTTAGCCAGACGTAGATTGCGGCAGTACCTCATTGCTTTGTGCCGGCCGACGTCTTTGCCGTTATCTCTCCAGGCCCACATTAGTTTAGTGGCGGGATCGATCCAAAACCCACGCGTCTGGTCTCTTGGGCTACGCCCGGAGGCGTGGTCGTGAACTGCGCCGCGCCGAACGTAGGGAAGGTCGAGAGAGCAATCAGTGCGATCTTTGCCCGCCATTTCATAAGGCGCACTTCCATGAGCGAATGACACTCAGCACCGCTGACGCGCTGTTGCGCGTTCATCTTCTTCGGTCATTGTCTCTTTATAGGTGTCCGCGCCGTTCGCCGCAATTGCGCTTGTGACACTTTCGCAAGTGTCCTATGCCGAGCTGAATTACCCACAGAAGGAAGTTTGGGGCGAATTATTGCGGTTCTCCAATTGGTGTAGAGTGGAGCGCGATCCTTAAGTGGCGTTTCCCCTTACGAAGACGCCACAGAGCGCGCCTCTCAACACATCACAGGAATTGGAGAACTGCCGTAGGCGGCTTCCCTGCCGAGTAATGAAGGCAAAATCCGCGCACCCCGCCATGCATCCAGCGCATGCACATTCAATCCACGCGCTGCGCAGAACTCCCTGCACCCCAGCCGACTCTGCTTAAGTTCAGATACCAGACGCGTGCCTCTGCCGGCTCTGCCTACGCTGCGGTGTTGCCACTCCGTCCGCGTCCAACCTTCCACTTCACCACGCCGCTATGACAAAGGGAAGAATGAGTTACTCGGAGAGGCACAGGTCGAGCCGGGAGATTTTGTCCTCCGCACCGCTTGCACGACACGGACGAGCAAGGCCGGAATTCGGGCCGGGATGTTCGCTGAAAGCCGAAACCGGTGTATCTGCGGCCATTGGCGCCTGTCGCTTGAGTGCGGGTGCCAACCCATCTGCATTTCAAATAAGATCGGCTTCCGGCGCCGGCTATTGAATGATGCTCAACGAAGCAGCCCCCAAAGCGAGTTGCGAGAACATTTGCGACCAGTTCATGATCCCGTAGAACGCGGACGGCTTGAAAGTCTTTTCCGGAATCACGATGGTATCGCCGGGATAGATGCGCAGGTCATTGAACTCGTTTCCCCATGGTCCTTTACTCATGGCGCGAGTTACCACCTCTCCATCGGCGCGAATGATGAACTCGTGGCGGGCGTCAGCATCCTTATTAGCCCCGCCGGCCAGATGCAGGTACCTTGCGGCTCGCGAACCCGTCTCGAAGAGGAAGGAGTTCTGATTGTAAACCGCGCCCACCACGTTGATCGTGGCCGGCGTATGCGGGACGACAAAGCGGTCACCGTCTTCCAGCGCCATATCGGGTAGGCTGCTGACGCCGCTGCTTGTGGGATGAAGTGTCAGGACCACTCTCCCGGTTGCGCGAATCTGGCGCAAAGCAGCCAAAAGATTCTGCTCGCTGGTCTGGGCTGCAGTGCTGCTGGCCAAAGTTTGCGCCGAAGCTGTCGATGAGGACGCGAGTTGCACGGCGCCTCGCTGAATGTTGATGGCCAGGGACTGCACATACTCGTCAATACGGGCCTGCTGCACGAGGCGCGTGGATAGACGGGTGAATTCCGACCCGTAAAGATAGGCATTCGAAGTTAGTCCTCCGGCGCGCTCAACCAGCTGGCGCAAGGTTTCGCCGGGTTGGACCGAATACACGCCTGCGTGCGCGAATTCGCCTTCCAGGTGGACCAGTTTCGTCTGCTCGGCAACGGGCACGCTGATGTCGGCCTGGGAAAAAACTGCCACGATGTCATTCGGTTGCAGAGTCAGATCCTGAGAGGCATCGTGCTGCAAGACAAGCTTGCCCAGGTCGAAAGGCAATAGTTTCGTTTTCAGAGTCTCCGGATCGAGACGCTCGATGACAGCATAATCCCAGTCAATCTCCGGAGCCGTCATGCGCACGTCGGTTCGTTGCGTAGGGAGCGCAGCCTGCGTGGAGCCTGCAGCTAACTGGCTGGCCAGGGGCGCGTTGCCGGCGCGCTGCTGTGCACTGAGATTGGGGTTCTGCCCGTAATCAGATTGCTCCTGTTGTGTTCCGTACTGCCCTGTGCCGAACTGGTCCTGCTGCTGGCCAGACGGATATTGCTCTAGATTCTGGTACTGATCCTGCTGCGCATATGGATTTTGCAATCCTGCCTGACCAGCCCCAGCTCCTGGCCGATTAAGGCCGCCGACAGCCTGGCGCTGCGCTGCCTGCGGCTGTTGGACCGCGCTCTGGACTGCAATGGCGTGGTCGTCTGCAGGCTGATGCAGATTGGCAAAGCCGGGGATGGGCTCGAATTCAGGCGTCGGCAGTCCCATCTGCGCGCGCCGCCACCAGTAGCTCCGCGTCAGCAGCGAGTCCTTGTCGGGTATCAACTCGCTCAGGCGCATGCCCTCGTGCCACGCAAAGCGGCCGACGTTCGCGACGTTTCCGCGCAGCGTGACAGTCTGTTGGTATTTCGGCACGATCGAGTACACGTGAATCACGTCGCCCTCGGCCAGTGGTGTGGCCAGGCCGGAGGCGTCGTAGGCCACCTCCATCGCACGCCGGTCGCGGTGCTCGTCGATGCGCTCGATCGAGACACGAGCCTCGGCCGCCACCGCGGACACACCGCCTGCTTCCGTCAGAGCAGCCGACAGCGCTTCCTGCGGCGTCAATTCATAAATGCCGGGGCTACGAACGCTGCCGAAAATCGCCGCCTGGGGACCGGCTGGCGGAATGTAAATCACATCGCCTGAAAGCAGCTTGGCGTCCTTGGTCTTGTCGCCTCGGATGAGTAGATCGTAAAGATCGAAATGTGTGACGGTCGCGCCTCCGCGCCGCAACTCGATGGCGCGCATGGAACCTTCCACCGAAGGCCCGCCGCTGGCAAAGATCGCATCCACGAGGGTACTCAGCGAACTAACCGTATATACGCCGGGCCGCCGCGCCTCGCCAGACACATATACCTGGATGGCGCGGATCTGCCCTACATCGACGGTTAGGTTGAAGTTACGATAGACGCGGCCTACCGCTTCGCGCAAATGCGAGTCAAGAGCCGAGAAGGTCAATCCCGCTACGTGCACCGGGCCCACCTGCTGCAAATAAATCTCTCCCGAACGATCCACGCGCAAATTCGCCTGAACGCTGATTTGTCCCCAAATGCGAACGCGCAGTTCATCGCCGGGCCCTATGACGTAGTCGGCAGGAACTGGCGACATGTCCACCGGTGCGAAAGTTGAGGGGATATGCCGGAATAGATCAGCCCCGTAGATCGGCAGAACCAGCCCCGTACTCGAAGCAACAAATTTCTGGAATTCGGTCAGCGGTTCAGGCGGGAGAGGAGTTGGCGGCAAGGCCGCCTGGCGGGAAAGCTGCTCCATGTCAGAGTAATTGTAGGAAGGAATCCCTGGCGAACTCGTTTGAGGCGCCACAGGTGCAGGGCCTCCTGCTCCTGCCGTCAACGGCTGCGATGGAAGCTCGGTCCCTGCTTGTGAAGTCCCGGAGCATTCCGGCGTGTTTGCGAGCAGAGGGTCTGAACACTGCGTGCTGGTCGAGCTCTGTGCCGACAAAACAATGGTGAATGAACACGCGAAGACCAGGAGAAAAAAACACCGAACCATGGCGTTGCGGTCTGTGAGCTGAAAATGGATGCAACTACGGCATTGGCCCACATATCTTCTTGCACGCTGTCGAAAATGCATATGTTGCGAGTCTAAAGCAAGCCCGGAAGTCCTGTCATGCGAGGCGGAACGGGTCGCGGTGTCACGGTTGCCAGTGGCAGCAAAGCGATTTTTATGGATAGCGAGTCTTTCCGGAGCGAGTTCAGGACGATGCCGTTGAGCAGAAAAAAGTCCTGTGTGGCGCTTGAGGCGGGTTTGTGTTGCAGAACCCCTCCGAGGCCATGTCCAGCTCTGATACTGGGTTTGTTCGGGATGCCCCTAGCCTGGCGAAGAGGCGAACTGCGACTCGCAGTTGACGGCTACAACCTCGCCCCTCTCCCTTGGTTCCGTGCAAGTCATCTATAATCATACTTTTACAATAACATCCCCACAGAGAGATCCCGCGTCCGCCACGGACGTCCATGGCTCTGCGCTCGCAGTCCGAGAGGAACTTGGCGCTTGCCGGGGAATGAACCAAGCCAAAGTGTTCTTTCGATTGTGTGGCAATCTGATTTATACTATCAGCCGAAATCCGAGTACCACAGGCTGACACTTAACAGGCGATTGATTGTTGAGATTTCTGTATTTTTGCCTTGGCTGTTACTATTTGATTTTAAGATTGTTGCGAAGGTCTTACGAACACGGAGCACCATGTTTCGAAAAACGTGTTCTCGTGCCTGCCCTTGATGAGACGCAGTGCATGAAAGAATAGTAAATTGATCGCATCCACCACAACTCAGCGCGCAAAGTTGGGTTGGACTTTTTAAGCTTTATCCTGGAACCACTTACCCGAATCTGTGGAGGACGGCTTGAGCCCCGAACTGGTGGTCCTCGTTTCCGAGGATTCATATCAACCTTCTTACAATTTGGTCGAAGATGCAGATCGGCCCGATCAAGAGGCGTCGCCACTCGTAATCAAGGAATTGTCCGAATTTGGACGAATGCCACAGGCTGCGACCGACCCTTGCTATTCCAATGACGTTGAAACAGAGACTGATCTTCAGTCCTGCCAGCCATGGGAGAGGGTGAGCCCTTGGTCGCAATCGGCGGCCAAACGAGTCTTCGACTGCGTTTCTGTCCTTCTGGCGCTTCCGGTACTGCTCCCAATCTTGCTAGCAATCGCGGTCGCTGTGCGCATTACGTCGCGAGGGCCAGTTCTCTTCTTGCAGGATCGCGTGGGGCTAGACGGCCGCATCTTCAAAATCCTCAAATTCCGTTCCATGATTCACGACCGCGATGGCGCCCATCATCCTGTTACCACCACGGACAATCAAAAATTTACAATCGTCGGTCCGTTCCTGCGGCGCTGGAAGCTGGATGAACTGCCGCAAGTTATGAATGTGCTGCTTGGCCACATGAGCCTAGTTGGCCCCCGCCCCAAAATACCGGAACATGTCGCGTCTGTTCTGCCTTGTCGCCCCGGAATTACCGGAATGGCGACCAGTATCTTCGCTTGCGAGGAAAAGATCCTTGCCAACGTTCCTAACGATTGTTTGGACGCCTTCTACCATAACGTTGTACTACCCGCCAAGCGGCATCTCGATTCCGATTACATGGCTTCGGCAACATTTTTTTCCGATCTCCGGCTGATTGTCAACAGCGTTCTCCGCCGTTGGGACAATGACGCGCTGGATGAATTCTTGCTTGCGATGGCACGCGGCACGAGCCGGACTGTTGTCGAGGGTAGAGCGTCCAAAGTCCCGAGCCCCGCCGCTCCTAATTCGATTACGGTCGGCGCCAATTAGGCAGGCGCGGAGCACATGCGACTTTTGGGGATGAGGCAACGGTTCCTGTCGCTTCCGAAGCCCAAGATTAGAATGATACTTCGAAGGGAATCCGATGGCGCAGCACCGGCTGGTGAGGTGGGAACCAACCGCTTCTATTCTTTCTTACCAATGGAGCGCATGTTACCTAGCGGAGTTCGCGGGGCATCGGACGCGGTCAACCGAATCAAACAAGTGCGTTGCTGATGTTCGTGAAATACGTCGACAGAATTGTCGCAATGGGACTGAGACTCGCGACCATTACAAGGACAATAAATGAACACAGCAATGCATACTCGTACGCATCCTGGCCCTCTTCGCCACTCTTGAGCTCTTGGAATTTTCGCTGCAGTGTGAGAAGCCTGTCGTGCATGCGTCTTCCCCCTTGTTCTTGTCTCAACTAACAACCTAGAGTCATGTGCCGGAATGTGCAATGCAGCTTTGGTTGTACAAATTCGTGACAGGCAACCGTATCACTGCTGCACATTTCGGCTGGTTACTGGTACTCTTATCCTACTCCAAAAATCTCCCAATTTCCGCATAGGGAGTGAAGAGTCCCAGGATGATCCTTCAGCGCCGCGGGGGGAGACCTTCCTCAAAAACACACGCTAAGTACCAACCGTTGCATTATACGTGGTGCGATTTTGGAATGAGTGTTCTTTTTTGAGATTTCATGACGAGAGTACACGCCGAAGATTACCTTCGAGTATCAACTTTAGAATCAATTACATAGCAACGTTCAAAATGGATAGCTTTCCTGCCGCAGTGGCAGCGTTAGGCGTTTGCGAAGCCCAGCCGGCTCGATACTTAGCTGCACCTTCGGGGCTTGCGCGTTCGGCTCGCACTCTCTTCGCCAAGTGTTGGGCGTCTGGGCTTTCCCTGCCGGGTAGACACGGTGATTACTGTTTCGCCCGCGTACACTGATCAGAAGGGTTTCAGGCGATGCCACGACCGGTCCAATTCTTGCTCTCTGCGGTCTCGGCGGCGCAGTTTCCTGAGGCCAAACTGCCGGAGATCGCATTTCTCGGCCGGTCGAACGTAGGCAAATCGAGCTTGCTCAACGCGCTTGCCGGTGAAAAAGCCGCCAAAGTCTCCTCTACACCTGGCCGTACGCGCGCCATCAATTTTTTCCTGGTTTTGGACGAGCGACGTGCGCACAAGATGACGTTTGCCGACCTGCCCGGCTACGGGTACGCGAAGATTTCGAAGTCCATCTCGGCAGGGTGGCCGGCATTCATCGAACCCTATCTTGCGCAGCGCAACGCGCTGGCGTTGTGCATCTGTCTCGTCGATGCCAACGTGCCTCCGCGTCCTAACGACCGCCAGTTGCTGGATTGGCTGCGCGCCGCGGGCCGGGAGTTTGTAGTGGTTGCCACCAAGATTGACCGCATGAGCGGCAATGAGTGCACGCGAAGCCTGACGGCACTGAAACGAGCGCTTGGGGTCGAAGAGATTCTGCCCATTTCCGCAAAGACTGGCTACGGGACCAAAGATTTGTGGCGGAGAATTGAAAGAGCGGCGAGCAGGAGCAGCGGGACTGCGGGGTCACGCGACTACGACGACCGATCCTTCGCGGATTAGGATTTGCCGGGGTCAAACCGAAAGGAGAGGTCCAGGCCCTGGACGTTGGAGAGAATCTCGAAGGGGAAAGCAATTTCGCCGCGAGCGACTCGCTCACGCAACCGGCCGGAAAAACGGGCCGCGAATTCGCGGTGAGTTAAGAGCAGGCGCAGCCCGTGCCCGAGGCGGCCGAGGTAGCGGGGAGCAAGACGCAGCCAGCGGCGCGCGGCCCATTCGTCTGGTTCGAGACATGCGAGAGCGATTTCATCGAGCATTGCCAAATCCCGATGACGGCCCGAATCCACGCGCCAAATCACGCGCGCGGGAATGCCGGTAAGGTCGGTTTCGTCGGCTACGCCTTCCTGATAAAGGAGCACTTCATGGTGAGGCGGCGCGGGAACTTCGCTGCGGAGCAGATCGGGCGCCACGCCGCGCTCATGCATCTCGCGCTCCATGGCCGTCGCTTCCATGGCCACGCAAACGGCAACCGCCTCGCGCTTGCGGAGCTGGTTCTTGAGAATGCGCAGAGCCTCGTCGAGCGTAGTCACCAGAAAATCGGCGATGCCGTCGCGAATGACCTGCTTTTGCGCGGCCAGATCTACAGTTGCGGCGAGCGTCGCTGCGCTCGCGATGTTGGCGGCGACGACGAGCTCGCGGCCCGCGTCGTCGAGCTTACCTACGTAGAAGAGCCTGCCGCCTAGGCCCGATTCCGGATGAGCTTCGTGCCGCGCGATCAGCCTAGCGTAGGCCTCGGCTGCGCGCGCGAGAAAATCTAGGCTATCTTTAGACGGAGCCGAAAGCGTCACGAAGTGATCCTATTGATGGATGCGCCTGTTGAACCGCCAGTCATGCGTGCCTGAGCCATCACACTCGGTTTGTCTGCCAGGTATTTGCAAAATGGTGCCACGAGCATCCGGGCGTCGCTCTAGTCCACGGAGTCGTGCCAGGAGCGCTTCCTTGCGAAAAAAACGAACTCGCCGGGCTTGGCGGTGTAATGCGTCGTGCTGCATTCATTGGGAGCGACCACGCCCTTCTGAAGAATGTCGGAGATTGAGTACCAGATGTCTCTTTCCTTGTCGCTTTCTTTGGCAGCATCGCAGTTGATGTAGGTTTCCATTGCCATGTCGTAGGTAGCTTTGACGGCGATTTCTTTGGCGCCGGAGGGCAACGTCACCACCACGGTTCCATCGTCATTGATGTGCACCCATTCGTTGTGCACGGTGTCACGATGATCGATGCGCACTAAATAGTTCGAAGCTTTTACCGGCAGGCCGGTCTTGCCGTCGAGGAGGCGGACATGAATCACACCCCCGGCTTGCGCGTGAGCCGAGGCGCAGAGCACGATCATCCATGCACATCGCGCCAGTATGCGGATCGAGGCCATATCGCTCTTATGGTACTGAGTTTACCAGGAAGAATAGGGTTGTCCGTCGCTGCCCGTTTCCGTAGAGCCGGAGTGAACATCGGTGATACCGGGCTCGGTCTGGTCCAATGAGTACATGGCTTCGCTGGAATTGGTCACCCAAGTGTCAGTGCTGCTGGTCATGGGATCCTTGGGGATCGCCCGCAAATAGCCATTCTGGACCAGATCGTCGAGCGACTGCGGCCCCTTCTGCTTGTCCATGGTGTAGGAATCGATGGCCATGCGCATGGTCTGCAGGTCTTCCTTGAGCGCGGCCTCCCTGGCATTCTTAATGGCGCCCACGAATCTGGGGATCGCCATCATGAGGAGAATGCTGATGATCGCCATCACGATGATCAGTTCGATCAGCGTAAAGCCCGCGGATTTTGTCCGATCTTTGCGCAAGCGCCTATCCTCTGTCCTCATCACCAGGTTGAATACTTCGTTCCGTCAAGTCCCGTGCCCTGCGACTTGGAGTACACGTCGAAGACGCTCTGCCCGCCCCACGAATCGGAGTCTGGATCGTCCTGCATGGAGCGCAGTCCCCACTCCGTCTGGCCCGTCATAGGGTCGATGGGAATCTTGCGGAGAAACTTGAGCTTCTTGCCTTGCACATCCACGCCATCCACCAGAGTCTGCAGGTCCGGCGGATAGTTCTGGCTGTCGATCTTGGTCTGAAAGGCGCCACGGTCAGCCGCGTCTTTGTACTTGTCGATGGCGTCGCGCATCATCCAGAGATCGTAACGCAGCTCGCGTTCCTTCTGCCGCTTGACCTGGAAGCGCACGACCGGCAACGCGGCCGACATGAGAATCGTGAGGATCATCACGGTCACAATGAGTTCAGCCAGCGTCAGGCCGCGCTCGCTACTGCGCATCGGAATGGTGCGTCCTAGATTCATCGGCACCGCTCCCTACTTCACCACAATCGTAGCCTGTCCTGTCTGCACCGGCATTTGCTGCTGCGCGCCATTGACAACCGCGGCACGCGTGATGCCCACACTGGTTTCGCCCGGAGTCTTGGCCTGGAAGGTTAAGACGCATACCACCCCCGTGCCCGTTACGCCGTGTGTGCCAGGCGGGCGGGAGATGCTGACAATCACTGTTCCCGGCGGCTCCTCGACATGACTAAGTCCCGTTGGCTGGCCGTCGCGGCTTAACAGATCACCGGCCGACGCGCCCACCATTTGCAGTTTCGCAGGGTCATAGTGCAGCTGCAACGCAATAGACGCAACGTCCGTGCTCCCGTTGAGGACCACAGGAACCTGGAAGCTAGCGCCTGACGCCATCGGCGTGGCGGGCGCATTCAGAGTCAGACTAGCGGCCGCCGCAGGCTGCGCAGGTAAAGCGCCCGCCGGCGCAGGTGCGGCTGCAGGAGCCGAGGGCATCCCCGTGCCTGCTGCTTGAACTGGCGTTTGCGCATTGGGAGGACCGGGCTGCGGCACGCGCCCTTGCGCGGTAGCCTCTGGACTTCCATTGGCCCCCATGTCGGCGCGTAACTGCGCCAGCATCTGGGGCGCCGCTTCAAGAGCGCTTTGCGAAGGTATCGTTCCCGAGAGCGAAGGCTGTAACGTGGCTGGGCGCATTGTGGCCGCCGGAGCAGGCGCCGCCGCGCCGCTTCCGCCATCTCTGTGCCGCAGTTCGACAGCCTGACCCTCGCCGGTGTCGATCACTCGCAGATTTGCTTGATCCAAGTCCTGCGAGCGGACGATATGCGGAACCACGACGAACACAATGTCGTCGTCCTGGATGGTGTGATCCTTCGATCCAAAGACGTACTTGAGAATCGGGATGGCGCCTAATCCAGGGATGCCGCTCCAGTTGTTCTGTTCTTGCCTGTTCTGAATGCCTCCCAGGATGCTGGCCTCGCCCTCGCGCAGCCGGATGACTTGATCGACCACGCGCTGGCTGATGATCGGTTCGGTTACGCCTTCAATGGTTGACGTGCCGCTTTCCGCGGTAACCTCGATCTTGATCTTCAGAGACACGTCGTGGTCGTAGTGGATGCCCGGCGTCATCTCGATGTTGACGCCGACATCCTGGTACTGAAACTGAGTCTGGGCGTATCCGATCGCAGGGGTAGCCGTGAGCCCCGGCGCGGAATAAGAGCCGGTCGCAATCGGGATCTTCGAGCCGATCTTCATAACGGCTTTTTGTGCGTCGGTGGCGCGAATGCGGGGACTCTGCAGAATCTTGGTGTTGTTGTCGCTGAGCAACAGATTGAGCGTTGCCGAACCCACGTTGACCGCGAAGTTCGTGGAATTGAGGTTGGCGAGGTTATATAAGGTGGGGCTAACGCTGGAAGTAGCGCTGTTGTTATTGTTGTTATTGTTATCGGTAGATGTCGAGCAGGAGTTGCTAGAAGCGCAGTTCGGCTGCAGGGAAATGCCGAAGCTTCCCGGCCAAGCCATGCCCAGCGTGCGTTCCCAGTTCTTACTCACCTCCAGCACCGCGATGTCCACTACCACCTCGCCGCGGGGCTTGTCGAGATCGTCGATCAGTTGCTGCGCCAGCAACAGCTCGTCGGGTGTGCCGCGCATCACGATGGCGTTCTGGCTCTGCACCGGAAAGACATGGGCGGCCGCCGTTCCCGCTCCCATGACATTGCGAATGGCCGTGGCCACATCGTTCAAATCGTTCTGCTGTTCCACATTGCTCAAATAGAACGTCTGCACCGCCTGCTCGTCGAAGTCGTGCCGCTTGTTTGGACTGTTCTCGGCCACGAAAATGGTGTTGCTGGTGACGGGGCGCCAGAAGGTATTCGACATGACGCCCACGATGCGTAAGGCGTCGAGCAACGAAACGTTGTTGAGATCTACCTGGATGCGCTTGGAGTTGTAGGAAGGGTCGAAGAGAATATTGATGCCGGCGGCCTTGCCTACCGTTTCATACACCACTTTGGAGTCCTCGGCCATGTGCAGCGAAAGCGGCTCATTGGAGACCGGTTTGAGCTCGGGTGGCGCCCCGATGGACTGAAGTTCCTGCGCCTCTTCGGGGGGTACGGGAAGCCCGATCTCGGGTGCCGGCCCACCTTCGCCCTGCTTCTGCCGGATTCTGGTAATCTCCTGCGTTGCGGCCTCGTTGCCGGGGTCGATCTCGGCGGCGTGGAGAAACTCCGCCAGCGCGCCCTGCGTATCGCCGGCCGCGAGCAGCTTGCGGCCCTTGCCCATGTGGACGGACGACGCCGTGGTGCGCACGCGGGTAAGCGCAATCCTAAATCGCGTGTCTTTAGGGTTCTTGGTCAGCGCCTTCTGGTAATCGGCGAAGGCCGTGTCGTAGTCTTCGCGAACCTCCGCGGCCTGGCCCTGCTTGTAATCGGAGTTCGCCGACTCGCCGAATGCCCTCGCGGCCGTCAGGTCGGCACAGGTGACCACAAAAAATAGAGCCAGCGCCAAAAGAATTCTCGATGTCATGATTCCGGCTGCGGCCGGAGCGGGCGTGCAGTTCATCCTACTCCCTGGCATTTCCTTTTTCGTTTCAGCGGATCGACAGTCGTAATTCCCAGGCACGCATGGCCCTGCCTTTTCCAGCCCGGGTTGCAGGTCTCCAGCGGGCGTCCCGATGAGATTGCGGGTGCCGATCGCCGGCAAAAAACTCTGCTTCATTCTAGCAAAGCCACGTTGACCTCCATCGCCATCCACGCCGATGTTACGATGAAGATTCAAGGACGCTTGCCCGTGCCCCGCCAAAGCAGCCACGTCACCTCTCCCAAAGACCAACCGGCCGCGAACAAGCCCGCAAAGCCGCGCGATCCCGTGGCCAGCGGCGAGCGCGACGCCGTGCACAACCGCGCCGCCAGCCACAACTACTTTCTCCTCGAAAGGTTCGAGGCCGGCGTGGCCCTGCGCGGCACCGAGGTCAAGTCGATCCGCGAAGGCAAGGCCAACCTTAAGGACTCCTACGGGCTCATCAAGGATGGCGAGGCGTTCCTCTTGAATATGCATATCGGGCCTTACTCCCACGGAAATATCGCCAACCACGACGAGACACGCACCCGCAAACTCCTCTTGCACCGCGAGGAAGTTCGCAAGCTACTCTCCAAGACGCAGATCAAGGGGCATACGCTCATCCCCACCCGGCTTTACTTTAGAAATGGACGTGTCAAGTGCGAGCTGGCCCTGGCCAAAGGCAAGCAGGATTGGGACAAACGCGAAACCGAGCGCCGCCGCGAAGCCGACCGCGAAGCCCGCACCGCAATCAAAGCCAACAAGCATCGCCACGGGCGGTGAGCATCCATGAAAAAAGGGAGCGGGGAACACGTGCTCTGACCACCTCGTTCTTGTACTGGGTTTGGATACTCCGGATCCCGATTTTGGGCCCGGGAAACCGGGACCATTCACGTCCAGGAGACCAAAGGGGTACGGAGTTACGGGATGCCCTGCCATTCCTGCCACGGTCTCCATACGGCAAAAAGAGCGAGCAGGCCACCCAGCGTTGCCCGAAAGAGAATTCCTTGTCTCGAACCCTGCGGTTGCGTCGAACGAGACAATGATCACAGCAAAAAGAGCGTAATGTAAAGCGCCATGCTTTCGCTGTCGTGGGCACCAGAAGAATACATATCCTCCAAGGGCCAAATCACCGACTGTGGCAGCGACGAGTTCCGGCCAGGTGTGCCGCCCTCATCACCCCAAAACTTCCCTCAGGGGCTGAAGCCCCCCAGATTTTTGGGGGGCATTCTGCGGCACGGCTGAAGCCGTGCCCTTTCAAAACCCGGCCACGCCACCAATTTTCAACAGGTCCTAACGGCACGCGCATCTCCGACGGATGCTTTGTCTTCTGCGCTCAAACTGGGCTCCTCGGCGCCGGTTTCGGTCAGCGGCATTTGAATTGCGGAACGGGCTGCCTCTTGCACCAGAAATGTTGCCCGGGTAACTTCCACGAGTTCGGAGAACGGAATGGGCGCAGGCTGGCAATCGCGCATGGCGTTCAGGGTCAGTGCGATTTCACGGCGATGGCCCTTGTCGGACGCGCCCTTGAGCCTCTGTTTGCTCCCGCGGCGAACGAGCTCGAGCGAAGTGAAGTTGTCGAGCCGGGCTACACTGCCTGCGCAAAAAACCTCGAAGAATTCCTTGCCCACGGATTTATCGCCATTGGCGAGGTATTGCACGGTGGCCACCGAACCGTCGGCGAAGGCGAGGGTCGCGCTCACATTGTCGTCAGAATAGCGGCCCGCATTGGGCATCATGCGCGCCGCGATTCCGGTGATCGGATGCGCGACAACGGCACGCGCCCAATCGACAAAATGGCAGAATTCCCCGACAATTCGTCCTCCGTCGCGGTGAACCCAGTGGTCGGGTGGAATGTATCCCGCGTTGATGCGGATGTTGATCATCATGGCCTCGGCTCTGGCCGAGAAGAACTCGCGGATTTTTTCCGTGAAGGGCGCAAAGCGGCGATTGAAGCCGGCCATGACAAAGGCCGCTTGCCCGGCCGCCTCGCGAGCGGCGACGGCGGCTTCAATTTGCGCAAGGCCGCCGGACGCAGATGCCAACGGCTTTTCGACGAACACGGACTTGCCCGCTTCGATGGCGCGGACAACGTATTCGGCGTGGCTATCGTGGCGGCTGAAGATGAAGACCGCATCGACGTTGGGGTCGGCGAGCAACTGAGCGGGGGTTTCTGCCCGCGCGAAATGAAACGCCTTCTGGGCCGAGGCAGCGCCTATCCCGGAGGCTGTGGCTACGGCCTCGAACCGCGCGCCCTTTGCGGCTTGCATCGCGGGGAACATGACGCCCGTAGAGAAGGAGCCTGCTCCGATACAGCCGATTCTAATTTCGCCCTTCGACTGGACCATTTCGCTCTTCGGCTGGAACGAAACAGGAGCGGCAGGTGCGGCATCGCTTCGCTTCTCCGCCTTCGGATACTCGATGATGGCCGTGTAGATTCCCGAGGTCAGGCTGGCATAGGCTTTCGCAGCGTCGTATACGGAGTAGCGTTCTTTGAGAAGCGGAGCCAGATCGAGCTGGCCGCTGGAGGCAAGGTCGAGAAATGCTTCCATGTTGCGGCGCTCGGTCCAGCGCACGTAGCCGATGGGGTAGTCACGCCCCATCTCTTCATAGGCAGCGTCGTACCGGCCCGGGCCGTAGGAGCGGGACAGGGCGAGAGAAAGCTCTTTGCCGTACATCTTGTCTCGTGACACACCCAGCCCGATTGCTCCCACCATCGCAATGCGTCCCCGATCGCGCATCAGCTTGGCGGCCATTTCCACCGGTTCGGCCGAACTGCTCGACGCAGTCAAAACGGCCGCATCCACACCGTAGCGCGAGAAGGCCCGCACTTTGGCTTCGATTTCCGGGTCGTTGGCCAAAAGCGCGAGGTGGGCTCCGAAGCGCTCCGCCTGTTCGACCCTCTCGGGCGAAAGGTCAATCGCGACCACCCGGCAACCAGCGCCGCGCGCAATCTGGATCGCCAGGGCCCCGAGAAGCCCCGCGCCGACAATTGCAACCGTCTCTCCGAAGGCGATATTGGCCTGGCGCAACCCCTGTATAGCGATCGCGCCGATGGTGGTTAGCGCCGCAGCATCGGTTTGGACGTTGTCCGGAATTTTTACGGCAAGGTTGCGAGGAACATAGTTGACCTCACAATGATTGGCATACCCGGCGCCGCCGCAGGCCACACGATCCCCAACGTTGAATTCCCCGGCTTCGCTGCCCACCGCGATAACTTCGCCCGCCGAGCTGTAGCCCATGGTGGTAAGGGTGTCGAGTTTCGAGGTGACCTTCTGATATGCGGCACGCACGCCGTTGTGCCGGGCAAAATCGACCACCTGGCGGACCAGGTCCGGCCGGGCCATTGCCTTGGACAACAGGGATTTCGAGCTCAGCTCCATGGACGCCCGCTCGGTTCCAGCGCTGATCGAGGAAAAATGGGTGCGCACGAGGATTCCGTGGGGGTTCAGCTCGGGTTCGGGAACATCGAACAGCTCCACCTCGCCGGTTCGGCGGCTGGCAAGAATTGCAAGCATAATGCGGCGTCCCTCCTAACCTTTCCAAAGTCGATCTGGAAGAAGCATCCCTCAGCGGCTAAAGCCGCCGTCATTCTGCGCTGCTTACGGCACGGCTAAAGCCGTGCCCTTTCAAGGCCGTGTTGCAAACAGTTACAAGGGACAGGGCAATCGAATGTTCCCGTCCTTCGATGGTTAGCTTTGAGTAAACACGTTTTCGGCAGTCTTTGAACGGATAGCAACGCAAGGTTCGCTGGAGAGTTTTCTGCCGTCCATGAGCTCTTTCATCAATGTGCCTACTTCGCGCGCGCGCACGTCCCAGGTGCAGTCCTGGACCTGCGCCTGGCGCCGCGCGCGATCGGCCGGCGTGTCGTTGGCCAAAGCGTCTTCGACCTGGGCGATAAAATCGTCGGCTCCTTGGTAAAAACGGATGCCAGGGGTCTCGAGATATTCGTAGAGAGGCGCCATCACGATTGGCTTTCCCGAGGCCAGGTATTCCCGAACTTTGATGGCGCTTCCATACGAGGTGAAGGAGCTCCGCAAGTTCCAGGGCAGAACGCAGACATCGAAATGTCTGAGGTAACGCGGCAGTTCGGCATAGGGCTTGCGCCCCAGAAAGTGGATGTTAGGCCCGTCGGCTCCCTGCATGGTGTTGGATCTCATGCCGATCAGGGCCCAGTGCCAATCGGGCCTGCGCTTGGCCACTTCCGTCATGAGCGCGGTATCCATGACGAAATCCATCTGTCCGAAGTAACCAAGCAAGGGACGCGGAATCGAGGCGATCTCTGGAGCGGTATCCGCGGCGGCCGAGGCAAAGTGATCGTAGTCGACGGCCTGTTGGAGATAGACGCGATGCGGCACATCCGCGGCTTCGTCGAACAACCTGCGCCCGCTGTAGAGCACTGCGCCCGCCATCGCGATTAGACGGTCATGCATCCGACGGATAACATCCTTTGATAGCGCGCTGTCCTCGTTGGCATCGTACTTATCGGAAACCTGATAGATCACCAGCTTAGGCCGCAGGCTCTCGGCCGCATCCGCGGCGGAAGGGATAGCAACCCAGACAATGGGACGCCCAATCCCGCACATCCACATCGCCGCGCGCAGTTGCACGTTGAGCATGATGCGGTTCAGCCAGCGCATCCACGCCCAGGCAAAGAAGGGAAACACAATGGGCGTCATCACCCAGATTCCTTCCGGCGCTTTCTTGAGCCAGCGGAAATAACTCTTCAGCTTGCGCCGGATCTTAAGGAAGAAATCCGGATTGGACATCGAGGGCAGGCCCATGGTCAGCGAATTGACGAAGATAACTCGGTTCTGCCGGGCCAGCCGCTTGAGAATGTGGTATTTCGAGTGGGGGTGATGATACCACCAGTTTTCGCCGGCAAAGCAGATAATTCCTTCGCCGTCGATGCCATAGTCCGTATCTATCGGAGGCCTCTTCATCTTCCACGCTCCTTGTTACACGGGTTTTTCGGCCGTGCCACAAAATACCAAGCGCTCGCCATGGCCATGGGAAGATGGTCCGCCAGACGTTCATTCCATGCGCGCACGGAAGGCGGCAGGTAATTTAACAGGTAGGAGGCTAGCGGACCACAGGCGAACGTCGAGGCAGCGCATTCGATCAACTCCAGCTCGCTATCCGCGAACATCCTTCGCAGCCGCGGCAAAGTGAAAAATTGAACATGGCCGTCCAGGCAATCCGAACTTGGAGGTCCAACATTCCGGTGCCTCCGGAAGGGTGCGATCAAACGCTCCAGGTGGAGGTTCAGGTAAAACCACTTGTCGATCTCGAACTCCCCAAATCCATTCGGGGTCGTAACGATGAGAACCCCTCCCGGAGCGATGCGTGCGGCCGCCGCTCGCAGCATCTTCCCAGGATCGTCCAGATGCTCAATAACTTCAGATAGGATTACGCATGAGAATTTGTTTTCAGCGGGGAGTTCTTCCAGGTGGCAACAACGAAATTCGCAGTTATCGCGCCCGTACATCTTCTGGGCCATCTCGATGGAAGGCCGATGCGGATCCAGGCCCAGCACCGAGTACCCCATCAACGCGAGAGGGTAGCTCAAATAGCAGCCATTACCACATCCAATTTCGAGGATTTCGACCGATTCCGGACAATCTCGCAGAACGTATTGCCGAACGATTCGCGCCATGAACCGAAGTCTCTTTCCATATGCCGGGGCGTCGCCATGCTCCTCCAATTCAGGTGCTGCAGCCGTCCATGCCTGCTCTGCCGTCAGATACATCTGCCTGTCTCCTTCTGTCAACGCAGCAGCTTCAGTTGTTTCAGTTCAGTTAGGGATTCCGGTGCGAACTTCGCGGTGAATTGCCGACAGAACCAACAGTGTTGCGACGAGATAACAAACCGATGAAGAAACGGCAGCGCCCTGCAATCCCCACAACGGTATCCACAGGAGATTCAATACAATTTTCAGAACTACACACCCTAACCAGATCCAGACCACGCTCATGGGATACCCAACACTGTTTAGAAATTGCACGGCTATGGCATGTACGGATAGGAACAAGACACCCGGACACAGCCACAGATACGCCGGCACGGAGAGCACATAAGCTTTTCCGAAGAGTACGTCGACGGCTGTGGGCGCTAACGCGGCTGAAAGCAGAACAATCGGTCCCTGCAGGAGCATGGCGCCGATAACGGTCTTCTTCGTCATCGCGTATTTCTCGGCCCGGTTCTCCATCTGGGACAGTTTTGGCAGCAGAAGCAATCCAATCAATGTGGGTAGGATACCCGCGTAGTCCGACATAGTGAACGCAATGGAGTAATAACCGGCGTCCGAAGCGCCACGTAGGTACTTCAGCATTAACACGTCCGACCGGACCACCAAGTAACACATGAATGCGGTTGCGTATGCCCGCATTCCATAAAAGAAATTCGAACGGAACAAATCCATCGACGGCCATGGCCACATACCTGAAACTTTCACCAGACGAGCCACGATAACGGCGAGCATGGCCGTCATTGAGACGAGCCCGGCGGCATAGGCCAGGGCCGGGCTCATCCGGTGCGCCAACACCAGGCATCCGACCGCGATCAACGCGAGGGAGCGGTTCACCGCTTCGGTGCGATTGTAGGTCTTGACTTCGTCCACGCCCAGGAGCAGGTTCTGCGTGAGCAGATAAGCGGTTCCGATTGGAACCCAAAGCAGGCCGAGCAGGAGCAGGCGGCCGTGCAATGGCGCCATGTGCGGCCAGATGCCGAACGCCGCATAGGTTCCTGCGATGGTGAGGATTCCAAGAGCAAAACTGACTACCAGCGAGTTGCCCACCAGTTTCGGAAGATCCGCGCGGTTTTTTGCAACAAAGTAGACGTTCGAGGCGTGCATGCCCAGGCACCCGAACTGGACTCCGATCATGCCGATCGCCGTGGCAACCGCGTAGAGACCGCGTCCGGAGGGACCCAGAACGCGTGCGACCATTACGGTGTTGAGGAGTCCAACCACGATCAGAAAGACACGCGTAGTGAAGGTGGCCATTACGTTGCGCACAAATCCGCGCTGCAAAAGGCTGCGCAGCTTTGCCTTCAGCGATACGCCTGTTGCCGGGTCCGTAATCGCCTTGCCGGTTAGCTCGATTTGTTCGTCGATGTACGTCATTTTGGGCACGTTATTTTGGCTTCGAAGTTAAGGTTCGCGCGAGGTCATCCGCGGCGGGCGCCGGCCGTTTGGCGATGACCGGGCTAGTGTGGAAAGCTTGGCCGCCTCCGAGGCCAGCTGCGATCATGGTTGCGGCTGCATTTCTCTTCCAGGTGTACTTTTCGAGCACCACTTCACGAGCTTTCATCCCAAGGCGACGGCGCAGATCCCGGTTTTCAGCCGCAGCCAGGATGGCGCTCGCGAGCTCCCCGGCATCGCCCGGACGGACGAGGAGGGCGGTCCGATTATGTTCCAAGACCAACTCCAGCTGATCGAGCCGGCTGGCCACAATCGCCTTGCCGATGGCCATGTACTCGAAGAGCTTGGTGGGCGAACCGATGAATGGGCGGCCATCGGGCATGGGGACGTGTGGAGAAACCAAGATATCGGCGGCGTTGAGATATCCGGGCATTTCATGGTGCGGAACCGATCCGGTGAATATTACATATCCCTGGGCTTCATATTCGCGCAGGACCGATCGCATCTCCGCCTGAAGCGGGCCTTTGCCAATTAGCAAGAAGCGCAGCTTCGATGGTCCGGCTTCACGCTGTGGTTCAGTTGCGGATTTGTCGAGCAACGACCGGATTGCTCTCTCGAGCACTTCGACTCCGTGCCAATAGCTGAAGGTGCCCGCGAAGGCGACCACGACTTCCTCGGGCCCGATGGCGAGCCGCCGCCGAAATACATCGCGGGCGCTCTCATCCGGGCAAAACTCCGATGGATCGACTCCATTGGTGTTCACGAGGACGCGCTCCGGAGGCACCCCGATCTCGATCAATTCCTGCTTGAGCGCCTCGGAAACGGTGACGATCGTCCCGGCTCCGAAAATCGCGATCTCTTCGGCCATGCGCAGCCAGGGAAGAAATCGCGCCGGATCCCAGTGTCCGGCCATCCAGGCTTCGGAGCCGTTGTATTCGAGAACCAGAGGAACCCGCAACGCGCGTGCCAACAAAACTCCGGCAATAACGAAACGCCCGTGGCGTTGATATACCACGGCCGGCTTTTCGCGGCCGAGCAGCCGGCGCGCCTCGCGCGCGAATCTCCAGTTGTAGGAGAGAATCAGCGACTCGGAAAACAGGAATCTCTTCCGCCGCGCGGGGATCTCATCGACTGGGAAGGGAACTGCAAAGGGAAATCGGCAGGCGGAGAGCACATGGCAAGTCCGGCCGTTTTCCGCGACTCCGCGCAGAAATCCCAGCAAGTGGGTGGTGGCCCCGCCGGAGAAATCACGATTCAGCGGATAGGGGTAGATATAAGCAATTTCGAGACCTGTCCTCTGCGCCGTGCGCCATGCCCGGCGGCCTGCGCGTTTGCGCAACCAACGGAACTTTAGCCAGGTTGCCGCAAATACGATGGCATCTGTGCCGGCGGCGAGAATTAGTGCAGGCAAGCCGCGTATGCATTCTTTGATGGTAATCACCTGGAGGTTCCCGGCCTCGTCGGCGAGCACCGATTCTCTGCAACCGTGAAGCAGATGCAATGCCAGGAAGATCGCAGGCTCCTTCACGTCGCTGAGAGTGCGGAAATAGAAGACCAGAGCCCGGCCTTTCAACCCGCAGAGCGTGCGCAACTGACCGAACCAGCCGGATTCTCTCAGCTCCCGATGCCGAAGGGCGGAGACTTGGGCGGCGGGGTAGCGTTCTGCGACGAACCGCAGACCCTTTTCCGGGTCGCCGGTCCAGGCATGAAGAAACACCCGGAGTTGCTTTGCACTCATGGGGCGCCC
>Ga0335078_10000640_pt1 | contig 53573 bp, 50 predicted proteins | sample Lox_Sample_32_FD_206711 | JGI IMG/M metagenome (GOLD analysis project Ga0335078, IMG submission 206711) | Soil microbial communities from Loxahatchee National Wildlife Refuge, Florida, United States - Lox_Sample_3.2 | ecosystem: Environmental > Terrestrial > Soil > Wetlands | place: USA... | reverse complement strand
CTGGAGAGTATGCCTGGACGAAGAGTGACCAACCCCTGTATGAATATGCCTGCCACGAGGGAAACTACGCGCTCGTGGACGTGTTGCAGGGCGCACGTGCTCACGACAAGGATAAGCCAGTAAAGAGCAATGGCGAAAGGAAGTGATGGTCGTTTAAAAATCCAAGCAGCAGGCGTTCAACGCTTCGCCTGGACGGAAACGGAGTGGCTTACGGGCTGCGCCCGAACCGCGGCTCAATTCGACTGGATATTTGGAAAGCCTGCTTCGTGTTCATGTTGCTTTCAACTCCGAAACGGCGATCGCATCCATCTTGCCTCGACTTTCGATGGTCACGTGCCCCCCGCTCTCGATTTCGGACTCGATGTTGATTCCGGACGCGTTGCTCGATTTCGTCTAAAGCCATTTTCGGTAGCGACCAAGCCACCCCGCCCTCGTCCTTCGGGATGGTACGAAGGACAGGTGCCGGCTGCGAATCCATGTTAGCCCCGCCCGCACTCTTTTGATTCCCCCGCCGCCCCTCGTATATCCCGGAATAATTTCCACGGGACAGCGGCGCCGGACAACACCATGGCAAGCAGCCTCCGCAAGAAACGAAGATCGCTTGCCAGCTTGGAGATCGTCCGTGCTCAAGTTAAAGAAGTTCTTCGATTGAGATTTGAACCGGGCTTGGTGCTGCGAGCGATCGCCCGCAGTTGTTCCACTGGCCTTGGAACCGCTCACGAGTATTTACAACGGACAGAGGCTGCCGGCGTGACATGGCCGCTTGGTGAGGATTCGAATGAGGCTGGAGTCCGCATTGTTCGGTGGTCCACCGCGTCCGCGTCCAGCCATGCTGACGATGCCCGACTTCGCCGAGTTGCAGCGGCAACGGCAGCTTCATCCGTACCCGACGCAGCAGTTGCTATCCAACATCGCCGAATTCCAATCACGCAGAAAGACCAGAACCTTCTCGCAATTGTCACTTTCACCTGATAGGGCCACGCGCCAGGCCCGACACGCCGGAACCATCTGACCCCTTGATTTGCAGGAGCAACCAACCCCGTGCCAGACGCCAGTCTCGCGTAACGGTCTCCACCGATACCTTGAGCACCGCGGCTGTATCTTCGACGCTCAACCCGCCGAAATATCGCAGTTCAACAACTCTCGCCTTTCGCGGATCGCCCTGACCAAGCGCGACCAGCGCGTCGTTCAGCGCGATTAGCTGCTTGTCGTTGGGTTGGCTCAGGTTCAAATGATCGACATCGTCCAAGTGAATCCGGCCCCGTCCGCCACCGTGCCGGGACGCGGCTCTCTTGCGGGCGGCGTCTACCAGAATGCGGCGCATCATCTGTGCACAAATCGCAAAGAAATGCGCCTTGCCATCCAATGGCACGTTTTGAACGTCGATCAACTTCAGATAGACCTCATGCACCAGGGCGGTGGCCTGCAAAATTGGTTCTTCGCGCTCCCGCTTCATGAAGTTGACTGCCAGACGGTGCAGTTCCCGATAAATGCGCGGAGCGAGCGCATCGAGCGCAACCGCATCGCCGGCTGCCCAGGCGAGAAGAAGCTGCGTTGTCTCAGAGACTTGAGAGTCCACGGTTCGCTCGCTTTAGCGTAACGCAAAGAAATGTTCGTGTTGCCATTACGATTTTCGCGATCGTTTCTCGCATGGAGTTCGGGGAGATGTAATTCCCCCGAAAACTTTCAGCGAAAATCCGAAAGCTGCCTGAAGCTGACAGAGAGTTATGAGATTGAAAGCAAAAGGAGAAAGAAATGCCTACAACACCGATAATTTACAGTATCAAATACGATCGAACTGACAATGGTCTGAATGGCGCAGTAAATCTGGGAAACTCGCCTTACCATATCTGCATGGGTAGGAACTACGACGGTCTGTTGGAAATATTTTTCGCGGGTACAGATCGGGCTTTGTATCACGTTCGGCAGGTCAACGGGTCCACTTGGGAGGGCTTGGGGAGCTTCGCAGGTTGCACTGCCCAACAGGTGGCGGTGGCGCCTACCGCAGCCGGTTTCCTCTATCTTCTTTTTATTGGGACCGACAACCACCTCTATATTACTCAGCAGACCAGTCTGAGCCAGAACACCTGGAGCGCCAAACAAATCCTCGGAGGGGCCAGCGCCAAGAGCGTTGCGGTCGCCCAAAACGCCAACGGCTTCGTAGATGTCTTTTACGTCGGCACCGACAACAACCTCTATCACAACTACGAGACAGAGCCCCGCGGATGGTCCGGCGAAATACATCTGGCGGGAGCCCAGGCAAAGCAGATAGCCGTGGCTCTCAATGCCGATGGACGCTTGGAGGTGTTCTACGTTGGCATGAATAACGATCTTTATCACGTCGCTCAGACTGCAGCTAACGACAGCCTCCACTGGACTGCAGAGCAGCGTTTGTCCAACGCGAGCGCAAATCAGGTAGCTGCGGCGAGAAATCAGGACGGACGGCTGCAAGTAGTTTATTTTGGGACTAACTCGGATATCTATAGCAACGCCCAAATTGGCCCAAACAGTTCCACTTGGACAGGCGAGACACTCGTTTCCGGGGGCATAGGCGCGCCCCTGCCACCCAGCCCTACCCAGCAGATCGCACTCGGAGCAAACCAAAGTGGCGCCTTGCAACTTTTCTATGTGGCCGCGAGTACGGCGCTACATTACAATGTGCAATCCGGTCCGAACGGCACATGGGCTGGCGAATCGCGAATCGAGACGCAAGATTTCGTCAACGAAGTCACCGTTGCAAAAAATGCGGATGGCAGCTTGGCACTCGGTTATATCGCACAGGTTGTGAACTCCGTCCCTGGAAAGTAACCCCCTCCTCGAGGCGCTGGCAGGGACTTCGATTTGCGAGGTCCCTCGCCCTTCAACTCCAAAGTTCCATTTGCAGTCGCATTCTGCGGTCTACGTTGGAAAGCGGCTTTCCCGTCCTCTTCCTTCCAGACTTGGTTCTTCGCGCTGCAGCTTCGTGAGATTCACTGCCAGACGGAGACTCCACGATTCACGCAAAAAATGTTCGTATTGCGTTGCGGTTTCTGTACTCGTTTCTCGCATGGAGTTCCGGGAGAAGCAATTACCCGAAAACCTTTCAAGGAGAAAGCTGCAAATGAAAATGCGCAACGAAGGAGGCACCATGACCAGACTGAGATACATAACAGGAATTTGTGGGTTCGCAATCGCAGTATCTGCGATCGCGTTAGTGCGAGCCCAAGCTCAGGACCTCAGGCCTGTTCGTTTCAGTGGCCTGATCAATGACTATACGCCCTCAACGTCACCAGGCGGTCCGTATGAAATGCGCGGCGAGTGGTCCCTGAACGTGCAAGGTGGCACGGCCACCTTTTCGGCGGACCTGAACATGGAGACTTCCGATTATGGGATCACCGGGGCCACTCAGGTAGATCCGGCCAATCCAGCTACCAGGACCCCACATACGCACCATATCAGCATGACCAATGCGACGGTCAGCTATGACACGAGCACCTGCCCCGCGAATAGTCCTGCGACCACGGTCTCCGGTTTGATGGTTACTGGTACTGCCCCAACCACCGCAAATGGCGGGCCGGCGCCCTTTGACCCGAACAATACATCCAAGCTCCAGGTCTGCATCATGGGAGGATCGGGTGTCTCTTTTTCGAACGTGACTCTGGTGTACACAGGGCCCGCCACGGGGCACTTCGGTACACAGGCAATCCATGGGGTGGTGAGAAGCGTGTCAACAAAGTAAGATGGCGTCGCTGGCAGAGTGCTGCACCAGCGTTAGTTTTTCTTCCCGCGCCGCTAAACCTTTACTGATAAGCTGTCTTCCAATGACGCCCAAGCGTTGGGGACAGCTCGAGGAGCTGTATCAGGCGGCGCGGGACCTGCCTGCTTCCGAGCGAACCGCTCTGCTGGAACGCGCCGAGCCCGAGTTGCGCGAAGTGGTGACGTCACTCCTGGCACAAGAGGAAGTTCCTGGCGATGGCGCGTTCCTCGATCGTCCAGCGTGGGAAGGTCACGAAAGTCTTCTGAAAAATGACGCTCCGTCGCAGGCGGAGACGCCTGCCAGCGTCGGCGAACAAGTCGGCCCCTATAGTCTCCTCGAACGGATTGGCCAAGGTGGGATGGGAGAGGTCTGGCTGGCAGAACAGTCCTATCCCGTCCGCCGCCGCGTCGCCCTGAAGCTCGTGAAAGCGGGCATGGGAACGTGGGAGGTGGTCACTCGATTTGAAACCGAGCGCCAGGCACTTGCGCTGATGGATCATCCTGCAGTCGCCAGGGTATTCGACGGCGGCTCTACAACCTTGGGACGGCCTTACTTTGTGATGGAGTATGTGCCAGGCGTGCCCATTACCGAGTGGTGCAGCCAGCACAAGCTCACCGTGGATGAAAGGCTGGAACTATTTGTTCAAGTATGCGAGGGCGTGAAACATGCGCACCAGAAAGCGATCATCCATCGGGACCTGAAACCTTCCAACATCCTCGTTACCGAAGTGGATGGCAAGGCAGCGCCGAAGATTATCGATTTCGGAGTTGCTAAGGCGATCCGGCAAAAGCTGAGCCAGGACACTCTGTTCACCCAGGCGGGGGCGATCTTGGGCACGCCCGAATATATGAGCCCTGAGCAGGCCAATTCCGCGGGTGAAGATATCGATACGCGCAGCGACGTTTACTCGCTGGGAGTCATTCTCTACCAGTTGCTTGTGGGCGCAGTGCCGATTGACCTCGGACGACTGACTTTCGAGGAGATGCTGCAGAAGCTAGGTCAAGCCGATCCGCCGCTTCCAAGCAGCAAGGTGCGAACGCTCGGAGCGCAGTCTGCTGGCATTTGCGAAGAGCGTCACACGGAACTCAGAACGCTGGAACGCGAACTGCGCGGCGATCTGGATTCCATTGTGATGAAGGCGCTGGAGAAGCAGCGGGCGCGAAGATATGGTGGACCTGCTGAACTCGCGGCCGATATCGGGCGTTACCTGCGCCACGAGCCCGTTCTGGCCAGGCCGCAGCGCTCCTGGTATCGAACGGCAAGGTTCATACGGCGGCACCGTTGGGGTGTAGCTGCAGGCGCGAGCATCGCTCTCGCATTAGCGGTTGGGTTGGGCGCCGCTTTGTGGGAGGCGCACTGGGCGCGAATCCAGGCACAGGTGGCTGCCAATCAGGTACAAATATCGGCGGCTACCGAACAGTTCATTACCGATATTTTTGAGACCAACAGCCGCGACCAGAAAGATCCGTTGAAGGCGCGCGAAACGACAGCCCGCCAGCTTCTCGACGTCGGCGCCCGGAAAATCGAGCATGACCTGGATAATGCCCCAGCCGCGAAAGAGAGGATGCTGGTTACGCTCGCGAAACTGTATATAGGTTTAGGTTTGGACGATGAAGCCGTGGCCCTGGTTCGAAAGCGCGTGAGCGTGACCAAAAAGCTCTATGGGCCAAACGACCCCAGGGTGGCCGCCGCACTCACGAATTTGGCGGCCTCCATGCACGTATCGCAGTCAGTGAAAGACAGAGAGGCAGTTCTACTCGAGGCAAAACGGATTCTCGACACCAACCACGATCTTAGCTCCCCGCTCCGCGGCCGTCTGCTGTTTGATCTTGCCGAACACTACACGACGTGGGATACCCAAAAGGCTCTCGACTACTCCAGCCAGGCAGTGACTCTGTTTCGGCGGCTGCCCCCTTCCGAAGATCTTACGCAAGCGCTCTATTATCAGGGCTGGGCCTACTCACTGATCCCGGACTACCCAAAGGCCGAGGCCGCTTACGCCGAATCCCTCGCAATTGCACAACGAATAGGAGTGTCCAAAGCGGAGCTGCCAAAAAACGAGAGTTCACTCGCCAATTTGAATGCTAAGTTATTGCACTACGACGATGCGGAGAAGAATTTTGAACTCGCTTTCGAGACGGCGAGGTCGGTGAATGGCCCCTGGCATGTGGACACTATGGAAACGGAGGCTCGTCTCGGAGATTTTCTTTCGACAACCTCGCAATACAACGAAGGCATCGGCCACCTGGCAAACGCCTTAGCTGTTTGCTTAAAGCTGAAGGGTCCGGACGATTCTTTCTTCACTCCGCAAATCTCGCTTTTGTACGGAGACGCGCTCAGAGATAGTGGGCATCCTGAAGAGGGTTTGGCGATGATTTCGCGGGCGGTGGAGAACCGTCGCAAAAACCGGCCCGGTACCCGTTATCTCGGCCAAATGCTGATATCGCAAGCTTCCGCATTCGCAGATCTGGGCGAATATGAAAAGGCGAGGCTCTGTTTGGACGAAGTGGACGCCTTGAGTAAAAAGGCTGCCTTCAAATTGCCCACAGGTTACGCTGCGGCTCGGCTCAAACTTGCGTTCGACCTGAAGCAGCCAGAAGAAGCGTCGGCGGTGATCGATAGTTTCTATGGTCCGGCCCCGGACAACGCACCGCTCTCTTTGGATCTGTTGGGAAATCTCGCAGCCCGTGCTCAATTGGCACTAAATATGAAAGATCCGTCGGGAGCGCTCCGTTGGGCCCGCATTTCCGACGCTGTAACCGCGAGCCCTGTTCGCAAATACCTGCGGGTCTGGGAAGAGCGCGCCGCGATCGAAAAAGGATCCGCCTGGCTTCAAATGCATCAACCTAAGCAGGCGTTAGAGTCCCTGATGCGGGCGGATCAACTTGCAAGCGAAATCTACGACTCAACCAGCGCGGAGCTTATCCCCGTGAAAGCAACGCTGGGCGTGGCGTACCTTGAGATGGGTAATCGGCCCGAGTCAGTGAAACTCCTCGCGCAAGCCGAGTCGATTCGCAAGGCTCATTTGCGTTTGGGGAAGCGCCTTGATAGTCGTCTGCGAGAGCTGCGGCAATTGCTGGGAGTTCCCGATACTCGGCTGTGATTTTGACATATTTGCAAACTTCGCCGTTATCGGCGGACTTCATCGTTGGCGTTTCCGGCCCGCGGGCCGGAGGCGAGCCGTTGCCATGAACCAAAGCAATCGCTGGAACCGTTCGCCCACACCGAGGCGCCTGATCGAGGGTGCAGTCTACCTCGCCGGCGCGGCTGCTTGCACCCCGAAGTTGACGTGCATCGCAGGCGAAGCCTTTAGATGAGCTGTAACGCTCGTGCGAGAGCTCGCGAGCAATAACACTGATCGGGTACTGCGCACATATTCCTGGACAGGGCTGCCATCTGAAGTAAATCCGCGTGCGCGCCGGCCGAGGCAAAAACAAAGGTTCGGCGAGACAATTGTGGGTGCATGACGCGCCACTCGGAGTAAGCGCGCGCCGAGCCACTTGCCGCTTTGAACCGCAACGCATTCCTCCCGACAAGCGTTCGAAGTGGCGATCTGAAGATCGAAAGCGTTCCGGGCTCACCATAGGTTTCCGCAAGCGGAAGCATAACCAGATTTCCGGTTCGCCGGCTTTCGAAGCGGCGTGGATAGATGTGATCACGTCCACGGAAAAAGGGACCGAAACAGCGCAATCTTGGCAGCCGGCGAAGAGCGGAAGTCTAGGAGTCCCATCAAGCCTATGCCCATGGAAGAGCGACTGAAGCGAATCTCTCGCGAACTTAGAATGACGGATTCCGACGAAACCTAGTGCGGCTGGCTCTCGGTCTACGGTCCGTAAATTATTGAAAATGGTGCGGAGAGGGGGACTTGAACCCCCACGAGATTGCTCCCGCTAGCACCTCAAGCTAGTGCGTCTGCCAATTCCGCCACCTCCGCGTGGCCTTGCTACTTCTTTGCCGGCGGCTGGGTTCCCGGCTGCTGCTGCGGAACCGCCTGCACGCCCTGCGGGATCGGCACCGTCGTCTTTGTTCCATCCGGCCGGATCACCGTCATCGTCGGCGTCTTGCCGGGCGCCGACGGTGGAATCGTCGTAGTTGCTCCCGGAGGGGGTGTTGCGCCGCCAGTTACGGGCGTAGGCGCCGGCGTTCCCGCCGGTATCGGTATCGGCACGGTGGATTGTCCAGGCGCCGGTGCAGCGTTGGGCGCCGCCGCGGGAGCTTTCGCTGGCGCCTTCTGTTTTTCGAGTACGCTTCCCGATCCACCAGCCGACCGCGTCGCCATGATCGCCAGCGTCAACGACGTCACCATGAAAACCGCCGCCGCGATGGTGGTGGCCTTCGAAAGAACCGTAGCCGATCCCCGCGGACCGAACGCCGTCTGCGATCCCATCCCGCCGAATGCGCCCGCAAGATCTGCCGCCTTGCCGCTCTGCAACAGCACCACTACCACCAGAAAGAAGCAAACGAGCACATGAATAATCGTAATAGCAATTACCATACTGGTTTTCCTTGGACGCCTGCTGTTCCCAATTGGTGTTTCCCCTAAAACGGGAACCGAACGGCCGGAACTCTTTCCAGTATAGACTAAAGAAAGCCGACCGATCAGCCTCACGTGATTCCTACTGCCGCTCGCTTGTTCGCACTCTTGCTCGTCCTTCCCTTGCTGGTCGGCTCCTCGCCCGCGGACTCGCTGAACACGGTACGATCCGCCGCTTACTCCCATTCCACCGGCTTCCATCCGAACGTGCGCGTGCTGAATTGGAATATCGATCGCGGCAAGAACCTCCCCGGTATCGAAGCCGCTATGCGTAAGACCAGGCCCGATCTCTGCATTTTCCAGGAAGTGGACCTGGGCGCGCGCCGCACGCAGGGAAAAGACGTCGCCCAGGATCTGGCATCAACCTTCCAAATGAACTATTCCTTCGCGCCCGAATTTCAGGAACTGAGCCAGGGCACGGAAGCCGGGGCCGCTTACCATGGCCAAGCGATCCTCACCACGCTTCCAATTCGCTCCTCCCGCCTCCTGCGCTTCCGGAACCAATCCGGATTTTGGAAGCCGAACCCGCTGATGATATCGAAGCTCCCTCTCTTTCAACGGCGCGCCGGCGGAAGAATCGCGCAAGTCGCCGAGCTCGATAACGGCGGCCGCCAGCTGATCGTCTACAACCTCCATCTCGAAAGCAAATTTGACGAGGAGCTCCGGGGCCGGCAGATCGAAGAAGTACTCGCCGATGCGGAGCGCTACCCGCCCGACACCGCCATCATCATCGCGGGCGATTTCAATACCTTTAGCAGTCACTCGCCCGTGATTGAGCGCTTGAACCAGGCCGGATTCAAGAGCTGCTTCGGTGAGCGCCGCGAGCGAACCCACGCCCTGATCGGCGCGCTGGACTGGGTATTTACCAGGGGCCCGCTTCGCTCGGAAGACGCTCGCGTCCTGCGCGACATCCACGCCTCCGATCATTTTCCGATCGAGCTGGATGTGGATTTCTAACACTCCTTTCACGTAAGAACTGGAAGCCTTCGGCGGAAATCTTACGCGCCGCCGTTGAAAATCGCCTTGCAACTCAGGCCTTTCGCCCTCCTTGCGGAATGGCCCACGAGTTGCATTTTTACGCACGGATGGCCCGCGTAACATTGTTTCTTCTCGCCGCCGGGACTGCTTTCGCGGCCTCTGTTCCCGGCAGTGACGTCCAGCAGCTCGTCCAGCGGTCCACCGCTGAAATCTCTGCGGATTGGAAACAGGCGCCAAACTATTCCTTCGTCGAACGCGATGTGGAGACCAAGCGTGGCGAGAAGCTGTCCGCCAAGACTTACGAAGTGATCATGATCGACGGCTCGCCGTACAATCGCTTGATCGCCGTCGATAACCAGCCGCTCTCGCCCGGTGAGAAGGCCAATGAAGAGCGCAAGCTCCGAGCAGAGATTCGCAGACGCGAACGCGAATCCGCAGATGCGCGCGCCCGCAGGATTGCGAAGTACACCAAGGAACGCCGCCAGAACGCCGCGCTCCTCAATGCCATGGTGGATGCATTTCAATTCCGTCTCATGGGCTCGGAAACGGTGGACAATCACGACTGCTGGATTCTCGAAGCCACGCCCAAACCCGGCTACCAGCCAACCAGCCGCGAGACGAAAGTTTTGGCGGGGATGCGCGGCAGAATGTGGATCGACAAGACCAGCGGCCAATGGGTCCGCGTCCAAGCAGAGGTCTTCGAAGCTGTCAGCTTCTATGGATTCTTCGCCAAAGTTCGGCCGGGAACGAAGTTTCTGCTCGAGCAAGAGCCCGTCGCTGGCAATCTCTGGCTGCCGAAACATTTCAGAACGCAGGTGAGCGCCTCGGTGCTCGGCTTCTTCAACGAAGATTCCACTCAGGACGAGACCTACTCGAACTATCGGCCGATGGCGCAGGTCCTTTCGCAGCTCGGCACGCATTAGCCCTAATGCCTCGGGGCTATAATGTCCCTAGCTATATGAACCGCAGGATTGGCGTCTTGTTTCTGTGCTTCAGCGCGGCCGTTATGGCGCAGCGCAAGGATTATGAACCGCCGGTCATGCACCCGGCTCGAGGAACTCACGGCGCAGTCGCGGCCGGGAGTGAATACGCCACCGAAGCGGGCATGCGCATGTACTATCACGGCGGCAATGCGGTGGACGCCGGCGTGTCGGCGATGTACGCCGCCTCGATCTCCGAATTTTCCCACTTCGGCTTCGGCGGCGAAGCGCCCATCCTGATTCGCACCAAGAGCGGCAAAGTAGTTTCCATCGCCGGCGTCGGGCCCATGCCGAAGCTGGCCACCGCGCAAATGTTCCGCGACCGCCGGCCGCGCCCCGGTGAGATTCTTGAGCTCGATCCCGGCGGCCTGAAGGGCATCATCCCGGTCGCTGGAATCATGCCCGCGCTCGTCCCCGGAATGGTTGAGTCCGGCCTGGTCGCTCTGCGGGAGTACGGCACCAAATCCTTCAGCGAAGTGATTCAGCCCGCCATCGAACTAGCCGACGGCTTGGCTATCGACGAATTGCGCTCCAGCACCATCTCGCATTCGCGCCGCTTCTTCGATCTGTGGCCGGATTCGAAGAAAACATTCATGCCCGATGGCCAGGTCCCCATGCCGGGCGAAATTTTCCATCAACCGAATCTCGCGCGGACCTTGCGATCCATGGTTGCGGCGGAGAAAAAAGCGCTTGCTTCCGGCGCCAGCCGCGCGGCCGCCATCGATGCCGTGGCCGACTATTTCTACCGTGGCGACATCGCCCATCGCATCGATGCGTTCATGAAAGAGAATGACGGCCTTATGCGCTACGAAGACCTGGCCGCGTTCAAACTCCAGCCGGAAGAGCCCGTCTCAACCGAATATCGCAACGTTAAGGTGTACAAACCGGGTTTCTGGAGCCAGGGTCCGGCCATGATCGAGGCCCTCAATATTTTGGAAGGTTTCGATCTTCGCTCACTGGGCTTCAACTCGGCCGAATACATTCATAAATCGGTCGAAGCCCTTAAACTCGCGTACGCCGATCGCGATGCCTACTACGGCGATCCTAAATTCAATCCCAATCTGCCCGCCGACATTCTGCTTTCCAAGAGCTACGCGGCCGAGCGGCGCAAACTGATCGGACGCAATGCCTCGCTCGAATTCGTTCCCGGCACCATCAACGGCAAGAAAGCACGACACCCCGTGGAAATGGATATCGCGCGCACTAAGATTGACGACGAGCTGATGGCCAGCGACACGACCTGCGTCGACGCCATCGACAAAGACGGCATCGTGTTCTCGGCCACTCCCTCCGGCGCCTGGCTGCCGTCGGTGATCGCCGGCGACACCGGCATCCCGCTCACTGAGCGCGCGCAACAGTTCATCCTGGTACCTGGCTCGCCCAACGAGTTGGCCGGCGGCAAACGCCCGCGCGTCACGCTGAGCCCCACCATCGTCACCGAGCAGGGCAAGCCGTTGCTCGCGCTCTCCACTCCCGGCGGCGATAACCAGGAGCAGAGCCTGATGCAGCTCATGCTGAACGTCATCGAGTTCCACATGAATCCCCAGGTTGCCACCGAAGCACCGCGCTATCAGACCCGGCACCTGGTATCGAGCTTTGACAATCACGCTTGGAATTTGGGCGACCTGATTCTGGACGAGCGCATCCCCCAGTCGGTCGCATCCGAGTTGGCCGCGCGCGGCCATCGCGTCAGCATGCATTCCAAGTGGGCCAGCGGCGCCGCTCCCGTTATGATTCGCGTCACGCCGGATGGTGTGATCGAAGCGGGCGAAGATCCCTATGGGTATCGCTCCGCGCACGCATACTAACAATCGTCCGTTGGAGAACCTGCCGCTCTTCGAGGAGCCGCTTGAATTCGATCGCGCGAAGCTCCACTCAAAACTGGCATCGCTCGCTTTGGAGAACGTCTACATCGGCACCAGCTCCTGGAAATACGAAGGCTGGCTGGGCCAGATCTACTCGCGCGACCACTATATGGTGCGCGGCCGCTTCTCGGAGAAACGCTTTCAAACCGAGTGCCTGAATGAATACGCCGCAACCTTCCCCATCGTCTGCGGCGATTTTTCGTTTTATCAATTTCCGTCCGAGGCGTATTGGCAAAAACTTTTCCGCTCCGCACCGCCCTCGCTCAAATACGCCTTCAAAGTGCCCGAAGAGGTGACCGTGAAATCGTTCCCGTCGCATCCCCGCTACGGCCCGCGCGCTGGCGAAGAGAACGACACGTTTCTGAATGCCGAGCTGTTCCGAACCGCCTTTCTAGATCTGCTGCGTCCCTTTCGCGATCGCGTCGCCGTGTTGATCTTCGAATTCGGCTCGTTCTCAAGGCAAAGCTTCCGAGACGCAGCCGAGTTTCTCCGGCAGCTCGATCCCTTTCTCGCATCGCTAACGCCGGATTTCCGCTACGCCGTCGAAATCCGCAATCCCGATTTTCTAGGCCACGACTACTTCAGTCTGCTCCACGCTCGCGGAATCGCGCACGTGCTCAATGCCTGGACTCGCATGCCCCCCCTCCAGGTGCAGATGCGCTTGCCCGATGTATTCACCGCTGGTTTTACCGTCGCTCGCGCTCTGCTCCGCCAGGGCCGCCCGTACGAACAGGCCGTCGCGGCTTTTTCGCCCTACCGCCAGGTTCAGGATCCCAACCCCGAGGCTCGCCGCGCTTTGCGCGACTTGATCGCCCGCGCGCGCGAGCGTCACCAACCTTCCTACATTTTCGTTAACAACCGTTTGGAGGGGAACGCCCCCCAGACTATCGAAGCGATTCTAGAGTGAGCTCCGCCGTCCGATGTATACTTGACAAAAACATGCGTCTGCGTTTCTGGGGAACCCGAGGATCGATCGCGACACCCGGACCCGCCACTACGCATTACGGCGGCAACACATCGTGTATTCAGTTCACCACGCCGGCCGGCAACTCTGTCGTGCTCGATTGTGGAACCGGCGCGCGGCTGCTTGGAGACCACCTGCAGAAGGGCTCTAAGTCGTCGCCCGTCTGCGCCACCATTCTGCTCACCCACACGCACTGGGATCACATCCAGGGCTTTCCGTTTTTCGCGCCTCTCTTCGTGCCCAACAACCAAATCGCCGTTTATGGTCCGGAAGGCTCACGCCTGTCGCTGCGCGAGCTGCTGGCCGGGCAGATGGAGCATCATTACTTTCCCGTCGAGCTAGATCAACTCTCCGCCCGCATCACCTATCAGGATCTGCATGAGGGCGTTTTCGAAATTGCGGGATTAAAGACCTTCGCGCAGCGCATGAACCACCCCGCCTCCACGCTCGGGTATCGAATCCAAATGGGTGAGCGATCGGTCTGCTACCTCGCCGACCACGAGCCGTTCTATGAGGGCATCTGGCGCGACGGCGCCGAACCCGGCCGCATCGAGTCCATTCTCGATCCGGGCGACCGGCGGCATGCCGAATACATGTGCGACGCCGATGTGGTCATCCACGAAGCGCAATACACGCCTGAAGAATATCCCGCCAAGCGGCATTGGGGACACAGCAGCTATGCCTACGTGGTGGAGATCGCGGCGGCCGCTAAAGTGAAGCGGCTGTTCCTCACGCACCATGATCCGTCGCACGACGACGACTTCATTCGCGCGATGGAGCAGCGTGCCAACGCGCTCGCCAGGCAACTCCTCTCGCCGATGGAAGTCACGTGCGCCTATGAGGGCCTGGAGGTGGTGGTCTAGCGTAAGTCCGTACTTACGCTAGCTGTGAAGTGCAATTCGGACATCGTTTCGCAGCGAGCGGAATGGATGTCGCGCAGAAAGAGCAATCCTTGGTAGTCACGGCGGCTGGAGCCGGCTTCGCCTTGAACCTGTTGGCCTGCTGGATGACCAGGAAGATCACAAACGCCACGATGAGAAAATCGACCACAGTGTTCAAGAACTGGCCGTAGTTGATGGTTGCCGCGCCCGCTTTCTTGGCCGCGTCCAAGGTCGCAGGGTGCGTTCCCGACAGGTCGATGAACAAACTGCTGAAGTCAACCTTTCCCGTGATTAGTCCGATGGGCGGCATGATAATGTCGTTGACGAACGAGGTCACGATTCTTCCGAAGGCCGCCCCGATGATGACCGCAACCGCGAGGTCCAGCACGTTTCCTCGCATGATGAACTCTTTGAATTCTTTAAGCATGTTCGCTCGCTCCTTGGAGGGCACCATCATAGCATCCGACGGAGATCGAAACCGTTAAACTTGGGGGTTGAAAACTTGGAAGCTGACCATCGAGTACGACGGCACGAAGTATAGCGGCTGGCAGGAACAAAAGAACGCCGTCACGGTAGCCGGCCAGTTGCGAAAGGCCGCCGAAGATTTTCTCGGAGTTGCAGTGGAACTGCATGGTGCCGGACGTACCGATGCCGGTGTGCATGCTCGGGCACAGGTGGCGCATATGCGGGTTCGGTCCGAGCGGCGATTCCCGCCGGTGGACGAGATTCTGCGCGGCGTGAACGAGCGCCTCCCCTCGGCGGTGTGCCTGATCGATGTTGCGGAAGTAGAGAAGTCGTTCCATGCCCGGAACGATGTATTGGCGCGGAGTTACGTCTATCAGATTTCGAAGCGGCGGACGGCCTTCTTCAAGAAATATGTCTGGTGGGTGCGCGAGCCGCTGGATGTTGCGGCGATGTCGCGCGCGGCACAAATGCTGATCGGCCGGCACGATTTTGTGTGCTTTCGTGCGCCCGATCCCTCGCGGCCGGATGAGTCGACTGTTGTGGTAGTTGACGACGCGCGCATCGATGTGGAAGGCGACTTGATCCTGTTCCAGATCACTGCGTCGCACTTTTTGTGGAGAATGGTGCGGCGCGTAGTGGGAGTGCTGGTTCGAGTCGGAAAGGGTGAGATCACGGTCGAAGATTTCTCCGGGCTGCTGCGAGGCCAGGCGAACCCGAAGATGGATGTTGCCGCATGGACCGCGCCTGCGTCCGGGCTCTTTCTGGAGCGAGTCGAGTATGCGCGGCGGCCCAAGCGCTGAAGCGTTATACTGATCCACAATATGCGCATCCAGAAATCGATTGCGATCCGTCTGGCAGGAGTTGGGCTTGCTTTGGCTGGACTGTGGTTGGTGTGGTCGCAGGCGCAGCCGCCGGCGCCGCTGACGATGGAAAAGGTCTCGGCGAATCTGTACGTCATCATCGGCGACGGCGGGAATGTCGCGGTGATGCCGACCAATGAAGGCGTTCTGGTGGTGGATGACAAATTCGCGCGCGATGCCCCGCAGATCATGGAGAAGATCAAGAGCATCAGCGATAAGCCGGTGAAGTATGTGCTGAACACGCACCAGCACGGCGATCACACCGGCGGGAACGAGATCATGATGACGGCGCAGAACGCGCAGATTCTGATCCATCGCAATGCACGCGACAACATGGTGGCCGGCAAGATGCCGGGGTTGCCGCAAATCACGTTCGCCGACGAGGCCCAGGTGTTTCTGGACGGCAAGCAGGTGATTGCGCATCATTATGGACGCGGGCACACCAACGGAGATTCGGTGATCCTGTTTCCGTCCGAGCGCGTGCTGCACACCGGAGATCTTTTCGTGAACGGCACCGCGCCGTTTATCGATTACAGTGCCCACGGCAGCATCGTGGATTGGGATAAGACCGTAGATAAGGTTCTGCAATTGGATTTCGACACTGTAATTCCCGGGCATGGTCCAGTTGCTAAGAAGGCCGATCTCATGAAGTGGCGCACGACCATTGCTACTCTCCGTTCTCGGGCGAAAACTGCTTGTGCCGGCGGCGCGGCCGATGCGGGCAAGCGCATCGATGCGCATGATCTCGGCATGGGCGCGAATCCGAACTTCGATAGGAGCATCGCCGGGATGTGCGCCGAACTGGCGAACTGATCTACTTGCGCTCGGGTGTTCCGATGCTCAACGCTTGAGTATTTTCGATCAGAGATAGCAAGTCGTGTGCGCGAATCGGTTTGGATATGTAGCCATCCATCCCCGCGGCTAGGCAGCGCTCGCGGTCGCCGGTCATCGCGTGTGCGGTCATGGCGATGATAGGCAGGCGCCGGTCGCTACCGAGCTCGCTTTTGCGGATGGCGCTAGTGGTTTCAAACCCGTCCATGCCGGGCATCTGCACATCCATGAGAACCAGGTCGATCGGTTCTTGTTGCAGGGCAGCGAGCGCCTCTGTACCGTTTCGGGCAATCACCACGCCATAGCCGGCTTTCTCGAGGATTCGAACAGCCAGGCGCTGGTTGACTGCGTTATCCTCCGCCAATAAAATGCGATAGCTGAACGGCTCTGGCGACACTCGAACGGCCGGTTGGGATGCGGTCAAAGCGGGCTTCTTATTGTCGCCGGCCGATGGAGCACTTATGGTCTGGACGATGGCGGCTCGAAGTTCAGAGCGTCGGATGGGCTTCATGAGATAGGCTGACACTCCCAAGCCCCGGGAACGCTGCAGGTCGCCGCGTTGTTCGCCGGAGGTCAGCATGAGGATGACGACATTGGCGAGGTTGGGGGCGTGCCGGATCTGGTCCGCCAGATCGAAGCCATCCATCTCCGGCATGTGGACATCGGTGACAACTAAAGCAAACGGATTCCCACGCTCGGATGCGCGGCGCAAATGCGTTAAGGCCTCCTGCGCGCTGGCGGCTTCGGTGGGCCGCATATCCCATGTCCAAAACATTTCGGTCAGAATCCGTCGATTGGTGAAATTGTCGTCCACGACCAGCACTGGGATCCCGGACAAGGGCGCTTCTTCAGTGGGCGCCACGGTCTCGGCAGAGGTGGTTCCGAGAGGGACCGTGAAATGAAAGCTGCTGCCTTTGCCCATCTCGCTTTCCACCCAAATCTTTCCTCCCATTGCCTCCACCAGGCGCGACGAGATGCTCAGACCCAAGCCCGTCCCTCCGAACCTTCTTGTCGTGGAGCTGTCGGCTTGAGAAAACGCTTCGAAGATCACCTTCTTCTTCTCGGGCGCAATGCCGATGCCCGTGTCACTCACGATGAAGTGCAGCGGGACTCCATCGCCGTCGTGGGGTTCGAGGAGAACTTCCAACCCGACTTGGCCATGCTCGGTGAATTTGATTGCATTTCCAACCAGATTCACGATGATCTGGCGAAGGCGAGCGGAATCGCCGATGGCGCACGAGGGCACTTCCGGCTTGATGTCGCACAACAATTCCAGGCCCTTCTCATGGGCCCGAAACGCGAGCGTCTTCATGGTTTCCTCGACGGTCTCGTGCAATGGGAAGGAGATCGGATCGAGCTCCAGCTTGCCGGCCTCGATTTTCGAGAAGTCCAAAATGTCGTTGATGATGGTGAGCAGCGATTCCGCGGACATCTTGACGGTGGCGATGTACTCGCGCTGTTCGAAGGTGAGATCGGTGTCCAAGACCAGTTCGGTCATCCCTATGACGCCATTCATAGGCGTACGGATTTCATGGCTCATCGACGCGAGGAACTCGCTCTTGGCGCGGCTAGCCGCTTCGGCAGCCTCCTGAGCTCGCTTTCGCTCGGTAATGTCGGTCATTACTCCTACTAATTCCGCGGCTTTTCTGTCGATGTCAACCAAGCGGATGGAAGTTCTCAGCCAGATGACGTCGCCGGCGGCACTGATCATTCGATGTTCGAAATGCTCGGAACCCCTGGTTACCACGGCGGCCTGGCAAAACGTTTCCACGAGCTCGCGATCATCGGGGTGGACGTGATCGAACAGAAAGCTGTGGCTGGCGAGCCAGTATTCGGCTGGGTATCCCAACAACTCTTCTGCTTCCTTGTTGACGAATTTGAATTCGGCGGAGTGGACGTCGCGGCGCCACAAAATGACTTGGGCCGACTCGACCAGTTGGCGGTAGCGCTGCTCACTCAGGCTCAATTCCAAAGCCTGAGCAGAAAATCGCCGGTCGATCTGCGAAGTCAGAATCGTCAAGCAGAGAATCATGAGAGCGACGACGATGACGGCCGCCATGCCGAGCTCCGAGATGCGGATGGAGTGAGCGAGGCCTGGGGCGGAGTCCATTGGCGTGTAGGTGACAGCCGCCATGCCGGTGTAGTGCATGACCGGGATTGCCGCACCCATCACGATCGCGCTGGCCAGCTTGCGCCAACCCGCGCCCGCGGTTTCTTCGCGCAAGTGAAACGTTAGCCAGAGCGCCACTAGAGAAATCACGATCGCCAGGATCACCGACAAGCCGACAATGCTGGGAGAATAGACGCACATGGCGGGCATCCGCATGGCCTCCATGCCGATGTAGTGCATGGCGGCGATTCCGATGCCCATCGCGACTCCGCCAATGGTGGTCCGCAGGGTTTGCATTTCGTTTCGGCTCGCAATGAATAGAGCAATGCCGGATGCGAATATAGCGGCCAGGAGTGATACAGCCACAGTGGGCCAATCGTAGAGGACCGGCACCGGGAGGCTGTAAGCGAGCATCCCGATGTAGTGCATGGACCATATGCCGATGCCCATGGCGCACGCGCCTCCAGCCAGCCAAATGGATCGGGCGCGTCCCTGCGCGGCGGTCACTCGCCCGGCGAGATCGAGGGCGGCATAAGATGCCAGCATTGCGATCAACACCGAGAGGGCGACCAGGCGGTAATCGTAAGTGCCGGTTAAGATAGCGGCGTGAGGCATGTTGGGTTCAGAGTCGCGGGCGGATGGTGCCTGATCGGGTCCGTGCTAATGCGATTTTGGACAGCAATAGAATACCTTCCCAGCTTGGGTACCTGTCGGTGTTTGGGTATCTATCGACCGTGCCGGGGAGCCGCATTAGGCGGGGTTCGAGCCGGGTCGGTTGCTCGCGGCGGAGGGCACGGGGTAGCGCCGATTGGAGCTGCGGCCGGACCTCAAAGCGGAAGTAGGCCACTTGGCGGGCCTTGTTCTGACGCATCAAGCGTGAAGCCGGGGGCGCCCATCAGCAGGAGGCTAATTCCGCCCATTCTCGCGGACCTGAGTCAGGCGCGGCACGGATCTTTTGCCGCGCGGTATTAACATTCCTGAGCTGGAAGCTCCAGACCCATCCTCTCCGCCATCAACTTCGCAACCCTGCCCGGCGAAGCTTGTGTTCGGCGGGTTTTGGAAGCGAGTACCAGTACATAAGGCTGAATTCCTCCTCGCTAAATCTTTTCTCGATTTCCGTTTAACAAGTCAGGAGAAGGCTAGGGGTGAAGACCGAATGGCGGACGCATGCGTGGCTGGAGGAGTTTGCTTTGAGAACTAAAGGCCGTGGTAGCCGGTCGAGATTTGCTGACCGCGGATCGTTTTTGGGCATTCTTGCTTTCTGCGCGGCTTTGGCGACTGGGATCCCGGCAGTCGCGGCGAGCCCAACGATTACCAACGTGAGTTCCACCACTGGCAACGGCACCTATGGTGCGGGGGCCGTGATCGCGATCACAGTGGGTTTCAGCAGCGTCGTAGACGTCACGGGTACACCGCAACTGGCGCTGAATTCGGGGGGCACGGCGAGTTACGCCTCGGGCAGCGGGGCCAGCACTCTGACGTTCGTGTACTCGGTGTCAGCCGGCCAGAATAGTTCGCTCCTGGATTATGCGTCGACGACCGCGCTGACGCTCAATGGGGGGACCATCGCGGATAGTGGAAACAACGCGGCCACGCTGACGCTGCCCGCGCCGGGAGCGGTCGGGTCGCTCGGGGCGAATAAGAACATTGTCATCGACACCCTCTCGCCGGTTGTGAACAGCGTTAGTTCCACCACAGCCAACGGCACCTACGGTGTGGGGTCGGTAATCAGCATCACGGTGACTTTCAGCAGCGTCGTGGAGGTCACGGGTACGCCGCAACTAGCGCTGAATTCCGGAGGGACGGCCAGCTTCGCGTTCGGCAGCGGTACCAGCACGCTGGGCTTCGTTTATACGGTGTCAGCCGGCCAGAACAGTTCGCACCTGGACTATACTTCGACGACGGCGCTGACGCTCAACGGGGGCACCGTCGCGGGTACCGGAAATAACGAGGCCGTGCTGACGCTTCCGACGCCTGGAGCGGCGGGGTCGCTCTCCGCCAACAAGAACATCATCATTGACACCCTCGCGCCGACGATCACCAACTTGAGCTCGACCACTGCCAACGGCACCTACGGTCTGGGAGCGGTGATCAACATCACGGTGGCTTTCAGCACCATCGTGAACGTCACGGGCACGCCACAACTGGCGCTGAATTCCGGGGGGACGTCGAGTTACGCGTCCGGGAGTGGCACCAACACCCTGACTTTCGTGTACACGGTGGGAGCCGGCCAGAACAGTTCGCATTTGGATTACTCGTCGACGATGGCGCTAAAGCTCAACGGCGGAACGATCGCGGATGTGGTCAACAATGCGGCTAACCTTACGCTTCCGACGCCAGGAGCTGCCGGGTCGCTCAGTGCGAACAAGAACATCGTTATCAATACCACGCCGACTGTCACTAGCGTCAGTTCGACCACAGCCAACGGGACCTATTCAGTGGGAGCGGTGATCATCATCACTGTCACCTTCAGCAACAACGTGAATGTGACAGGCACGCCGCAGCTGGCACTGAATTCCGGGGGGACGGCAAGCTACGCATCCGGCAGCGGCAGCAGCACGCTGAACTTCGTCTACACGGTGGAAGCGGGGCAGAACAGCCCACACCTGGATTACACGTCGACGACGGCCTTGACGCTGAACGGCGGAACCATCATGGATACGGGAGGCGATGCGGCCAGCCTGACACTGCCGACGCCTGGAGCGGCGGGTTCGCTTTTTGCGAACAAGAACATCGCCATCAATACCACGAGCGCCACCGTGATTTCCTATTCGGTCATTTTTGGAAGCGCTGGTATCTATAATGTGAGTGCCAATGCCGCGAGCCGAAACCGGCTGCCATGGATGATCACTGGCATCCAGGTAGTTTTCTCCGCGCCGATTGCCAGCGGCGATGTGAATAGCCTGACGGGTGTGAGCACTACTGGCTTTTCCGGTCTGGGCACTAACACGTTGACGTGGACAATCAGTCCGATTTCGCTCGCGAGTGTATCCACGACGCTGGCGGGTTCGGGCGCCGACGCGATCAAGGACTTTAGCGGCAACGGCCTGAATAGCGGCAGCGGGTTCACGCAGAATTTTAAAGTCCTGCTGGGTGACTACAACGATGACGGCATCGTGAACTCGGCAGATACAGTAAACGTGAACTTACAAACGACTCAACCTTACAACATATTCGCGGATCTCAACGGCGATGGGGTGGTGAACGTGAACGACGTGCGCATTGCGCGTTCGATGCTCGGGGCTTCATTGCCGTAGGCCGGGATTCATTTATGCGGAGGAATCATTTTGAAACCGAAAAAAGGAACAGTTAATGGTTATCGCGCGCTGGTACTCGCGATTGGATTCATGGCCAGTGCGGCACTCGCACACGCCGACCTGGTGATCAACCTACAGCCAGTGTCCGACGCGGCCGGCAGCACCGGGGACACTTTCGATGTCACACTGACCAATACAGGTCCCGGAAGTGTGATCATCGCCGGTTTTTCATTCGGTCTGAGCGTCGGAACCACCGATCTGACTTTTACGGACGTAACCACGGGCACGACGGAACCTTATGTCTTTGGCGCCGACAGCCTCTTTGGGCCGGATATCTCGGTGCAACCAGCGAATCTGCCAGGGCAGACGCTCGAAGCGGAGGACATCTCCTTAGCGCCTGGTGGCGGGAGCACGATCGGATCTGGAGTTACGGTGGGGCTCGGAGAGGTTACGTTCAATCTCAGTGCGGGTGCGTCATCGGTGGGGATTCCGATCAGCTTTATCGAGGCCGACGATAGCCTGACGGATGCGGACGGTGAGGCCATCGCATTTTCGGCTGTGAGCGGCAGTATTGCGGTCACGGGCGGAACGACCGCGACTCCGGAACCGGTAACATTCGGTTTTCTCTGTGCGGCCCTGATTGGTCTGGTTGGAGCATTTCAGCTCCGGTGCCGCAGGGCGTAGCTCATCACAGCGGGCGATGGCGCAGAGCGAACCAGATGGCGACCGGTTCGGCCCTGCGCCGATAGTGGACATTTAGGATTGAGAGCGGCGCGCGACGAATTTGCGGGCGAAGGCCAAAGCTGCCAGCCCACACACAGTGAAGATCGTGGTGGATGGTTCCGGAGTGGCGCTGGTGGTTGTCCCGGGGGTTCCGGTCACACTGAAAATCGGCGTCAACTGCCCGGTCGTGAACGTGTTGGCCGGCGCGAAAGACGCGTTGGTGGTGGTGGCGCTGAAGGCCATCACATCGGAGACCCCAATGCCCAACGTTTGTGTGGGCGTTCCGGCCGCGTCCCAGTCCATCGAGCTTATCTGGTTCACGCTGGATGGATCGATCACCAAGTAGTACGTGCCGGGCCCGAGCGAAAGGTCCGAAAAGATTGTGGTCATGTTGTTCAGTCCAGGATTGCCTTTGACAGTCACGGCACCGGTGGCGATCTCTTCGGCTGAGGTAGTTCCGGTACCGATTTGGGTCATCAGGAAGGCCGTGCCGGTGGCCTCTTCCGATGGATTTCCGTTTTCAACCGCGATGTTCGCTCCGATGGTGACGTCGGTATAGGTGCCGTTTTGAGTCCAAGAAACAACCCATAGCCCCTCCTCGGCACCGCTGGTACCACCAGAGAGGCTGGTGACGATAGTATCCGCCCACGCGCCCTGGGCCAGTAAGAAGGCCGCTAGAATCGATAAACGCATTTTCGTTTCTCCTTGTAGAATGCGATTTGCAACAGCTAATGCGGAATCGCGCGTAGCAATTCGCAAGAAAAATGCGTCAGGGCTTGCGGGAGCGGGTCATGATGCGGTGCAGCCGGGCCTTGGCGTACCGGAGATCGTGCCGGATGACGTGGACCGATTCGGCGCGTGCGGCAGCGGTCTCCTCGGCGGTCATCCCGGCGAAGAAACGCATTTCGATGAGCTCAACCAGCCGCGGATCCTCGCGACCCAGCTCGCCGAGCGCGTCGTCCAGGTCGAGCAGGGCTTCGGCGTTGGCCGGCGAGGAGGCCAGCGCGTCCGTCAGCTCCACCTGAAACTGCATGCGTTTTTGGGCTTGGCGGGCGCGGGCGTGATCCACAAGGACCTGGCGCACGGAGCGGCTGAAGGCGCCCAGAAAATGGGCACGATCCTCAAAAGAAGGCTGCGCGTCGCCAAAGATCCGAATGAACGCTTCATTCATCAAGGCAGTGGGCTGCAGCGTGTGACCTGGACGCTCCCGCAGCAACGCCAACTGGGCCAAGCGATGCAACTCGCCGTAGACCAGCGGCACAAGCTGGTCCATGGCGGCGGAATCGCCGTCGCGGGCCCGCCTGAGCAATGCGCTGACTGGCGCATCCGGGGACATTTCTACAGTCTAATGATTCAGGGCTGCTTGTGTAACGTCGGGGAGACCGAGGACGCGGGCCTGGTATCGCAACTGTTCCAAGTCGGTGACTGGATTCTTAGAGCCGCTCCTGCGGGCGATCAGCAAAGCGGCCAGCTCCAGCGCCTTGCGCAGATGTTGGCGCGCCTCTTCGAGGCGATTCAAATGTTTCAGGAGGATGGTCTGATTCATGAGAATCATGGTCTTGTTGTCGACGATATCGAGGTCCGAAGGCCAGCGGGCGAGCAGCCGGTCCACCATTTGTTCGGCTTCAGCGTCATATCGGAGAGCAGTTTCGGGATGGCCGGAATCGCTCGCCACCGCTCCCAGGAGGACACGGTTGTTCATTTGGAGATACAAATTGCGACGGCTCGACGGATCGGTTGTGGCCAGCCGATCGGTCAAGGCGCCGGCTTCGTGCAGGAGGGGCATGGATAAGTCGCGACGATTTTCGCGGGCGAGCTGCGTGGCGTAACGGGTGGTCATCACCACGGCTTCATCCACCGAAGTCTTGTCGTCTGGATTCTGGCGCGCGTTAGCGATGGCGAGCGTATAGGCTTCCCGTGCAGCGTCGAGAGCCTTGGGTTTCAGCGAGGGGTCCTGTACGGCGAGATAACGATATTGATTTGAGGTGGAGGTTGCCATTCGCGCGCGCAAAGCACGCCAGGTGGTGTTGTTGGGCTCCCGCGCGAGCAGACGGTCGAGGATCACTTGCGAAGGCTCCTGCACGTCGCGCGCACCCCGATAGTCGCCCTGCGCGCTGAGCACCGTGGCATACCACTGGCCCGCCCTTGCCCGCAGGTACGCCAGTTCATCGTCGGAGAGGTTGCGCGGCAACAGTCGATCGCTCCTCTCTACTGCTTCGGCCAGGGCCGGACGGGCGCCGGTGATATTGCCGGACGTATAGCGGACATTCCCCGCGACCGATAGTGCGGCGATCAAGGCCTTTAGGGCGAGCAACTGATCTTTCGCGCTTGGATACCAGTCGCGAGCATTCGCGAGTGACGCTTCGGACAGGCTCTGCGCTTCTTCGATCGAGCGCGTGTCCAGGAGGGTTTGCGCCAGGTCACTGGACCACTGGATGAAATCGGCGTGCTGCTGCTCAGGTCCGCAGCAATCGTCGCGCAGATTTTTCAGAAGCTGAATGGCCTGCCGGCGATGGGCAATGGCCTGCTCGCTTTCGCCGGCTTGCGTCTCGATGCGGCTGAGACGGAAATACGATTCAGCCAATTCGCGCTGCAGGTTGCGGTCACGGACGCTGTCCTGAGCGAGATTCGCCAGATACTCGCGCGCGGTTGCGGCCACCATGCGGCGGGCCGCGAGCGTTCCGGGGGTATTGCGAATGGCCGCTTCAAAATCGAAGACGAAGCGGTTGGCAAGACGCCGAACCTGCGCGGTGCGTTCAGCGGCGCGATGCGCTTCGTAAAGCGAAACGGAGGTACCGGCGACGACGGCAATTCCGGTGGCGGCTGCTGCGGCGCATGCGAACCGGTGACGCGCGATGAAGCGGGCGGCGCGGTAGGTCCAGCGATCCGGCGTGGCGCGCACGGGATGGTGTGAGAGAAAGCGGGTCACGTCGTCGGCGAGGTCTCGAGCCGCGGCATAGCGGCGGGCGGGATCGGGGTGCAGCGCTTTTAAGACGATGTTGTCGAGATCGGCTTTCAAGCCGGGTTGAAACGTACTCGGCTTGGCGGGGACGGCTTCGGGATCTGCCTGAGCCAACGCCCGGAGGGATCGTCCGGGATGCGGGAGTTTTCCCGTGAGCAGGAAGTACAGCACCGCGCCCAGCCCGTAGACGTCGGTGCGCGTGGTGGCTTCCTCGCCGCGAAGCTGCTCGGGGCTGGCGAATTCGGGCGTCATGGCCACGGTTTGTGTGCGCGCTTCGGCGGTGTCGCCGGTTTCGAGTGACCGGGCAATGCCGAAATCGAGCAGTTTAGGAATCCCGGCCGCCGTGACCAACACATTCGAGGGCTTGAGATCGCGATGGATGATCAGCTTCTGATGTGCATAGTCGACGGCGTCGCACAATGGCAGGAACAGCCGCAGTTTCTCTTCGACGGTCAGGTTATGGAGTTCCGAATAGCGGTCTAGTGGAAGACCGTCAACGAATTCCATCACCAGGTAGGCAACACCGTCGGGCCGTGTGCCGCCATCGAGCAAGCGCGCGACGTTGGGATGCTCAAGGCGCGCCAGCAATTCGCGCTCGCGGCGGAAACGTTCCGCTGAGCGGGGATCCAGAAATAGCCGCTCAACGACCTTGATAGCGACCACCTGGTTGAGCTCGCCATCGACGCGTTCGGCGCGAAACACAGCGCCCATGCCTCCGACGCCAACGAGTTCACGCGTTTCAAAAGGTCCGAAGCGTTCGCCGGCATGCCGGGTGCGGATTTCGGCTTGGCCGACAATCCCGCTGAGAAATGTTTCCGAGCTGAGGTCGGCTTGAAGGAGCGCGGTCAACTCATGCCTGGTTTCGGGCGAGAGACCTTCCTGATCGAAGAAGTGCTCGCGCTCGTCGGGAGCCAGAGTGAGGGCCTTGGCGAAAAGTGCGCGCAGGCCGGCGCTCGACGGCATGGAATCCACGTAGCGAGTATAACTGTAACCGAAAACGGCCGGCCGGCGGAGGCGCCGAATCCGTTTCAGTTGACCGGCGGCGCGGCCAGCTTAGAGGCGCGGCGCGACAGGGTGAGATATCCCTGGTTTGCGGCGCGGTTCGCCAGCGCTTGGAACAGGCGGTTGGCGTCGGGTCTGGCGGTGCGTTTTGCATGCATGGCGCGATCGAAATCCTCGCGGAGTGAAAGCTCGGGATTGCTGAGGCTGGCGACCTTGGCATGCAAATCTGCGGGCACGCTCGCATCGGAATCGCCGGTCAGGCTCCAGGCGGTGAGATGAGCCAGCAAGACCGGCAGCGGATTGGGAATACGGGCGGCTTTCTGTTCAGCGTCCTGACAAGCCCGGAGCGAGTCCGAATCTCGGCCCAGCATTTCGAGTGCATCGGCCTCGGTGACCAAGGCCATGGCGGATTTTTCGTTCAGGTGGGCGCTAGCGAAATCCACCGATGAGCGCTGGGCTTCCGCGGCCGCCTGTTGAAACTCGCCTTTGGCTAGCAGCAGTTCGGCGCGCGCGAGTAGAGCACAGGAATCCGGCAAATAAAAAACCCTCCCCGAAGGGAGGGCCTTTCACTTCTGTCGAAGATGGAACGCCACTGCGCCCTGAGGCGCCATGGCCGCCACGCAGTGGCCTAGTAATCCATGTCGGGGCCGTGCGGACCGCCGGGGGCCGGAGCGGACTTCTTCTCCGGGATTTCGGCGATCATGGCTTCGGTGGTGAGCATGAGCGCGGCGATGGACGACGCGTTCTGCAGAGCCGAGCGCGTGACCTTGGTGGGATCGATGACGCCCGACTTCACCAGGTCTTCGTACTGCGCGGTGGCAGCGTTGAATCCGAAGTTGGGGTCACTGTTGGCGCGGATCTTCTCGATCACGATGGCGCCTTCGAATCCGGCGTTGCCAACGATCTGGCGAACCGGCTCTTCAGCCGCGCGGCGCACGATGTCGACGCCGATCTGCTCGTCGCCGGGGACCTTGATTCCGTCCAGAGCTTTCACGGCGCGCAACAGAGCGACGCCGCCGCCGGGGACGATCCCCTCTTCGACTGCTGCGCGTGTGGCGTGCAGAGCGTCTTCGACGCGAGCCTTCTTCTCCTTCATTTCGGTCTCGGTGGCCGCGCCGACCTTGATCACCGCAACGCCGCCGGCGAGCTTCGCCAGCCGCTCTTGCAGCTTCTCGCGATCGTAGTCACTGGTGGTCTCGTCGATCTGGGCGCGCAATTGTTTGATGCGGCCTTCGATGGTCTTCTGAGTGCCGGCGCCGTCCACGATAGTGGTGTTGTCCTTGTCCACGGTGACGCGCTTGGCGCGGCCGAGGTCGTCCAGGCGAACGCCTTCGAGCTTAATGCCGGTCTCTTCCATGATGGACTTGCCACCGGTGAGAACGCCGATGTCTTCGAGCATCGCTTTGCGGCGATCGCCGAAGCCGGGGGCCTTCACCGCGCAGGCGTTCAGGGTGCCGCGCAGTTTGTTGACGACGAGAGTGGCTAGCGCTTCGCCTTCCACTTCCTCGGCGATGACCAGGAGCGGCTTGCCGGCGCGGGCGATCTGCTCGAGCAGCGGCAGCAGATCCTTCATGTTGCTGATCTTCTTTTCGTGGATCAGGATGTAGGGATCTTCGAGGACGCACTCCATGCGATCGGGATCGCTGATGAAGTAGGGCGACAGATAGCCGCGGTCGAACTGCATACCGTCGACGGTCTGGAGCTCGGTGGCCATGGTGCGGGATTCTTCGACGGTGATGACGCCGTCCTTGCCAACCTTCTTCATCGCGTCGGCGATGGTGTTGCCGATGCTGGTGTCGCCGTTGGCTGAGATGGTGCCTACCTGGGCGATCATTTCGCCGGTGACGGGCTTGGAGAGCTTCTTGACGTCTTCAACGATGAGCTCGACGGCCTTCTCGACGCCGCGCTTGAGCGCCATGGGATTTGCGCCCGCTGCTACAGCCTTCACGCCTTCGCGGTAGATGGCTTGCGCGAGAATGGTCGCGGTGGTGGTGCCGTCGCCGGCGGTGTCGGAGGTTTTGGAAGCAACCTCGCGCACCATTTGCGCGCCCATGTTCTCGAGCGGGTCCTTCAGCTCGACTTCTTTGGCGACTGTGACGCCGTCCTTAGTAATGGTGGGGCCGCCGAACTTTTTCTCGAGCACGACGTTGCGCCCACGGGGGCCAAGCGTTACTTTGACGGCATCGGCTAACTGGTTGACGCCGCGCAAAATCGCCTGGCGGGAATTTTCGCTATATACAATCTGTTTCGCTGGCATGGATCAATCTCCTTATCGCTTCTCTGGAACCTGTCTTAGGCGACCTTGGCCTTCTTGGCCGCGCCATCTAAAACTCCGAGGATTTCGTCCTCACGCATGATCAACAGTTCTTGGCCGTCGATCGTGATTTCGCTGCCCGAATATTTGCCAAACAGGATGCGATCGCCGGCTTGGACATCGGGCGGAACAACTTTGCCGTCATCGAGACGCTTGCCTTTTCCGACTGCGACTACTTCGCCTTGCTGCGGTTTCTCTTTGGCAGAGTCTGGAATGAACAAGCCGCCGATTTTGTTCTCTTGCTCTTCAACGCGTTTCACAACGATGCGGTCATGGAGCGGTCGAATATTCATTGGATTTGGAACCTCCTCAAGCTTCTTGGTTGTAAGTTTGCACGTGGCAAGCGAGGTTGCGCTCGCCGTTCGATATATTAGCAGAGTCGAGGGAAGAGTGACAAGCGGTTCCTGTAAGCGATTGAAACATAAGTTTATCTAGATTGCATGAACAAATGTTAGTGAGTTTGTTACGGCACCGTCGGGCGCGCATACGTACGATATCTCTGATATCATACGTACGTGGCAAAGCTGACTCTCAGCGTGGATGATCGTGTGATTTCGCGCGCGAAGCAGTATGCAAAACGCCGCGGCGTCTCGGTATCCGCGATGGTCGAGGCGTATCTCAGCGCGGTTGCTGAGCCGCACTCGCCCGGCGCGGGGGCGGCTCCGATTTTGCAGTCGCTGCGGGGAGTTCTCAAGCACGCGGACATCGAGGATTACAGGAAGCATCTGGCGACAAAACACCGATGAGGAGCGTGCTGTTCGATACCAATGTCGTGCTGGACGTTCTGCTCGACCGGAAGTCTCATGCGGAAGCAAGTGCGGCGGCGTGGGCGACGGTTGAGAGTGGCAGAGCCGGGGGTATGCTGGCTGCTCACGCCGTGACCACGATCCATTGTTTGGTCCAAAAGGAGATTGGCAACATCGGAGCCAAGCGAGTTATATCCGCGATGCTGACAGTATTCGGAGTAGCGGCCGTAGACGTTGGGGTGGTTCAAGAGGCACTGCAATTGCCGATCTCCGACTTCGAGGATGCCGTAACCGCGGCTGCGGCGCGGGTGGCGGGGTGCGAGTACATCGTGACGCGGGACCCGAAAGGATTCCGAGGATCTCCAGTGCGCACCATTCCACCGGAAGCGGTAGGCCCGCTCCTCGGCACGCCCCTAGTGGAAGAGTAGCAAGGCTTCGAATTCTCGCTATCCTGGTAGTGTCCATGCGGCACACTTGGCCTCTTTTTCTGCTTGCCATCGTGCTGGTGATTGGAGGGGTCGGCGCCACTTACTACGCTCGACTGAAACAGCAGTTCGCGAATGCGCCTGCCAAGCCTCGGTCGCTGGCACCGGGCACGGCCGCCAGCTATCACGGCTGGACTTACACGCACACTTCCAGCCAGAACACGGTGGTCAAGATCAGCGCCGAGGACGTCCAGGAGCTGGATGGTAAAGAAGAACTGACTGGGCTGGTGCTGGACATCTACAAGAAAGAAAGCGACGAATACGATCACGTCAAGAGCGCGAAAGCGGAATTCGATATCGCTTCGGGAATGCTCTACTCGGACGGCGACGTCGACATCACTCTCGACGTGAAGCCGGACGAGCCGCCCAGCGGGAAGCTGATGTCGATCCATTCGTCGGGCGTGCATGTGGAGAGCAAAACCGGGAAGGCCACCACGGATCGGCTGGCGACGTTCCATTTCGATCGCGGCGAAGGGCATGCGGTGGGAGCGGATTACGATCCGGACACGCGCGAGCTGCGGATGCACAGCCAGGTGGAGTTGATCTGGCGCGGCGCCGATCCGAAGACGATTCCGATGAAGATCGAGACCGGCGATCTGTACTACAAGGAGCGGGATCAGAAAGTTTTTCTAGAGCCCTGGTCGAAGCTGACGCGCGACACGCTGACGCTGGAAGCCGGGCCGGCTGAAGTGACGCTGGCTTCGGGCGGCGTTTTGAAGCACGTGGAGACGACTCAGGCGCACGGCACCGATAAGCGGCCGCTGCGCAATATCGAGTACACGGCCAATCAGCTCACGGTGGATTTCAACGACAGCAATCAGATCCAGAGCATCACGGGGACGGACAATGCGCGCGTGGTTTCGACGGCGGAAACCACGGCCACGACGCTGACGGCTGACAAGGTCGTGATGGATTTCGACACGCAAGGCGACGATAGCTTGCTACAGAGCGCGGTGGCGACGGGGCACGGCTACATGGAGTTGAAGCCGGTGCCGAAAGAGGGAGTGGATCCATCGGACACGCGCATTTTGAAGAGCGAAATCATTCGCGCAAAGATGCGGATGGGCGGGCAGGAGCTGGAGTCGGTGGAGACGGATACGCCAGCGGCGATCGAATTCATTCCCAACAAGCTTGGCGAACCGCACCGCTGGTTGAACGGGGATCGGATCTCGATCGCGTATGCGGCGAAGAATCAGATCCAGAGCCTGAAGTCGCATGCGGTGGCGATCCGGACGGAGAAGCCGAAGCGGCCCGGGGACAAGGAGACGCCGGCGCCGGAGCTGACGTGGAGCAACGACATGCTGGCGACGTTCCAGTCGAATTCCTCGCAGCTTGCGACGCTCGATCAATGGAACAATTTTCGCTATCAGGAAGGGGAGCGGCGCGCCAAGGCGGATCGCGCTTCGCTCGACCAGCAGAAGAACAAGATCAATCTGACGGGTTCGGCGCGCGTATGGGATGCGACCGGGTCGGCCGATGCGGATAAAATTCTGCTGGATCAGGCTACCGGAGACATGAGCGCCGAGGGCAACGTGCGATCCACGCGGCTTCCGGATAAGAACAACAACAAGGATCCCAATCAAGGCGGCGGGATGTTGTCGGAAGACGAGCCGCTGAATGCGCGCGCGGCCAAGATGCAGACCACCGACAACAATCTTCAAGTGCGGTATGAGGGGCACGCGGTTCTGTGGCAGGGCGCCAATCGCCTGGAAGGCGACGTCGTGGAGATCGATCGCGACGGCCATAACATGAAGGCGCACGGGCATGTCGTCAGCCAGTTGCTGGATAAGAAGAAGGACGATTCGGACCCGAAGAGGGCAGATCCGAAGGGGACGGATCCGAAAGGTGGGGCGAAGGGGCCGGTCGCCAAGGCGAGTACGCCGGCCAAGAGCGATCCGGCTAAGGCGGGCGGGAAGTCCGCAACCAACGACACCGCGCGCGTGTTTACTACAGTGAAGGCACCGGATCTGGATTACGATGACCAGAAACGCATCGCGGTTTATAAAAACGGGGTCGAGTTGGACCGCACCAACATGAAGGTCAAAGCACAGCAGATTCGGGCTTTTCTGCGCAACGACAGCAACGATTCTTCGCTGGATCACGCGTTCGCGGAAGGCAAGGTAGAAGTGGTGCAGACCGCGCCGGGACGACAGCGGCGCGGGAACTCCGATCACGCCGAATACTATCCTGACGACGCTAAGGTTATCCTGGAAGGTGGGGAGCCGCAGTTTATCGATAGCGTGCGCGGCACAACCAAGGGTGAAAAGTTGACTTGGTTTTCCGATGAAGACCGGCTGGTGGTGGACGGCGCGCCCGGTAAGAGCCTGCTGCATCGGAAGAAACAAGCTCAGTCCATGCCTCTTCAATAATGCGAACCCTGGAAACGGCTGAACTCTCGAAGAGCTACCGCGGACGCAAGGTAGTGGACAACGTTTCGCTGTGGGTGAAGCAGGGCGAAGTGGTGGGGTTGCTGGGACCGAATGGCGCTGGCAAGACGACCTCGTTCTACATGATCGTCGGGTTGATTAGTCCGGACTCGGGTCGCGTGACGGTTTCCAACGGCGAGGGGTCGGAAGACATCACCAACATGCCCATGTACCAGCGGGCGCGGCGCGGGATCAGTTATCTGCCGCAGGAAGCATCGGTTTTTCGCAAGCTCACGGTGGAAGACAACCTGATGGCAATTCTGCAGACTTTGCGGATGAGCCGGCGGGAGCGGCGCGAGAAGATGAACCGGCTGATCGAGCAGCTTGGACTCGAGACGGTGCGGCATTCGAAAGGCTACACGCTATCGGGCGGCGAACGGCGGCGCGTGGAAATCGCGCGGTCGCTGGTAATTGAGCCGAGCTTTTTATTGCTGGACGAGCCGTTCTCGGGCATCGATCCGATTCAGGTGTTGGAGCTGCAGAAGATCATTTACGACCTGAAAAATTCGGGCATCGGCGTTCTGGTGACGGATCATAACGTGCGAGAGACGCTGGCGGTAACGGATCGCGCGTACATCATCAACAACGGCAAGATTTTCAAGTCGGGGACGCCCGAGGCGTTGGGAAGCGATCGCGAAGTGCGCCGCGTTTATCTGGGCGAGAATTTCAACCTGCCGGACGCCAGCGGTTGGCGGATCGTGGGCGGGGATTAGGCGGGGAACGTCCCGCCGCATTTTAAACACCGGGCAGCGCCGCCGACCTCCTTATAATTGAAGTTTGGAACTCGAGAAGACACTTCTGCGCAAAGTAGGGGAAGCGGTAGCGCGCTTCAAGATGATCCGGGATGGCGACCGTGTTGCGGTGGCGGTGTCGGGCGGGAAGGATTCGCTGACGCTGCTGGAGGCTTTGCTGCTGTTGGCTAAGCGGGCGCCAGTGGAGTTTTCGGTCTGCGCGTTTACCGTCGAGCAGGGGAAATTTTTACGCTCGATCGAGCCGGTCGGTGAATATTTGAAGCAGCGCGGCGTAGACTGGACGTACTATGAAGATCGGCCGTCGATCCGGTTGCTCACGGAAAAGCCGGATCACGGGTGCGACTTATGCAGCCGGTATCGCCGGCGGGCGGTGTACGAGATCGCGCGGGGGCTCGGAGCGAATGTGATCGCATTCGGGCACACGGCGGATGATTTTTGTGAGTCGTTCTTGAGGAATGCGTTATTTACCGGGCGCGTGAGTGCGCTGCCCGCGATTACGCATTCGCGAGATCGCGAGTTTCGATTGATCCGCCCGCTCGTTTTTGTGACCGAGGAGATCACGAGCGCGTTCGCCGCATCGTTGGGAGCACCGGTTGTGCCGTGCGGGTGTTCGCAGCGGACCGGGACGGTGCGGAAGTCGATTCGCGGGCTGTTTAGCGAGATCGAGAAAGATTATCCGCATCTCAAGGAGACGCTGCTTTCGGCGATGGGGAATCTGGAGACGTCGCGGTTGCTGGATACTCGGTACTTGGATTTGGATGGAACAAAGCCGGAACCGCGAAACGAGGCTTTGCTTCCGGTTCTGACGGATTAATCCGCCGCGCACTTTTGAAGATTTTTCTCTACTACATTGGTAAGCCGCGCGATGCGCACGCCAACGCCTTGGCCGAGGATTATCTCAAGCGGTCAGGGCACTATGTCCGCTGCGAGATGCGCGAAGTTCAGCCGGGGCGATTCGATCCGTGGGAGAAGCATCCAACGGCTACGAAGCTGATGCTCGATCCGGCGGGGAAGCTGTTCGACTCTTCGCAATTTACCGCGTTGGTGGGCAAGGCTGAACAGGAGTCGCGCGATCTGGTGTTCTTGGTCGGCGGCGCGAGCGGGTTGCCGGCGGAATGGCGGAAACAGAATGGAACACTTTTGTCGCTTTCACCGATGACATTTCCGCATGAGTTCGCGCGGGTGATGTTGGCCGAGCAGATCTATCGGGCGCTGGCGGGATTGCGCGGGCATCCTTATCCGAAGTGAGGTTGACGGCGAGCGGCGGCTAGCAGATACGCGGGAGCTGCTCGACGAAGGGCAGATCGAGAATGCGGGAACCGCCGATTTCCGTCTTGAGTACGGCCATAGCGGGATGATCAGCGACGACGTGGCCGATTATGCGTGCGTCGCGGCCTTGGGGCACGGCGCGCATCGCTGCGAGGACGGCCCCGGCGCTATCGGCGGCAACCATCGCGACCAGCTTGCCTTCGTTGGCAACGAAGAGTGGGTCCATGCCGAGGGTTTCGCAGGCTGCCTTGACGTCCTCGCGGACAGGGACGGAGTTGGCGTCAATCTCGATGCCGGCCGAAGACGACGCTGCGATCTCGCACAGCGATGTTCCCAAGCCGCCGCGCGTGGGGTCGCGCAAGGTGTGGATCTCGCCAGCAGCGATCATCGCCGCCACTAAGGTGTTGAGGGACGCAGTATCGGAGAGAATCGCGCCTTCGAATTCGAGGCCCTCACGCTTGGACCAAACCGCCATGCCGTGATCGCCGATGGTGCCGCTCACGATGATCAAATCGCCGGGCTTCGCGTTAGAAGCAGAGATCGCGACGCCGTCGGGCACCAGGCCGATGCCGGCGGTAGTGATGAACAGCTTGTCGGCCGAGCCGCGATTGACGACCTTGGTGTCGCCCGTGACGATGGCGACGCCGGCTTCGGCAGCGGCTGACGCCATGGATTGGGTGATTCGTGCGAGGTCATCGAGCGGCAAACCTTCTTCCATGATGAAGGCGGCCGAGAGGAACAGGGGGCGCGCACCGGCCATCGCGAGATCGTTGACGGTTCCGTTGACGGCCAGATGTCCAATGTCGCCGCCCGGGAAGAAGAGCGGCGTGACCACGAAAGAATCCGTGGTGAGAGCGATTCGCGCGGGGCCGACTTCAAGCACGGCTTGATCGTCCAGCTTGCGCAGAGCGGGATTGTCGAAGGCTGGCAAGAAGAAGTCGCGCACCAGTTGGGCGGTGAGGCGGCCGCCGCTGCCATGTCCGAGCACTATGGTCTTATGTTGCGTGACCGGAATAGGGCAGGAGAGAGCGAACGCGGTTTCCATCAGATGATGTCCTCCTCGCCGAGCAGCACGTGGACCATGTCCCACAGGATGTGGAGCAGCGTGGTGTGCACTTCCTGGATGCGGTGAATACTGAACGACGGGACGGTCAGGCAATATTCGGCGATGTCCTTGGTGCGCCCTCCGTCCTTGCCGGCGAAGCCGATGCTCACCATGCCGTGCTCGCGCGCGAATTGGAGCGCGAAGTTCACATTGGTGGACATGCCGCTGGTGGAAATGCCAAGCGCGACATCGCCGGGTTGGCCGAACAGCCGGAGCTGCTCAACGAAGGTTTGCGAAAAATCACTGTCGTTGCTGATCGCGGTGAGGAGCACCGAGTCGTTGGTGAGGGCGAATGCAGGAAAGGCCCGACGCTTTTCGATGATCGGGTGGACGAATTCGACGGCCACGTGCATGGCGTCGCAGGAGCTGCCGCCATTGCCCATCACGAAAAGCTTATGGCCATCGGCCAGCGCTTTCGCGAGACGAGCGCAGACTTCTTGGATCCGTCCGGCATTGGCCTCGAAGAATGTCTCTTTCATTTCCGCGCTCTCGCGGCACTTGCGGAGGACGGCTTCCTTGAACTTCGTGGAGGTAACGGTGGACACTGCTGACACGGGTCAGGCCTTAGCTTCCATTGGCTGTCGTAGAGAGTCTACTGCGACGAGGTGACGGCCGTAGTTGTAATACGCCGCGCAAGCGCCCTCGGCGGAAACCATGGTCGCACCGAGCGGGGTTTGAGGCGAGCACTGTGTGCCGAACGCAGGGCAGTCGGGCGGTTTCTTGAGTCCTTTCAAAACCTGGCCGCTGATGCAGATGGCCGGCTCTTTCGTCTGAATGTTCGCCACTTCGAAAATGCGCTCGGCGTCGTAGTCGCGAAATTCGTAGTTCAGTTTGTAGCCGCTCTTGGGGATGATGCCGATGCCGCGCCAGCTTCGGTCGGCGATGCAGAAGACGCGCTCGATCATTTTCTGCGCGGCGACGTTGCCCATGTGATCCACCGCGCGCGCATATTGATTCTCAACTTCGACGCGTCCTTGCTCGAGCTGGCGCACGGCCATGAGGGTGCCTTCGAGCAAATCGAGCGGCTCGAATCCGGTGATGACGATGGGAACGTGGTAGCGCGAGGCTATCGGCTCATACTCGCGATAGCCCATCACGGCGCATACGTGGCCGGGGCCGAGAAAGGCCTGTACGCGATTGTATGGGGACTGAAGAATTCCTGTTATGGACGGCGGGACGATGACGTGAGAGACCAGGACGGAAAAATTCCGGACGCCTTGCGCGCGCGCTTGCCAGACGGCCATGGCATTAGCGGGCGCGGTGGTTTCAAAGCCGATGGCGAAGAAGACCACTTTCTTTTCGGGATTCGCCTGAGCGATTCGCAGGCAATCGAGCGGCGAGTAGACGATGCGCACATCGCCGCCTTCCGCTTTCACTTGGAAGAGATCGCCATTGGAGCCGGGGACGCGCAGCATATCGCCGAAGGAGCAAAAGATCACTTCGGGCTTGCGAGCGATGGCGTGGGCGCGGTCGATCATTTCGAGTGGAGTAACGCAGACGGGGCAGCCCGGCCCGTGAACCAGCTCCACTTCTTTCGGAAGCAGGTAATCGAGGCCGTACTTGACGATGGAATGCGTCTGGCCACCGCAGACTTCCATGAGGACCCACGGGCGCGTGACGGCGCGCTTGATTTCACTGACCAGCTTTTGAGCGACGGCATGGTCGCGGTATTCGTCTACGTACTTCATGTTGTGTTTTTGGCCGGCTTGCCGAGGTCGGCTTCGGGCGTTTCGAGCTCGGTCAGCTGATCCATCTCCGCCAGGTATTTGTAGGTGCGCGCGGCCTCCTGCTCGTCGACCTTGCTGATGGCGAAGCCGACGTGCACCATCACGTAGTCGCCGAGCGCGGCCTCGGGAATGTATTCGAGGCAGGCGTCGCGAGTGATACCGCCGTAATCGATTTTGCCCATGCGCACGCCGCTGCGCTCATGAAAGGCCACGATTTTTCCAGGAATTGCCAGGCACATAGGACGGGCCAGAAGCTTAGTGCGATCCGGCGTGATGCTCCTTCATATGCTCTTCGAGAATCTCGTTGGCGGGAACTTCCCGGCGGCGGATCAGCTCGCCGTTATCGAGCTCGACGGAATCGACCACCACTTCATCGCCCGAGAGGATAGTGATCGCCGGAGACGAACAACGCTCGCATTGAAAGGGCGGCTGGCGGAGCACGGTCTCCGCTCCGCACGCGTTGCACTTCAGGCGCGCGGGCGTTTCATGAATGCGGATCGTGGCGCCGTGAGCAGGCGTGCCTTCCGAAGCGAGCTCGAACGAAAACTTCAGGCTCTCGGGAACCACCAGCTGCAATGCTCCGACTTGCAGATCCACACTGCGAACGTTTGCGCCGTCCGACGCTTCGAGGACCACCGAGAGAATTCCTTCCGCTAATGCCATTTCGTGCATGGTTCCTCACATGGTGCTGATACGGATGTAGCGCTTGATGTCGGGTAAGAGCGCGATGGCGGCGACGGCCGCCGCGGTGAAAACTACAGCTTTCAAAAAGCCGTTCATGATGAGTCTCCTTTCAATTCAATCCGCGGCCACAGCCTGCTGTTCCGCGCAGATTCTTTCGATCAACGAGTGAATCATCGCAACTGCTTCATCCACGGCCAGGGCCACGGGAGGGCTCAGCCCCATGCGTTCGAGGTCGTCTTCCTCGCCCAGCGGTTCAGGATCGCAACCAACCACGAAGAGCCGGTTGGTTTGGCCGCCCATGGATTTGACCATCCCGAGAACCTTCATCGGATTCATGCCGTGCGTGTCGATCTCTTCCGGTCCAACTGAATCAAGGCCACTGAGGTCGGGTTCGATGGTGTAGAGCGTACCGGCCGTGCCGCCGCGAGGCAGCGCGTCGACGAGAATCACGGCGTCGTAAGGTTTCATCAACGCGTAGGCCAGGTCGAATCCGCGAATTCCGAAATCCACTGCTTCGATGTGGGCAGGCAGGGGCTCGCGGGAGAGCTGCTGGAGGACCTCGACGCCGAAGCCGTCGTCGCCGAGAAAGATATTGCCGATGCCGGCCACCAGGATTTTTGGACTCATGAGGGTTGCTCCGCGTTCGGCGCGTCGAGCGCCACGGGCTCTACCTCCTCGGGGGAGAAGAAAAAGCGATGGCCAGGCTGGCGCAAGGCGCCCAGGTCGCGGCCGGGATCGTTATCGAGCACGACGGCGAGATGCACTTGGTCGTCGTAATCCTGTTCGATGGATTCGATCTCGGCGATTTGTCCGGTGAGCGCGAGATCGATGATGTCGGCGGTTTTTTGGGGCCAGAGGCGCACGCGATCGCCGCGCTTCAACTCCACCCCGAACACTCGCACGCTTTGGAGCGCCGGTTTGTCTTCGAGCGGATTCCAGTCGGTCATGGTTCTATTTCGTCCCAGCGGCGCACGCGCGTGGACTCCGAAGCGCGCCGTGAAGGCGGAGCATTTCCTCCTGGGTTAGGGATTCTGTGCGGTCCAGCAAGTCACCGAGTCGCGGGTCGGCCTGGCGCATTTCTTCCTTCTCCGCATCGGTAAGCGTGAGGACACGAAGGGTGAGAATCTCGTCGATCTCGGTTCCATCGAAGAGGTCGCCGGGGCTCTCGTCCGCGATTTGCGGGTAGTCGGGAAGGATCATTGGTGGGGCCAGCATCCATTCCGCTGAGCTGGGCGCTCCAGCGAGAATCGGCCAGACGCCTTTGTTAGTGCAGGCGGACGCAGTGTCGCGGAATCGCGCGGGCGGATCGATCAGCGAGAGGAATCCGCCCGCTGCGGAGTGGAAAATCGCGTGGGTGGCCACGAGCGCCTGCACAGAAGCCTGGTCGCGCGATGTGGAAAGCGATTCGCGAAAGGCGGTCGTGTTGGCGACGGTGAGGGTCAGCTTGTGCAGCGGTTCAGCGGTCGACTCGACGGCCACTTCCACCAGCCCGTCGATTCGTTCCTGGCGAGTCGTGATTTCGCCCTCATGCCGATCGAGATGTGGATACAAAAAACGTCTGTGGTGACGGCATTGGAGCGACAAATCGCTCAACGTCACCTCGCGGGCGACGGCACGTTGGAAGGTACGACCGTGCGCTTCCTGCGAGAGCAGATGCAAAAAGCGGACGATGACGGTGACTTTGCTCTCGGCCGGAGCCTGGAGCAGAACTTCGGCTCGTAGTTCTGACGGCTCGCCGTTTTTCGCGGCATACGAGACAGGATAGAGCCCACCGAATGTCCAGCGGTGGCGGTTCTTCACGTTCGACGGGCGGTAGGGATACAACATGTATCCTTCCCACAGCACTGCGTCGGCTATCCTGACGATTCGATCCATTTGCTCGCGGTTCATACCAGAGCTTCTTCCACGGGCGCGCGCAGGAGACGATCCAGCGCTTCTTCCCAGCTGGCCACGCCGAGCTGCATTTTGTAAGCGTGGAGACGATCAAACGTGTCCCGCCGCAATGCTAACCACGCAGTGTTCGGATAGTGCCGATCGATCACCTGTTTCCAGACATCCACCGGCATCTTGAAGCGCGCCTCTTTGTTCCAAGGGATCGGCGCGATTTGGATGCCTTGGTCCTGATAGAAAATCGTGCCGCTGAAAAGCAGACAGAGTGGAACCACGCCGCCTTCGAGTGCGTGGAAATATTTCGTCGCAGCGATGTTGAAATCGAAGGTGCAGGGGACCGGGAGGGCTGCAACCGTTTCGGTGTCGAAGCCGGCGACGTTCACGCTGGCGTGGGTCCAAAGGGTGTTGCGCAGGGTCTGGCTCCAGCGTTCCGGCTCGCCGAACAAATCGAGCAGACCCTGTTGTTCTTGCGGCGAGTACTGGCGTCGCGGCGCTTCAATTTGCACCTGGCACTGGAGGGCGATACTGCGAATCTGTTTGGATGTGTCCCGATTTCGAATACGAAGGTTCAGCGCCAACAGCGGCGTGGCAGAATAGGGAATCGGCTGGGCGCCTTCAACGAAGAAGTCAAGATCAGGCATGCGCGATGTCCTTTCGCACCGAGCGACGATCCAGGGCATCGAAGAACTCGCCGATTGCGTGCCACACGGCATCGCCTCCGGATAATCCGCGCCAGTGACGGCGGATTAAGCCCGCGAGCTTGTAGCACTGATCGATGGGTGCGATGAAATAATCGCGCCGGCCGCGCGTACGATTTACTAGCAGGGCCTCCACGCCGGGCGTCAATTGCGCGAGAACGGAATTGCGCTCAACCAGGCCTGTCCAAGCTGCGAGATCCAGCAGCGATTCGGTGCATCCGGCGGGGCTTGGGTAGTACGCGGTCGGGTGTCCTTCAGAGTAACGCTGCACGAAAAATGCAAGATCGATCGGCAGGCGCAGGGCGGACCATTCCGCGTCGCTGATCACGAAGCCGGTGAGTTGTTGCGCATCGCGCGGGATGCGAAAGAATCTACCGTGCTCACCGCGATGACTGAACAAGACAGCGCAGGCTTCGCACGCGCAGAGAACCTCATGGTTAGAGACCTGAAGCAGGTGAGGATGTTCTTCAGCGAGCGGCAAGTGGCACAGGTCGCAAAATTCCGGCGGCCGATCCGGCGTCAGGCCGCGCAGCGCGCCGAAGACGTTTTTCGAAAGCTGGTATGAGGCGCTCACGGGCTCCCCGCACGCAGCATTTCGATGGGCACAAATCCAGCGGGCGCTAGTTGCTCGCCGCCGTCGACGATCACTTGGCGGGCATCCGGTGCGGCATCCCAAATGGCGCGCTCGACGTTGGCGCGAAGACCGTGAGGGCCCTCCACGCGTATCCTGACGACACCGTCTTCGGTGGACGCCAGCACGATCTGCGCGCCTGCATTTCGCAAGTCCGGATTCGACAGCGCGCGCCGGACCCGTTGGGCGAGATCGAGCGGATGGAGATCGTGCAGGAGCAGCACGCCGCCGATCTTCGGGTCCGACGCGAGAGTGTCCAGCAATTCGCCGCCGTCGCCGGACGCCGATAAAAGTTCGATGAGGCGCGCCAGCGCGCTAGCGTGCAAGTCAAGAATCGCTTGGGCGAGTTGGAGCGCGGTGTCGCGCGCTTGCGGATCGGGAAACGCGCGCACCTGCTCGACGAGTTGGTCGATCGAATCGCTCACGATTTGGCCTGAATTCCGAACATCGGCGAATGGCGTGTTTCCAAAACCTTGCCGCCTCCCAGGTACATGTGGACGCCGCAGGGCAGGCACGGATCGAAGCTGCGGACCGCGCGCATGATATCGATGCCTTTGAAATTCTCGGGACCGTTTTCTTCGAAGATCGGCGTGTTTTGCACCGCGTCTTCGTAGGGACCGGGAGTGCCGTAGGAATCGCGGGGGCTGGCGTTCCAGGGGGTCGGTGGATAGGGATGATAATTCGCAATCTTGCCGCCGCGAATTACGACGTGATGGGAGAGAACGCCGCGCACTGCTTCGTGGAAACCGCAACTAATGGCTTCTTCGGGAACCTTGAAATCGTTCCATGTTTTGGTCCGGCCCGCGTGGACTTCCTGGAGCGCCTTCTCGGCGAAATGCAGAGCGCAAGCAGCCGCGTAAGCCTGGAAATAGGTGCGCGCCCGGTCGCGCTCGATGGCGTTACTCCACTGCGGGATCTTCCACTCGAATTCCACCTCCCGTTTGGAGACGGTCTTCGGCAGATAAATCTTGACGCTCTTGCCGGTGGACTTGACGTAGCCGAAGTCGACCAAATTAGCGAGCGCGGTGGACCAGAGCCGTGCGATGGGGCCTCCGCCGGTATCGAGCGCCAGGTAGTCGCCTGTGCGTTCGTCGAACCAGCGTGGCGACATGACCCAGGTGTATTTGTCGTTGAAGTCGCGACGCTGCGGGCGGGGGATCGTGGTTTGATTCCAGGGATGGCGCTGGTCCACGGGATTGCCGAGCGGATCGGTTTTTACGAACGTCTCGCCGGTATTTTCCCAATCTTTGTAGAACGAGCTGCCGAGGAGAATGCGGATGCCGAGATTGATTTTCACCAGGTCCGTGGTGACCAGTTGGCCGTCCACGACTACGCCGGGCGTGACGAACATCTTGCGGCCCCAGTCGGTCATGTGCCGGTACTGGTAGTCGCAGGCGTTTGGATCGTTGAAAGAGCCCCAGCATCCCAGCAGCACACGCCGCTGTCCGACTTTTTCGTAGCCGGGGAGGGCCTGGTAGAAGAAGTCGAAGAGATCGTCATGCAGCGGCACGACTTTTTTCATAAACTCGACATACTTCATCAGCCGAGTGATGTAGTCGGTGAAAAGCTGCACCGAAGGAACCGTGCCGACGCCGCCGGGATAGAGCGTAGATGGATGGACGTGACGACCTTCCATCAGGCAGAACATCTCGCGCGTCATGCGGCTCATCTGGAGCGCTTCGCGATAGAACTCGCCGGTGAACGGATTCAGCGAGCGCATGATGTCGGCGATGGTGCGATAGCCGTGGTCTTTGGCATGCGGCGACTGCGTCTGCTCGGCCTTGCGGAAGACGCCGGGGTTGGTTTCCTTGACCATCTGCTCGCAGAAGTCGACTCCGACCAGGTTGTCCTGGAAGATGTTGTGGTCGAACATGTACTCGGCGGCCTCGCCGAGGTTGACGATCCACTCGCCGAGATCCGGCGGCTTGACTCCGAACGCCATGTTCTGTGCGTAGTTGGCGCAGGTGGCGTGATTGTCGCCGCAGATGCCGCAAATCCGGCTGGTGATAAAGTGCGCGTCGCGCGGATCCTTGCCGCGCATGAAAAGGCTGTAGCCGCGGAAGATCGACGACGTGCTATGGCACTCTGCCACTTCGCGATTTTCGAAGTCGATCTTGGTGAAGATCCCGAGACTGCCCACGATCCGGGTGATCGGGTCCCAGTTCATTTCCACCAGGTTTCGTTTTTTGCTTGCGACTTCTTCCGGAGCGTGTGTCAACGTGCTCATCGTTGTTTTCTCCTTCTCGACGTTACTGAACGGCCGGTTGACGATAACCGGTGAGAAGCGCGGAACCAGGCTTGCGCCATTTCGGTTCTTTGTTCGCGGTGTCGTGAGTGATGGATCGCAGGGCGCGGATGGCCGGTCCGTAGCCTTGGATCAGGGCGGTGGACATTCGAGAGCCGGGTGGCTCATCCATGAACGGCATGAATTTGTCGGGGAAGCCGGGCATGGTGCAGCCGATGCAGATGCCGCCGACGTTGGGGCATCCGCCGATGCCGGCCATCCAGCCGCGTTTGGTCACGTTGCAATCCACCACCGGGCCCCAGCAGCCGATTTTCACCAGGCATTCGGGCTTACCGTATTCGTGTGTGAACGTGCCTTCCTCGTAGTAGCCGGCGCGGTCGCAGCCGTGATGCACCGTATTGCCGAACAGCCACTTCGGCCGTAGACGATCGTCAAGAGGAATTATCGGGGCGAGGCCGGCGGCCTGATAGAGAAGATAGAGCAGCGTCTCGGTGAAGTTGTCGGGTTGTACGGGACAGCCGGGAACGTTAACGATGGGCAGACCAGCTTTCGATTTCCAACTCCAGCCGAGATAGTCGGCCAAGCCCATGCAGCCGGTCGGGTTGCCTTCCATGGCGTGGATTCCGCCGTAGGCGGCGCAGGTTCCGCACGCGATCACGCCCCAGGCTTTCGGCGCTAGCCGGTCGATCCATTCGCAGGTCGTGATCGGCTGGCCGGTGTGCGGATTGGTGCCGAGCGCGGCCCAGTAGCCTTCGCGCTTGATGCGCTCGTTGGGAATGGAGCCCTCGATCACCAGAACGAATGGATCGATTTGTCCTTTCTCGGCTTGATACCAATACTTCATGAAGTCGTCGCCGACTTCGTAGGCGAGAACCGGGTTGTGCAGGTGCACTTTGGGAAGGCCTGGGATCGCTCCCAGCACGACATCTTCGATGCTGGGCTGCATTGCGGCGGTGACGGAAACCGAATCGCCGTCGCAACTCAAGCCGGCTGTAATCCAGAGAACGTGAACGTCCTTCACCGCGGGTTCTTTCTGAGTGGAGCGTCCGTACGGAATCTGCTCTGAGGGCATACTTCCTCCTCGCGCGCGGTCGCAGCGATTGCGCGGAACCCAAGGGCGAACACAACTGCGGCCGCGAGTGAGCGGCGGCAGCGTTAACGTCGTGCCGCGGCGAGTGTTCAGTGTCGTGCGATCACGGTTTGTGGACGCCGCGATGGATGGTTTGTTTCACCGAAAAGAAACAACGGCGGGTGCAGCGATGCAGTGGAATTTTTATATGGCGGAGAGGGAGGGATTCGAACCCTCGGTAGAGCTTTAAGGCCCTACGACGGTTTAGCAAACCGCTGCTTTCGACCACTCAGCCACCTCTCCGGAGGTGCGGATGGATCTTAGAAAGGATGGTAACACGAGGGCACCCGTTTCTGGCTATACTGGGCAAACCTCTAGGTGATAGGGAGTGACAAAGGAGATCCTATGCGATTATTCGGCATTCTTGTATCTACGCTTGCGTTTGCTCCGTCCATGTTCGCGCAACTCACGCCGGCCCAGAAGACGGCGGACTTCATGCAATTGGTTGGACTCTACGCGAAGAATTACGCGCCGTACGAATTGCGGCGCGATGTGTTCGGATTCGACTTGTATAACATCCAGCCTTGGCTGACGCAGATCAGCGCTTCCACCGACGACCTCTCGTTCTACGACATCTGCACACGGTATATCGCCAGTCTTCAGGACAGTCACGACGAATTCATCACGCCGAGCGATTTCGAGGCATTTCTGGGAATGGATACCGATATTTACGACGGCAAGGTTTTAATCGGCGATATCGACGAGCTGATTTTGCCGCCGAACAAGTATCCGTTCCAGGTGGGCGACGAAATTGTTTCGGTGGACGGTGTGGCCGCGATGGATCTGGTTCAGTCGTTCATTCCTTATGCGGTGAACGGGTCCGGGAACAAGACCAGTCAGATGCGATTGGCAGCGGGCGTGATTATGGATCGTTTTCAGGGATGGTACCCATTGGCGGGGAAGATCGGGAAGACCGCGACTGTGGTGGTGAAGAGCCAACAGAGTGGAGCGATGACCACGTACACGCTACCTTGGATCACTTTCGGAACGCCGTTCCTACAGGAGGGCCCAGTACCGGTGCCGCAGGCGAACGCAGTCGGCGCGCGCGACAAGGCTGTTAGGGCGGGCACCACCACGCCGCGTCGCAATGCCCCTCGAAAGCAGAACAATGCTTGGGGAACTTGGCAAGGCGCGCGTGTGTCGACGCCTGACCCGATTCCTGACTACATGCACGGCATCAAGAACGTGACTTATGGCGCGGCACTGGCGCCGCTACGGCATGCGGGTGCGGCGGGCATCGATCCGTATGGGAACAATTTCGATCCGGTGTTCAATCCTCCGGCCGGATTCAAACTGCGGCTCGGCGCTGGGGCGACGGACGAGTTCGTGTCGGGAACGTTTCCGGTGGGCAAGTCGACCGTCGGATTCATCCGCGTTTCCACCATGGAGCCCGACAGCGAAGCCACCGCGCTCACGCAATTCAACAAGGAGATTGCCTTCTTCCAAGCGAACACCAGCGGCTTGGTGATCGACATCATGGCGAATGGCGGCGGAGACGGATGTTATCCGCAGGAGCTCGGTTCGGCGATCGTTCCGTATACATTTCGTGGGCTCGCGTCGGAGCTGCGCGCGACTCAGGAGTGGGTGGAGGATTTTTCTTTGAACCTGCTTTTCGCGCAAGAGGAAGGCGCGCCGCAGTACGTGATTAATCTGTACCAGGCGTATCTGAAGGAGGTGCAGCAAGCGCTTTCCGAAAACCGCGGCGACACCGGTTCCCTGCCACTGTGCTCTCAAACGTTCGATGTGACCCCGCTCACCGATGCTAAAGGCAATAACATTGCTTACACCAAGCCGATTCTCGTGCTCACCGATAACTTCACTTTATCGGCGGCGGAGGTTTTCGCGATGGAGTTGCAGGATTCCAAGCGCGTGACGATATTCGGAACCCGAACCGACGGCGGGGGCGGGAATGTCGTGGAGTACGATGGCAACGCGACCAACTACTCGGAAGGCTCGGCGCGAGTGACGGAGAGCCTGATCACGCGCGCTCAGCCGGTGGCTACGCCGGGATTTCCAGCCGGTCCGTATAGCATCTTTTACGACGGGCAGGGGATTTATCCGGATATTGTGGAGGACTACCAGACGCTGGACAATCTCCTGCACGGCGGCAAGACGTTTGTCGCGGATTTCAGCACGGCGATCGGGAATTTGATTGCCGCTGCGGGGAATTAGTTCCAGCCCGGCGTTGACAAGCGTCACCGCGACACGCACGAGTGCGTGCGCCACGGCTTACTTCTTTTGGAAAATGGCGATGTATTGGGAATTGGGATTCAGGTCGTGTTTGGAGACCAGGCGGAAGCCGTTGGCTTCCACTTCTTTGATCAGATCGTCCTGATCGAGCCGGATGTGTTCGAGAGCGCGGTCGCCGTTGCCCATGGCGCCGCGCCGTTTGTAGAACTCGACGATTACCAGTTTGCCGTCCGACAACAAGCTGTCGCGGATGTGCTCCAGCATCACTTCCGGGTAGTCGAAGTGGTGATATACATCCAGCACCAGCACGCCGGACATGGTGGCGGCCGGCAGCTTCGGGTCGCGATCCGAACCCAGGATGAACTTGGTGTTGCTCAAATGTTCGAGCTGCGCATGTTTCTTGGCCTGATCCAGGAAATCGGTCTGGATATCCTCGCCGTAAACCGTTCCGGTATCGCCCACGGCGTGGCTTAAGTACGGCAGCATGAATCCGACTCCGGTGCCGACGTCGGCGACGGCATTTCCCACCTTCAAGCCCATCGCTTCAACGATCTCGCGCGGTTTCTGGCGCGCTTCGCGATCGGGCGCGTCCAGCCCTTTGGCTACGCTGGCGCGTCCCTCCTTGGTCTTATAGCCCTCGTTGGCCTTCTCGGCGACTTGCGAAAACGCAGGTGCGCATAGCAGCAAAACGCACGCCAGTTTGGTGGCTGTATTTTTCACAGGGATTTCTCCATCGGCATGGCGAGCGGAGGCTCGACCAGGAAGTTGTTGGTTGACATTTCGGCCAGCGCCTCACGAATGGCTTGTTCGGACGCTGGCTCGACGGTGATGACAAAGGGCCGGTCGCGCCAATTGTCGGTTGGCAATTGCAGAACGGCTTCGAGGCTGATTTGTTTGTCGGCCAGCACGCGCGACAGAGTGGCAATGATGCCGGGCCGGTCCTCGACGCGGAAACGAAGATAGTAGGCGGAGTGTTGCAAGTTGACGGGAATCGGCTTGTATTCGCCGAGCCGCTCATGGGCGAAAGGTGACACGCGCTCCGGACTTCCTGCACGTATCTCGCGCGCCACGCGCATCAAGTCGCTGACCACGGCAACACCTGTGGGTGCCGATCCCGCGCCGCGACCGTAGTAAAACGTATCGGCTCCGTATTTGCCGCGCACCCAGACTGCATTGTACGCGCCTTGCACGCTGGCGAGGATAGTGGATTGGGGAATGAGCGCGGGGCGTACCGACAGAATCAGGCCTTGGGGAGTCTGCCGGGCCGAACAGACCAGCCGGATGGTGTGGCCCAGCTGGTGCGCGTAGTCGAAATCGACAGGTAGGATGCGGCGAATACCTTCGGTGTAGATATCCGAGGGCGTGATCCTCTCACCGAATGCGAGAGCGGCAAGAATGGCGAGCTTGGAGCGCGCGTCGAGACCATCCACGTCGGCGCTTGGATCGGCTTCGGCGTATCCCAGCCGCTGCGCTTCTTTCAGGACCTCGTCGAATGAGCTGCCGTGCTTTTCGATTTCAGTGAGGATGTAGTTGCTGGTGCCGTTGAGGATGCCGTAGAGCGTGGTGACGCGGTCGCCCGAGATGCCTTCGCGCAGAACGGTGTGGATGGGGATGCCGCCGGCTACGCTCGCTTCCATGGCCAGATTGATTCCGGCAGCGATCGCGCGATCCCAGATTTCGGCGCCGCACAGCGCCATCAGTTCTTTGTTGGCAGTGACAACGGATTTTTTGTGGGAAATGGCGGCGTCGATGATCTCGCGCGCGATTGTGGTTCCTCCAACCAACTCGGCGACGATGTCGACGTCCGGGTGCTCGACAACCTCGCGCCAATTGGCGGTTTGAACCACGCCCGGCGGCAACACCGGCAATCGTTTGTTCGCGATCGATCGGCTGCACAATGCCTTCACGCGCAGCGGGAATCCGAGCTTCAGCGCAATCTGATCGGCGTTTTCGATAAGGATCGAGAGCGTCCCCATGCCCACGTTTCCCAATCCGATGACGCCAACGTTGACCTCCTGCATATGAGGTCTATTATGGAAGATCGCAGGTTCCGTTGTCTTCAGGTGCGCGCCGACTTGAAGAGCGCGAAGACGGCGCCCTGGGGATCGGCCAGGATCGCCATGCGTCCCGCGCCTTCGATGGTCATGGGTGCGGCGTAGACCTGCGCGCCTTGGGATTGAGCTTTCTTGGCTGTTGCGTCCACGTCGGCGGAGTAGAAATAACTCATCCAGTGGGGCGGCGTTTTCGGATCGCGAGGCTGGACGGGCGGGATGCCGCCGATGAATTTGTCGCCGTTCTTGATGTGCAGATAGCCGGAAGTGTCGTGGTCGCCCGTGACGATCTGCCATCCGAACAGTCCGGAGTAAAACTGTTTCGTACGCGCTGGGTCCGGCGTGATGAGATCGGCCCAGCAGAAGGTGCCGGGATCGCCGGTGATTCCGAGTCCGGTGTTGCGCTTGGCCTGCCAAAGGCAGAAGACGGCGCCGGTGGGGTCCTGGATCACAGCCATTCTTCCGGCGTCGAACACATCGAATGCAGGCGCTAGCACCTTGCCGCCGAGGCTCGAAGCTTTGGCAGCCGACTGGTCCGCATTGTCGACGGCGATATAGATTTTCCAGTGCGGCGGCACGCCCATGGCGGCTTCGTCTTTTTGCAAGGTGCAAGCGGCGGCCACGTCGCGGCCGTCCACCCGAAAAATTGTGTAGACTTCGGCCGGCCCCATGGGCATGTCGTTAATATTCCAACCGAACAGATCCGCGTAGAATTTCTTGCCTGCGTCCTGATCGGACGTGGCTAGTTCCAGCCAGCAGAATTCACCAGAGGGATGCTTGTCGACGTGGGGCATGGGTAGATTGTGGCATGGTTCTAAGCGCTACGGCTCGTCGAAAGGGGCTGCCTGAAGGAATTCGGCGGTAAACTTTCGTACCGTTGCTGCGTTTAATGAATTAGCGAGACAATCAATAGAATGCGGAATCGGCTTTTTCTGGGATTCGTGCTGGGTTCTGTAACTCTGCTAACCGCGGCAGCCGGAAAGCCGAAAAAGGCCGTTCCGGACGCCGCCCTCCAAGCTAAGCTGTTCCAAAAAAAGCTGAATAATGACCAGCAAGTGCTGCAGGCTCTGGATCGCTTAACCTTCGGCCCAAAGCCCGGCGATGTCGAGTTCGTGAAGAAAATGGGCCTGAAGAAATGGGTCGAGCTCCAGCTTCACCCGGACCGGATTCGCGAGAACGCCGATCTGGAGGCCAAGCTCGAGCCGTTGGAATCGCTGCGCATGACGCCGCTCGAAGCGGTGCAGCATTATCCGGGACCGCAAATGATCCTGGCGATCGCGCAAGGCCGGCAGCCGCTGCCCGACGATCCGGCGCTGCGGGCGAGTGTCGAGCGATTGATGCAGCGCTACAAGACACAGCAGAAGCTGGCGAAGAAAGATGCGGGCGGCCAGGGCGTGCCGGTGTTCGATCCGAATGCCGAACTCGAGCCCATCAAGCGGCTGAACGAAGCTCTTACCCGAGACGAATTGCTGATTCTGCGAGGCGGATCGCCGGATCAGAAGCGCGCGTTGATCGAAAGGATGCCGCCAGACAAGCAGGAGGAGATGCTGATCGCAATGCCGCGCCCGGTGCGCCAGCAACTGGTCCCGATTGTTTCCACTTCGGCGCGGCGCACAATTATGCTGTTAAACGCTCCGCAGCAGGTGGTGGCGTACGATTTGCTGGACGCCAAGCTCTTGCGCGCGATCGAGAGCAACCGGCAGCTCGCCGAAGTGCTGGACGATTTCTGGTTCAATCACTTCAACGTTTTTTACGACAAGGGCTCGGACCGGTTTTCGATCCCAGACTACGAGCGTCAGGCGATTCGGCCGTATGTGCTGGGGAAGTTTCGCGACTTGCTGGAAGCTACCGCGAAGAGCCCGGCGATGTTGTTTTATCTGGATAATTTCCAGTCGGTGCGGCCGGATCTGGACGCCAACGATACACGGCGAAAGGTAAAGCGCGGTCTGAATGAGAACTATGGCCGGGAGTTGATGGAGCTGCACACTCTGGGCGTCAACGGCGGGTACACGCAGAAGGATGTCACGGAAGTGGCGCGCTGCTTCACGGGCTGGACGTTGGTTGAGCCGCGGCGAGGCGGGGGATTTTTCTACAACGACAGGCTCCACGACAAAGGCGAGAAAATTGTCTTGGGCCACGTGATCCCGGCCGGAGGCGGCATGGAGGATGGCGAGAAGGTGCTCGACATTCTGGCGACGCATCCGTCGACGGCGCATTTTATATCGAGAGAGCTGGCCCAGCGGTTCGTTGCGGACGATCCGCCAGAATCGCTAGTCGAAAAGATGGCCGCGGCGTTTCTGAAATCGGACGGCGATATCCAGCAGGTGATGGAGACCATGCTCACGTCGCGCGAATTCTGGTCGCAGGGTGCGTACCAGGCGAAAGTAAAGACGCCGTTCGAAATGGTGGTGAGTTCGGTGCGCGCTCTGGGCGCAAACGTGAGCGACGCTTTCGCGCTGGCCAACCAGGTTGAGCATCTGGGTGAACCCCTCTATCGCAAGCAGGAGCCGACTGGATACTCGAACATCAACTCCGATTGGGTGAGCTCCGCGGCGCTCCTGGCTCGCATGAATTTTGCGCTGCAGTTGGCCGAGAACCATGTTCCCGGCGTTAAGGTGGACGCAAGACAGATTAGCGATCAGCCTGCCGCAGCCGCCAGGACGCTGCTCGGCCGGAATCCGTCGCCGCAGACTCAAGCGGGAATTCAGAAGGCTTTAACGGAACAGAAGCAGAAGACTCCAGGCTTGGTGGCTGGTTTGGTGATCGGCTCGCCAGATTTTCAACGAAGGTGATTTTATGCCCTCACGACGCGCGTTCTTGAAAGGATCGGCCTTCGCCATTTTCGGCGTGGGCTCCATGCCAGCGTGGCTTTCGCGGTCTGTTTACGCGGCCGAAGCCGGCGGGCGCCGCAAGAAGATCCTGGTCGCGATTTTTCAACGCGGCGCCGTGGATGGGCTCAACATGGTGGTCCCGTTCGGCGAGCCCCGCTACTACGAACTGCGGCCCTCCATTGGGATCCCGAAGCCCAACGGCACGCAGCAAGCTGCGGTAGATCTCGACGGGTTCTTCGGGCTGCACCCGTCACTTGCGCCGCTCAAGCCGCTGTATGATTCCGGGCATTTGGCGATCGTCGATGCGGTGGGGTCGCCCGATCCCACGCGCTCTCACTTCGATGCGCAGGACTACATGGAGTCCGGCACGCCGGGGCTCAAAGCGACCACCGATGGTTGGATGAATCGGGCGTTGCCGAAGACTACTGGGCCTGTGTCGCCCGTACGCGCAGTCAGCCTAGGTTCGAATCTCGCGCGCAGCATTCGCGGCCGTAACGACGCAGTGGCTATCACGAACCTCAACGATTTCAAAATCGGTGACGCGCACGGCGCGCAGGGTTTCGAAAGCATGTACGAATCCACGCTCGATACCATGCTGCACGGGACCGGTAAAGAGACCTTCGACGCGATCAAGCTGATGCAGTCGATCCAGAAGCAAAGCTACGCACCGGCCAACGGCGCCAAGTATCCGGGCGGAGCGTTCGGAAACAGCCTGCAACAGATCGCGCGATTGATCAAGGCCGACGTGGGGCTCGAAGTCGCCTTCGCCGACATTGGCGGGTGGGATACGCACGTCAACGAAGTGGCGCAGCAGCCATCCACGGGACAGCTCGCAAACAATCTCTCGCAATTCGGCCAGTCGCTGGCGTCGTTTTATCGGGACCTGGGCGATCGCATGTCGGATGTTGCGGTGGTCACGATGTCTGAGTTTGGCCGCACGGCGCGTGAAAATGGCAATCGCGGCACCGATCACGGCCATGCCAACGTGATGTTCGTCATGGGCGGCGATGTACGCGGCGGTAAGATGTACGGCGAATGGCCTGGCCTAGCGGAAGAGCAGCTTTATGAGGGTCGCGATCTCGCGCTCACCACCGATTTTCGCGACGTGTTGGGCGAGCTGGTGTCGAAGCATCTTGGCAATCCAAATCTGAAGGCTGTGTTTCCCGGCTATCAGGGTGCGAAGTTCCGCGGGCTGCTCGGCTAGCGCGCTACTTGAGCACGCCCATTTTGTCGAATGGCCAATAAATGAAGACCGCTTTGCCGTAAATATAACGGCGCGGCACCATTCCCCAGGCGCGGCTGTCGTTTGACGAACTGCGGTGATCGCCCAGGACAAAATACTCGTCGGATGGAACGGTCTTGGCGGGCATTGAGTTGTCGTCGCGAAATTCGGAGGGAACGTAGTCTTCTTCGAGTGCGTGCCCGTTGACTACAACGGTCCCACGCGCCACTTCCACGCGATCGCCCGGCACGCCGATGACGCGCTTGATGTACGACTTGCTGGGATCACCGGGGAACCAGAACACGACAGTGTCGCCGCGATCGATGCTCGAAAAACGGTAAACGAACTTGTTGATGAAGATACGTTCCTGGTCGTCGAGCGTGGGCATCATACTGGTGCCTTCCACCTTGACCGGTTGGTAGAGGAACAGAATCACGATCACGGCCAGCACAACCGAGAACACCAGGTCGCGCGCCCAGTGGAAGAGTATGCCGGGAACCGATCGCTTGGATGACGGAGGCGGGCTTGGAGGAGCCGGTGCGGGCGCCGTTGAGACCGGCGTACCCGCTTCGATGTGATCCATCAATATAACTCCGAGTTCTCAGCCTATTTTGACACCGGTTTACCCGGCGCAGCAAGCGGCAGACCCGCCTTGAGAGACGTTCCAGGGGCGAGAACGGTTGCCCGTCATGGTCCGGCAGCGACGATTCCACGGTTTTTGCGGTTCCGGAGGAGCCTGGGAACGCCGCTAACCGTTAAGAAACGCCGTAGTCTAAAGGACGGATGGAAGTGGACGCCGGCGGCCTGATCGAGCGGGCGCAGTCGGGTGACAGCGACGCTTTTCGACTGCTGGTCGACCAGCACAGCCGCGTTATCTTTCGTCTCGCTTTTCGTATGACTGGCAATGAACAGGACGCCGAGGACGTGGTGCAGGAGACCTTCCTGCGGGCTTACAAGCGACTTTCGGACTACGAAGCGCGGGCCAGCTTTTCCACCTGGCTGTATCGGATCGCATCGAATTACGCGCTCG
>Ga0335078_10000639_pt1 | contig 53598 bp, 47 predicted proteins | sample Lox_Sample_32_FD_206711 | JGI IMG/M metagenome (GOLD analysis project Ga0335078, IMG submission 206711) | Soil microbial communities from Loxahatchee National Wildlife Refuge, Florida, United States - Lox_Sample_3.2 | ecosystem: Environmental > Terrestrial > Soil > Wetlands | place: USA... | reverse complement strand
GCTAGGGTACGGGCCAGGGTGTTACCCGGGCTCGACGGGCCGCCCGGTGCGCGAGAGTGTCGGAAGCGAGAGTGTCGGATAAGCCAGATAAGGGTGAGGAGCAAAGGGTCATGGATTACAAGCTCGAGGTCGTGGTTGTCCCCGTCTCCGACGTCGACCGGGCCAAGGCCTTCTACCAGGGGCTGGGATGGCGGCTGGACGCCGACTTCGCCACCGGGCCGGATTTCCGGGTCATCCAGGTGACCCCGCCCGGCTCGGCCTGCGCGCTCATCTTCGGCACCGGGATCACCTCGGCCGCGCCGGGCTCGGCCGAGGGGCTGCAACTGGTCACGGACGACATCGACGCGGCCCGGGCCGAGCTGGCTGCCCGCGGCGCACCGGTCAGTGAGGTCTTCCACGACGCCGGCGGGGTGTTCCACCACGCCGGGACCGCCGGGCGGGTGGCCGGCCCGGCCCCGGAGCGCAAGACCTACGGCTCGTGGGTCTCGTTCAGCGACCCGGACGGCAACAGCTGGTTCGTCCAGGAGGTCACCACCCGCCTGCCGGGCCGGGCGACATCGGCGCTGGCGGCCTTCGACTCCGTGGCCGGCCTGGCCGACGCGCTGCGCCGCGCCAAGGCGGCGCACGGCAAGTACGAGGAGGAGACCGGGAGGCCCGACCCGGACTGGCCGGACTGGTACGCCCGGTACATGACGGACGAGTCGGCCAGGCAGGACGCGGGCTGATGAACAGCTACGACTACGACGTGATCATCGTGGGCGCCGGCTCGCCGGGCGAGCACTGCGCCGGGGAACTGGCCGACGGCGGCCTGCGGGTGGCGGTGGTCGAGCGGGAGCTGGCCGGGGGCGAGTGCTCGTACTGGGCGTGCATCCCGTCCAAGACGCTGCTGCGGCCAGGCGAGGCGGTGCACGGCGCGCTGGAGGCGGCGGCCACCGCCCAGGTCGACGTCAAGGCCGCGCTGGCCTACCGGGATTTCATGGTCTCGGACCACACCGACGCCGGGCAGGAGCAATGGCTGGCGAGCAAGGGCATCGGCCTGATCCGCGGCACCGGCGCGCTGGCCGGGCCGGGCGCGGTCGAGGCCGGCGGCAGGCGCTACACCGCGGCGCACGTGGTGGTGGCCACCGGCTCGGATCCGGTCATACCGCCCGTCCCGGGCCTGCGCGAGCTGGACGGCATCTGGACCAACCGCGAGGTGACCGCCATGGAGGCCGTCCCGCGCCGCCTGCTGATCCTGGGCGGCGGGCCGGTCGGCGCCGAGATGGCCCAGGCGGTGCGCCGGCTCGGCGGCGAGGTGGCCCTGGTCGAGGGCGCGTCGCACGTGCTGGCCCGGGAGCCCGAGCCGCTGGGCGACGCGCTCGGCGAGGAACTGCGCCGCGACGGCATCGAGCTGATCCTCGGCGTGCACGCGACCGCCGCGCGGCGCGACGGCCAGGACTACGTCATGGTCCTCGACAATGGCCGTGAGCTGCGCGGCGACCACCTGCTGGTGGCCACCGGGCGGCGTCCCCGGGTGCCGGCCGGCCTGGACACGGTGGGCGTCACCGCGGGCCCGCACGGCATCGCGGTGGACGCGCGGCTGCGGGCCGGGGAGCGGCTGTGGGCGATCGGCGACGTCACCGGCATCCGGCTGCTGACCCACGTCGGCAAGTACCAGGGCGAGGTCGTCGCCTCGAACATCCTCGGCGAGCCGCGCGAGGCCCACTACGAGGCCGTGCCGGACGTGGTCTACACCGACCCGCAGGCGGGCGCCGTCGGCGCCATCGAGGCCCCGTTCAGCGCGACCGTCCCGGTGTCCGAGGTGGCCAAGATGGCCACCTACACGCACGCCTACGCCGAGTCGAAGGGCTTCCTCACGCTGCTGTCCGACGGCGAGCGGCTGACCGGCGCCTACGCGCTCGGCCCCGAGGCGGGCGAGTGGCTGCAGCAGGCCACGCTGGCCATCCGCGCCCGGGTGCCGCTGGACGTGCTGCGTGACGTCATCCAGCCGTTCCCCACCTTCTCGGAGATCTACGTCGCGGGACTCAAGGCCCTCCGCGCGCAGATCGCGGGAGAGAGATCATGATCTCGCCCGCCCAGCGCGAACCGGAACTGCCCGGGCAGATCGTCGTCGTGATCGGCGGCAGCGCCGGCATCGGGCTCGAAACGGCCCGCCGGGCCCGGGCACAGGGCGCCGAGGTCATCCTGACCGGGCGCGACGCCGGGCGTCTCGAGCGGGCCGCGGCCGAGGTCGGCGCGCGGCGCACCGCGGCCTTCGACGCCACCGACTGGGCCGCTCTCGACCGGTTCTTCGGCGGCCTGCCGGAGACGATCGACCACGTGCTGGTCACGGGTCCCGGCCCGTACTACGCGCCCCTGGCCGACCTGGACCGCGACCGGGCGCACCGCGATTTCGACAGTCACCAGTGGCTGGCCATCGCCGTCGCCCAGCATGCCGTCGGCCGGGTGCGGCCCGGCGGCACGCTGCTGTTCATGGGCGGCACCGGCGGCCGCGGCCGGGGACCCGGCCTGTCGCTCATCGCGGCAGGCACCGCGGCACTGCCCGCCCTGATCGCCAACCTGGCGGTCGAGGTGGCGCCGATCCGGGTCAACCTCATCGCGGCCGGGTTCGTCGACACGCCGCTGTCCGCCTCGCTGCTCGGCGGGGACCTGGACAAGCGCCGCGAGCAGCTCCGCGCCACGCTGCCCGTCAGGCGCGTGATCGGGCCCGCCGACGTGGCCGCGCTGGCCGTGCACCTGATGGTCAACACCGCGCTGACCGGCGCGACCTACGACATCGACGGCGGCCAGCAGCTCGTCCCGCCGTGAGCGGGTGGCTGGCCTCACGTCGTCGCAGGCGGCAAGCTTAGTGCTATGGCCGAGCGAGTGATGGATCAAGGTCCGCTGCAGGCCGGGAGCCCGCTGCGGACCCCGCGGGCCGCCGCGGTCGCCGGGATCGTCTTCTCCGTGCTGCTGATCACGGCGCTGACGCTGCTCAGGATCTCCGTCCCGGCCCGGCCCGCGGTGCCCGGGATGTGGCTGACCGAGTCCGGGCGCAGGGCCGCGGTGGCCGTCGCGCTGAACCTCGTCCCGTTCGCCGGCATCGCCTTCCTGTGGTTCATCGGGGTGCTACGGGACCGGATCGGCGAGCGCGAGGACCGCTTCTTCGCCACCGTGTTCCTCGGCAGCGGGCTGCTGTTCATCGCCATGCTGTTCGTGGGGGCGGCCGTGGCCGGCGCCATCATCGCCGGCATCGTGCCGCCGAGCCTGCCCAGCCGGGACACCCTGACGCTGGGCCGCAACGTCACGGCCAGCCTGCTGAACGTGTACTCGATGCGGATGGCGGCGGTGTTCACGCTGACCACGGTGAACATCGCGCGGCGCACCCAGTTCGTGTCCCGCTGGCTCACGCTGGCCGGGCTGGCCTGCGCGCTGGTGCTCATGGTGGGCATCGGGATCAACCCGTGGGTGGAACTGCTGTTCCCGCTGTGGATCCTGGCGCTGAGCGTGGAGATCCTGATGGCGGGCCGCGCCGCCGCGGGGGCGGGTCACCCGGCGGCCTCGCCGGCTTCGCCGGCCTCGCCGGCTGAGCCTCCGGCCTAAGGCCGGTGGCGGCGGGCGCTTGGCGAGGGCGTCCCGCCAGCCCGGGCTGGCGGGACGCGCTCCAACAGCCCAACCCGCTGCGACCTGGCGCGGGGCATCAGGAAGGGCCACGGTCACTATCACCGATGAGGCTGACCCTGCGCTCGGCGAGAGCTGCAGATAAGCAGAATATTTCCTGCATGAATTCTCTAGATAACCTTAGCGTTTACCGACCGCGCTTGGCGGGGACGCGGTCAGCGGGCCGGCCGCCACTCCAGCCAGGTCCCGTGACTGTCGGCCAGGGCGACGGGGCGGCCGTCGCGGGCCAGGACGCACGTCTGGCCGTCGCGGGCCGGCCAGCCAGTACCGGGCACGATGCCGGGCGCCTCGCTGGACAGCCAGGCGGCGCCCAGGCCGCGGACGGTGCGGGTGAACCGCTCCCGCTGGCCGGCGGCGACCTGGTAGAGGACGGAGGTGTGGCAGACGACCAGGGTGGCGCCGGCCGGGGCCCGGGCCGCCAGGGCAGGCAGGCCGGGTCATCGGCGACTGACTCGGCCAGCGCCTCGTAAGCGGCCGACCGGCCCCGGGCCTCCAGCCGGGCGAACTCCCGGTAGGCCCGCGCCACCTGATCGTTTCCCGCCTCCGCGCCGTTTCCCGCCTCCGCGCCGTTTCCCGCCTCCGCGCCGTTTCCCGCCTCCGCGCCGTTTCCCGCCTCCGCCACACCCGGCACGCTATCCGAACGGACGGGCGCGGGCGGGATCCGCGCCAGACATGTTTGTGGCCGGCGGTGAGCGGGACATCGCGCCGGTTGTGGTTCCCGTCAATGTCCGGATTTCCCTGCTCCCCCACCATTCCCCTGCCCGCCCGGCCGGAGTACGCAAGGAGGTAGCCGAAGGAGGTAAGGATGCCGGGCATTTACCACGCCGACGTGGTCGGCTCACTACTGCGTCCGCGCTATCTCTGGCAGGCGCGGGCCGCGCTGGAGGCCGGCCAGATCGAGGCGCCTGAGTTCAAGGAGATCGAGGACCGCGCGGTCGACCAGGCCATCGCCATGCAGGAGGGGTGCGGGCTCGACGTCATCAGCGACGGGGAACTGCGCCGCTTCTCGTTCCTGGATCACCTGCTCGGCGAGGCCGACGGGGTCACCGAAAGGCCCGGCGCCGCCGTCACGTTCCACGGCAAAGGCGGGGAAATCTGGGACTGGCACCCCCCGTTCACCGTGACCGGCAAGTTCCGGGCCAAGCGGATGCTGACCATCGAGGAATTCAGCTACGCGCGGGCCCGCGCCCGCCGTCCGGTGAAGGTGACGCTGCCGAGCCCGCTGGTGCTGTACGGGGCGTGGTCGCCCGAGCTGTCCACGGCGGCGTACGCCGATCCGTACGAGATGTTCGCCGACGCGGCCGGCTTCATCCGCGACGAGATACACGCGCTCGCGCGGCTGGGCTGCACCTACATCCAGATCGACTCGCCCGACCTCGGGACGCTCGTCGACCCGGAGAACCGCACGCTGCGGGAGTCGCTCGGCATGCCCACCGAGCGCACCCTCACCGAGGGCGTGGACATCATCAATTCCGTCGCCGACGTGCCCGGAGTCACCTTCGGCCTGCACCTGTGCAAGGGGAACTACCAGAGCAAGTGGATCGCGGCCGGCGGCTATGACAGCACCGCCGAGGCGATCTTCGGCCGGATGAGCAACTTCGACGTGTTCCTGCTCGAGTACGACGACGAGCGGTCGGGGAGCTTCGAACCGCTGGCCAAGGTGCCGGATGACAAGGTGGTCGTGCTCGGCCTGGTGTCCAGCAAGACCACCGACATCGAGCCGGTCGAGCAGATCACCGCGCGGGTCAGCGAAGCAGCCAAGTATGTCAGCCTGGAACGGCTCGCCCTGTCCACCCAGTGCGGTTTCGCCTCGGTATCGATCGGCGCGAACCTCATCGGCGAGGACACCCAGCAGGGCAAGCTCGAACTGGTGGCAGAGGCGGCGCGCCAGATCTGGTAACGGCTCACGGCAATAGAAACTATATTTTCTCCTATTAGCCGCGCCCGGGACGGCGCATGATTCCGGCCAGCGACTGTTTTCCATGATCGCGAAGACTTTTAGGTCATATGGCATATAAAAGTCTTCGTGATCATGAGGACCCTGCCTGTTTGTTCGAGGCCGGGCATCTTATGCGGGCATGGGCCGGGGCCGCCGGGGCAGCCTCCGGCTGAGACCGCCCATGCTTGCGCGTCTACCCATTTCTCTCCAGCAACATTTCAACCATCCACAACATATTACGAAAAAAGATACGCCTGACAGCTACGCCGCTTATCGCCAGGTCGGCTGGCTACTGTGGCGGGTAATCATCAGCCCGGGCGGTTATTGCGGGGACCGTACCACGGGGAGCGCACACGGCCATGCTCCAGGCCGGAATGCACGGGAGGTACGGATGAACACCCGCAGATTCTGGGCAGCCTCGCTGATCGCGGCGATGATCATGGTTCCGGTGGCCGGCTGCGCCTCCGGCGGCGGCGGCAGCACGACACTGACCTCGGCGCTGTCCAGGCCCGAGGAGCCGGACATCACGGTGGCGGCCATCCCGGCCGTCGACCTGGCCGGCCTGTACATCGCGCAGGACCGGGGGCTGTTCGCCCGGCAGGGCCTGCACGTCACCCTCGAGCAGATACCGAGCGCCCAGTCGGTCATCGCCGACCAGCTCAAGGGCAAGGTCGACATCAGCGCGGGCAGCTACGTCGCCTACCTCGCGGCCCAGGCGACCGGCGCCAGGTTCCGCATCCTGGCCGAGGCCTCCACCCTGTCCCCGGATACCCGGGCGCTGGTCGTCACCGGGAACTCGCCCATCACCACCATCGCCGAACTGGCGGGCAAGAAGATCGGGGTCAACGGCATCAATAGCATCGGCACCCTGCTGATCAGCGCGCTGCTTTCGGCGAACGGGATCTCCCCCTCCAGGGTGACTTTCGTCCCGGCCACGGGAGGCTTCCCCCCGATGCCCCGGGAGCTGCGGGACGGTGCCTGGAGCGCGGCGTTCCTGGCCGAGCCCTACATCACCGCCGCGGGCGAGCAGTACGGCGAGGAAGTGCTGGCTGACCTGGACCAGGGCGCCGTCTTCAGTCTGCCCATCGACGGCTTCGTCGCCACCGCGGCCTGGGCGCGGCAGCACCCGAAGACGGTGGCCGCGTTCACGCGGGCGATCGAGGAGGGACAGAAGATCGCCAACAGCGACACCGCCGCGGTCCAGGCCACCCTGGCGCGGAACGACAACCTGCCGCCCGAGGTGACCGCGGCCATGGCGCTGCCGGCGTATCCGGTCGGCCCGGTGGTCGAGGCGAGCATCCAGCGCGTGGCCAGGGCCATGTACCAGTCCGGCATACTCGGCGCGCAATACGCCACCGATGCGGAGCAGCAGCCCCTGGTCGAATCGATGATCGGCCCCGCCTCCTGACCTCGATAGCGGCCATCACCCGAGGTCGGCGACGATCATGTGCCCTCCCGGTGATCAGCTCAGTGGTACGGCGCGGCCAGGACCTAGGACCTCATGTCGACGGCGTTGACCCGCGCCGGACGCACGGTGACCCTGACGCGCGACTGGCCGGGCTGGTCGTGACGCCGCAGATCCGCGCCGTACTTCGCGCCCACTTTGTCGGCGAAGGAGTAGTCATCGTCCGGCGAGATCTCCGCGTCGCCGCGGATTTCCAGGTAGCGGTAGGGGACGGCCAGGTCGAGCAGGAACAGGTTCGCGGCCGGGTTCGCCATCAGGTTCCTGGTCTTCTGCCGGGCCGTGTTGAGCGACACGCCGATCGTGTCGCCCTCGGCGAGGAACCAGACTTCCGACAGCTGCGGGCGGCCGTCCGGGCCGACCGTGGCCAGGGTCGCGAACTGACCCTGGAGCAGGTCACGATGGGACGCGGGAATCGTGGGGGGCATGGGTCTCCTTCCGCCGCCGGTAGCCTACCGGGATAGCTCCGGCCGGGCATGGCGACCGCGCCCGTCTACGCGGCCGGCGGCGAAACAAGAACCCCGGCCCGCGAGGGCCGGAATCCCCCGTCCTTCGGGGCGGGAGCAGCCGATCTGCTCATCCTGACCGTGCGGCCGACCACGCCGATAGGGTTGGCTTGCTGTGAAGGAGCGAGCACATGGCCGCGATGTTCGAGCATCTCGTCCGCGTCAGGTGGCGTGACACCGACGCCCAGGGCCACGTCAATCACGCCGTCTTCCTGACCTACCTCGAAGAGGGCAGGGACGCGTTCTACCTGCAGGTGCTCGGCAGCGATCCCAGCTACGTGGTGGCCCGGCTCGAGGTGGACCTGCATGCGGAGGTCCGCTACCCGGACCAGCAGGTGACCGTGCGGATACAAGCGGAGCGGATGGGCACGACGAGCCTGATCACGCGCGAAACCATCCTCACCCCATCGGGGGAAGTGGCGGCCGAGGCGCGTGTCGTCACGGTCCGCTGGGACTCCGGCGAGCGGCAGCCGATCCCGTTCGGCCCGTCCGAGCGCACGCGACTGGCGGCAGCCACGCCCGGGCTGCCGTCCGCCGGCGAATCACCTTCCCCGGACCCGGCGGGCACTGGTGCTGACGCCTGAGAGCGCCCGGTGTCCTTCTCGACGTCGAGGACGTCGTCATAGCGCGAGATCACCCACAGCTTCTGGACCGGATCCCACCAGACCGGGGCCTCGTCGCGCAGCCAGCGGTAGGCCTGCCACGGATCGACGTAGAACTCGGGGTCGAGCACGTTGATCGCGACGCTGGCCATCCGGCCGCCCCTCGGGTCTGCGGAGCCGACGCCGACATTCTAGAACGTGTTACAGCGGCCAGCGACGCCACGCGCCCCGCACATGCCGATGAGCGGTCGTTCCCCGGACCCTTATCAACTTAACCACGAATCAGTTTATTTCGTCGCTTGCGGGTGATTCTTAATGGGCATAATGACCTTGGCGCAGCAGGTTTTCCGCGGCACCGGCGGGCGGGAGGCCATGTAACACCAAGGGATCAGTCGCACGGGCAAAGGGGCGGGAATGACGGGCAATAACGGCGGAATACAACCGGAGAGCCCGCGCCCCCCGAAACGGCGGACGGCGATCGTCGTAGTTGTCCTGGCCGTGGCCTTCCTGGTCGCGGGCATCTGGGTTTACGCGGCTCACCAGGCACGAGGTGTCGATCTGGTGAGGCTGCAGTGGGCGGCTGGCCTGACGGGCAAGACACTGGCCGGCATCGGGAAGCAGTCAGCTAAGTTCCGGAGCGCCGTGGACTGGGATATGCGGGCGCTGATACCGGGCTATTGGGCCGGCTTGCTGCTTGCCTGTTACCTGGGCTGGCGGGTGTTCTGGACGTCCCGGTCCCGGGAATGGGCCGCCCTGGGAATGGCCGCGGCAGTGCTGGCGGCCGCCTGCAACCTTGCGCAGGATCTGCTGCTGCTGAAGGCGCTCAGCGACGGGCTCCGGAAAGGGGCGCTGCTGGACTGGATCGAGGCGCTGTCGCTGGCCAAGTTCGCGGCGCTGCTGGTCGCCGGCGCGGCCGGGATCGCGGCGATCATGGTCACGACCGGGCGGCTCACGACGAGCAACCGCACCAGGAAACGCTGGGAAGAGGCGATCAGGAAGGGCAAGGACGGGACATGCCTGGTGATCCCGCCGCCAGTGATCGAGCAGCCCGCTCAGGAAGCCAGAAACGCACCCCGCTGGCCGCTATGGGGTCAGGAGTGGTGGCGCGACATCTCGGCGGGGCCGCACGCCCGGTGGGCGCAGGGTTTCGCCTCACCATCCGCGCGGGCCGGCGACGCGGTGGGCGTCTGCGTGTCGGGCGGGGGCATCCGCTCGGCTACCGTCGCCCTGGGCGCGCTGCACGCCCTGCGCGAGGAAGGCGTCCTGGGCAGGGCGGATTACCTGGTGTCGGTGTCCGGCGGCGGCTATACGGCTGGTGGCCTCCAGCTGGCCATGAGCAGGGAGACCGGCGGCCTGCCGCCCGGCCTGCCGCCCGATCAGATTCCCGCGTCCCGGGCTACCGCGGCGGACGCGTTCGCCCCCGGCTCGCCGGAGGAGGATCACCTGCGCCGGCACAGCAGCTATATCGCCGACGGCCTGGGCCAGTGGCTGGTCGCCCTGGGCGTGCTGCTGCGCGGCGTGCTCAGCTCGCTGATCATCATCGGACTGACGATCACGACGCTGGGGCTGGCCATCGGCGCGTTCTACCGCCATGTGCCGATCACCGCGGGCGGGAACCTGCCGCCGCCCAAGTTCGCCGTGACCGGCAAGAACGCGCATGCTCCGGCCTATCCGGCCATCCCGGCCGGGGTCTGGTACGTGATAGCCGTGGCGGCCGGGCTGACGCTGCTTGCCTATCTCGTGCGGCAGCTGACGGCCGGACGGGAGGCGTGGCGGCGGCGGACTTCCCGCGGCGCGATGATCTTGCTGTGCGCCACGCTGCTGCTGGCGGCGCTCGGCGTGGCCGTGCCCGCGCTGTTGTGGGCCAGCTCCTGGGTGACCTGGAAGCTCGGGTTCAGCCTCCGGCCAGCGGCCGCGGTCGGCTCGCTAACCGTCCTCACGACTTACCTGGGCGCGGTGGTGGCGCTGTTCTGGCGCAAGCGCACCACCATCGCCAAGGCCGCGGGCACCGTGACCAGCGCAGCCAGCAAGGGACCGGCCAACATGGTCCTGCCGAACAGCATGATCCAGCTGATCCTGATGTGGATCTGCCTGGCCTTCCTGATCCTGGTCGCGCTGCTGTTCTGCGGCTGGGCCGCCACCAGCGCGCTGGCCAACTCCATCTGGGCGCTGGTCCCGGCGGGTGCGCTGGCCGTCCTGACGGTGATCATCGACCAGACCTCGCTGAGCCTGCACCCGTTTTACCGGCGGCGGCTCGCCTGGGCCTTCGCCGTCCGCCGGGTCCGCCGCGACCATGCCGACGTCGCCGTGCCCTACCGCGACGACGAGGGCACCTGGCTGGACACCTACGCCAGACCCGTGTCCGGGTTTCCCGCCGAGACGTTCGCCGCCACGGCCAATATCACCGGACAGGACCGCACCCCGCCGGGCCGGGCCGCGGTACCGTTCATGCTCGCGCACGATTACATAGGCGGCCCGGCCACCGGCTGGGTGCACACGGGATTCCTGCGCGAGCTCCTGCCCGGGGCCCTGCGGGCGGACCTGACGACCGAAGCGGCGATGGCCATATCGGGCGCGGCGTTCGCGTCCGCCATGGGCAGCCAGACCCGCTTCTATGAGGTATTCCTGGCCATCGCCAACGCCAGGCTGGGCGCCTGGCTGCCCAATCCGCGCTTCGTCGCGCTCAAACGCGACAACCTCGATAACTGGACCATCCCGGGTTTCCCGGCCAGGCGCAGGCTGAGCTACTTCGCCCGGGAGATCTTCGGTATCCACCCGAGCACCGGCCGCCTGCTGCTGTGCACCGACGGCGGCCACTACGACAACCTCGGCCTGGTGGAACTGCTGCGCCGCCGCTGCAAGCTCATCTACTGCATCGACGCCAGCGGCGCCTCGCAACCCCTCGCCGACGCGCTCGCCGGGGCGATCACGCTGGCACGCGAGGAACTCGGCGTCGAGATCACCTTCACCAGCCAGGTGCTCGACCTGGTCCCCGGCGACCGGCAGCAGCTGGAACCCGCCAGTTCGTTCACCAACCTGAACGCGCGCCTGTCAAAGAGCCAGGTAGCTATCGGATCGATCATCTATCCCGAAGTGGCCCGCCGCCGTCAGCCGCAGGGCCGTGCAGCCCGCGGCGGCAAAGAAGCCGGCAGCTACCCCGAAGCGCACGGCAAGCTCGTTTTCGCTCAAGCGATCCTCACCCCGGACGTGCCGTATCAGCTCCTGGATTTCCCCCAAGGCGATTCAGGGTTCCCGCATGACTCAACCGGAGACCAGTTCTTCAACGCCGGGCAATTCGACGCATATCAGGCGCTCGGCTACTTCATCGGGCACAAAGCCGCGGGACGGCAAGCGGATGCGTCCGGAAACCACCGGCTACCACGGTCGCCAAGACGGTCGCGCCCTGTTCGGCTCATCCGGCTCATCCAGTTCCGCCGCGCCCAACGCTAGCGGGTGCCGTCCGCCCGGCGGATCTGCGGCGACGGGCCGGGCCCGCCGGTTCCCCGGCGCGCCCGGCCCGAGAGCTCGGTGACGCTTCGTCAGCCGACGGTAAGCACGCCTGTCGCGAGGAAACTTGCGACCGCGCCCTTGGCCAGCGGCTGGACGTTGCTGGCGGTGTCGCACTCACCCTTGTGCTTGCCCGAGGTGTACCGCGGCGCGTAGGCGGCGAAGCGGACCTGGTATGCGCCAGGCGATCACCGGCATATCGAGGAACTCGGCTGACTCGGCGGCCAGGGCAGACTTGCCGTAACCAGCACCACCGACAACCACTCTCGCGCTCGCGCCGAGCAAGCGACTGGTCAGCCGGGGTCGTCTGAGGTGATAAGCGGATAGCTGACTCAATGTTCCTCGTGACGGTATCGTTCCTCATCACCTGAGACGGCTGACGCGACGAAGCCATAGCCGGGCGGGCTGAGATGGCGGGCGGGCCTAGCGGGACGGCCTCACGCGGGGGAACCGGTGACGAGCACACCCCAGGTTTGCGGTCCCACGATGCCATCCTGGGCGATGCCGAAGAAGGCCTGCACCGCCTTGACAGCCGCAGTGGTGGCCGGGCCGAAGATCCCGTCCGCAGCCAGGTTCATGGCAGGGGCCAGCTGGTTGGCGCTCCCGACCACCCCGGCGAGGGCCTGCACCCGGCGCACGAAGAACACCTGGCCAGGCTGGTCCTGGGCCCCCTGCTGGAGCGTGGGCAGTACGTTCATCATGGCGGTCTCCCAGGCGGGCACGATCAGGGGCTGCTGGCCGCCGGTGGCGAGCCAGTCGGAGCTGAACACGCTGACATCGAAGGTCGGGGTGTTGCGGAACTGGACGCCGATCACCGGGAACGGGCCGCTGGCAGTCAGGACCATCTGGGTGGCCTGTGCCTGCGTCAGGCCGAAGTGGGCGATCCATAGCCCGACGCCGGAGCTGACTCCCCCGGCGAGCAGGGCGTTGACCACCTCGGTGACCCCGGACTGGCTCATGTAGACGGCCGGGGCCCGCTGCCCGGGCCTGGCCTGGCTCGTGCGGCTGGCCAGTGCCCGCGTCACCCAGCCGGGCGCGCTGGCCGGGGTAGCGGCTCCCGCCTCGATGTCCAGGACGTCGGCGGTCGGGTCGGAGGCGGCAGGGTCCTGGTCGATCCGCACCGCGCCCGGGTGCGCGGCGAAATCGGCGTCTGTCCACCGGATGTGCGTGCCGGTCCCAGTGGTGTAGCCGGCTACCTGAGCGCCTTTCGGCAGCACTCCTATGTTGTCGTGCGTGGCATCGTAGACGAGCACCGGTGTCACCATCAGGCCAGGCTAGCTCAGTGGGCCCGCTGTGTCCCGTGGAAACTTCTCGCCATGCTGCGCGCACGGACGCCGGGAGGTCCCCGGGCAACCAACAAGCCATCCCGTTCGTGTGGTGTGCATGAAGCCGAGCGGATCTGCCGCGGATAGCCTCGCCGAGGTGTTCCGGTGCCGCCGGCCGGAGCTGGTCCGGCTGGGCGCGTTCATCCTCGGTGACCGGCCAGCCGCCGAGGACGTCGTGCAGGACGTGTTCCTCCGGATGCACCAGCGCAGGGACCGGCTCGCCGATCTGGATGATCCGCTGCCGTACCTGCGCGGCGCGGTGATCAACGGCTGCCGGTCCGTGCTGCGCCGCCGCCTGCTGATCCGCCGTCATGCCGGCAAGGACCAGCTCTGCCCGCCGCTGTCCGCCGAGGAAGCGATGCTGCTGTCCGAGGACCGCAGGCAGGTGCTGGCGGCGCTGGCCCGGCTGCCCGCGCGGCGCCGCGAAGTCCTCGTGCTCCGCTACTACGCCGGGCTGTCCGAGGCGGAGATCGCCGCCACGCTCGGCATCAGCACCGGCACCGTCAAGTCGACAGCCGCGCGAGGCCTGGCCGCGCTGGCCCGCGCGCTCAAGGAGACCCGATGATCACCCAGGACGAACTGGCCCGCACCGCAGAGCGGCTCAGGGACGCCCTCACCGCCGCGGCGGACGTCATGGCCGAACCCGATGACGCCGCGATCATCGCTCCCGTGCCGCAGCGGCCCGGCAGAGCCGGGCACGCGCGGGCATGGCTGATCCCGCTGGCCGCCGCGGCCTGCGTAGTCGCGGTCATCGCTGCCTCGGTATTGCTCACCACGAACTTCGCCCGCACGTCCTCGTCCGCCAGCCAGCCGGCGTACCCGGGGCTCTCGATCTGCACCCCGCTTCCGGCGGCCGGACCGGGAACGGCCCCGCCACGGTTCTACCTGACGACTGACGTGGCGGCCCGCCAGATTCAGCTGCAAGTACGCCGCACCAGCGACTGCGCGATCACCGCAGTGGTGCCGCTGCCAGTCGGCTGGGTGCTGACCGGAGGGATCTCGGCGACCGCCGACGACCGCACCTTCTTCGCGGCGGCGTTCAGCGCCAAGAGCTGTCTGGACCAGGCGGGAGCCGGCGGCATCCACATCGCCGCGCATGAGACACGATTCTTCAGGTTCACCGTTAACGGCCAGGGCCGGGCCGGGCGCCTTACCATGGCCGGCCCGCCCGTCTCGGGGATAGTCGGCCCGATCGCCGTCTCGCCAGACGGCTCCCGCATCGCGTTCAACGCCGCCGACGGGAACTACGTGGGACCCGGGAAAGCCTGCGCGGCCGGGGTCGCCGAAGGCGCTGCCATCAGCGTCGTCGACCTCGCCACCGGGAGAATCCGCACGTGGGAGAGCCTGGAGATGCCGCCGGCTCCCGCCGGGACCGGCGTCACTCCCCATGAGGTGTCATGGATGGCAGACGGGCGCACGCTGGCGGTCAGCTACGTGTGGCCGACCAGTTCGTCCGGCCCGCAGCTATCCATGGCAGTGAGGGCACTCGACACGACCAGCGGCGGCGGTTCGCTGCAGGCGCACAGCCACGTGCTCTGGAGCGAGCCGGAGAAATGCGTCTTCTGCGCGGAGGAGGCACTGATCAGCCCCGATGGGAAGAGCCTCACCGCGATCGCGGTCCAGCACACCGCGCATGGCTACCGCAGTGCGCTGCTGCGGATCGCGCTCTCGTCGGGGCGATACCGTGTCCTCTACGAGTCTCCCGCAGAGAGGAACCCGGCCTCCGCCACCTTCACCCAGGACGGCTCGGGTCAGCACGTCATCTTGGTGTCCGTCTCCTGGGCGGGCTGGATCAGGGCCGGCCAGCTGATCCCCCTGCAAGCACCCGGCAGCGCGCTGCAGTTCTCCCTCGGAATCACCACCATCGCCTGGTGATCCGGTTCGTAGTGCCAGATGCCTAGGCCCGGGCGTTCGTTCCGCTGTATAGATGAGTGTCATGGACAGACGCGCGCTTGTTCTGAGCGGCGGCGGTGTCACCGGCATCGCCTGGGAGACGGGCCTGATCGCCGGGCTGGCCGGGCTCGGCATCGACCTGGCCGCGGCCGACGTGATCATCGGGACATCGGCCGGCTCGGTGGTCGGCACGGACATAGCCTCCGGGCAGGAGCTCGAGGCGCTGTACCAGGCCCAGCTCGCGCCGCCGGCTCCCGAGCCCGCCGCCCGGATCGGCTGGGACTTCATCGGCAGGCTGCTGTGGGACGTGCATACCAGCCGGGATCCGAAGCAGGCCCGGGCGCGGATCGGCAGGTGGGCGCTGGCCGTGCCCACCGTACCCGAGGCCGACCGGCGTAAGGTCTTCGAGGCCCGGCTGCCTACCAGCGTCTGGCCCTCCCGCGCCCTCAAGGTGACCGCGGTGGACGCGCGGACCGGCGAGTTCGCGGTGTTTGATTCCGCCGGGGACGCCAGCCTGGTGGATGCGGTGGGCGCCAGCTGCGCGGTGCCCGGCATCTGGCCGCCGGTCACTATCGGAGAACGCCGTTTCATGGACGGCGGCATGCGCACCGTCGCCAACGCCGACCTGGCGCACGGATACGAGCGGGTGGTCATCGTCGCGCCGGTGACCGCCGGCATAGGCTTCATGGCCAGCCCGCGCCGGCAGGCGGCCGCTCTGACCGCAGCCGGAGCCCGGGTGGCGCTGGCCCGGCCGGACCGGGCGGCCGTGCGCGCCATCGGGCGCAACGTGCTCGACGTGTCGCGCCGGGCGGCGGCGGCGAGGGCCGGGTGGGCCCAGGCCGCGGCGGAAGCGCCGGCCGTCCGGGCTGTCTGGCAGGCTTGACCCGGGCCAGCCTTGTTCAGACGGCGTGTACGGGGGCGTAGCGGGGTTGCCACATGGCCGCGCTCACGGCGTCGGCAGTGATGCCGGGCAGGCCGGCGACGCCGTCGCGGGCGGCGGCCTGGGCTACCGCGAGGGCGACCTGCGCCGAGGTGGCACGGAGGTCGTCGATAGGCGGCAGGAGAGGCGCGCCGGGCGTGGTGGTGTCACTGAGCCCGGCGACGGCCTCAGCGGCGGCGGTGATCATATGGTCGGTAATGCGCCGCGCCCGGGACAACAGCGCGCCCAGGCCGAGGCCGGGGAAGATCAGGGCATTGTTGGCCTGGCCGATCTGGTAGGTGACGCCCTGGTAGGTGACGGGGCCGAACGGGCTCCCGGTGGCGATGAGGGCGCGGCCGCCGGTCCAGCGCACCAGGTCGGCTGGGGTCGCCTCGGACAGGCTGGTCGGGTTGGACATGGGCAGGATCACGGGCCGGTCCACGTGCGCGGCCATCTCCCGCACGATCTGCTCGGTGAAGGCGCCGTGCACGGTAGAGGTGCCGACAAGGATGGTGGGGTTCACCCGGCTCACGACCTCCGCCAGGCCGATGCCGCTGGCGGTCCCGTGTCCCGGCCAGTCACCGACCTCGGTGGCGGGGCGGGCATAGGGGACCTGAAAGTCGCGCAGACCGGTCATGTCGCCGGTGAGCAGGCCCTGGCGGTCCAGGCACCAGAACCGGGCCCGCGCTGCGGCGGAATCGAGCCCCTGGCTGGTCATGGCCTCATAGAGCTGGTCGGCGATGCCGATACCCGCGGTGCCGGAACCGAAGATGACGATGCGGTGCCGGGTCAGCGGGGTCTGGCTGGCCTGGGCGCCCGCCAGTACGGCGGCGAGGTTGACCGCGCCGGTGCCCTGCATGTCATCGTTGAAGGTGAGTACGTGATCGCGGTAGCGGTCCAGGATGCGCCGGGCATTGCCCGGCCCGAAATCCTCCCAGTGCAGGAGCGCGCCCGGGAAGACCTTGAGCGCGGCGCTCACGTAGGCGTCGATGAAGGCGTCATAGGGCTCCTGGGCAGGCCGCTCATGCGGAACGCCCAGATACAGCGGGTCCTCCAGCAGCTCGGCCCGGTCGGTACCGACGTCCAGCACCACCGGCAGGGTCCGGGCCGGGTCGATGCCGGCGGCGGCGGTATAGACGGCGAGCTTGCCGACCGCGATATCGATGCCGCCGACGCCCCAGTCGCCGATGCCGAGGATGGCCTGGGCGTCGGTGGCGACGATGAGGTCCACCTCGCCGGCGGACAATCCAGAATCGCGCAGGGCGGTCTCGATCTGGCCCGGCGCATCGATGCTGAGATAGACGCCGCGCGGGCGGCGGTACTGGTGGCTGTAACGCTGGATGGCCTCGCCGATCGTAGGGGTGTAGACGATTGGCAGCAGCTCGCTGAGGTGGTCGGTCAGTATCCGGTAAAACAGGACCTCGTTGCGGTCGTGCAACGCGGTCAGGTAGACGTTCTTGGCCAGGGCGCTGGGCTCCTGCGAGCACTGCCGGTAGGCGCGCTCGGCCTGCTGGTCCAAGGTCAGGACCCGGGATGGCAGCAGGCCGGTCAAGCCCAGCGCGGCGCGCTCGGAGCCGGTGAACGCGGTGCCCTTGTTCAGCCGGGCAATGCTGAGCACGCTATACCCCCGGCAGCTGGTCTCCCATACCCGTTCGACAGGGTTCCACCGGATCACCGGCCGGGTATCCGAGCGCATGCCTGATCTCCTTCGTCGAATCTGAGCAGGGCCGAGTGGTTCCCCTCAACCGCGACACTCCGATCTTGCCGGCGTGGTCTTGGAGGCTGACTGCTTACGGCCCGGTGCTGTGCAGGCGGGGAAAAAGACGCGGCACCCGCGCCTGGAGGTCACGATAGGCGTCGCCGTACTCGCGGACCAGCGATTCCTCCTCAACCTGGGTCAGAACCCAGACCGCCAGCAGCCATACGGGTGTCAGCGCGATGCCGATGATGGACCCGAAGATCAGCGACAGGCCGAGCGGCCAGAAGATGTCGCACACCATGAGCGGGTGGCGGACGACCGAGTAGAGCCCGTCGGTCCGCAGGGGCTCATGCTGGTCCGGTGCCGTGAACGGGGCGATGCGGACGGCCGGACTCGCAAAGAATGCGCTCGCCGCCAAGACGGCAACGCCGACTGCGATCAGCACGGGACGGCCCGCCTCAACGCGGGGTTGAGAGACAAACGGCAACGGCAGAAGAGCACGCGGAACCTCGGCCAGGAACACCAGCGCAATCCCCAGGCGAAGGTTGCGCCCCAGCGTCCGCGACCCCACCAGGCCGGTGCACAGGCCCCAGCCGAGGGCTGCGAGAAACGCCCAGAACCACGGATCGGCTACGAGACGGAACACATGATATAAAAGGCCGCTCCCAGCGCAAGGAAGATCGCCAGAAATACGAGGGCGACAACGCCGACAGCAATGAGTATCGCAAGGACAGCCATCGTGATTACCTCCATCTGCCCGTACGGTCCTCCCATTCGTTTTCGAGTCGATCCGCCCTGTCAAGCTCACACCAGGGACCTTTGGCCTCTTCCGGCGGGGGTAAAAGTCCTGTTATAGGAGCTCTGCAGACGCCGAGCAAGCCGCACAGACAGCAGCCGCGGGAATCGATCTGGCCTGTTCCGGGATGCAGGCCGATAACGGAGCGCATCAGCGTACGCGGCCGGCACGATTGCTGGACAGCGAATAAGCATGCCGGACGGTAAATAATCATGCGAAAGGGCAATGCTCTGACATTCGGCGGGTACGGTCGTCTGTGCTGCGGAGTTCGCCGTGCGCCAGGCCGGCCCGATCTGTGCATGGTCAGCTGGCCAGCCCTATCACTAGCCACATGAAGCCCGCGCCGGCGATGGTGCAGGCGAGCGTGAGGCGGGCGGGATGGCTGGCGTGCGCTTCGGGGAGGATGTCGGAGGTGGCCAGGTAGAGCAGGATCCCGGCGAAGAACCCCAGGTACAGCCCGAGGACGTGGTGCGAGATGGTGAAGGCCAGGGTGATCGCGGCCCCGGCAACCGGTGCCAGGGCGTCGCAGGCCAGCAGGGTCAGCGCCCGGCGGCGGTTGTTGCCGTACAACGTGGTGATCGTGTAGGTGTTGAACCCGTCGGCGAAGTCGTGACTGATGACCGCGATGGCCACGACCGCCGCCACGGTGGTGCCGGCCTGGAAGGCGGCGCCGATGGCGAAGCCGTCCATCAGGCTGTGCCCGACCAGGCCGCCGGCGGCGAGCATCCCGACCCCAGGGTGGTGCTGGTGGCCCGCGTATTCGGCCTCGTGGCCGCGGTGTACCAGGGCGGAGCGCTCGATCACGTGCAGCGCCAGGAATCCGGCCATGGTGGCGAGCAGGGCCGCCGGCACGCCGAACAGGTGCTCCGGCTGCTCGGCGAGGGCCTCGGGCAGCAGATCGAACAGCACCACGCCGAGCATCAGCCCGGCGGCCAGGCCCAGCACCAGGTGCCTGCGATCACCGATCCGCAGCGCGGCCACGCCGCCGAGCAGCGTGGTGACGAACGACCCGAGGGCGACCAGGACGGGCATCGGGGCAGCTCCCTCCTGATTAGCAGCGTCACGGGCCGCCGTGCGCGCCGGCCGGAACGCCCGCCTGCTGGCTGGTCTTGATGTCCTATCTGATCACCTGCGGCGGCATCGCCGGGGAACAAGGCGGGAGCCACTGCGAGGCTTGCTGCGCCTGCGGAGCGGGTAGGACACTGATCTTCAAGCACCCGGTGATTCAGCAGCGGGCCGCGGCACCAGGGACTGGGGGCACGCGATGACGCCAGCAGGCGGTCATGTCGTTTTCATTCACGGTCTGTGGCTGCACGCGAGTTCGTGGGCTCCGTGGACGGAACTGTTCCAGGCGGCGGGCTACACGCCGGCGGCGCCGGGCTGGCCAGGAGCCCTGGACACCGTCGAGGAGACCCGTAGTCACCCCGACCAGGTGGCCGGGAAGGGCATCGACGATGTGGTCGAACACTATGCGCAGGTCATCCGCGGCCTGGACGCCCCGCCGATCGTGATCGGCCACTCCTTCGGCGGCCTGATCGTCCAGCGACTGCTGGGCCAGGACCTCGCGGCCGCGGGCGTGGCGATCGACGCGGCGCCGATCAAGGGCGTGATCTACCTGCCCCCGTCGGCGCTGCGGGTCGCCTCGATCGCGTTGCGCAACCCGGCGAACAGGAACAAGGCGGTAGCGCTGACCCCGGAGCAGTTCCACTACGGCTTCGGGAACGCGCTGCCCGCGCGGGAGTCCGCCGAACTGTACCAGCGGTGGACGGTCCCCTCCCCCGGCAAGCCGCTGTTCGAGGCCGCCTCCGCGAACCTGTCACGGCGGTCGCCGGCCAAGGTCAACACGCGCAACAAGACCCGCGGGCCCCTGCTGCTGATCGCCGGGGGGCACGACCACACGGTCCCGGCGGCGATCACCCGATCGACCCGCAAGCTGTACCACAAGTCGCCGGCGATCACCGACCTGCGGGAGTTCAACGACCGCGGCCACTCACTGACCATCGACCACGGCTGGCGTGAGATCGCCGATGAGGTGCTGAACTGGCTCAGCCAGCGCGTCAAGTAGCCGAGGAGTCTACGGGGCCGAAAATGGCGGGAGCCGGGCAGAGGGTCTGGCGGTGCTTGCGCCGGCCCGCGGGAATGGAGAAAGCTGGAGCCGGGAGTGCGGCGCGGAACTGAAACCGGCCGAGGGTGCACCCGCGGCGCGCTCCACGATCGGCCGGTTCGGCGAAAAAAGGGGGGACCCGGCATGCCAGCAGACACTATGAACCCGGCCACGGCGGTCACTTACGGACCATTCATTCAGGCCGCCGAGGCTCAGTACAGCAGCGATCCCAGCGTGGTGAATCCGGCCACGATCACGAACATGCCCGCGGGCTATACGCTGGTGCGCACGATCCAGATGACCGACTTCTTCGGTCCGAAGCAGTCGCGGGTGTTCTACGGGTACGTGGCGGTGGGCGGCGATCCCGTCACCGCGGTGGTCGCGTTGCGCGGCACGGAATCGACCATGGAATGGTGGGATGACTTCCACTGGGATCTGGTGCCGTTCACGCAGGTTCCTGACGGCGGGAAGGTCGCTCAGGGCTTTTATGACATCTACGAGAGCATCGGCACGATGGCCCCGGGCCAGGAGGCCGCGTCGGCGCCGAGCGCCTTTGCGGCCGAGGTGGCCCGGGCGGCCGGCAGCGGCCTGGCGGCCGGCCTTGATCCTGGCTCGCTGCCGCTGGTGGTGACCGGCCACAGCCTCGGCGGCGCGCTGGCGACGCTGCTGGTCACGGAGCTGAACGCGGCCACGGAGCTGAAGCCGCAGGCGTGGACGTTCGCCTCGCCCAAGGTCGGCGACGCGACGTTCGCCGCGCAGTACGGCAAGCTGAGCACCGTATCCTGGCGGATCTACAACCAGGTCGACGTCGTCCCGCGCTTCCCCGTCGACGTGCTGGACAGCTACCAGCCCGTCACCACCGGGTACGCGATCAATTCGCTGGGGAAGGCGAAGTGGAGCCTGAGCTGCGCCCACTCGCTGAATACCTACATGCACGTGCTGTCGCCCGCCACCGTGCCGCTGGACCAGGCCTGTAGCTGACGGCTGCTGGCGCTGGCGCCTGGCCGGTCAGGTTCCCGCAGGCCAGGGGCGGGCCGCCAGGACCGCCAGATAAAGCGAGACGAGCGTTTCCTCAAGCTCGGGAAGAGCGTCAGGCCGGCCCGCGCGGACCATGGATCGCACCAGTTCGCCGGCGGCCCCGGCGAGAGCGAGATACACCTCGCCAGGAACGGACGGCCATTCCGGGTGACGCTCGAGCGCGCGCCGATGCCATTTCCGGTTCAGATCAGCGAACAGGCCGGCCGCGGCATCGAGCCGGTCCACCGCGCGCCGGCCCGCTGCCGGCATGTGGATATAGAAGACCCTGGCGAACGCCGGCTCGCCGACGAGAAACGCGAGGTACGCCCGGCAGGCGACCCGGAGTACCTCCTCATCGCAAGACCCGGCCGGCAGAGCGCGCGTCGCCGAGACTATCTGGGCAATCATGAGCTCCCGGCCTTCGGCGGTCGCGGCCAGGAAGCAGTCCTCCTTGTCGGCGAAGTGGGCATAGAAGGCAGCCCTGGAGACTCTGGCCCCCCGCACGATGTCGGCGACAGTTACGGCCAGATAGCCCGATTCCGATACCGCGGCGATCACCGACCGCAGCAGCCGTTCCCGCTGCGACGCGCGCACGGCCGGCGGCGGCAGGCGACTCCGGCCGCGGGGAAGACCTGGCTGCCCCTCGTGCGTCTTGGCGAGAGTCCCCCCTTGCCCGGTGTCGGTCACGGGCATACAGTAGCTGACGTGCCCCTAAAGTACTGATTCGTACTTTTGATCAAGGTCCAGTTCGTCCACGTACGCGTGCCCGGGAGCACCTGTCCCGGGGCGGGGACCCCATCCGTTCGGCCGAAGAAAAGACGTCAAGCGCAGCGGCGGGAAGATAGGCGATGACGGCAGCACAGACCTTCCCGGGCCCGAGGCCGGCCATGATCCCGGCGGGCCCCCCGTGATCCGCGTGCCCGGCGTGGTAGCGGAACTGGGCGAGCTGGCGGCCGAGTTCCCTGGCTACGAGTTCGCTACGCAGCAGACGTGGGACGGCATCTCCATCATCGCCAGACGCCACGAGGGCTGCGCACGGCCAGGCTTGTACGCCGTGGTCACCCGCGATGCGGACGAGATGCGCCGCGCCCTTCGTGAGCATGAGCAGCCCAGCTACCAGGGTGACAACCGGCATCAGCCGTGAAGGGAGACTTGGATGTCCATCCCCCGGTCCGGACGGCGGGCGCGCACCCGGCTAGCGGTAGCCGGCGCCACCCTGGGGGCCCTGGTCGCGGCGGCGGCCGCGGTGAGCGCGGGCACCCTGGACGGGCGGGCGGCCGCCAGCGTCAGCCGGCCGGCCGCGGGCCCGGTAGCAGGCCCGGTAGCAGGCACCGCCAACGGGGCAGTCCGCGGCCTGGCCAAGGGGGCGGTCGATGAGTTTCTCGGCATCCCGTACGCCGCGCCGCCGGTCGGCGCGCTGCGATGGCGGCCGCCGCAGCCCGCGGCCAGCTGGCCTGGCGTGCGCGCCGCGACGCAGTTCGCGCCGCACTGCCCGCAGTCGCCGTCGCCCTTCGGCCAGGCCAGCACGTCGGAGGACTGCCTGTTCCTGAACGTCTTCACGCCAAGCCAGCACAAGGCCGGCGCAGGCTACCCCGTCATGGTGTGGATCCACGGCGGCGCGCTGGTGACCGGCGAAAGCAATGACTACGACCCCGCGAAGCTGGTGGCAGACGGCGTGACCGTGGTCACCATCAACTACCGGCTGGGGGCGCTCGGCTTCCTGGCGCACCCGGCACTGGCCGACGCGAACGGCCAGTCGGGTGACTACGGCCTGGAGGACCAGCAGGCCGCCCTGCGCTGGGTGCAGCGCAACATCGCCAGCTTCGGCGGGAACCGGCACGACGTCACCATCTTCGGTGAGTCCGCGGGCGGCCTGTCCACCCTGTCGCAGGTGGCATCGCCGCAGGCCAAGGGGTTGTTCGCCAGGGCGATCGCGGAGAGCGGATCCTACAACCTCACGCAGGCGCCGCTGGCCAGCGCCGAGGCCGCCGGCGAGGCATTCGCGACCAAGGCGGGATGCGCCAGCCAGACCGCGGCCTGCCTGCGGAGCCTGCCCGTCTCGGCCATCCTGGCCAGCCAGAACGCGACCGGCTACACGCCGAACATCAACAGCGAGGTGCTGCCGGAGACGCTGAAGACGGCTTTCGCCACCGGCGATTTCAACCGCGTTCCGATCATCAACGGCACGAACCACGATGAATGGCGGCTGTTCGTCGCGCTCAGCGAACTGGCAGGCAGCCCGGTCACGGCGTCGAACTACCAGAGCATGATCTCCGCCACGCTCGGGGTCCCCGCGGCGGCGGCGGCGATCATCGCGGCCAAGTACCCGCTGACCGCATTCCCCAGCCCGTCCGTCGCCCTCGGCGCGGTCGGCACCGACGCCATCTTCGCGTGCCCCGCGCTGACCATCGACCAGTCCGTCTCGCGCTTCGTGCCGACGTTCGGCTACGAGTTCAATGACGAGAACGCACCGGAAAACTTCCTTCCCCCGGTCAGCTTCCCCTACGGCGCCGCCCACGCATCCGAGATCCAGTACCTGATGGACCTGCCGGCGGCCGCTTTCCCGGGAACACTCTCGGGACCGCAGCAGCAGCTGGCGACGATCATGAAGAGGTACTGGACGAACTTTGCCAAGCGCGGATTCCCCGCCTCGTTCGGCACTCCGTTCTGGCCGCTGTTCAGCAACCTCACCCAGCAGATGCAGTCGCTGGCACCACCCGCACCGCGGACCGAGACCGGCTTCGCGACCACGCACAACTGCGCGTTCTGGACCGCCCTGGAAGCGGGCTGACCACAAGCAGGCGAGCCCGCCGGGGCGGACCGCGCCGCACACGGCCGCACAAGGGGGCGCAGGCCGGCGTTACCGCATATCGATGTATCCGCTCCGGACAGCCGCCTCAACGTCCGCAGCGTACAGAGTTTCCACTATAAGTTCGATACTCGCATACCTGGTTTTGACCATCAGCTGCACCATGGCGGGTCCGCCATGCCACAGTTCGCCGCGTACGGTCGAGACATCAGCCCAGTCGGCAGAGAAATCCGCCTTCGGCTTCCCAATTAGCTTGTCCTTACTGATGATAAGACGGCGATCCGTGAGTAGCAGAACTGGATGCGCCCAATGCTCGCCGTCATTCACGGTAGCGAATGCAGGACGCGCTGCGAACCTCGGAGCTTCGCTTGGCTCAATAAGGGCCAGTTGCTTTCCTGTGAGTTCCCCGCCTTCGACGGTCTTCATCTTTCTCCTGCTCTCTGTGGCTTCGGAGGATCTCTATGTGCCTGTCTCAGTAATCCTCACCGTGCGTCGGGCACAGGCAATAACGATCTTGCTGCATCGTCATAACAAGCCATCCCTCCCATGTGCCCCGGAACGCGACATAGCGCGGAGTCCAACTATAGGACAACCAAAACTCAGCGCTGCATCAGGTCGGGCCGGCTGCGGCCTGCGCGATCACCGCGATGTCGGCGGGCCGGACCCGGCAGCATCCGCCCGCGATGTTCGCCCCCGGGCCAGCCATCCTCGCCGGCCGCTAGCCTGCTGCGGTATGAGCGAAGGCGAGTTGCTGACCGGGGATGGCGTCACCCAGGGGATCGTGCGGATCGGGGACACGGTGCGGCGGCCGCTGCGGCCGTTCAGCCTGACCGTGCAGGCGTACCTGGCCCACCTGCGCGACGCCGGGTTCACTGGCGCGCCGCTTCCGTTCGGCGTCGACGAGCAGGGGCGCGAGGTGCTGTCGTTCGTCCCTGGTGACGTGCCGCGTAACCCGTTGCCGCCGGAGACGGCGGGCGACGACGTGCTCGTCGCCCTGGCCCGGCTGATCCGTGCGCTGCACGAGGCGTCGGCCGGGTGGGTGCCGCCGCCCGGCGCGGTGTGGGGCGGGACGCCGGCCAACGCGGGACAGATCGCCGCGCGGCCCGAGCTGGTCAGCCACCGCGACTACTACCCGGGCAACGTGGTCTTCCGCGACGGGCTGCCGGTCGCGCTGATCGACTTCGACCTGGCCATGCCGACCACCCGTCTCTACGACATCGCGAACGCGCTGTGGTACTGGGCGCCGCTGCGCGATCCGCGGGACCGGGCGCCCGCGTTCGCGGACGCCGACATCCCGCACCGGGTCGCGGTGTTCGCGGACGCCTACGGCATGACGGCGCGGCATCGCGCGGAGCTGGCGCCGTTCGCCGTCGACATGGCGCGCCGCTATCACGAGGATTCCCGCGCCTCGGCCGAGCTGGACCCGGTGTTCCGCAGGCTATGGGAGGACGGCGCCAAGGACGAGCTGCCGCGCGCCGAGGCGTGGCTGCGCGAGGCGGCCCCGGCGATCACCGCTCGCCTCGGCCAGCCGGGCAGGCCAGCGGCCCGCTAGCCTGACCGTGGACCAGCGATTGATACCACGGGCCCAACCGGCCTGCTCAACGAACTGCCGGCGACCCGCCATGCCCGGCTTGCGGCATGACGCGACACATTATATCGTGTCGATGTATCATCTCGATATATCGGATCGATGGTTTGCCGGAGCCCGGCTGACGCGGGAGCTGCGATCCGGCTGACGCGGGAGCTGCGATCCGGCTGACGCGGGAGCTGCGATGAGGCGTATCGACTACGACACAGAGCAGTACCAGGACTACGCGCGTGGCCGTGCGCTCACCGGGCAGCAGCTGCAGGCATGGATCAGCGCCTTCGGAGCCCTGCTGCCCGAGCGGCGCCCGCTGGCGGGGCTGGACGTCGGCTCAGGGACGGGCAGGTTCACCCCCGCGCTGGCGCGGGCGTTCGGGCCGGTGACCGGCGTCGAGCCGTCGGTCCGCATGCGCGAGATAGCGCAGGCGCAGTCCCCGCATCCCGGTGTGCGGTATCTGGCAGGCTCAGCCGAGGACATGCCAGTGCCGTCCGGCAGCGCCGACTACGCTCTCATGTTCTTGTCCTGGCACCACGTCCAGGACAAGCCCCGGGCAGCCCGGGAGCTGGCCCGGGTGCTCAGGCCCGCCCGGCGGCTGCTACTGCGCTCGAATTTCAGCGACCACATTCCCCCATCAGGGTGGTGGCTGGAGCACTTCCCCCGCGGGTTCGAGGTGGACGCCGCGCTGTTTCAGCCGCTGCATGAGGTCATCGCGACATTCACGTCGGCCGGCTGGCGCGTCGCCAGCTTCGGCACGGTCACCGAGCCGTCCTCCGGCACCCGTGGTGACATGCTCCAACGGCTGCGCCTGCGCACCCATTCGACCTTCGCTCACTTCACTCCCGACGAGCTGGAGATCGGCTTCCGCCGCCTGGAGCAGGCCATCGCCGCAGATCCCGGCGCACCGGCGCCTGCAGATCCTGCGACCCTGCTCACGCTCGAACGGCGCTAGCGCGGGGCCACGGCGACACCGTTGACACCTCGTAGTACTAGGCATAGTGTTCCGTGGTATGGACCGTGAACGGCTCAAGGGAAACCTGGACCTGCTGCTGCTGTCGGTACTCTCGTCCGGTCCCGCGCACGGGTACGCGATCATCTCGGCGCTGCGCGACCGCAGCGGGGGCACGTTCGACCTGCCCGAGGGGACCATCTACCCGGCCTTGCACCGGCTGGAGGATGCTGGCCTGCTGGTCAGCACCTGGGACCAGGCGCAGGGCCGCCGGCGCCGCGTCTACGGGCTGACCGACCAGGGGGCGGCCGCGCTGGCCGCCCAGCAGACCGAATGGCGTAAGTTCGCCGGCGGGGTGCACGCGGTGCTTGGCTGGGCGGCCCAGGCCGTATGGCCGCCGGCCGCCGGCCCGGCCCGGGCCGAGCCGGGGTGGCCCGCATGAGCAGGGTGGCCCCCGACCTGATCGCCGGGTACCTGGAGGAGCTGTGCGCCGGGCTGCGGGTTCCGGCGGCCGAGGCGGAGCTGATCGCGGCCGAGGCCGAGGACCACCTGCGCGAGACCGCCGCGGCGGGGATGGCGATCGGGATGACCGAGCTGGAGGCCCAGGAGGCCGCGCTCTCCAGCTTCGGGCCGGTCCGCGCCGTGGTCCGGGCGCACCGCCGACGGGCCGTCACGGCCGCCGCCGCGGCCATGGCCGCGTGGAAGCTCGCCGCGCTGCTGGCCACGACCGTCGGTGCCGGCGGCCTCACCGGGATGGGGATCTTGGCGTACTTGCTGCGCTCCGCCCCGGGCGGGATGTCGGGGGTCCTGGCACCCCCGGCTCTGGCCGCGCTGGTCGCCTACGCGGCCATGGCGGCGGGCGGCCTGGCCCTGCTGGCCGCTCGCCGGCGGGCCCGGCGAGGGGCCCCGGGCCGGGATCGGCTGTCCCCGGGGGTGACGGCGAGCTGCTTCCTGCTGGCATCGGCGCTGGTGGGGATCTTCGGTTTCTTGCTGCGCTCCGCCCCGCCCCCGCCGCCGCCGCCGTCGGGGCTGCCCTGCTCGCCGTACTCGTGCAACTTCGACACCGGATCCGTGGCCGGCCCAGACCCCGTTCCGGTGGCGCTGGTCGCCTACGCGGTCATGGCGGCGAGCTGCCTGCTTCTGCTGGCCGCTCACTGGTGGGCCCGGCGAGGGGCCCCGGGCCGGGATCGGCTGTCCCCGGGGGTGACGCCGAGCTGCTTCCTGCTGGCATCGGCGCTGCTGTTCGCCCTCGGCGTGCGGGAGGTGACGGGGCTCATCGCTCCGATGGCCGTGTCCTGGCAGACCCCGCTCTCGTATGGCTCCGTCTCGGCCACTCCCCTCGTCCCGGGTGCCGTCGTCGCCGGGTGCCTGGCGGTGGCCGCCGGCTTCGGTGTCCAGACGGCGGTCAGGCGAGCCCGGCGCGGCCCGGGCCAGGTGCGCGCGCTCTGCCGGGATCCGGGTCCGGCTGATCGCGGCGGTGCAGGCCGCGCATACGTGTGAGTCCCGGCTGGGCTGCGGCGCCTTTACCTGCCGGAACCGGGAGGACTGGTGAAGGAGACCAGATGCGCCACAGCGTCCATCCGGCGTGGCTGACCCGCTCATGGCGAGCGCACCTGCTCGCCGCCGGGCTGCTGCTGAGCGTGGTCTCGGTGGCAGGATGCACCGGAAGCTCAGGCACCACGGCGCGCACGGCAACAGCGCGCGGCACCGCTACCCCGGCCGGCCTAGTCTCCGACTGCCTGCTTCCCCCGATCTCCTGCTATGACCCGCGTCTGTTCCAGGTCGAGTATGGCATCCAGCCCTTGCTGGACCGGGGGATCGACGGCCGCGGCGAGACGGTGACGGTCCTTGCCCCTGCCCCGTTCCCCAGCGCCCCGTCCCCCGGTGCCTCGTCCCCCAGCGCCCGGGTAACCGCGGCCCCTGGCGCGTTCCCCGCCGCCACCGATATCCGCCAGGATCTGGCGGCATTCGACAGCATGTTCCGGCTGGCCGCCGCGCGGATCCAGGTCGTGATCACGCTGGCCGGCGCAGGCTCGCCATGGCAGGCGGCTGGCGAGGAGATCCAGGACACCGAGATCGTGCACGCGGTCGCCCCCGCCGCCACCCTCCGGGTGGTCCTGCTGCCCTCCACCGTCGCCGACAGCGCCGCGACCGCGACCGCCGGCCTGCTCGCCGGGTTGCGGCTGGCCGTCTCCGGCACCGACGTGGCCGTGATCAGCTTCAGTCTGGGGGAACACTACTTCACCAGGGCTCAGGTGGCCCAGATGCACTCCATCCTGCTAGCTGCGGACGCTCACCACGTCACGGTGATCGCCGGCTCCGGCGGCAACGGCGGCTTCAGCGACGCTGCCTTCGGGGGCACGGCGGTCAAGGAGGTCAGCCTTCCGGCCTCCGACCCGCTCGTGCTGGCCGCTGGCGGCACCACGCTCACCGGGAATCCCGCGGGCGTCGCCTACGTCGGCGAGACCGCCTGGAATGGCGAGGCCGGCCTGGTTCTGTCCAGCGGAGCGTCGGGGGGCGGCTTCAGCCATCTGTACGCCCGTCCCGCCTATCAGGACGGCGTCCACGGGATCTCGACGATGAGAGGCGTGCCCGACGTGGCCGGTGACGCTGATGAGAAGGGCGGCTGGGCGTTCGTCTTCACCAGCGGCGGCAAGAGATCGATCATCCAGGCCTCCGGCACCAGCGCCTCCGCGTCGCTGTGGGGGGGACTCATGGCGCTGGCCGGCCAGTACGCCCATCACGACCTCGGCTTCGTCAACCCCGCCATCTACCGCATCGCCCGCGGCTCCAGCTACCACGAGGCGTTCCATGACATTACTACCGGTAGCAACATCGTGAACACGCCGCCGGTCGGCATGGGCGGTTACCAGGCCGGTCCCGGATGGGACCCGGTGACGGGCTGGGGAACCCCCGACGCGCAGGTGCTCGTCCCTCTGCTGGCCGCTTAACCAGTAGCCGCCTCCATAAAAGGATGGGAATGAACTCCAGCCAGGCACACGTGGCGCATGGCACAGCTAGCGTCGGCCCGCTGCCGCAGGTCATGGTGGCGGCGGACGGTGTCTGCCGGACGTTCGGCAGCGGGCATACGGCCGTTCACGCCCTGCGCGGGGTCTCGTTCACGGCAGGCCGCGGTCAGCTCGTTGTCCTGCGGGGGCGGTCCGGCTCCGGCAAGACCACGCTGCTGAACATCATCGGCGGCCTGGACGACCCGACGGCGGGCCGGGTGCGGGTGGACGGCCGCGAGGTAGGCCGGATGTCCGAGCGGGAGCGGCTGTCGCTGCGGCGGGACACGGTCGCCTTCATCTTCCAGTCCTTCGGGCTCGTGCCGATGCTGTCCGCGGCGGAGAACGTCGGGATTCCGCTGCGTATCGCGGGCGTGCGGCCCGGCGAGCGCCGGGAGCGGGTCGCGGCCATGCTGGCGCTGACCGGGATGTCCAGCCATGCCGCGCACCGCCCGGACGAGCTTTCCGGTGGCCAGCAGCAGCGGGTGGCCATCGCCCGCGCGCTGGCTGGCCGGCCGGGCCTGCTGATCGCGGACGAGCCAACCAGCCAGCTCGACCACCAGACCGGCCGGCAGATCATGGAACTGCTGCTCAGCGTGGTGCGCTCGGAAGGGATCACCGCTCTGGTCGCCACCCACGACGAGGCGCTGATCGACCTGGCCGACAAGGTCATCCTGCTGGAGGACGGGTCCGTCAGCACCGTTAGCAGCACCCCGGGAAGATAGGGGCGGCGCGTGCGTGGGCTTGGGGTGTCCTTCCTCGTCCGCCGGGCCAGGTCCTCGTGGTTGCTCCTGGCCTGCGTCGCGGTCACGGTCCTGCTCACGACCGGGCTTGCGGCCGTGCTGTGGACCTTCGCCGTCGCGGTGATCCCGTTCGGAGCGCAGGGCTTCCTGGCCGATCCCCAGGGCCGGGTGATCGGGCTCAGCGGCCCGGTCAATGCCCGCGAGGCCGCCGCCGACTCACAGCAGATCCGGGCCGCGCTGCGCAAGGCCTGGCCGGGGGTCGGTTTCCAGCTGGAAAGCGCGCTGTGGACGGACCAGCTCCAGCTCCCGTCGCTGGCCGCAGGCACGGACATCAGGCAGATCCAGCTCGCGTCCCTGGCAGGGATCAGCGCCCAGGCGACGCTGACCGCCGGGACGTGGCCAGGCCCGCCGCACCACGGCGATCCGGTGCCTGCCGCGCTGCCGGCCGCCGCGGCCGGCCAGCTGCACGTGACCGTGGGATCGGTGCTGACGGCCACCCCCCAATCCGGCGGGACCCCGACCTCGCTGCAGGTCACCGGCCTGTTCCGGCCTAGGAACCCGGCGTCGGCGTACTGGGCGCTGGACCCGCTGCCCGTCTCGGGGATCAGCGTCCAGCATTACGACATCGGTATCGCCGGGCTGAGCACCCCGTTTTCGTCCGTCATCTACGGCCCCGCGGTGGTGGACCCGGCTGCGTTCGGCGGGCCGCTCACCGTGGGCCAGGCCTCGTGGATGGTGCTGCCGCAGGCACCGGCGATGGCCCGCGGGAACATCGAGGCGCTCGACGCGGGCACCGGCGAGGCGGTTTCGCAGCTGTCCGTGCTCCTGCCCAAGGGCCTGAACGTGACCTCGGGCCTGCCGCGGATCCTGGCCGGCATAGCCAGTACCGTCGTGCTGACCCGGTCCCTGTTCACGATCGCCGCACTGCAGTTGCTGCTGGTGGCCGGGGCGGGACTGGTGCTGGCCGCGCGGCTGCTGGCCAGCGTGCGCGAGGAGGAGTCCGCGCTGCTGCGGGCGCGTGGCGCCACCAGGTGGCAGGTGGTGCGGCCCGTGCTGGCCGAGGCGGTGGTGCTCGGCACGGCGGCCGGCCTGGCGGGCGTGCTGGCCGGCACCCGCCTGACCGGCGTGCTGGCCCGCCTGGCCGGCCTGCGCCTGGACGGCTATACGGGCCGCGGCATCACCCCGCTGGCCTGGCTGCCGGCCCTCGCCATGCTTGTGCTGTGCGCCGCGGTGATGGCCTGGCCGGCGCTGCACGCCCCGGCCCCCGGTACGGCCAGGCTCCGCCGGGGCCGGCAGGCCCGGCTGGCGGGGATCGCCTGGGCGGGCGGCGATCTGGCCGTGGTAGCGCTCGCCGCGGTCGCGGTATGGCAACTGCGCGGCTATTCGGCGGTCGCGCATCCGGCCGCGGGATCGCTCGGCATCGATCCCGCGGTCGCCCTCGCCCCCGCACTCGCGCTGGCCGGGGTGGCGATCATCCCGCTCCGCGGGCTGCCGCTGCTGGCCAGGCTGGCCGACAAGGCGACCGACAGCGAACGGCGGCTGACCGCCGCGATGGTGAGCTGGCAGATCGCCAGGCGGCCGATCCGCCAGGCGGGCCCGGCCCTGCTCGTCGTCGTCGCGACGGCGACCACCACGCTGGCGCTGGCCGGGTACGCAAGCTGGCGGCAGTCGGCCGCAGACCAGGCCGCCTTCGCGGTCGGCTCGGATGTGCGGGCGGACGCTTCAGGCGAGCTGCCGCTGGACGCGACCGGGGCGATCACCCGGGCGCCGGGTGTCACCGCCGCCACGTCGGCCAGCCTCGCCGGCATCGCCAACCGGGGCCAGCTGATCGCGCTGGACGCGAGCACGGCGGGTAAGACGATCCTGCTCCGCCCCGACCTGTCGTCGCTCCCGCTCAGCGCGCTGTGGCGGCGCATCACCCCGCGGCAGCCGGCCGGGCTGGCCCTGCCCGGCCAGCCGGAGCGGCTGGAGGTGCTCGCGTCCCTCGGGGCGAGCCCGGGCACCAGCGCAGCCGAGGTACAGCGGGACCTCGGCTCAGCCACCGTCGACGCCTGGGTTCAGGACGCCGGCGGCGCCACCTACCAGATACAAGCCGACGGGTTCCTGCCCGCCGACGGCCGGCCGCACTCCCTGGTCTTCATGCTGTCAGGTTCGCGGCAGGCCAGCTACCCGCTGCGGCTGGCCGGGCTCACGGTGATCTACACCTTGCCGCCGTACGACCCGGCGAACCCGCAGTCGGCCCCGGCCGTCAGCCTCACCATCGAGTCCCTCGCGGCGGCCGGGACGGCCAGCGGCCTGTTCGGCAGGCCGTTCAGCCGCGGCGCCGCCCTGGCGGCGTGGCAGCACACGGTATCCTCGGCGTCCGTGCCGGCCGGGCCGCCGCCGTCCGGCGGGGCGCCGCCGGCGATCCTGAGCTGGCATGGCGCCGCCGGGGGCGGACAGCGGCTCACGTTCAATGCCGGACACGATCCGTCGGCGAAGGTCATAAGCGGCCTCGACTTCCCTTTCGCCGGCCTGGGGCAGGCCGCGATCGCGGCGCCGCCGCCGTCCCAGGTCGTCCCGGGCATCGCCACCGCCGGTTACCTGGCGGCCAACCGGCTCGGCATCGGATCGGTCATCCCGGTTTCGCTCGGCGGGTTCTCGGTCCCGGTCCGGATCGTGGCGTCGGTGGCCAGCTTCCCCGCCGTCTTCGGGCAGAACCGGGCGCTGGTCGCCGACCTCGCGGAGGTCAACGACCTCCTCGTCGCCAACCAGGTGACACCCTTGCCGGTGACCCGCTGGTGGCTGCGCACCGCTGACGGCCGGGTACCGCGCCTGCCGGCCGGACTCGGCCTGTCCGTCACCGACCGCGCCAGCCAGCAGGCGGCCCTGCTCGGCAACCCGCTGCTGACGGCCCCCCGGCAGGCCATGCTGGCCATCGGGGCGGCGGCGGTGCTGCTCGGCGCGGGCGGGTTCTCGATCAGCGTCGCGGCCAGCCTCCGCTCGCGGCGCACGCAGAGCGCGGTGTTCGCCGCGCTGGGAGTGGGGAAAAACGCCCAGGCCGGCCAGCTGTGCCTGGAACAGTGCGCGGTCAGCCTTCCGGCCGCGGCCGCGGGCCTGCTGGCCGGGATCGGCCTGGCCCGGTTGATGGTGCCCGCGATCACCCTGACCGCGGATGCGACGGCGCCGGTGCCGTGGGCGCTGGTGATCCTGCCACTCGGCCCGGCCGTCGCCCTGGCCCTCGTCACCGCGGCCGTACCGGTCGCGGCCGCTGCCCTGTCGGTCCTGCGCCGACCCGACCCTGCGGCGCAGTTGCGATCGGAGGCCGGATGAGGACCTTGCGGCTGCGGCTGCGTGCGGCCTGGGTGACGCTGACCGGCACCGGGGCCGCCGCCAGTGTCGCCTTCGGCTTGCTCGTGTTCGCCTCCGTACTGGCCAGCCTGGCGATCCCGCGGGAGAGCGCGGGGTTGCGCACCGAGGCGCTGCAGCGCATGATCGCGGCTTCGCAGCCCCGCGACCGGACCGTCATCGGGATTACGGGCGAGCCGTCCCTGGCGAACGGAGGCCTTCCGGTTTCGGCCACCGACATCGCGACGGCCGGCGCGTCCTTGCGGGCCCGGCTGGCTGCGAGCGGCGTGCCGCTGGCCGGCGACCCGCCCGCCTGGGCGGGCCTGACCACAGGCTACGTGCCGGTTACCGGGACGCCCCGGGCCGCCGGGTATGGACGGCCGCAGCTCGAGATGATCTACCGCTCGGCGCTGGCCCGCTACAGCCGTATCGTGGCCGGACGGCTCCCGGCCGGCGGCTCGCCGGCCGGGCGGCAGACCGTGGTGCAGGCGGCGGTCACCACTGCCACCGCGGCCAGGTTCGGGCTGCGGGTCGGCTCCCGGCTGAACGCGGGGCCGGTGCAACTAGTGGTCACGGGGATCATCCGGCCGGCGGACCCGGCTTCCGCCTTCTGGGCCCAGGCACCGGCGGCGGCCAGCCCGGGGCTGACGCAAGCCCCGTCGTCTCAGCTGCCGTACTGGCTCGGAGCGGTCTTCATCGGCCCCGGCGCGCTCCCGCTGGTCGAATCCACGCTCCAGGCCGATGAAATGGTGGTGAACTGGGTGTACGCGGCCGCGCTCGGCCGGCTCACCGCGGGCCAGGCGAGCGGGCTGGAGGCGAGCGCCGGCAGCATGGTCACCTCCGGGGCAACGTTGATCGCCCCCGCGTCCGGGAACCCGGTCACGGTGACGATCGCCTCCCAGATTCCCTCGATCCTGTCGCCGTTCATCGCCGGGGAAAGCGCCGCCGCCCCCGTGCTCGAACTGCTGTATGTCAGCCTGGCCGTGATGGGGGCGGTGGTGGTGCTGCTCGGCGCCCGGCTGGTGGCGCAGCGCCGCGCCGCGGAGTTCACGCTCATGCGAGCCCGGGGGGCGGCGCTGTACCAGCTCGGCTGGCTGGTGCTACGCGCCAGCGTGGTCATCGCCGCGGTTGCCGGGGCCGCGGCCGCGGCCCTCGCCGTCCGGCTGACCCCCGGCGACCGCGACGCGGTGGGCTGGTGGCTGGCTGGCATCACGATCGCCATGACGCTCATCGGCCCGGTGCTGATCAGCGTGGTCCCGCAGCGCGTGGCGGCGCGTGCCACCGGCCGGGCCGGGGGCGCTGTGCGCCGGGCCGGCGGCCGTCAGCACGCGGCCCGGCGGATCGTCATCGAGACGGCGCTGGTCGCCGTGGCCATCGGCGGGCTCGTCGTACTCAGGAACCAGGGCCTGAGCTCCGGGGGCAACGGCCTGTACACGAGCACGGCGCCGGTGCTCATCGCGATCATCGTGGCCGTCTTCGTGCTGCGCTGCTACCCTCCGCTCGCCCGCGAGCTGGCCCGGATCGCGGGCCTGTCGCGCGGGGTGGTCGCCTTCGTCGGCCTGACGCGGGCCACCCGGACCCCGCCCGGCACCTTCCTGCCGTCGTTCGCCCTGGTGCTGGTGCTGGCCATGGTGGCGTTCCCGGACATGATTACCACGTCGGTAACCCGCAGCCAGGTGGCCGCATCCTGGCAGCAGGTGGGCGCCGACGCCATCATCGGAGTCGGCCACCATGAGGACTTCCTCCCGGCACTGCAGCAGCAGGTCTCCGCGGTGCCAGGCGTCGCGGCCGCCGCTTTCGCGGACGTCGAAACCGGGGGGCTGTCCTCCGGGGTCTCGCTGACCGTGGTAACCGTCGACCCGGCCCAGTACGCGGCCGTGGTCGATGAGGCGCCCGGTCCGCGGTTCCCGCTGGCCACGCTGTCGGGGAACGCGGCGACGGCCCTCCCCGCGATCGGCAACGCGGCCGCCGCCCAGCTTCTCGGCACGGCGCCGGCCGAGGTCGGCGTGGAGGGCGGCACCATCACGATGCGGCTGGACGGACGGATCAGCGGCGTCCCGGGCGTGACCGCGGACGCCATCGTCGTGGTGCCGGACGAGCCGCTCGGCACCAACCCAGGGGGGAACCTCATGCTCGTCGCCGGCCCCCGGCTGGACGCGGCACGGCTGAACGCGGTCGTCCGCAGCTCGCAGCCGGACGCGTCGGTGACGTTGCGCGCCACGGCCCTCGCCGCGCTGGCCACGGCGCCGGTGCTGCAGGCGGCGCAGACGGCCCTCACCCAGGGACTGGCGACCGCGGCCGCATTCGGTGTGCTGATCCTGCTGCTGTTGCTGCTGCTCACCGCCCAGACCCGCGAGCTGACGCTGGCGAGCCTGGCGACGATGGGGCTGCGGCGCTGGCAGGCCGAGCTGCTGCTGGCGGCCGAGACGCTTCCCCCGGTCGTGGCCGCCGCGATCGGTGGCGTCGCGTGTGCCTGGCTGCTCGCGCCGCTGGTCGGGCCGTCGCTGGACCTGGCGGCGTACGGCGGGACCGGGTCGGCCATCGTGGTGACTCCCGCCGCATTCCCGCTGGTCGCTTCCGCAGCCGGGCTGGTGCTGGCCGCGCTGCTCGTCCTGGCCGTTCAGGCCGTGATCACCTACTACCGCGGCAGCGCCAGGGCGCTGCGGATCGCTGATTGAAGGAGGCCAAGGCACATGACTGAGCTGCCGAAGGCCCGGGGGGGTCCGGGGGGATGGGTCCCCCCGGGAGAAGGGGCAGCAGAGCCTGCCGCGCACATCCCGCATGACCAGCCCCCCACCGGCGCGGACGGGATGATCGTCTGTGACCGGCTGGTCCGGATCTACTCCGGCGAGGGCATCGAAGTACAGGCTCTGCAAGGGCTGGATCTGCTGATCGCCGAGGGGGAGCTGACCGCGCTGATCGGCGCGGCGGGCAGCGGCAAGTCCACGCTGGTAAACATCCTCGCCGGTCTGGACACGCCGACGGCGGGGACGGCGTGGGTGGCTGGCCGCAACCTGGGCGCGATGACCGCCCGGGAGCGGCTGGCCCACCGGCGGAGCGTCGTGGGCTTCATCTGGCAGCAGTCGTCGCGGAACCTGCTGCCCTACATGACCGCCCGGCAGAACGTGCTGCTGCCGATGCGACTGGGCTCGCTCCGCCGCCGGGAGCGGCTGCGGCGCGCCGATTTCCTGCTCGATACCCTCGGCATCGCGTACTGCGCCGGCCGGACGCCAGACCGCATGTCCGGCGGCGAGCAGCAGCGCGCCGCCATCGCCACGGCGCTGGCCAACCAGCCGAAGCTGCTGCTGGCCGACGAGCCCACCGGCGAGCTGGATTCCTCGACCGCCCGGGACGTGTTCTCCGCCCTGCAGGCCGCCAACAGCGAGCTCGGCGTCACGATGCTGGTGGTCACCCACGACCCGGCCGTGTCGTCGCAGGTCCGGCGGACGATCGCGATCAGGGACGGCAAGACGAGCAGCGAGACGATACGGCACGCGGCCGCCGACGAGAGCGGCAAGACCACACTGCACGCACGCGAGTACGCGACGCTGGACCGGGCGGGCCGGGTTCAGCTACCCCGCGAGATGACCAGGCGCCTCGGCATGCGGAACCGGGTCGAATTGCAGGAGGAGCCCGGCCACATCGGCGTCTGGCCGGACCAGGCCGCCGATCAGGAACGGCAGTAGCGGGCTAGGCGGCGGCCAGTGCTGCGCCCGCGGCGATCAGCACAGGACAGGGTCAACGGTTGCAATCCCTCCGGCGTATCAGAGCTCCGAGGGCGAATAGGTCTGCTGCCCGTAGCCGGGTGCCATCGGATTCCAGATGGCCAGGAACGCGTCCTTGGCGGTGGTCGTCCGGGCGGTGAGGTTCTGCGCAACCGCGTAATCCGGGTCCTGGCTGGGGTCGGATCCGCATGGGCTCCTGGCGTTCGCGACGTGCACCATCCAGCTCTGGTAGTGCCGGTCCTGGTTGACCGAGTCCTGCATCGCGGTCGTGAGCGTGCTGACCAGCTGCGCGCCGTCGGGCAACCCGGAAACCGGCAGCGTTCGCAGGTCGGTGAGGATTCCCTGGCGGGTTTTGATGACCTGCTGCAGGGTTGCCTGGCCGCCGGACGCGCTTACCGTGCAGTCCTCGACGCCGTCGACCGTGCGCCGGACGGTCAGCGGCACTGACGCGTTTCGCGCCAGGTACGAGCCGATGGCGGCCATGGCAGCCGCACCGGGCGCCGGGCCCGGCGACGGGAGAGCGCTTTCACCAGCTGCCACGCGGGGGCGGGGGGCCGCCGGAGCCAGGCCCTGCGAGGGTGCAGCAGGCGTGCTGATCGCCGCAGGGTTGACATGGTGCCCCGCTCTGATGAAGGTCCCGGAGACGAAGGCGGCCAGCACGACAGCCGCGGCGGCAACCGCTACGGTCAGCCAGCCCCGGCGGAACGGCCGGTGACGCCGCGCTTGTGCCGCCGACCCGCCAGGGACGGAAGGCAGCCGGGCTGGGGGTGTCTCGGCCGCGGTCCAGACGTCGGCGGCCGAGACAGCCGCGGCAGGCCCGGTCTGGGGGATCCAGGTCGTGCCGGGGTCGGCAGGTGGCTGCTGGCTGGAGGCTGCGAGCTGATCACGCCGGCGGAGGATCTCGGCGATCTGAGATGCTGAGGTCAGGTTGCGGATCCGGCGGGCGGAGGGAGTTCCCAGTGAGGACCGCGCGATCAGCGCGGCCGTGTCGAGGCGCTCCAGGAGCGCCTCATCCGGCGGTGCTGCTGGCAGTGCCTGATCGCCTTGTTCCGGCCCGGGAATGGATGTTCCTGCCTGCGGGTGCAGGCGGGCCGCCAGGATCAGGCGGAGCTGCTGGGTGTCCCGGGGATCATAGCCAGCCGCATCGAGGCAGCCGAGCAATTCCCCGAGGAGGCGGAGCTGGTCCGGTGCCGGTTCGCCGGCGCTGGCCTGATCCGGGGTTATCTCCTTCATGCTGACCTCCCTTCGTTCCGCCGGCGCCCGCGCCGCCACCGGTGCCACTGGCCCTCGATCTTCCGCGGGTTGCTACCGAGCTTCTCGGCGGCCTGGGCATCTGTGCAGCCGTCAAGCCACATCACCACGACTTGATGCAAGTCGGGGTGCTTGCCGGCGAGTTCGGCCATGACCTGCTGCAGCTGGTGGCGGGCCAGCGCGCGATGCTCGGTGTCATCGTCGCCGGGCACCTGGTACAGCACGCCGGAGCCGCCCGGATCATCAAGGCTCACGGCCGGGTGCCGGTTCCAGCGCTGTCGTTCTGCCTGCCATGCCTGGTAGACATTGGGGAACTGGCACAGGCACGCGCCCATGAAGTAGGTCTTGATCGTGGCGCCGCGGGTGTGGTCCCACGCTCCTGCGCGCAGGACCTTCTCCCGGAAGAAGACCAGGGCGCGGCCGACCGTCTCGGCCGCCAGCTCGCTGCGGTCCTCCCGGGACCATCCCGGACCGTCGCGGGGAATGCTGAGCGGGCGGCCTTTCTCCGCGACCTTCCTGATGATCTCGCCGGACCGGGTCCAGGCCATCATCACCGGGTAGCCGTAGGCGGCCAGCTCGGCTTCCAGCAGCTCCTGGCCAGGCCCTTCGAAGCCGCTCTTGGCGAGCCTGGCGATCAGCTGGCGGTCTTCCTCGCGCCGGGCCAGGTTCTCCGCTACCGCCTGCTGCCGGGCATTGTCGTAGTCCTCGGCGCACACGCTCTCCTCAACAGCAACCAGATCCTCCTCGGTCACCGGCACGCATGCTGGTGACCTGCCCAGCTCCTCGCCGCCCGGGCCAGCGGCCTGCCTGCCGTCATGAGCCCCCGCTGCCAGCGGCTGCCCCGCTTCCGGCTCCATGCAGGCCGGGGAGGCGCGCAACCGCCGGCCGGCGTTGTCGGCTCGCCCCATCGGCTCCTCCCCCACGGCTGGTCGTCACCCCTGACCGCAGATGCTGTCCTGCTCTAGATGACCCGAACCCGGCAACCCCACGGGCTGGCTGAGATTTCCCGGCCCTTCATGGCGGCCACGGGCATCTGTGGGGTGGTCATGGCGCGGCCATCTATAGGCGAACGACGTCGCCGGTGATAAGCCCGGTGCCTGAGCTTGCGAGGACCCGTTGCCATGTCCACTCACCGCCGTGCTGCAGACGATATTCCCATTGTCGCGGGCACCGGCCATCCGGCAAGGCGCGATGCCCGCCCGGGCGGGCCCGCATATCCCGCCGGGCGGCTCACTGTCACCGTGCGGGCACCCGGCCCGCACCCGGACTGCGCCGGCGATGCCGATCCGGCGCCCGGGCAGCTGGCGGTCGCCGGCCTGGTGATCCGCGCCAGGAAGGGCGACAACCAGGCGTGGGACGTACTGGTGGAGCGGTATGCCCCGCTGATCTGGTCCATCTGCCGCAGGCACCGGCTGGACGACGCCGACGCCGACGACGTCGGCCAGAGTGTCTGGCTGCGCCTGGTGGACCAGCTGGACAGAATCCGCGACCCGGCCGCGCTGCCCGGCTGGCTCGCCACCACCACCCAGCGCGAATGCGCCCGGGTCCTGCGCGCCGCCCGCGGACCGCACCGGGCCGGAAATCCGCCGGACATCAAGAACATGCCCGATGAGCAGGGCATGACCGCCGAGCAGGAACTGCTGGCGGCCGAGGCTCACGCCGCGCTGCGCGAGGCGCTCAGCCACCTGCCGCCCCGCGATCAGCAGCTGATCGCTGCGCTGACCCAGGACCCGCCGCTTCCGTACGCGCAGATCAGCGCCAGGCTGGGCATCCCGGTCGGCAGCATAGGGCCGAGCCGCCGCCGCTGCCTGGACAAGATCCGCCGTCATCCGGCCATCGCCGCGCTGATCAACGCCGGAACCGGCACCGCGCCAGGTGAGCTGCCCAGCCAGAAACGGGCAGGCTGACCATCACCAAAGCGGGGGCTCCCAAATGTGAAACCGTGAGCCAGTCCCGCCGCGCCGGCCGTCCGCGGCATGAGCGGAGACTGGGACTGCGCCACATCGATATCTTCCGACGCTATGGCTATCGCATCTCGGCGCAATACATTAGCGCAAAGACTTCAGTCTCAGCCGGCACTGAAGATGAGCGATCTATCCTCCGCCATGTGGCGGATGGATTCCTATCGCAGATGCTATGAGCCCTATGAGCAGGCCAAGCCCGATCAGCAAGGCGGTGACCAGCAGATTCCTGCCGAGCGAGAGTATGACTCCTATGGCAATGAAGAATTCTATTGACCAGATATATACCGCTAGCGTTCCCATCACTTTTCCATGCTCCTTGGAACTGGGGAATCAAATCCTGGGACCGGTAACCTCTTCCTCGTAACCAGGCATTCATGCCGGTGGGCTCCGGATACCGTCGCGAAGATGGCGCCTGCCGACCGGATTGCCCAAGCGATCTTCGGCAGCTCAGGTCCAGGTTCTGCTCATCACCAGACTTTCCCTGACACTGAAGTCAGGAAACGACAACCTTACCTTTACGCCATGCGATCCTTACCCTTTACGGGTATCGGCTTGAGGCCTCACCTCGCGCGGTAGCCCGGCGCGCAGATCGTCCGCATGAAGGTGCCGGATGCGGCCGCGGTGCCACCGGCCATCGCCGCGGCGATGGCCGGCCGCCATAAGCACCGCGCCCGGCAAGCTCATCAACGCTGGAACGCCTAGAAATCTTGCGGTTGGCGCGAACCGTTCCGCGCACCGCGCTCGTAGGTCTTTCCAGTCAAGGCGAGAAGCCGACGGCGCTACCTGACAGGGCGCCTCGGTTTCTATCCGGTTCCAGGAGGGGGAATCAGCCATGCAAAAGAAGTTCCGGATCCTAGCTGCCGTTATGGCTGGAAGCCTGGCAGTGGCCGTGGCGGCGACCACAGTCAGCTCCGGTACGGGCCCAGTTGCCAAGCATCCAGGTAGCAAACTGGCGGTGAGCCTTTCTGCCGCCAGCACGGCGGATTATGACGGAACCGATCCCTATCAGACCGGGTGCGCGAACGGTGCAGCCGTGGTGAGTTACAGCCATCTATGGTCTGACTATTTCGGCAGCTCGCGTGGTCTTCGCGATGCTGATTCTCTGGTGCGGCTTTTCTACAGCCCGCGCTGCAGGACAGTCTGGGCGGTGCTGACCGGCACCCTTTACGCCACTCCCGAAGGCAGCGGCGGCCAGGCCGTCGTGATCAGGACTTCCGATTATCATTCGGCCATCTGCCGTGCGGATATCGACGGCAATTGCTACACGGCGCAGCTCGACGATGCCGGTGTCACGAGCTACGCGGCAGCCAGCGACACTCTCGGCGAAGGCGGTGCCGTGTACTACGGCCGGACTCGTAGTTACTAACCAAAGAAATCGCCTGCGGGGTGGTCTCCCTTCGCCGGCATTGTCCGGATCAGGTCCCTGGGGGTCGCCGTCCAGCCTCTGAGCTGTCCCCGGCCTCTCAGCTTTTCCTCCCGGCTCCGGGTCCCCCGGCGCTCGTTCGGTCCAGCTCCCTCGATCACCTCGCAGGCATGTTCACGATGCATGGCCCTGATGACGGGCGCCTAGGGGCGAAAGCCCCGTCTGCGCGGGCCGAACGTCGTGTTCTCCGGAGTCTGCGGCCTCGCGGGACGGCGACGTTCATGCTTCCGGGTCTGAACCGCAAGGCCATTCACGGCGGGGCCTCCCTGCGTAGCGATGGGCGGGACGTCGAGCATTGCCGGGACGACGGCCCAGGTGGATGATCGGGCTGTGGGCCGCGATGCAGATGGACGCGACGGCCACGACCTGGTGCAGTTCGGCCCGGCCCGCGAGCCGAGGTTCCGGCTGCCGGACTGGATCCGGCCGCGCCGGCCGAGGGCACGCCGCCTGACGGCGGGCGCCGCTGCGCTCACCATGATCGTGGCGGGCGTGGCCGTGATCACGGTCCGGAGCCAGTTGCAGCATGGGGCACCCGGCAGCAGCGCGGACGGCGCCCGGCAGTGGTATGCGGTCAGCCGCCCCGTCGCGATGGAAGCGCTGCACCACCCGCTGCTTGGCATCCGGTCTGGCTGGCAGCTGTTCGCGGTCGGCACCGGGCGGGAACCAGGCGCGATTGGCTCCGCGGTGCTGGTCCGTATCGAGTTCGCCGCGGGCCAGGTGAGCCGGACGAAGCTCCCGCCGCTGGGCAGCGACGGGCCCGCCGCGGTCATGGCCGGGCCGCACCAGGTGATCGTCCGGCCGATCGACGACGTGCCCGGCTACCTGGTGCCGGACGGCCGGCCCGCGCGCACCCTTCCGGCCGCGCTGGGGCAGGGAGGCATAAGCTTTCCCGGGCCGCGGCCGGGCCAGGTCTGGGTGACCGCCGGCCCGGGCGCCCAGCCGGTACTGTCGCTGGTTACCATGGCCGGCGCCCGGGCCGGGCAGCCGCTGCGGCTGCCCGCGGGCGGCTACGCCGCAGTTCCCGACGGCCGGGGCGGCGTGCTGGTTCAGGAGGGCGGCTGGGTGTATGACGCCCGGCCAGCAGGGGTGCACTGGGTGGCCGCCGGCACGCTTGCGGCCGTCGGCCCGTCGGCCTGGCTGATCGGCCGCTGCCAAACCGTCCGCCACTGCGTCAACATCGTCATCAACCCGGCCACCGGTGCCCGGCGCGTCCTGGCCGGCACGGCTGACCTCACCGGCTTTCCGGCAACCCTCTGGCCGCCCGGCCTGGCCTCACCGGATGGCAGGTTCGCGGCGGTGCTCAGCTACGAACCTGGCCAGCACGAGATCCTGCACCTCGACGACCTCCAGACGGGCGCCGAGCGGCGGGTCATCATCGCCCTCGGAACGCAAGGGTGGCCCGGCCTGGCCTGGTCACCGGACAGCCGGTGGCTGTTCTCGGCCGCCGGCAACGGGACGCTGCAGGTCATCAACCCGCGGACCGGCCAGGTGCGAAGCCTTGGCGCCGCGTTGCCGCCGGTGACCTACCTGGCCGTCAGAGGCGCTGGCTGAGCCTGCGCCCACGGGCCTGCTGGCCGGGCGAGGAGGTCGTCCATGACGACCGAGCCGCTGAGGCGGCCATGCAGGGCGAGCTGGTTCTTGATGGTGTGCGCGACGAGTCCTGGCAGGCGGTTCTCGGCGGCCAGGCCCTGCAGCGGGTCGCGCACCTTGTCCAGGGCTACCCGGACCAGCGCGCGCACCAAGATCTGGGCAAACTGCACCGGCAATTCCGGGAGCATCTGGATCCACCGGCTGCGTTCGGCGGGGACGGCGTTCTCACACACGGTGAGGAGCGCTCCGTGCAGCTTGTTAGCGAGCTTGTTCTGATAGCCAGCCCCGCGGTCAGCGGTGAGCTCGCCGATGCGGGCGTAGAAGGCGAAGGCCTCGTCCGTGCGGCCGGACTCGGCCAGCCGGAGCATGGGAAGGCGCAGCCACACCTGCGTGTCGCTGTCGGCCGTGCGGTCCGTCGTGAGCGAGAGCAGGTCGTCAAGCGCATCAGCGGTCAGCGGCCCGGCGTGGGCCAGTGCGCTGACGAGGGCATCGCGGGCGGCCTCCAAGGTGCCGAGGTCGGTGAAGCGATCCCCCGGAAGGAGTCCGGCAGCTCCAGCAAGGACAGGCCGTAACTGTCGTCCGCCGGAGGAAACAGCAGAGCGAGCGTCGGCTCGATCAGCGGATGGCGGTCCGGAGAGGGGCATACTTCATCTCGCCGCTTCACTTCATGAGCTCCGCCGCGACTCGCCGCGCCTCACGCAGACCGCTTTCGATCGCGCCGTCGACGAAGCCGCCCCACAGGCTCGCGTTGTCGCTCGAGGCGAAGTGCACCACGCCCGCAGGCCGTTGCAGCCCGGCTAGGTCCCGGGTCAGCTGCCCGGGCCGGTGTGTCATCCAGGTGGTCCGTGACAGCGGGTCCTTCATCCAGTCGTGCGCGGCCACCTCGACGACCTCCAGCCCGGGACGCATCGCGTCGACCGCGGCCTGCACGCCGGCGACGCTCGTCACGTCGAGCTGCGTGTGGTCGGGGCCGAACCCGACGAGGACCGTCGCGTCGTCGTCTGTGAACTCGGTCTTCAGCACCGAGATCGGATGCCGCTGGCTCGCGTACGCGAAGAACCGCGGCATCCGGCCGCGCGCCTTTACCCAGACCTTCACGCCCTGCGACGCGACGGTCTCGGCGTTCGCCCGCTGCCAGGCGCCCGGCAGCCCCGGCTCCCACTCGATGCCCGCGATCGCGTTGACCGGCAGCGTCGAGATTACCCGCCGGGCACGCGCCTCGGCGCCGCCGGCGCAGGTCACGACCGCGCCGCCCGCCGTCTGCGCGACCCTCGTCACGGTGGCGCCCAGCCGGACCTCGCCCGCGACGTCCGCCGCGATCGCCTGAGTGAACCCGCTCATACCGCCGGCGACCCGGTAGGTGGCGGAAGCCTCGTGCATGAGCTGCCAGTGCCCGCCCGCCGCGGCCGCCCAGCGCAGCGCGCTGGACAGGCCGACCTGGTCGAGCCGGGCGTTCACGTGCCCGGCCCACACCGCCTCATTCGCGCTGCGCGCCTCGTCGTCCAGCCCGAGCGCGTCGAACCGGTCCTGGATGCTGAGCGCGTCCAGTCCGCCGATCTGGCCGGCCGTCGGGTCGATGCCGCACGGGATGGCGGCGCGGACGTCGTCCACGATCGCCTGCTGCCCGGCTGAGATGAGCGCCATGAACTCATCCAGCGTGCCCGTGCGCGGGGCGTCGCCCGCACCGAGCCAGTACGCCTCCTCGGCCGCGGGGCTGCGCGTGATCTCCCGCCCGTACCGGGTCATCTCGGCCCACGTGTGCGGCTGCACCCAGTGCACCCAGGTGCCGCCGAGCTCCAGGTCGTGGCCGAGCCTGCGGTCAGTCCAGGTACGCCCGCCGACACGGTCGCGGGCCTCCAGCACGAGCACGTCGAGCCCCGCGCGGCCCAGCTCGCGCGCGGCAACGAGCCCCGCGAACCCGGCGCCGATAACGACGACGTCAGCGTCGGCACGTGCCTCGCCGCTGCGCGGGCGGCTGGCCTCGGTCGTGAGTGCGGACATGGGGCTAACCTCCGTAATCACCGTTCGTCCCCTCATGCTGCATGCCGCGCGGACCAGCGTCCATCACAGGGGCGCTCGCGCGCGGGATGCGGGCAAGGGGCCTCCCAGAGCTGCGCGGCCGGCTGATCCCGGTCCGCGACCGTTACTCAAGCGGGCCAGGGTAGGCGGCCTCGGCCCGCGCGGCCACCGTCGCCCGGCCTGATAGTGCGGCCGCACCTCCCGCCTGGCGACCGCCCGGATAGACGCGGCTCGACGGAAGGGCAGTCGCTGCTGACCGGGAGGCACGCTAGGAGCGACCCAGCGGACCCTAGCCAAGGGGACCGTGCCTGCCGGCGTATGGGCCTGGCCGGCGGGGTTAGTTTTCTGTCATGGCCGCGGACGAGGTGCAGATCGAGGTCGGCGACCGCTCCGTGCGGATCTCCAGCCCGGACCGGGTGTACTTCCCGGCCCGCGGGGAGACCAAGCTGGACCTGGTCCGGTACTACCTGTCGGTCGGCGACGGCATCGTGCGGGCGCTGCGCGAGCGGCCGTGCATGATGCACCGGTTCCCGTCCGGGGTCGCCGGGGACAAGGTGCACCAGAAGCGGGTCCCGGCGGGCGCGCCGCCGTGGCTGGAGACGGTGCGGGTGCACTTCCCCCGGTACGGCCGGCACGCTGATGAGCTGTGCGTGACCGAACTGGCCGCGGTGATCTGGGCGGTGCAGATGTCCACCGTGGAGTTCCATCCGTGGAACTCCCGGCGGGCCGATACCGAGCGGCCCGATGAGTGGCGCATTGACCTGGATCCCGGGCCGACCTGCGGGTTCGGCACCGTGCGCCGGGTCGCCCGGATCGTGCAGGAGGTACTCGGCGAGCTCGGCGCCACCGGGTGGCCCAAGACCTCCGGCGGCAACGGCCTGCACGTCTACGTCCGGATCGAGCCGCGGTGGGGCTTCGCCGAGGTGCGCCGGGCCGCGCACGCCTTCGCCCGCGAGGTGGAACGCCGCGCGCCGGATGCCGTCACGACCACCTGGTGGCGCAAGGACCGCGATCCTGCCATGCTGTTCGTCGACTACAACCAGAACGCCCGCGACCACACCATCGCCAGCGCGTACTCGGTGCGCGGGGTGCCGGAGGCGACCGTCTCCACCCCGATCAGCTGGGATGAGATCGACGAGGTAGACCCGCGCGAGTTCACCATCGCCACGGTGCCGGGCCGCTTCGCCAGGCTCGGTGACCTGCACCGGGGAATCGACGACTCCGCCTACCCGCTCGACACCCTGCTGCAATGGGCCGACCGCGCACCCGACCGCGGAGCTGGCGAGGCGTGAGGTCGTACCACATCCGCGCCGGTTAGCCAGATGCCCCGGCTAACCGGGCGCACGGGCGAACTCAGGCGGCAGGCCTGCCCGGCAGAGAACTCAGGTCAGGAACGCGGCCGTTCCTTGATCCAGCTTGCGAGCAGGCCCGTGACCTCGGCGATCCGTGCCGCGCGCAGGTCCGGCCGCCGCTTCGTGGCGTCGATGTAACGCAAGTAGCCATTGCGGTAGAACTGCGCGAGCGTGTCGAAGAACGCGCCGGCCGCGGGGGTGGCCTCCAGCGCGTCGGCAATGTCCTCGGCAAGATCACCGCGCTGCGGCCCCTCGGGCGACAGTTCCACGGGCACCTGTGAGCCGACCGCGATACAGGCATGCTGCATTCTCGTCGGGTTCATCGTGAACCCCCAGCCGCTGTCGCCCGGCTCGAGTGTCACCCGCACCCGGCAGCCGTTGACCGTGCCGTTCACGTGATGCACGGCCTTCACGCCCCACTCCGCATCCGGGTCAAAGGGCACGACGATCAGCGCGTGGCCTCGGGGACCGGCTGCGATCCGGACATCAAACCGCTGAACACGCATGGCTCATCCTGACACGGCGGCAATCATCACGGCGCCGCCCCGCGAACCAGCCACGCCGGCTATTGCCGTACCCGTGCAGGGAACGCTTGAACTTGAGCAGCTTGAGCTGGGGTGCTGGGTGTATCTGAGCAGCGCCCGGGCAGAGCGCGCGCGGGTTGCCGGGCATACGGGTGCAGCCGTCGTGGTCACGGTGCGCGGCTGGCGTTCTGGCTGGCCGCGGCGCGCTGCTGCGGCACGTCGCCGGCGGCTGATCACGGTCAGCCTGCGGCTAGGTCGCGCTGATACCAGGTGCCTTGCTTACCGCCGATGCCGGCCGGGCCGGCCGGGACGAACCCCGCGTTGGCCAGCATCCTCTGGGACGCGGCATTCTCGCCAGATGTGGCTGCCAGGAGCGTACGCAGCCCGTGCCGCGCCAGCCGGCCCAGCTCCTGGACGGCCGCGGTCGCCACGCCGCGGCCGGCGACGTGCTGCGCGACCCGGTAGCCCAGATCCGCAGTGCCGTCCTTGAGGCGGTACAGGTTGAACCGGCCCAGGACCGGGCCATCCTCGGCGACGAGCACGTAGTAGGCGCCAGCCCCGGTCTCCTGCCCGGCCAGCAACTCGGCGTGCCGGCCGGCGAAGTGGTCGAAGAACGCGCCGCCGCGGCCCGCTCACAGGACTTCCGAGTACCGACCTTTCAGAGGCTGTCTTCTGAAGAGTTGGCTTGCCCGTATACATTAGTCGGCCACAAGTCGAGCCGCTGCTTCCGCAAGCGCTGGACAACGGAATTAACATCGGTGCTGGTTTCTGCTATGCCGAGGTCCTCGCGCAAGACGTAACGCAACTGCTTCACCGCATCATCCAGTGGTCCGTCATACCACTGGTGGAGCTTCTCTCCGGTGAGAGAACCATCGGAGCCTTTGTCTAGGTCGTGGAGCGCCCGATAACTTTGGCCAAGGCAGTCGTTAACTTCATCAGCCAGCCAGAACACTCGTCAGGCAAGATCATCTGCGCACGCGCATATGCCTCCCGGTACTTTGCGCGCACCTCCTCAATCTGATGGAGATTCTCCGGCCCCGCCGCCCCATGCAATTTATCGACTAAATAGTCGTGACCGACGCTTCGGAAATCACGTGCGGCAGCATTGAGTTGCACATAGGTGGCAAGCTTATCTTCACTAGCCGCTGCGGTCAGCTCCGTGACACGGCTACGATGTTTGATCTCCGCGTCCAGACGCTTGTTCCGAATCACAACGAATTGTGTTAGCGCCGCCGCCCCTAGGGTTCCCACCAAGCCGACGAGCGCTACCACCACGGTCGGATCAGCACTCACTCTGTGAATTATCCGACTCATCGCGAGCGATGGGAAGAGGACAGCCTGGCGTGCATTTATCAGACGGCACTCTGTCCTAACACCATCGCGAGGGCGCACACGGCCCGCACCGCCGTAGCTTCCGCCCAGCGCCGTGATCACCGCGGTGTCAGCAGGACGACCCGGGCGCCCGCGGCCCACGCGAGGTGAAGGTCGCCGGGGCGGGGGGCGCCGCGCCGATCAAGACCGATCTTGTTGAACCTGGCGAACTGGTGGTTATCACGGGCCATCATTGCCAAGTGCTCGACGACGCCGGTCTCGTCGGCCACGACCTGGACATCGGCGGATCGCCGCTTACCGGCGAAACGGATGTCCACCGGTTCGCCGGTGCGCAGGTTGCGCGCCCAGGCAAACTGCGTGCCGACCAGCAGAGTCCCATTGCGGCGGGTGTACGCAACCGGCACGGCGTAGTGCCGCCCGGACTTGCGGCCCACCAGGTACACGGTGATCAGGCGCTTGCCCACCAGGCGGCCCAGCAGCGGCGCGCGCAGCAGCCCGCGGATCACCCGGTTCACCAGCCCTTGCAGTGGCAAGGTCTGGGCCCTCACAGCAGTAGCCGACTGCCCGCCAGGCGGCGGATTCGGCTTGCTCATCATGACTCCCTTCCGGATAGCGACCAGGCTCGGTCGCGATCGGGGGCAGAGGCCGTCCCCGGCCGCCGTACCCAGCAACCGGGACCCCTACCCGCCCTACGATCGACGGCCGGCCAGCGGCAACCAGGCTGACCAGCCGCCGCTGCTCGGCAAGCTCGGCTTCCAGCTCCTGCATCCGGCGCCGCTCATCGTCAGACATCGGCATGACCGGCTCCTCAAACACACATACCGTTCACTAGCCTGTACGCCGGGCTGACTACCCCTGCACAGGCCCGCAAACTACCTCAGGTCACGAGCACCAGATCCGGCGGCGACACCTGGTCCACCTGGACGCAACCGGGACAGGTGGACAGCCTGTGGTGAGGCCAGGGTCCGGGATCTATGCGGGCATCAGCGGCCAGCAATAGATCATCGCTAGGTGCCTTGGAGCGGGACGATCAGATGGTGAGCGTCCCGCATCGGGCCGACGCACCGTGATGTTCATGGTTGCCGGGCGGCTTGGCCGGAGCGCCGGTACGGACGATGTGATATGGCTGGTATGGCCTGCCAGAAGGAGGTCTGAGATGAGCGGTGAAGCCAAGGCGATGCAGCCTGAGGATGTGACACGGCTGGTCTCCGCGCGGCTCAACGCCGGCAACGCGGCGGGCGTCGCGGCACTGTACGAACCCCTGGCAGTGCTGGCCTACCCGGCCGACCGGCCGGTGACCGGGCGGGAGGCCATCCAGGCCGTCTACCAGCACATGGTCGACGCCGGGGTGACGTTCGCTATCGAGACCCCGCTGCCTACCGTCAGGTTCGAGGACCTAGCGCTGACCTCGACCCGCTCGGCCGACAACACCGGCGTCCGGGTGCAGGTCCTGCGCCGCCAGCCCGATGGCTCATGGCTGCGGATCATCGACCGCCCCGAGGTTCCGCGGCCATAGCCGCCGTGGACGCGCAGCCGCCAATCCAGCGTCCCGCCAGACCCGGCCAGCGGTGGCCGGCGCCTCGGACCGGGACGGGTGCCTGCCCGCCTGGCGCCTCCCGGACGCAGGCTGGCTCAGGCGGGCGGCTTGCGGCCCCAGGCCACGACGAGCAGGTGCGACAAGACCAGCGTGCGCGGGTCGGCGAGATGCGCCCTGACCGCGCGGTCCAGCGCGGCGAGCTCCTCTTCGCCGGTCAGCTCGAGGTCCAGGATCATGGGATGCAGGCTGGTCACCGGGCGGGCCGGGCGGCAAAGGCGATGACATGGCCGTCTGGATCAAGGCAATAGGCCGCATCGTCCCCCCAGGACCGCCGGGTCAGCGGAGACAGCTCGGTCGCGCCCGCCTCCCGGGCCCGGGCGTGGTAACCAGCCGCATCCGGCACAACTAGGTAGAGCTCGGCACGCGGGATGCCGCGGCCGGCAGCAGGATCAGGCAAGGACGACCCGAGCAGGGACCTGATCCCGGTTTCCGGCATCAGGCCCAGCACCACCTGCGCTCCCAGGGCGAATTCCGTCATCCCGGGCACGTCAAGAGTCGGCGGGCAGTCAAGGACAGCCTGCCAGAAGGCTGTCGCCGCCACCTGGTCGCTGACATAGAAGATCAGATGCACCGAGCCGATCACCAGACCGACGATAGCCGAGCGCACCTGCGGAACTGGCTGTCCTGATCGCCGCGATCTGCGCTACCCGCGGGGAAGCGCCGGTCATGCTTATCTGGTGCGTTCGGGCATCTCGGGCCATGCAAGCCTGTGACCAGTTCGGGTATGACGCTTACTGCAGGACTGGTCGCGTCGTGGCGACCGGGCTGACACCGCCTGCCGGGGATGAGGAAGACAGCAGTGATCGACTCGGTGGAGAACCTGGCTATCGTGTGGGCATCTATCGATCGGCTGTGCTCGGGCCTGACCGTCGGCCAGTGGGACTTGCCGACCGGGTGCCCGGGATGGACAGTTAAGGACCAGCTCTCGCACCTGGTGGACTACGAGGCACGCGCACTGGGCCGTCCCGCATCCGGGCCCGAGCCTGGCCCGCTGCCCCACGTGAAGAACGAGATGGGCCGGGTGAACGAGGTTGGCGTGAACGCGCGCCGGGCGATGTCCGGAGCCGCGGTGCTCGCCGAGTTCCGCCAGGTGACCGCCGAACGGCTGGCGCAGCTGCGCCGCCTGACACCCGGTGATCTGGCCGCGCAGACGGCGACCCCGGCCGGTCCTGGGACCGTCGCGGACCTGCTCACCTTGCGGGTGATGGACAGCTGGAGCCACGAACAGGACATCCGCCGTGCCGTCGGCAGTCCCGGACACACCGAAGGGCCGGCCGTGGAGGAGGCTGTGGCCTATTTCTCGCGCTTTCTGCCCTACCTCGTCGGGAAGCGGGCCGCAGCCCCGGACGGCGCCAAGGTGGTCTTCCGTATCGGTGCACGGCCGCCGGCCGCCGTCGAGGTGGCGGGGGGCCGCGGGAGACTCGCGGCCGATCCAGGCGATCCGGCCGTGGACCTGACAATTCCGGTGACAACCTTCGCGGCGCTTGTCGGCGGGCGCGCTGACGTGCCCGGCGACACCATCATCTCCGGTGATCAGCGACTCGGACAGCGCGTGCTGGAGTCGATGGCCTTCCTGCCCTGACTTCCACCCCCCGCCCAGGGACCGCTTCGGCTGCGTCCCGAAGTGGTCGTCATGGCGCTGGGTGGCCAGGGCGCTGGGCCAGGTCCTGGCATGCCCGGCGCACCGGCACGCCCGCCCGGCTGGCGGCGGCGCGGACGTAGGCGACCGCCGCAACTGCGCGGACGCTGAAGACTTCGGGGAATACGGTGCGGTAGGTGTGCTTGAGCCGGGCCTTGACGCCTCACTCGGCTAGGAGCGAGGCGTCAAGGACACCGGGATTGTGTCCGGCGTTATTCGAGCGGCTGGCGGGCGATGCCGGCTGGGTCGCGGCCGGCCAGCAGCCAGCCGAGGACCGTCGCGGCGAGCGGCATGCCCACCAGGATCACCAGCAGGTTGGTCACCGGGATGCTGGTCAGCGACGACAGGCCGTCGAGCGAATTGCTCCGGAAGAAGCCGATCGCCGCGAGGTAGCCGCCGATGGTCCCGACCACCGCGCCGGTGAACGCGAGCGCGCCCGCGGTCGTCGCCGTGATGGCGCGGCGTGTGGTGCTGCTCGCCCCGGTAGCGGTCAGGGTGCGCAGGTCGCGGGCTGCCTCGCTGCGGACCAGGCCGACGCTCAGGCCGAGGATGCCCAGTGCGAGCACGATCCCGAAGATCGTGGCCGCGTCGATGATCTGCGCAAGCGACGGGACGCTGTTGCGGGTCTCGACGCTCATCCCGGACGCTCCGGCTGCGAGCTGCCGGGCGGTGGTGATCTGGGCGGGGGTGAGGCCGTTCGGCACCGTGATGAGCCAGCCGGCGATCTGGATCGAGTTCTGCAGGTGCAGCGTGGTGATGGCGTGCTCGGTGACCACCGTGTTCGGCGCGGAGGTGCCGGACGGGAGCTGGCTGATCTCCTGGATCGGCGGGTCGGCAACGCAAGAGCCCGGCGGGCAGGGCCACTGGTTGTTCCCGCCCGGACCGCCGCCGGGTCCGTTGCCGCCGCCGCCGTTGCCATAGGTGAGCTGCATCAGGCTCATCGTGGCCAGGCCGGGCCGCATCGTGAGGATGTCGGCGTCCGGGTTGACCTCGCTCTGGCTGATGCCGAACGCCTTGAGCAACTGCGGCGTGGCCAGGTAGATCGGGCCGGACCAGGAGCGACCGGGAGCCGCGTGGGTGAGGCCCGCGCTGGTCGACTCCAGCGTGATCATGTTGGTCGTACCCAGGTCCGCGGCGATTTCCTTCGCGACCTTCTGCGCTTGCGCCATGCTCACCCCCGGGGGGACCGGCCCGTTCGGCCCGCTGCAGTTGCCCGGGCACGGGGCGTACACGATGAGCTGGCTGGAGGTGAGGTTGGGGCCGGCGTAGTCGAGGACGTTGCCGAACCTGGCGGCGCTGGCCACGCAGATGATGACCGCGATCAGGGTGCTGAGGCTG
>Ga0335078_10000638_pt1 | contig 53637 bp, 42 predicted proteins | sample Lox_Sample_32_FD_206711 | JGI IMG/M metagenome (GOLD analysis project Ga0335078, IMG submission 206711) | Soil microbial communities from Loxahatchee National Wildlife Refuge, Florida, United States - Lox_Sample_3.2 | ecosystem: Environmental > Terrestrial > Soil > Wetlands | place: USA... | reverse complement strand
GCTCGGCCTCGGCCGTCAGCGCGTGTACCTCGGGCCGGGCCATCGCCTTGCGGCGGAAGATCCGGTCGTCGTAGCCGAGGGCGCCGATCTCCGCGCGCTGCGCCGCGAAGGCCGAGCGCATCACGGCGGTCAGGGCCGCGTCGAGCGCCACCGCGAGCCGCCGCCGTTCGGCCAGCGGCGCGGACCGCGCGTCGGCGGCACGGAGCTCCAGCTCGGCCTGGCGGGCGGCCGCCAGCAGATCGGAAACCGTGCCCGCGAGAGCGACGTCGGCCGCGTGCTTCTCCAGCGCCTCGCGGCTGGCCTGCTGGCGCTTTCTCACGGCGTGCCCTTTCCCTGGCGGCGTGTCCGACGCTGGCCGGGCCGTCGCGGGCGGCGGCCGGCCAGTGCCTAGCGTACGCGCTCCGCCGTGACCGGGCGTGTCAAGGTCCCGGGCCGCCCGGATACCGCGGCGCCCGGCCCCTGATCGGCTCATTTCGTCGGCCGCGCCGTTTCGTGAAGTGCCTGCCGGGTTCCCGGCCGGTGTGGCAGGGTGAACTCACGTGCCGGCCCGTACAGGGGCCCGGTTGTCTGCTGCGGCAACTCTGGCACTGTGTCTTCCCCCGGAAACTCCATCTGCCGGGTGCCGGTTTTCCGGCCAAGGAGGAATCGTGAAGCGCGCCCAACCCGCGGGCGACCTATGACCGAATGGTCACCAGCCCCAGGCATGGCTGCCTACCGTGACGGCGTCACCGTCGTCTGCGAGCTGGCGGCTCGCTTTACCGCTGATCAGTGGGCTGCGCCCAGTCCCTGTCACGAATGGCGGGCCGCCGACGTCGCCGGCCACCTGCGCTGCATGGCCGATGACCATCACGAGTTCCTGGACGACGCGCCGGCCAGCCGGTTGTCCCGGCTGATGGCGACGGGCCTTCCCGCGGCGACACTGGCCCGCAAGGTGGCGCGGCAGAACGCGGCGGAACTCGCCGAACTGCCCGATGTCCCCGCCGCCGAGCACGTCGCCGCGTTCGCCGAATCGGCTCGCTGCTACGCGGCCCGGGTTCCGCCGCTCTGGGGCTACCCGCACCACCATTACCGGGGCACCGTGGTCACGGTCGGCGCGATGGCCGGGGTGGCCTGCGCCGAATGGCACGTGCACGCCTGGGACCTGGCCCGTTCCCTCGGCATGGACTACCGCCCCGCCGACCCGGAACTCGTGTTCGACGGATGGTGGAAGGGGACACCGCAGATGCGGCCGGCCGAGGCGGCCGGCCTGCTGGTCGCGGCGCCGGTGGAGGGCGACGTCTGGGAGACGCTGCTGCTGATGTTCGGGCGCGATCCCGGCTGGGCGGCCTGACCGCCGTCCCGGCCCGGGTGACACCATAAGCACAATGACCTTCGACGTTGAGCAGGTGCGCGCCGCCTACCCGGCGCTGCGGGACGGGTACGCCTACCTCGACGGCGCCGCCGGGACGCAGGTGCCGGAGACGGTGATCGCCGCGGTGGCCGCCGCCGCGCGCGCGGGCATCGGGAACTCCGGCGGGGCGTTCCCGGCCAGCCACCGCGCCAGCGCCATCGTTACCGGCTGCCGCCGGGCCGTGGCCGACCTGGTCGGAGGAAGCGCCGACGGGGTCATCCTGGGCCCGAACATGACCACGCTCACCTACCGGCTGGCGGCCGCGCTCGCGGACACGTGGTGGCCCGGCGATGAGATCGTGCTGTCCCGGCTGGACCACGACGCGAACGTCCGGCCCTGGATCCAGGCCGCCGCCCGGGCCAGCGTCACGGTCCGGTGGGCCGAAGCCGACCTGCCGACGGGGGAGCTGCCGGCCGCCCAGTACCGGGCTCTCGTGTCGGAACGCACCCGGCTGGTCGCGGTCACGGCCGCGAGCAACATCCTCGGCACCCGGCCCGACGTGGCGGCGATCACCGCCCGCGCGCATGCGGCCGGCGCGCTGGCCTATGTCGATGGGGTGCACGCCACACCGCACACGCCGGTCGACGTCCGAGCGCTCGGCGCCGATTTCTACGCGACCAGCGCCTACAAATGGTCCGGCCCGCATATCGGCGCGGTCATCGCCGACCCGGCCCTGCTGGGCACCCTCCGGCCGGACAAGCTCGCGGCGTCACCGGACACCGTCCCGGAACGTTTTGAACTGGGGACGCCGGGCTACGCGGACCTGGCCGGGGTGACCGCGGCCGTCGATCACCTGGCCAGCCTGGGCGGCGAGCATCAGGGCAGCCGCCGCGAGCGGATTCTGGCGTCGATGGCCACGGTCCAGGACTACGAGGGCCGCCTGTTCGCCGGTCTGCTCGGGGCCCTGGAGACGATGGAGCACGTCACCACCTACGGCAAGGCCGCCACCCGGACCGCGACCGCTTACTTCAACGTCGCCGGCCACCCGCCCGCCGCGGTGGCGGAGCATCTGGCCAGCCGCCACGTGAACGTGTGGCACGGTCACAACTACGCCTGGGAGCTCACCGGGGCGCTCGGTATCCGCGACTCCGGCGGCGCCGTCCGCGCGGGCCTGGTCCACTACAACGACCGTTCCGAGGTGGACCGCTTCCTGGCCGCGGTCGGGGAACTGGCCGGCTAGGCCCGCCGGCCGTTGCGCACGCGGGTGCGTTCCTGCAACAGCCGGGTATCAGCGGCGCCGTTCATGGCTCTGACTCTGTGACCGCCGGGAGTGTCGGCTCCTGCGGCGGCAGCGCCTCCGCTGGAGGCGCGCGGACTCACACAGTGGCAGATCGCCGCTAAGGGAGGGACGGCAATGCTGGGGCAAGAACGGAACTCAGCTGGGACAGCTTCTGACGCAGAACGGGGCGCGCCTGGCCGTCGCGTCGGCGTACCTGTTCAGCTCTGAGAACAGCATTACCATCACGACCTACCCCAACATCAGCGGCCTCGACGGCAAGGTGACCCTCACGGTCCAGGAGTCCGGCGCGTACTCGTTCACGGGCTCGTGGAGCCCATCGAACGTGCTCACGGGCGCGTGCCGTGGCCGCGGCCCCGCTGACCCGGCGTGCCGCCGGCCTGCGGCAGAAGTCCTGGTGTGCGGGCTTCCTCCGGCAGCGTGATCCCGACGCGGCGGCGCGCGCGAGCTGAAGGCGCTGTACGCGGCGCACGGCACGGGCCAGTTCGCCGGCTGCCTGCCGCTCCTGCTGCAATGGCCGTTCCTCAGCGTGATGTACCTGCTGTTCCGCTCCGGTTCCGTCGGCGGCGGCCCCAACCGGCTGCTGGCGCACTACCTGTTCGGTGCGCAGCTCGGCAGCCACTGGCTCAGCGGGGCCGGGGCGATCAGCGGCCAGGGTGCCGGTTTGCAGATACCGCGATGCCCTCCGACCCTGGCGTGGCCGGGCCGTCCGCCGCAAAATGGCGATCACAGCAGCACTTTGAAAGGGGGGCCGGACGTGAGCGAGTTCGATGAGCTGGTCGCGGCGGACGGTGTGCTCATGGCAGGCCCGTTCGGCCCGGACGGGGGCATCGCAGAATACAAGGCCGGGAGCTTGTCTATCGGGCACCCGGTGGCGGCGGAGATGGCGCAGTGGTTCTGCGCTGCGATCACCACGATGTTCGGCTCGGTGGCATATGCGATCGACTGCGCCGGCCGCACCGGCTTCGACCAGGCCAGCTGGCTGCCCGTCAGAGGCTGGGCCTACACCGGCGGCGACTACGCGATCGTCGTGCGCGGAACGGTTCATGGCCGCCGAACGCGCCAAGGTGGGCAGCCTTGACGAACTGGTCCGCTGCTGGGCAGCAGGCAGCCCTGCATGAGGGAATCCGGATTGACCGTCGATCCGGGTGGTCATCGCCGGAAGAAAGCATATGCATGCGTCGGACAAAGCCCGGGCCGCCGTCAGGAATTTGCGGCGGGCCTCATGACCGGCCGCACCAGCGTGGCACCGCACGACCAGGGTGAGGCCCGCCTGTCATCCGGCAGGATCGCGTGGACGATGCTGCGGGTGACCGGCTCGGTTGCCGTGCTGGTGACCGTGTACTACCTGCTGCCGCTGGACCACTCCTCCACCCCGGCCGCGGTCACGATCCTCGTTACCGGGCTGGCAGCGTTCGTCGCCCAGGTCGCCGTTCAGGTCCGGCTGATCATCCGGTCACGGTTCCCCGGGCTGCGGGCGGCCGAGGCGCTCGGCATCAGCGTCCCGCTGTTCCTGCTGCTGTTCGCCGGCACCTACGTCGTGCTGGCCGCGATATCGGCCAGCAACTTCGGCGGGCACCTGTCGCACACCGACGGCCTGTACTTCGCCGTCACCGTGTTTTCCACCGTCGGGTTCGGTGACATCACCGCCAAGACCGAGACCGCGCGGCTGGTGGTGACCGGGCAGATGATCGCCGACCTGATCATCCTCGGCCTGGCGATCAAGGTAATCCTGGGCGCGGTAAGGCACGGCCGGGGAGACAGGACGCGCTGACGCCATGCCCGGAACCGCGCCGCGCACCCAGAGCCTTCACGGGGAGCGGCATTAATTCAGTCGCCGGAGCACCCGTCTGAGCAAAACATACGCGGGGGCCGGCCCGAGCAGCCTGTGGCGCCGGAGAAGAGCACCTTCAGGCTGGTTGCCCGGCGGCTTGTCGTGGCGGCGCTTTGGCGGTGCGCTTGGCGAGCAGGCCTGCCAGCAGCATGACGAGGACACCGGCCCTGTCGACAGCCGCCGGGCTGAACGCGGCGGCCAGGGTGTTGAGCGACGGCACCGTGAGCCCGAAGCCGGCTCCCAGGCATGCGGTCGCGGCCAGAAGCAGCACGTACGCGGCCGCATGCTGGCCCGCGACCGGCCAGCTCGCGATCAGCAGGACCATCGCGGCCAGGTCCGCCAGCAAGCCGGCCAGGTACGTGGCCTTCTCACTGACATGCCTGGTCAGACCGGGCCAGAGCAGGCCCGCACCGAGCAGCGAGGCCACGATTGCCGTCACCGCCTGCTTGGCGCGAACATGACCCCGTACTGGCTGCTGGACAGGTCATAGGAGCCGGGGGCGGTGAAGATCGTGCTGGCGGCGGGGAAGGTGACCAGGGCGATGCCCTGCACCAGGCCGGCGGCGTTGACGGTGGCGCTCTCAGCCCGGCTCGCCACTGCGCCCCTTTCGCGTCAGCCGCGGACGGTGACGGTGTTGGCAGGGTAGCCGGTAGCGCCGTTGGGCTCGACGGGGACCTGCGCGGCGGTCTGGGTGTAGCCGGTGACGTCGGTGGCGCGGGCCTCAATGACGTGGCTGCCGGGTGCCGCGTCCCAGTACCACACCCACTGCCGCCAGGTGTCGATGCCGGGCACGGCGGCCAGCGTGGCGCGGTTCCACGGGCCCTGATCGACGCGGACCTCGACCGCCTCGATGCCCTTGTGCTGAGCCCAGGCCACCCCGGCCACCGCGGTCCGGCCCGGTTTCACCGTCGACCCGCCGGCCGGGACGTCGATCCGCGATTCCGTCTTGATCGGCGCCTGCGCGGACCAGCCGCGCTGCGCCCAGTAGGCGGACTGCGCCGCATACGTGGTGACGTTGATGTCGGTGACCCACTTGGTCGCCGAGACGTACCCGTACAGGCCGGGCACGACCATGCGGGCCGGGAAGCCGTGCTCGACGGGCAGCGCGGTCCCGTTCATGGCCACGGCGAGCAGCGCGTCGCGGCCGTCCAGCACCACCTCGATCGGCGTGCCCGAGGTGAACCCGTCGACCGACGTGCACAGCAGCTGCGTCGCGCCGGCCATCGGGCGGGCCGAGCGGATGAGCGCGGCCAGGCTGGCGCCCAGCCATTTCGCGTTGCCGATGTACGGGCCGGACACCGGGTTGGACACGCAGGTCAGCGTCACGTAATGCTCGATCAGCGGACGCCGGAGCAGGTCGGCGAAGCCGATCGTGACCTCGCGCTCCACCATGCCGTGGATGTGCAGGTGCCAGTGCTGCGGATCAACCTCGGGCAGCACGATGGCGGTGTCCACGCGGTAGAACGACGAGCCGGGCGTGACGAACGAGCTCAGCCCCGGGATGTGCAGGTCGGTGCCGGCCGGGAGCGGCGGCGCGGGCTGGGCCGGGCGCGGGATGTGCAGGGTGGCCCGGGCCTGCGTCACGCTCTGCCGGGCGCTTAGTTCACGTCCCGCCAGGGCGGCCAGGGCGGCGCCGCCGGCCGAGACACCGCTGACGACGAGGAAGCGGCGGCGGCCCGGCCCGGACGGCGGCCGGTAGGTCCAGGTGCCGGGCGGCCCCGGCGGCCCGGCATCGGCCTCGTCGGCCTCCGCCTGCCCGGATGCGGCGGACGTGGCGGCGGGCTCGGCCGGGCCGTGCCGGACCCATGATGTCGCGGGGGCGGCAGGGGCCGGAGTGGGCGGACTGGGCGGAGCCGGCGGCGCTGGCGGCGGGGCAGGATCGGCCGGAGCGGCCGGCATAGACGGCGTAGGCGGCGCTGGCGGCGGGGCGACCGGCGTCGTCGACCGGGCCGCGGGACCGGCGGCGCCGTACCCGCCATACCGGTCGCTCCCCGCGGCGCCCCGCTCCGGAAGCGCCCGCGAGCCGGCCGCGCCCCAGGCCGCGCGGATCAGCCGGTTCAGCGCGAACGCCCCGGCCGCAGCGCCGAGAACCGTCGGCACGGCGTGTCCGAACGTCGCGCCGGGACGGGTCAGCGCGGCGGCCAGCCCGATCGCGGCGAACACCACCAGGCCGGCGTAACCGTAGGCCAGCCGGCGCATCGCGGCCACCCCGATCGCCGCCGCGGCCAGCGCGAGCACCACGAGGATCCCGCCGACCAGCGCGGTCTTGTCGTGGGCGCCGAACACGGAGATCGCAAAGTTCTTCACCGGCGGCGGGGCGAGGTCGATGGCCGCCTGACCGACCGCGACGGCCGGCGCGCCCTGCCGCGCGGTCAGCCCGGAGACCAGCTGGCCCACGCCGAGCGCGACGCACGCCGTCAGCAGGCCCGAGATCGCGCCGAACGTGCGCTCATGCCGGGGCTGCCGCGGGGCGGCCCCGGACCGTTCGTTCCCCCCGGACCGCCGGGGCCGGTAAGCGTTCGCTGCCCCTCCCGTTGCCGCTCCATCGGACTCGGAAGCCACGCCCAGGCCGTCCCGCTGTCCGGCAGGACCGCAGGTCAGTAAACCGGGAACAGGACGGCCGCCGGGCGGGAGCGCGCGCTGGCCTCCACAGTACCGCCGTTCAATCGTCAAAGATCCAACGAGTTGGTGACCCCGTGAAATCCGCGTCCCGCATGCCGAACACCCGCTGCGGGCGGACCGCGAACGTCGCGTTGACCGAGGGATCGAGGAAGCCGACGTCGATGTGCGTCCGGTACTTCGCGTTCATCAGGTCGATCACCCGCTGCAGGGCGGGCGGCTCGGTCACGATGCGCGCCGTGCCCTCGATGATGACCGGGTCCGCGGCTGACTCGGTGGATATGGCGCATTGCGGGTCGGCGCGCAGGTTCTTCGTCTTGCGGGAGCCGGCCGCGCTGGAAAACCAGAGCGCGCTGTCGTCCCACATGCCCCAGACGGGCATCAGGTGCGGGCGCCCGGTTGGCCATAGCGTCGCCACCCAGTAGGTGCGCGCCGCCGTCAGCCGTTCCGCCGCCCACGACCACTGGAGCAGCCCGCTGCCCTTTTCCGGCCCGCAGATGCCATACCCCGGCATGTAGGGGCGGCTGACCCGAGGGATCTCCATGCCGGCATATTTACCACGCACGCCGCGGCCGCAGCCCTGTTATCCGGAGGCGTCAGTCGTTGCCGGCCCGGCCGTCTCTCAACCGTTACCAAAGGTCCCGGTCGCCGTCCGGCCGGGCTCCCGATCGCGCGACACCGGTCCGCAGGGCGGCTAACGTGGGGCGCGTGAAAGCATCACCCGAAGCTCAGCTCCGCCTGCTGGAAATCGCCGACCTGGACGCCGAACTGGCCCGGCTCGGCCATCGCCGCCGGAGCCTGCCGGAAGCCGCACAGCTCGACCAGGTCAGCGCGCGCAGCGGCGAGCTTCGGGACGGCATCGTCATGGCCGACGCGGAACTGGGGGACCTGGGCCGCGAGCAGGCCCGGGCCGAGCGGGACGTGGAGCAGGTCCGGGCGCGGATCGACCGGGACCGGGCCCGGCTCGACGGCGGGCAGGTGAGCGCGGCCCGCGAACTGGAGAACCTGCAGTCGGAGGTGCAGTCGCTGCTGCGCCGCCAGTCCGATCTGGAGGAGATCGTGCTCGACGCGATGGAGCGCCGGGAAACGGCCGAGCGGCGCCGCGACGCGCTGGCCGCCGAGCAGGGCACGCTCACCGAGCAGGCCGCCGAGCTGACCGCCCGGCGGGACGCGGCGCTGAAGGAGATCGGTGAGCACGCCGCCGCGGCCGAGGCCAGCCGGGCGGCGGTGGCCGCCGACGTGCCCGCGGACGTTCTCACCCTGTATGACAGGCTCCGCGCGCAGCACGGGGTCGGCGCGGCGATGCTGCGCCGTGGCCGCTGTGAGGGCTGCCACCTCACGCTGAACACCATCGACCTGAACCGGATCCGGTCGGCCCCTCCCGACGAGGTGGTGCGGTGCGAGGAATGCCGCCGGATCCTCGTGCGCACCCCCGAATCGGGCCTGTGATGCCGGCGCCGCCCGCCGGGCGCGGCCTCATCGTCGAGGCGGACGGCGGCTCACGCGGCAACCCCGGCCCGGCCGGGTACGGGGCGCTGGTCCGGGACGCGGGCACGGGGGAGGTCCTGGCCGCCGAATCGGAGTACCTCGGCATCGCCACCAACAACGTGGCCGAATACTCCGGCCTCATCGCCGGGCTGCGCGCCGCCGCCCTGATCGACCCGCGCGCGGACGTCCAGGTCCGGATGGATTCCCGGCTCGTCGTGGAGCAGATGTCCGGCCGCTGGAAGATCAAGCACCCGGACATGAAGCCGCTGGCGCTGACCGCGAGCGAGGCCGCCCGGGGGTTCAGCGCGATCTCCTACCGATGGGTCCCGCGCGAGCGCAACAAGGACGCGGACCGTCTCGCCAACGAGGCGATGGATTCAGCCGGAAAAAACAACGCCGGGGCGCGCCGGCCGGAAAGACCGCGCCCGGCTGAGCGGCCGGGCGGCCCGGGCGCTCACCCGGGCGCACCCCCCGCCACCGGGGCCGCGGCCCGCGCGCCGGATGCCGCCCCGGCCGGCTGGGGGCCCGCGCGGGGGACGGCGACGATCACGCTGCTGCTGCGGCACGGCCAGACGCCGCTGTCGGCCGAGCGGCGGTTCGCCGGCATCGGCGACATCGAGCTGACCGAGACGGGTGTCCGGCAGGCCAAACTCGCCGCGGAACGGCTCGCCGCCCGCGGCGGGGTGGACGTGATCGTGACCTCGCCGCTGCGCCGCGCGCGGCAGACGGCCGAGGAGGTCGCGACCGCGACCGGCGCGCCGGTCAAGCCCGACGACGATCTCCGCGAGACCGACTTCGGGGCGTGGGAGGGCCTGAACTTCACCGAGGCGCAGCGGCGGTGGCCGGACGAGATGGCCGCGTGGCTGGCCGGCACGGCGGCCGCGCCGCCGGGCGGCGAGAGCTTCGCCGCGGTCGCCGTCCGGGTCCAGGCGGCCAGGGAGCGGCTGGTGGCCGCGTACGCGCGGCAGACCGTGCTGGTCGTCAGCCACGTGACGCCGATCAAGACGCTGCTCACCGAGGCGCTGCTGGCACCGCCCGCGGCCCTGTACCGGATGCACCTCGACGTGGGCTCGCTCAGCGAGATCGACTGGTACGCCGACGGCCCCGCGCTCGTGCGGTCACTGAACGATACAGCGCACCTGCGCTAGCCCGCCGTACGGTATGGTCGGCTGGGCCCGGGCCCGGCGCCACCGCGGCCGGTGCGGGCCCCAGGCCACACGCGAAGGATGCCTCCCGATGTCGACAACGGATTGCCCCGTGCCCGCGCGGCACGGGCCCGGCAGCCCGGCGCGGGCCGCTCGCTCTCGTAAAATACGCAGTCATGGGTGATCGTTCGCAGCTCAGCGCGCCGGGCAGCCTGCAGAACGCGGCGGGCATCGCCAAGGTCGCCGCGCCGCTGGCGGGCGTGCCGCTGGCCGAGCTGGCAACGCAGCACAGCCTGAAGCCGAGCGCGGAGCGGCCCGGGCTGGTGGCGTACCTGGGCAAGCTCTGGCAGCGGCGGCACTTCATCGTGGCCTTCGCCACCGCGCGCAATGTCTCCATGTACACCGACGCCCGCCTCGGCCAGGTGTGGCAGGTGCTCACCCCGCTGCTGAACTGCGCGGTCTACTACCTGATCTTCGGCGTCCTGTTCAAGGCCAACCGCGGCGTCGAGCACTACATCGCCTACCTGGTCATCGGCGTGTTCATCTTCACCTTCACCGAGCGGTCGATCCTCAGCGGCTCGCGGGTGATGCACAACAACCTGTCGCTGATCCGGGCGCTGCAGTTTCCCCGGGCGTCGCTGCCGCTGGCCTACGTCATCGTCGAGCTGGAGCAGCTCATGCTGTCCATGGTGGTCATGGCGATCATCGTGCTCGGCTACCACGAGCCGCTCACCTGGTACTGGCTGCTCGCCATCCCGACGCTGCTGCTGCAGACGCTGTTCAACATCGGGGCGGCCCTGATCATCGCGCGGATCGGCGCGGAGCTGAACGACGTCAGCCAGCTCGTGCCGTTCCTGACCCGGGTGTGGCGCTACTTCTGCGGCGTCATGTACAGCATCGCCACGCTGCCCGCGACGCTGCCGCTGTGGGCCAAGGACCTGCTCCAGCTCAACCCGGCCGCCGTCTACATCTCACTGATGCGCTACTCGGTCATGGAGTCGCAGCGGACGAACATGCCCGGCGCGAAGCCGTTCAACGCCAGGCTGTGCGCCTCGTTCTACGTGCATCCGTACGAGTACGGCAACCAGGCCTACTGCCATCCCGAGGTGACGATGGCGCACCTGTGGCTCGCCGGGGTCGGCTGGGCGGCGGTGGCGGTCATCGTGGGCGTGCTCTACTTCTGGCACGCCGAGGCCCGCTACGGCCGCGGCTGACCGCCGGCGGGCCCGGCCCGCCGGCGGTCACGAGGTCCTCTCAGCCGGCCGCCGCGGCCCGGTAGGGGCGGAAGAACGCGCGCAGTTCCGCCGCGTACGGCTCCGGCTCCTCGAACGGCGCGAGGTGCCCGCCGCGCGCGGGCCGGCTAGGCCGGGACGGGGATGGCGAACATCTGGCCGTGCGCGGCGCGGGCGTTGAGCCAGTCCCGTGAGGCGAGCGCGGCCAGGGTGGCCAGCGCCCACACGGTGACCGGATCGGTGTGCGGGGGCCGCAGCAGCCGCTCGGCCGCGGGCCGGCTCACGATCGTGAACAGGCAGCCCGTATCGAGCACGTACTCGCGCAGGAAGCCGGCGACCTCGTCGCCGTACCCGCGCCGCCAGTCGAAACCGGCCCGGCTCCCCGCGCGCGTCCCCCCGTCCTCACCAGCCCCGCCGGCCCCGGGGGCACATTTCCAGCGGTCGGCGGCGAGCGGCACGTCCAGCAGCGCGGGGCACAGCGCGCCGATCGCGCCGCGCACCAGCCGGTCATCCAGCCGCTCGGCCAGCGGGGCGGACCGGGCCGCGCGCACCACCCGGTCGTCGAAGAACGGCTGCGCCAGCACCGACCGGAGGGCATACGCCTGGCGCGCCGCCGCCGACCACCGGCCGGCCCGGTTAACCAGGTAGAAGTCGTCCAGGGCAGGCTCCGGGCGGGCTGCCACGGCGGCCAGCCACGGAGCCAGGCCCGCCAGGTACCCGGCCCGCCCGCGAGCCCGCAGCAGCGGCAGGCGGCGCATGGTGAGGCGGCGCAGCAGTTCCGCGGAGCCCGCCGCGCGCCGCGCCGCCGAGCCCGGGATGATCTTGGCGTATCCGCCGCGCAGCAGTTCGCCGCCGTGGCCGCCGACCGCCGCCGGGGCCGCGCCGGCGCGCTCGGGGTCGGGCCGGCCCACGTTCTCGAACGCCGACAGCATGCCGTCCGCGACCAGCACGGTGGCTCGCAGCCGCGCGAGCACGTCGACCTCCTGAACGGTGGCCGCTGTCCCGTCTCCGGTCGTCTTCGGCTCGGCCACCTCGTGGTCCAGCCCCAGCTCCCGCGCGACCTGCCCGGCGACCGCCACGTCCGGGTGGCCGGGAAAGCCGTAGGTCCGGGCCCGGACCGGCACGCCCGCGCTGGCCAGCGCGGCGGCGATGAGGCGGCTGTCCTTGCCGCCGGTCAGGCTGAGCTCGACCGGCCCGGCCGCGTCGCGCAGCGGGCTGACGGCCTGCACGAGCGCTCCGGCCACCGCGGCCGCCGGGCCGGACCCGGCCGGGTCCGGCCCGCCCAGGCCGCCCGGCCGCGCCCCTCCGGTCTCCGTGCACTGGCCGCGGGCGGCGCGGAAGCTGGCGGCGGGCCCCAGCGCGCGGACCCCGGTGAACGGCGTGACCGCGCCGAGCGGGTACCCGGGGCCGAGCAGCCCGGCGTACAGCCGGGGATCGGCGTCCCCGAGCCGCCCGGCGACGGCTGCGGCCCAGGTGGCGCGGTCGCTGATGACTGTGGCGGCGCCCACGCGCGCGGCGAACACCGGGTCGGCGCGGGTGATCCCGGTCCGGGCCGCGACCACCCCGCTGTCCCCGGCGGAAGCCCAGATCGTCCCGGCGTACGACCGTGACGCCGCACCGTCACTGAGCCTAGCCATATATTCACCCCAGGTAATCAGCGCCGCGCATCCGTGCGGAGCACGCCAGGCGACCCGTGCGGGGCCGGGGATGGGCATGACGCGGGGATCGGCCGCGCAGGCGCGCTGGGCCAGCGCGGCGCAGACCGCGGGGTCCGGCGCGGCGACCGCGAGGGTGAAGTACATGGCGGGCGGCCCGGGTCAGGGCGCGCCGGGCAGCGAGTAGCGCGCGACGGACCGGGCCGGGGGCAGGTTCTCGGTCAGCAGCCGGTACCAGGTCGCGAACACCGCGCGGGACTCGAAGTCCCCGATGGCCTGCGCCCGGGCCACCGCGCCGGCCTCGCGCCAATGCTCCTCGTCGCGGAACCCCGCGATCGCGGCCGCCATCTGCTGCGGGCTCTCGTGGATCCAGCGGCTGTCGTAGACGGTCTCCGCGCCCGGCCAGTGCCGGATCACCGGGACCGCCCCGGACACCATCCCCTCGGCGGGAGCGACGTGGAAGCTTTCGTCGTCGCTGGTGGACAGGACGAAGCCGACCCGGCGCAGCCACGCCGGGACGTCCCGGCCGGCCTCGTCCAAGACGACCGCGCCGCGCAGCAGCGGGGATCGCTGAATGCGGTGCAGCGCCGCCGCGTAGTGCCCGCGCTCCTCCGGCTTCTGCCAGATCCACCAGTGGTCCCACGGCATCCCGGACTTGACGCAGAGCATGTACCGCTCATCGTCGCGGCGCAGCTCCTCCAGCACATCCAGGGCCAGGTCGACCCGCTTGCGGGACGGCACGATGCCGACGATGCCGAGGCTGAACCGGGCGCCGTCGAGCTTGGGCCGGTCGAGCTGGCCCACCTCGACGGTGTTGGGCAAAGCGATGATCTTGCGGGACGGCCAGCCGGTCTTCGCGGCGGTGAGCTCCGCATAGTGCTTGTTCACCGTGACCACCTGGTCCACGGCCCTGATTGTGACCCGGTACGGGTACCGCGCGTAAGCCTCGAACCGGTGCAGCCGGACGATCAGCCGGGACTGGGGCCGCTTGTGCTCGCTGTACCAGATCGCGTTCGGCCCGCACCATTCGCAGATCACCACGTCGGCCCAGCGGGAGATCTCCTCGCTGGCCGCCTCGTCGTGCTCGCCGAGCGAGTGCCAGTGGTCGGTCCGCACCTCGAGCCCGGGCTGCTGGCGCAGGTACTCCAGCAGCGGGGCGAAGAACTTCAGGTCGTGGCCGGCCACCGCGACCCGGAGCACCGCGGCGCCGGGCGTGACCTCGATGCGGGGCAGCGCGTCGCTCAGGTACCGCCGGATCCGGCCGGCCGCCTTGTCCAGCGTGTATTCCGCCGCCGCCGCCGAGGTCCGGCTGGCCGCCAGCTTCGCCATCGAGGGGTCCGCGGCCGCGGTCTCCGCGATGGCCACCACGTCGCGCAGGTCCCGCGCGAACATCGGGTAGTCCGCGCCCAGCAGCGCCTCGTGCATCGGCGTCCGGTTCAGGATGACCGGCAGCCCGAGCATGCCGAACTCCAGCACCTTGGTGGACAGCTCCAGGCTGGCGTCCAGGCTGGGGTGCCGCCAGCCCAGCCCGATGTCGCAGCCGGCCGCGATGCGCATCGCGCCTTCCCGGGAGTGCCCGCCGCGCCAGACCACGCCGCTGGCGGGCACGGCCAGCGGCGGCCCGTCCGCGCCGTCCTCACCTGGCGGCGGGGGATCGCCCAGCGCGGTGCGCATCCGGCGCTGGTAGCCCGGGTCGGCCGGGTCGTTGTGGATCTTGTCGCCCACCATGTGCAGCTCGGCCCGGATCCCGCGCGCGGCCAGCAGCGTGGGCAGCTGGGTCATCTCGTAGGTGTTCCAGCGCGGCGCGAACTTGCCGGTGTAGACGAGGCGGAGCACCCCGTCCGGCTCCCGCGGCGGGTCCGGCCGTACCGGCGCGGGCGGGACTACCGGCGGGAACAGGACGCACTTGCCGCACGCCTCGGGCACGCTGCCTTCCAGGAAGCAGCGCAGCTCCTCGGTCTGGCACAGCACGTACTGGGACGAGCCGGCCACGCCGGCCAGCCAGGTCACCGCGTCCGCCGTCATATCGGGAATGGACTGCGGGATGTCGGTCAGATAGGCCCACAGCCGCCCGCGGAAGGTGCCGTCCGTGACCACCTGGTCGACCAGCCGGCGGCCGCGCAGCACCACGATGTCGTGCCGGCGCCCGGCGTCCACCGCGGTCAGCACCTGGGAGGCCTGGGCCGGGGTGAGCCCGTTCGGCGCGACGCCGTCCAGCAGCTTCTCCTCGGCGGGCCTGCGGATGGCCACGCCCGGCTCGCCCGCCAGCGGGGCCAGCAGCCGGCCGGTCTGCACCGGGGCCTTGAGGACCAGCGTGACCGCGCACCCGGCCCGCGCCAGGGCCAGCACCATCGACTGCACCCAGATCGCGGACCCGTCGATCAGGTTCAGGTTGACGTCGCCGTACACCAGGGCCGAGCGTGCCCTGGGCGGCCCGTCACCGGGCGGCGGGGGCTCCGGCCGGGATTCGGCCAGCGGTCCGGACATGCACAGTGCCTTCCTGGTCAGATCGGGCCCCGCCCAATCGGGCGGGATCGGGTCACGCGGGGGACGGTACGGGCGCGGGGGACTGCGCCGGGGCGACCGCGAACAGCCGCAGGCCGCGCCGGCCCCAGGTCGACCGGGGCGGTGCGCCGTCCCGGAACAGCTCGGTCCGGGCCACCGCAGGGTCCAGTGTGTCAGTGAAAACGTAGTCCGCCCCGGCGGCGTAGCCGACCGCGTCGGCCCGGGAGCATTCCAGCGCGCACATCAGCTCCAGCAAGTACGACGCCGGGTAGCTGACCGAGGCGTTCCACTCCGCGGCCCACGGCGAGACCGCCGCGCGGGCCGCGGCGGGCAGTCCCGCCCCGTGCACCACGCTGGCCGTGACGCCGGCCGCGTTCAGCGGCCCGAGCGCGCGGCCGATCTGCGCGCCGGCGGCCGCTTGGCCGGCCGGCTGGAGCGGCCCGGTGGTGGCCAGGTCACCCTCCAGCCAGACCAGGACCTCGTGCGGGCGCAGCCGCTGATCCAGCACCCGCCCGGCCAGGTGCGCGGCGGCGGCCGCGTCCCGGACCCCGGCCAGCACCGCGACCCGGCGGCCCGGCACCGGCCGGGGCGGCAGGCCGGCCAGCTGGCCCAGCTGGCCCAGCCGGGCCGGGGTGGCATGCCACTCGAACAGGCCGAGCAGGATCGCCTTGATCTCGGCCATGCCGCGCGGGCCCGCGGTGGCCGCGTACGCGAGCTGCGCGGCGGCCTGCTCGGTGGCCTGCGCGGCGGCGGCCCCGCTGACCATGATGTCCTCGGTCACCGGCCCGACCACCCGCGCCCCGCAGGCGAGCTGCTCCCGCGCCTCGGCCGCGGTCGCGGCCAGGAACACCCCGTGCCCCCGGTACACGTCCGGCGCGGCCCGCCAGGAGGGCTCGCCGATGACCCGGGCAGCCGGGCCGGCGCCGCCGGTCAGCTCGTCCAGCAGCCGCTTGACGGCCGGTCCCTCGCGCGGATCCCGGCGCCCGGCGTACACCGGGCCGGCTGCGCGCGTGGCCGGCAGGTCAACTGGGTGGAACCGGGCCAGCTGCACCCCCAGGCCGCCGTCCACCACGGCATCGCACGCGGTGCCCAGCCAGTCCAGGTACGGCATCAGGTAGGACGGCGCGTTGCGCAGGAACAGGACCGGCTTGCCCAGCGCGCGGGCCAGGTCGATCAGATCGGCGAGCCGCCGGCCGCGGTCCGTGGCGGCCGGGTCGCCCGCGTGCGCCCACGCGCCGCCGGGCAGCAGCGCCGCGGCCTCGATGAGCACCAGGTCGGCGCCGGACCCCTCCAGCACGAACGGCGCGTCGTGCGGCAGCAACTGCTCCGCGGTCGCGTCCGGGGCCAGCGCGGCGCAGCTCGCGTCGGTCAGGACACCGGCTACCACCAGGCCGTCCGCCATGTCCTGGCTGCCGGGCCGGGCCTCCGACCAGGCCAGCCCGGGCACCGTGTAGGCGGCCAGGAACCGGTCACCGGCCGCCCCGGCGCCCGCGTCGAGCAGGATCCGGGCCCAGCGTTCCTCGTCCGCGGACCGGAACCCCCCGCCGGGCAGGCCCGCGGCGCGCCCGGCCCGGCGTTCCCGCCACATCCGGTACAGGTGCCTGGGCAGCCGCGGGCCGCCGATCCACGGGCGTTTGGCGGCCGCGACGATGGCCTGGCCGAGTTCCAAGGTGGCCGACCGCTGCACCGACATGAGCTGCGACTCGGTGGCGGCGAGCTGGCGGTGGGTGTCGCGCAGGGCGCGGGCCAGCCGGTCCCGCTCGGCGGCCAGGGCGATCCCCTGCGCGGTGCTGCCCGGTTCGGCGGCCTCCCCGCCTCCGGTATCCGGCTCGGCGGGCGCGTAGAGGGTCAGCGCCGGGTCGGTGCTCTCAGCGTGGTCGGTCATGATTTCCGGTGATCTCCTCAGCCGCCAGCCAGTCGGTGATGATCCGCCCGATGCGCGCGCCCGCGTGCCCGTCCCACAGCGGCGGCAGCTCGCCGGAGTACGGCCCGTCGTCGCACGCCTTCAGCACGGCCGAGGCCATCTCGGTGGACGTGATGAGCCTATTGCTGCCGCTGGTGATCGTGATGGGCCGCTCGGTGCTGGGGCGGACGGTCAGGCACGGGACGCGCAGCAGCGTCGTCTCCTCCTGCACCCCGCCCGAGTCGGTGACCACCGCGGCCGCGCCGCGGACCAGCCCCATGAACTCCAGGTACCCCAGCGGCGGGCAGGTGTGCACACCCGGGTGCGCGCTCAGCCCCGCCTCCTCCAGCACCGCGCGGCCGCGCGGGTGCACCGGGATGACCACGTCGATGACCGCGGCGATCTCGTGCAGCGCGCGGACCAGCCCGGATGCGATGCCCGGGTCGTCCACGTTCGCCGGGCGGTGCAGCGTGCCGACGACGTAGCGTTCCGGCAGCCCCAGGCTCGCGCGGGCCGCGGCGGTGTCGAACCGGTCCAGGTTGGCCAGCAGGGTGTCGATCATCGGGTTGCCGACCAGGTGGATCGACCCGGCCGGCCGGCCCTCGCTGGCCAGGTACCCGATCGCCTCCGGCGAGGTCGCGAACAGCAGGCTGGACAGCTGGTCGGTGAGCCGGCGGTTGATCTCCTCCGGCATCGTGTCGTCGAAGCTGCGCAGGCCCGCCTCCACGTGCGCGACCGGGATGTGCAGCTTGGCGGCCACCAGCCCGGCGGCCACGGTGGAGTTCACGTCGCCGTAGACCACGACCAGGCCCGGCGGGCAGGCGGTGAAGTCCTGCTCCAGGCCCATCATGGCCGCCGCCGTCTGCTGGGCGTGACTGCCCGAGCCGACCCCGAGGTTGACATCCGGTTCCGGCAGGCCGAGCTGGACGAAGAACACGCCGGAGAGGCGCTCGTCGTAGTGCTGGCCGGTGTGCACCACCCGCTGCTGGTGCCCGAGCGCCGCCAGCGCGCGGATCACCGGGGCCGCCTTGACGAAGTTCGGCCGCGCGCCGAGCACGTGCGTTATCGGTGCGAGCATCTGTTTCCCTGGGTTCTGGGCGGGGTGTCCTGAGCTGTTCGCGCTGATCAGATCCTGGTCCAAATTCATTCTGGGGCAGGGCGGGGGTGCCGCGGTGCACCCCGCGCCGCCGGCCCGGCCGGCCCGGGGCATTATTATTCGCCGACGTGAACCTGCGTTCCTCCGAGCCGTCCGGTGCGCTGCGCGCACCGGCGCCGTGGTTGCCCGCCGCCTGGCGGGTCTCACCGCGCGTGCTGGCGCTGGCCGCTTCCGTCGCCTGGCGGCACGTGACCGCCGACCCGGTGCGCTCGCTGCTGCTCGGCTGGCGCGTGCTACCAGGCAGGCTACGCCCCTGGCTGCGGTGCGCGGGCCCGTACGGCCAGGCCGCCGTGGCCTGGGGCTGCGGTGACCGGAAGGCGGCACTTGCGCTCCTCGGCACCTCCCCCCGGCGGCTGGCCGCGTTCGCCCTGGCCGTGGACCGGCCCGGCGCCGCGCGGTCCGCGCTGGACCGGACGCCGGCCGCCGACCCGGCGCGGCCCGTCCTGCTGGCCCGGCTGGCCGTCCGCGAGGGGCGCCTCACCGACGCGGTGGCCGCGCTCGACGGCGTACCGGGCCGCAAGGCGGCCAGGCTCCGGGCCGCGGCGGCGGGGCAGCTGCGCGTGCTGGCCGAGGGTATCGCGCCGCTGGCCGCCCCCCGCGCGGCCAGCGGCCGCGCAGAGGCCGGTGCCCGGGTCACCCCGCCGCCGGGCTGGGCGGCCGGGCCGGTTCCCGGGCGGGTGCTGCACCTGGTTACCGACGCGCTGCCGTCCGTGAACGCCGGCTACACGGTGCGGACCCAGCGGATCGCGGTGGCCCTGCGCGAGGCGGGCCTCGACCCGCACGTGGTGACCCCGGCCGGCTTCCCGGTGGCGCAGGGCCACCTGGACGGGCGCCGGGTGACCGGCGTGGACGGCGTCCCCTATCACCGCCTGCTGCCGTACCGGCTGCCGGACCGCCCCGACGCCGCCGCTGCGCTCGGCCGGGACCTGGCTGCCCGGCTGGCCGGGCGGCTCCGGCCCGCCGTGCTGCACGCCGCGAGCAACCACCTCAACGGCCAGCTCGCGCTCGCCCTGCGCGACGCCTTCGGCCTGCCGGTGATCTACGAGGTGCGCGGGTTCTGGGAGGAAACCTGGCTGTCGCGGCACGGCGCGGATCCCGGGGCGGCCGCGCCGCGGCGAACCGGGCCCGCCGCGCGCGGGACGGAACCGGCGGCGGCGGTGCCAGCGGCGGCCCCGCACGCCGCAGGGGGCCCGCGGGCAGCAGGAAAGCCGCGCCCGCCGGCCGTGGCCCCCGCCCGGCTGCCGGCCGCCGACGCGGCGGCGAGCGACTTCTACCGGCTCAGCCGGGACGCGGAGACCCGCTGCATGACCGGCGCGGATCTCGTCGTCACGCTCGGTGAGACCATGCGCGCGGAGATCGTGGCCCGCGGCGTCGACCCCGGAAAGGTCATCGTCGTGCCGAACGCGGTGCCCGCGGAGTTCCTCCAGCCGCTGCCGGACGGCGCGCCGCTGCGGCAGGCCCTCGGCATCCGCCCCGGCGAGCTGGTCGCCGGGGTGGTCTCCAACCTGGTGGCCTACGAAGGCATCGGCACGCTGCTCGAAGCCGCGGCCGAGCTGCGCCGCCGCGGTCATGCCGTCCGCCCGCTGATCGTCGGCGACGGCACCGAGCGGGCCGCGCTGGAACGCCTGGCCGGGTGGCTCGGCCTGACCGGCATCGCGATCTTCACCGGCCGGGTCCCGATGTCCGAGGTGCGCCGCTACCACGCGGTGCTCGACCTGTTCGCGGTGCCCCGCACCAGCGACCGGGTCTGCCAGCTCGTCACGCCGCTCAAGCCGGTGGAGGCCATGGCCAGCGGGCTCGCCGTGGTGGCCAGCGACGTGGGCGCGCTGCGCGAGATCATCCGGCCCGGGGTCACGGGAGCGCTCGCGACTTCGGGAGATCCGGTGTCCTTTGCCGATACCATGGAGCCTCTGCTCTACAGTTCCGGCATTCGGCGCAAACTCGGGGTGAACGCGCGGGAATGGGTGGCCCGGGACCGGACCTGGGCGCACAACGCGGCGATATACCGGGCTGCCTACGAGCGTCTCGGCGCCGTCTGACAACACATCCTCTGGCGAAGGGACCCCGTCGATGCGGGTTGACTTGCTGGTGATCGGGCTCGGCTACGTCGGGCTCCCGCTGGTGCGGGAGGCGACAAACGCCGGCCTGCGCGTCGTCGGGTACGACATCGGCCAGGGCGTGGTGGACGGGCTGAACAGCGGGCGATCGCACGTCGACGACATCTCCGGCGCCGACGTCGCGCGGATGCGGGCGGCCGGTTTCCGTGCCACCGCCGAGGAGACGGACACCGGCGAGCCGGACACGATCGTCATCTGCGTGCCCACCCCGCTGTCCGAGGCCGACGGGCCCGACCTGACCGCGGTGCGCGCGGCCGCGGAGGTGGCCGGCCGCCTGCTGTGCCGCGACGGCCTCGTCGTGCTGGAGTCCACCACCTACCCGGGGACCACCGATGAGCTGGTCCGCCCGATCCTGGAGAAGGTGTCCGGGCTCACCGCCGGCGCCGGCTTCCATCTGGCCTTCTCGCCGGAGCGGATCGACCCCGGCAACCCGGTCTACGGGCTGCGGAACACCCCCAAGGTCGTCGGCGGCCTCACGCCGGGCTGCACCGCGGCGGCCAGGCGGTTTTACGGCAAGGTCTGCGACGAGGTGGTCGAGGCCAAATCCCCGCGCGAGGCCGAGATGGCCAAGCTGCTGGAGAACACCTACCGGCACGTCAACATCGCGCTGGTGAACGAGATGGCGGTGTTCTGCCACGAGCTCGGGGTCGACCTGTGGGACGCGATCCGGTGCGCGTCCAGCAAGCCGTTCGGCTTCCAGCCCTTCTACCCGGGCCCCGGCGTCGGCGGGCACTGCATCCCCATCGACCCGAACTACCTGTCCTACAAGGTCCGCACGCTCGGCTACCCGTTCCGTTTCGTCGAGCTGGCGCAGGAGATCAACAGCCGGATGCCCGGCTACGTCGTGGACCGCGCCGCCGAGCTGCTCAACCGGCACGCCAAGCCGCTGAACGGGGCGCACGTGCTGCTGCTGGGCGTGACCTACAAGCGGGACATCGCCGACCAGCGTGAATCGCCGGCGCGGCCGATCGCGCGGCGGCTGCTGGCCCGCGGCGCGGTCCTCGCCTACCACGATCCGCACGTGCCGGAATGGGCGATCGACGGCCAGCCGGTACGCCGGGCCGCCGACCTGGAGACCGAGATCGCCGCGGCGGACGTCACGATCCTGCTGCAGGACCACAGCGTCTACGATCTCCCGCACCTCGCCGGGGCATCGGCGCTGTTCTTCGACACCCGGGGCAAGCTGGCCGGGCACGGGCCGCTGGAATCCGGCGACCCGAGCGTCGAGACGCTGTAGCCGGGCATGCGCGTCGTCGTCTGCACGGTGGTGCACCATCCGGCCGACGCCCGGATCCTGCACCGGCAGATCCGGGCGCTGCTGGAGGCCGGGCACGCGGTCACCTACATCGCCCCGCTGAGCGCCGGCCGGGTGCCCCCGACGCCCGGGCTGACCCTGGCCGAGGTGCCGCGCGCGATGGGCCGCCGCCGGCTCGGCGCGCTCCGCGCCGCCCGCCGGCAGCTCGCCCGGTACGCCCCGGCCGCGGACCTGCTGCTGGTCCACGACCCGGAGCTGCTGCTGGTGCTGCCGCTGGTGCGGCGCCGCCCGGCCACGGTCTGGGACGTGCATGAGGACACCGCCGCCGCGCTGGGCACGAAGGCGTGGCTGCCGGCCCCGCTGCGCCGGTCCGTGGCGGCGGCGATGCTGGCCGCCGAGCGGATCGCCGAGCGGCACCTGCACCTGATCCTCGCCGAGACCGGCTATAACGAGCGGTTCGCCGGCACCCACCCGGTCGTGCCGAACACCACCTACGTGCCCGCCGAGCCCGCGCCCTACGACGGCCGGGCACGGGTGGTGTACGTGGGGCACATCTCCCCGGACCGCGGGGCCGCGGACATGGCCGAGCTGGCCCGGCTCGTCCGCCCGCACGGGGTGACGGTGGAGATCATCGGCTCCGCCGACGCGCAGGCCCGGGCCGTGCTGCAGCCCGCGGCCGCGGCCGGGCTGCTGACCTGGCACGGGTACCTGCCCAACGACGAGGCCATGCGGATCACCGACGGGGCGCTGGCCGGCCTGTCGCTGCTCCAGGACGACCCGAACTTCCGGCATTCGATGCCGACCAAAGTCGCCGAGTACATGGCGCGCGGCGTGCCGGTGATCACCACCCCGCTGCCGCTCGCCATGGAACTGGTCGAGCGGCACCGGTGCGGCTTCGTGGTCCCGTTCGGCGGCGCGGCGGCCGCCGCCGGGGCAGTCCGCGCGCTGGCCGGGGACCCGTCGCTGCGGGACGCCATGGGCGCCCGCGGCCACCAGGGCGCGAGCCAGAACCTGCGCTGGCCGGCTGACGCGCGCGGGTTCGTCGCCCGGCTCGAGCAGTGGGCGGGCGCGGCCGGGCCGCCGCAGGCAACTCCGGCGGATCCCGCTTCCCGGGTATCTGCCCAGGATGGCCGGTAGGATCACGCTGTGCTCACCCGGCTGCGCGCGCTGATCCTGGCCAACAAGCTGTTCACGGTCCTCCTGGCGGCCGGGGCGGTGCTGCGCCTGATCACCGCGGGTGGCTACCCGGGCGCGCTGTGGTTCGCCGGCGATTCCTACGTCTACCTGGGCGCGGCGCTGCGGCTGCGGCCCGACCTGTCCAAGTCGACCGGGTACTCACTGTTCCTCAAGGTGTTCGAGCCGTTCCACAGCCTGACCCTGATCACGGTCCTGCAGCACCTGATGGGGCTGGCCGTCGCGGTCATGCTGTACGTGCTGCTGCGCCGGGCGCGGGTCCGCACGCTGTGGTCGGCCCTGGCCATGGTGCCGGTCCTGTTCAATGGGTTCCAGATCGAGCTCGAGCACATGATCATGGCCGACACGCTGCTGGAGTTCCTGCTGGTGCTGGCGGCCACGATCCTGCTGTGGCAGCGGCGGCCCTCCTGGCCCGCCGTGCTGGTGGCCGGGCTGCTGACCGGGTACGCGGTCACGGTGTGGAGCGGCGGCCTGGTGCTGCCCGTGGTCTTCGTGGTCTTCGTCATCTGGCGCCGGATGGGCTGGCGGCGGGTGGCCGCGATCGTGGTGGGCTCGGCGGTGCCGATCGCCGCGTACGCCGTGTGGTTCCACTCCTGGAGCGGGGCCTACGCGCTCACCCAGTCCGAGGGCTTCTACCTGTACGGCCGGGTCTCCTCGTTCGCCGACTGCGCGAAGATCAACCCGCCGGCCGGCGAGCGGGTGCTCTGCCTGTCCACCCCGGTCACCAGGCGGCTGCCGCCCGGCACCCTGGTCTGGCACGTCCCGCAGGTGCACGAGGTTCCCGGCGGCCCGGTCAGCGCGGCGGGCAACAGGATGCTGCGCGCCTTCGCGATCCGCGCCGTCGAGGCCCAGCCGGTCAGCTACGCGCACGTCATCGTGAACGGCCTCGTCCTGTCGGTGGACTGGAAACGGTACGACTACCCGAGCAAGGGCACCGTCTACGACTACTACTTCCACACCAAGCCGCAGACCGTGCCGAACCACGTGTGGATCCCGCACCAGACCGCGCGGCAGGACATCCAGGCCTACGGGCACCAGGGCATCAGCCGCGCGGTCAAGCCGTTCGCGTACCTGATGGCCGGGTACGAGCGGGTGTTCTACCTCTACGGCCCGCTGTTCGGGCTGATCCTGGTGCTCGGCCTGGGCTCGGTGGTGCGGGTGACCCGGCGGGACGGGCGGATCCGGCTGATGCGCTGGCGCGATGACGGCCCGAGCGCGATGCCGTGGGTGGCGGCCGTGGTCCTGCTCGTGTTCCCGATCGCGGTGGCCGACTTCGACTACCGCTACGTCCTCCCGGTGGTCCCGTTCGCGTGCCTGGCCGCGGGCCTGGCCTTCACCTCCCCGCTGCCCCGCCCGGAGCCGCCGGACACCTCGCCGGCGGGTGCCGCCGCCCCCGTCCCCGCCGACGCCCCCGGCTCCCAGCCCGGGGCCCCGGGCGTTTCGTGACGGTCACCAACCCGGAAGGCCCCTCGCACGGCGCGCGCAGGTGATTATGCTTAGGGGCGGCGAGCGAGCCGGCCGGGCGGCCGCGCCGCGCGATGCGCGGTGAGGAAGGTCCGGGCTCCGCAGGGCAGGGTGGTCGGTAACACCGACCCGGGGTGACCCGCGGGACAGTGCCACAGAAAACAGACCGCCGCCCCGGGCCAGCCAGTGGCCGGCCGGGGCGGTAAGGGTGAAACGGTGGTGTAAGAGACCACCAGCGCCCGGGGTGACCCGGGCGGCTAGGTAAACCCCACCCGGAGCAAGGCCAGGAGGGACGCGGAACCATTGGCTCCGCGTCCTGCGCGAGCGTTTGAGGGCGGCCCGCCCGATGCTCGCGGGTAGGCCGCACGAGGCTGCCGGCAACGGCAGCCCTAGATGGATGGCCGCCGGCCCGCAGATGCGGGTGCACAGAACCCGGCCTACAGGCCGGCTCGCCCGCCACCCGTTTGTTATTCCGGCAAATTTCCTGCGAGGAGCGGCCAGAACCGGAAGCGAATCTAGTGGCAGCCTATCCGGCAGCCATCCAAGCTGACGGGTGACGGCGCTGGAATAAGGAGACGAGTGAGGGCGGCGCGCACAAGGTGTGAGGCGCGCCGGCCCCACTCACGTTCGGCTGGAGCTACATCTGCTTTTGCTTTTTCAGATGTCGCGGACCGCTATCGCCCGTGCCCGTTCTCCTGCCCGTGCCCATGCCCGTGCCCGTGCTCGTGCCCGGTATACACATACAGGTACCACAGAGCTTCCCCATGGCCGTGGTGAGAATCGCTCCGATACTTCGGCGCGCAGTACGAGCGCTCGTGGCTGAACTGTCGCTGGTGCCAGGCGCAGACGCTGTAGCTATTGTACGGCCCGAACACCTCGTAGCCTCGATCGTTACTGGCGTGGGCCACGCTCGCGTCCGACGCCGACGTGGTCTGCGCGGACGCCGCGGCGCCGAGGCCGAGCGTCAGCATGGCCGGCAGCGCGCCAGCGGCGAGGAGCCGGATGGGCCATTGCCTTACGTGTGTACCCATTGTTCCCTTTCTAGCCAGTGGGTCTGTTTGGGATTTCAATCGCCGAGACATAGCCCTCGCGATGAGTGAAAAGCCAACCGAACTCCCGGCAGGGTCAGATCCCAGCGGATACACGTATGCTGCTCCCTGTTTAGCCGGCTGTCAACTCAGGTGATTCGGGGCGCCATAGCGGGTGAGATACTTTGAGTGGCATATGCTGACCCATTGCCGCTGGCCCTGGTTTGGCGGGTATTTACCCTGAACGGTACGCGGCACCATGAAATCATCCCGCGAAGCCGCGAATATATTGATTACCCAAGGTGCATATGTCCGATAGGCCGCCATCTCCCGGACCATTTCCGCTCTTATCCCATCTGATCGAGATAGGTCCACTAATGACCGGGAACGGGAGCGGGTGCACAGAACCCGGCCTGCGGGCCGGCTCGCCCGCCACCAGAGGCGGACCTCCCGCCCGCGGAACGCGGGGCGGGAGGTCCGGGGCTGGTGAATTCAGGAGATCGACTGCGCCGCATCGAGGACGACGTTGTCCCGGCACTCGGCCAATTCGCCGGCCTGGCGACGTCAATGCCCGGCTCAGAACCCGATCCGGAGCTAGCAGGCTGCGGTTCGCCCAGCTCGCACGCCAGGGCAGCAGGATGGCCGCCATGGCCAGCGGCCCGGCCACGGCGGCGGCCACCGCGGCCTGGTCCCTCGTCAGCACGGTGCTCAGTGCCCGCGGTCCGCGGCGGTCACGTGTCGCCATCATGGCCCCTTTCAGGGGGGCGATCGCCGCCGGGATTTCCCGGCGCCCCCCGATCGGCCGCCCCTGCCTCATCCAGCCAGGCCCGCTCCTCATCATCGAGCTCCGGCAGGCTGCGCAGCAACTCTAATGTTTCCGCCTGCACGATCCGCAGGGCCAGCAGCGCCCGCTCGGCGTGCCCGTACGTCATGGCGCACCTCTCAAAGCCTTCCGCGCCCGTCGCATCCGCCACCGCCAGCTTCCGCCCGCGTGCGTGGCCGGCGCAGTGGCCCCATCGAAGGTCCCCGGGCCACTTTGGTCGTCCGGCACGGCTCACGCGAGAGCTGGCCGAGGCTGTTCCCGAATCTGGAACCGCCTAGCCCTTGACCCGCTGGGTGTGGCCCGCCCATTCCGCGTCGCGGAGCATGAACTTCTGGATCTTCCCGGTGGGGGTCTTCGGGAGCTGTACCGTGATGTCGATGTCGCGCGGCGCCTTGTAACTGGCGATCTTGGTGCGCACGTGCGCCATCAGATCCTGCGGCGTGGCGGTGGCGCCCGGCCGCAGCACGACGTACGCCTTGGGGCGCTCGCCCCACTTCTCGTCCGGGACGCCGATGACCGCCACCTCCAGCACGGCCGGATGGCTCATCAGCGCCTGCTCCACCTCGATCGTCGAGATGTTCTCGCCGCCGGAGATGACGATGTCCTTGGCCCGGTCGCGCAGTTCGATGTACCCGTCCGGGTGCATGACGCCGAGGTCCCCGCTGTGGAACCAGCCGCCGCGGAACGCCTGCTCGGTGGCGTCCGGGTCGAGGTAGTAGCCGGCCATCACGGTGTTGCTGCGCATCACGATCTCACCCATCGTGTCGCCGTCGGCCGGGACGTCGGCCATCTCCCCGTCGACCACCCGCATCACGTCGGACTGGATCATGTTGACGCCCTGCCGCGCCATCAGGACGGCGCGGTGCTCGGTGTCCAGGGCGGCCCATTCCGGCTGGTACTGGCAGAACGAGATCGGGCCGTACGTCTCGGTCAGCCCGTACACGTGCACGATCGTGAACCCCATGCGCTCCATCTGCGCGATCGTGGTGGGGCTCGGCGGCGCGCCGGCCGTGGTGATGAGCACCGGCTGGGTCAGCTGCGCGGCCTCGGGCGCGTTCAGGACGGTCGTGACCACGGTCGGGGCCGCGTTGAGGTGGGTGACGCTGTGCTCGCGGACCTGGTCCCAGATCGCGTCGCCGCGGACCTCGCGCAGGCAGACGTGCGTGCCGCCGATGGCGGTGATCGCCCACGGCGTGCACCAGCCGTTACAGTGGAACATGGGCAGTGTCCACAGGTAGACGCTGTTCTCGTCGTGCTGGGAATGCACGATCTGGGAGAACGAGTTCAGGAACGCGCCCCGGTGGGTGTAGATGACGCCCTTCGGCTGCCCGGTGGTGCCGGACGTGTAGTTGATCGTGATGGGAGTGAGCTCGTCCGCGACCGACCAGGGAAGTGCGTCCCCGTCGGCGCGGGCGAGGAAGTCGGCGTAGCTGACCAGCCGCAGGTCGGCGCCCATGTCGGCACCGACCGGGCCGGCCTCGCCGTCTTCGGCCACGACCAGCGTCGCCAGCGCGTCGAGGCCCTTCACCGCCGCAACCGCGGTGGGCAGCATCGCGGCGTCGGTCACCAGGATCTTCGCGCCCGAGTGGTGCAGGATGTAGGCCATCTCCTCGGCGACCAGCCGGGTGTTCATCGCGACCAGGACCCCGCCGGCCAGCGGCACGGCGAAGTGCGCGATGAGCATTTCGGGCAGGTTGGGCAGCAGGTAAGCCACCCGGTCGCCGGGCCCGACGCCGGCCGCCCGCAGCGCGCGGGCCACCCGCGCGGTTTCGGCCTCAAGTTCGGCGTAGCTGAGCCGGCGGCGTCCGTAGATAACGGCGGTCTTTTGCGGCCAGATGCGCGCCGACCTGGGCAGGAACGACAGGGGTGTCAGCGGAATGTTGGAAACCGATTCCATAGCGATCAATTGCTCCTTTGCTGCGATCTGAGCCGGCCCGTCCGGGGCCCGTGCGCGTCCAGTTCGCCCGGTATCCCAGCTCAAGCCCATTTCGGGGCCGCCGATAGGGCATAAGGTCCCTGCTCATGCCGTCATGGGACCGGCATGAGCGGGTTAATCGGTTTCGGTCAGCCAAAGGCCGTTCCGGTCGCGCCAGGGGTGGCCGCGAACTCAGGGCAGGCGGCGCAGGTCGGTGTCCTTGGGTTCAGCGGCGTGCACGCGGATCCGCGCATCGACCGGCTGCGCGCCGCCGGGGCCGGCGACGACCGGCCTCAGCTCCAGCTCGGCGAGCTGCGGCAGGTCAGCAGCCATCTGGGAGACCCGCAGCAGGATGTCCCGCAGCGCGGCCAGATCAGCCGCCGGATGGCCGGGGCTGCCGGTCAGCAGCGGTGCGGCGCGGATCGAGCGGATCTGGGCGTCGGCGTCGGTGTCGGTCAGCGGGGCGAGCCGGGCCGCACGGTCGGCCGGCCTGTCATCCCCCGCGCCGCCGAGCCCGAACAGCACGAGCGGGCCGACCAGCTGCTCCTGCAATACGGCGACCATCAGCTCAACCCCGTCGGTGACCATCGGCTGGACGATGACGCCGGCCAGCTGGCGGCCGAAGTTCGCTTTCATCGCGTGGAACCCGCGCCGGACCTCATCGGCGCTGTGCAGATCGGTCAGCACCGCGCCGATGTCCTGGGTGCGCACGAGCCCCGGCACGTCAGCCCGGAGCGCGACGGGGTAACCGAACCGCGCCGCGGCCGCGGCCGCGGCGGCGTCGCTGGTGACGACGAGGTGCTGGGTCAGCGTGATGCCGTAGCAGCCGAGCAGCTCCAGGGTGGGGCCCAGCGGCAGCCAGCCGCCTCCCCGCGACGTGGTGACGAAGCCGGCCACCAGCTCCCTGGCCCGGTCCCGCTGCACCCCCGGCAGGTCGGGCACGGTACCGGGCGGGACGGCCCGCCAGGTGCCGTAGCGTGCGGCGTGGCCGAGGGCCCGGGCCGCCGACTCCGCGTAGGCGTAGGCCGGCACCGGCCGGGAATCCTCGCCTGGCCCGCGCAGCAGCCGGACCACCTCCACCTGGTCCAGCACCGCCGCGGCGACCGGGACGGGAACCCGTGCTTCGGCCACCGCTGGCACCAGGTCACTGCCCGCGGTCGTGGCCGTCAGGGCCAGCACCGCGTCCACGCCCGGATCGGCGCCGGCCAGCTCCAGGCATTGGCGGAAACACCCGGGGGAGACCAGCACGGTGGCATCGACCGGCCCGGCCACGATGGCATCGGGCGGCAGGACGGCGCGCAGCGCCCGCTGGGTGCCGGGGGCGAGCACGGCGACCTGGAGGCCCGCGTCACCGCACGCGTCGGCGGCGAGCACCGCGGCGCCGCGGGTGTTGGACACCACGGCCACCCTGGGCCCGGCGGGGGAGGGCTGCGCGGCGAGCAGGGCCGCGGTGTCGAGCAGCTCACCGAGGTTCGTGGTGGCGATCACCCCGGCCTGCTGGAACATGGCCCGCCGGGTGAGCAGCGGGGTGGCGGTCATGGCGCGCGCCCCGGCGAGGCGCCGGGCCGCCGTGGACCGGCCCACGTCCACGGTCAGCACCGGCATGGTGCGGCCGACGCGGCGGGCGATATGGGCGAACTTGGGCGGGTTCCTGAGCGACTCCAGGTACAGCAGGGCCAGCCTGGTGGCCGGGTCGGACTCCCACCACAGCAGCATGTCGATGCCGGACACGTCGTCCTTGTCGCCCAGCGAAACCAGCGAGGAGATCCCGACACCGATCCGGGACAGGTGCTCGAGCAGCACGAACCCGGCGCCGCCGGTCGACTGCAGCGCCAGGCCGACGCGGCCCGGGCGGGGCGTGCGGGCCGCGTACGTCGCGTCCAGGGGAACGCCGGGGTTGGCCACGCCGAAGCTGGCGGGCCCGATCATGCGCATGCCGTGATGGCGGCAGGTGCCGTGCAGTTCCGCGCGGGTTGCGGCATTCAGTCCCGCCGCGATCACCACCAGCCCCCGGACGCCGCGCCGCCCGCATTCCTCGGCGATACCGGGTACCGCCGCGGCCGGTGTGGCGATGACCGCCAGGTCGATGCTCTCGGGCAGCGCCGCCGCGGACGGCAGGCAGGGGATGCCCTCCAGGCTGGTGGCGGCGGGGTTGACGGCGTACAGCGGGCCGGGGAAACCGCTGTTGATGATGTTCCGCAGGATGGCCCGCCCGACCGACTGAGGCCGCCGGCTCGCGCCGACGACGGCGACCGAGGCCGGGGCCAGTATGGGGCGCAGGCTCGCCACATCGGCCGATCGCTCGCGCTGGGCCACCGCCTCGCGGTAGGTGCCCAGCGCGACGTCGGTCCCGCCGGTGGGCAGCGGGAACGTGAGGTCGTAGACGCCGTCGGCCAGGGCGCGGTGCGCCTCCAGGCCCGCGTCGGAGAACACCTTCAGCATGGGCGCGTTCTCGCTCAGCGTCTGCGCGGTGAAGGCGCGCAGCCCGCGGCCGCGGGCCAGCGAGATCAGATGCTCCAGCAGCAGCATTCCGACCCCGCGGTTGTGCATCTGGTCGGCGACTGTGAAACCGATCTCTGCCGTCAGCGGCGCCGTGCCGTCGACCTCGTAGCTGCCGCACCCGATCACCTCACCGTCCAGCACGGCGAGCAGCGGGGCGTGGTCCGGCCCGGGTTCCCGGCAGAGCCGCTGCGCCTCGCGTTTGGCCGACTGCGGGCTCATGCTGAAGAACCGCAGGTAGAGGCTGTCCGGTGACAGCTTCTCGTGCATCTGCCGTACCGCGTCGTAGTCGTCGCGGCGCGCCGGGCGGATCTCGATCATCGTCCCGTCGGTCAGCAGGGCGTAGACGCCCGGCCCGGCGTCTTTGCTCACGTCACCCTCCCCAGCTCGGCAACCCCCGACGGTGCCGAACCTATCCGAATGTATGGGCGGGAAAACGGTCAGCGCCAGACCTGGCCGGCTGGCCGGCCCGGCGCCCGGCGTGTATCCCTATGCCGGGGCCAGCAGCTCGCTGACGGTCACAAAGCGGTACCCGCCGTCGGTCATCGCGCCGAGGAGGCGGTCGAGCTGCCGCATCAGGTCCGCGTTGGGCTGCGGCCCGCCGTCATGGGCCAGGACAACGCTGCCGGGGGAGGCCCGCTGCAGCGTCTGGTCCACGTCGACTTCCGGGTTGCTCCCGGTGACCGACTCCGACCACAGCATCACCTGATAGTGCAGGCCGGCGCAGACGGCCAGGCCGACGCTGTCGATGCGGCCGTAGGGTGGCCGGCACAGCACCGGGGGCCGGCCGGCCAGCCGGGTCACCAGCGCGTGGGTGCGTTCCAGGCTGGCCCGGTCGAACGCCTCGTCGTGCTGGGTCAGGTCGCTGTGCGCCCAGGTGTGGTTGGCCAGCTCATGACCGGCGTCGGCGGCCCGCGCGACCTGGCCCGGGTTCGCTTGCGCCCGCATGCCGACCACAAAGAACGTCGCCTTCGCCTGGTGCGCCCGCAGCATCCGCAGGACCTGCGGCGTCCACCTCCCGGTCGGGCCGTCGTCCAGGGTGAGCGCGGCGATCCGCGCGGTCGGCGCGGTGCGGAAGGTCACCGTGGCCCGGTAGGCGGCCGGGCCGCCGGGCCGGGCCGTCCGGGCCGTGGGGCTCTCGGCCGCGATCCCGGGCCCGGCCGTCAGCTCGGCCCCTGCCACCGCCCCCGCCGTCGCCCCGGCCGTGAACAGTCCCATCCCCGCGAGGAACCTACGGCGCTCCATTCGCTAATTTTCAGCCATATTCCAGCCTGTTTCAAAGTGCATAACGTCCCTGCGGGGTGAAGAGTGCGTAACGGTGGGGCGTTGGCCGGCCGAGGCGGCCGAGGGAGGTACGGGCGCGGCCGGCCGGCCCGCCCGGGGGCGCGCCCTGGGCCGGCCGCTCCGGCCCGCGGAAATCCCCGGGCGACCTGGGCTTCCGCTCGGGTAGCCTGGCTTCCAGCCTACCCCGGAGGGCTCTGTTGACCCTGGTGTTCAGCCCCGTGGATCTGCCGCCGATCGTCCGCGCGCTGCGCGCGGCAGGCTGCGTCTTCGCCGAGGACGAGGCGCGGCTGCTCGCCTCGTCGGCGCCCGACCCGGCCGGCCTGACGGCCATGGTGGAGCAGCGGGTGGCCGGGCAGCCGCTGGAGCACGTGCTCGGCTGGGCCGAGTTCTGCGGCCGGCGGATCGCCGTGGACCCCGGCGTCTTCGTCCCGCGCCGGCGTACTGAGTTCCTGGCCCGTATCGCGGTCACGCTGGGCTGGCAGGCGGCCCGGCCCGGGCAGCCGGTGGTCGTCCTCGACCTGTGCTGCGGCTCCGGGGCGGTCGGTGCCGCGGTGGCCGCGGCGCTGGGCGGCGCCGAACTGCACGCCGCGGACATCGATCCCGGCGCGGTGCGCTGCGCTCGCCGTAACCTGCCCTCCGTGGCCGGCCGGGTCTACCAGGGAGACCTTTACGCTCCGCTGCCGGCCGCGCTGCGCGGCCGCGTCGACGTGCTGACCGCGAACGTGCCCTACATCCCGGCCGGGCAGATCGAGCTGCTGCCGCCCGAGGCCCGGCTGCACGAGCCGCGGGCCGCCCTCGACGGGGGCCCGGACGGCCTCGATCTGCTGCGCCGGGTGGCGGCCGGCGCGCGGGACTGGCTGGCGCCGGGCGGCAGCCTGCTCAGCGAGGTCAGCGAGCGCCAGGCCGGGCCGGCCCGGAAGGCCGTCGCCGCCGCCGGGCTGGGCACCCGCCTGGCCGCCAGCGAGGACCTCGGCGCCACCGTGGTCGTCGGCACCCGGTATGACCGCGCCCGCAGGTAGCGTCGCCGCACGCCGCGCCGGCGCCCCGGGGTAACCGGACAAGAACCTCAATTATGAACATATGCCCGCCGCCGCACCGGCATATTTGTCAGGACACGCGGCGAAAAGGACCTCCGGTGGCGCGCCGTCAGCCGGCGGCCGGGTTCTCCGGGGCGGCGACGTGCTGGCCGTCGGAATGGTGAGCCGGTGCCGGGCGGCGGTGCGGCGCCACGGTGGGGGCGTCGTCGATGCGCTCCGGCGGCGTCATGCCCAGCAGCCGGTAGACCTCCTCGCCGCCCACCGTCTCCCGGTCGACGAGCATGTCCGCGAGCTGGTCCAGCTCGGCCTCGTGCGCGCGCAGCAGCCCGGTCGCCTGCTGCTCGGCCTCACGCAGCAGCCGGGAGACCTCCTTGTCGATGGCCGCCTGGGTGGACTCGGCGAACGGCCGGCTGGACAGGCCGGGACCGCCGCCGTCCAGGTACATCGCCCCGCCCTGCGGGTACCCCACCGGCCCGAGCGCCGGGGACAGGCCGAACTCGCGGACCATCCGGGTGGCCAGGTCGGTGGCCGACGCCAGGTCGTTGGCCGCGCCGGTCGACCCCTGGCTGAACTTGACCAGCTCGGCGGCGCGGCCGCCCAGCCGCACCGCGAGCGACTGGGTGAGGTAGTCCTCGCTGTACAGGTGCCGTTCCACCAGGGGAAGCTGCTCGGTCACCCCGAGGGCCTGCCCGGCGGGCAGGATCGTGACCTTGGCGACCGGGTCGGCGCGCGGCGACAGCGCGGCGACCATCGCGTGGCCGGCCTCGTGCACCGCGACCGACCGCTTCTCTTCCGGCAGCAGAACGTTGGAATCTTCCCGCCTGCCGAGCAGGATCCGGTCCCGGGCGGCGCCGAAGTCCTCGCTGGTGAGCACCTCCCGCCCGGCCCGGACCGCGAAGATCGCCGCCTCGTTGGTCAGGTTGGCCAGGTCGGCGCCGGAGAACCCGGGCGTGCCGCGGGCGACCGCGTTCAGGTCGACGTTCGGGCTGAGCTGCTTGCCGCGGCAGTGCACGGCGAGGATCGCGGCGCGTTCGGCGACGTTCGGCAGCGGGATCGTGACCTGCCGGTCGAAGCGGCCGGGGCGCAGCAGGGCCGGGTCGAGGACCTCCGGGCGGTTGGTGGCCGCGAGTACGACGATGCCCATGGCCGGGTCGAACCCGTCCATCTCCGACAGGAGCTGGTTCAGGGTCTGCTCGCGCTCGTCGTTGGAGGCGTACACCTGGCCGCCGGAACGGCGCTGCCCGATCGCGTCGATCTCGTCCACGAAGATGATGGCCGGGGCGCGCTTGCGGGCCTCGTTGAACAGGTCACGGACGCGGGCCGCGCCCACGCCGACGAACAGCTCCACGAAGCTGGACCCGGCGACGGAGAAGAACGGCACGTCGGCCTCGCCCGCGACGGCCCGGGCGATCAGGGTCTTGCCGGTTCCCGGCGGCCCGACCATGAGCACGCCGCGCGGCGGGGTCGCGCCGACCTGCCGGTACCGTTCCGGTTCCTTGAGGAAGTCGACGACCTCGGAGATCTCCCGCTTGGCGCCGTCGTACCCGGCGACGTCGCTGAACCGGGTCGCGGGGCGCTCGGCGTCGAAGACCTTGGCCCGGGACCGTCCGACGCCCATGACGCCCTGTAGCTGGCCAGCCGCGTTACGCGACAGCCGGATCCACAACCAGCCCAGCAACAGCAACGGCAGGATGATGATCGCCCAGGACAGTACCTCCGAGCCGAGCGATTCCCCGGTGGAGGACGCCGTGACCTGGACGTGGGCCGCCTCGAGCTGGGTGAGCAGGGAGGAGCCCGCCTGGCTCGGGATGACGGTGGTGAAGTCCTTCCCATCCGTCAGCGTCCCGGTGCTCGTCTGCCCGCTCTGCGCCAGGGAGATCGTCTTTATCTGATGCGCGTCCAGCTTGGAGACGAACTGGGAGTAGTTCAGCGTGACCGGCGGGTTCGTGTGCACCTCGGGCAGTGCGATCCACAGCCCGAACGTGATGACGAGAGCGATCGGCAACAGCCAGTGCCGCCAGCGGGGAGGCGGCGGAGGAGCCGACGGTGACGGCTTATCACCCGGTGGCGGGGGCGTGACCTGCTTGCTCATGGTATATCCCGTGTCATGCTGTCAGTTTGCCCTACGCCCAGGTAACCCTTGCTTGGCCCGGGCTCCATATTCGCTGAACGCGTCATGCCGTGACCACGGGCCGCCCGGCGGGTCCGGTACCGGGCTCTGGCGGCGAGACCTGGCAATCTTAGTCTGGCAGGTCTCAGCCCTGCGGGCATCAGTCCGGCTGGCACGACGGGCACCAGTAGGTCACCCGGTCGCCGAGTTCGGCGACCCGGATGCGGGTGCCGCAGCGCCGGCACGGCCGGTCGCGCCGCCCGTACACCCAGGTTTCGTGGCCGCGGCGCTGATCTCCGGTGGTCACCCGCTGCACCCGGTCCTTGTTGGCGTGCAGCATCCAGTGGGCCAGGCTGACCAGCGCGTCGACGTCATTGATCTTGCCCACCGGCCGCCACGGCCGGATGCCGCGCAGGAACAGTATCTCCGACTTGTACACGTTGCCGATCCCGGCCAGGTTGCGCTGGTCGAGCAGGGCCTCGCCCGCCGAGCGGTCCGGGTCGGCGCGCAGCCGCCGTGCCGCCTCGCCGGCGTCCCAGTCCGGGCCGAGCAGGTCCGGCCCGAGATGCCCGGTGATGCGGTCCTCCTGCGCCGTCGGCAGGACCTCGACGACGCCGAGCTGGTAGCCGACCGCCCGCCACCGCGCGTTGGCCAGGATCAGCCGGATCCGGTAACTGTCCCGCATCCGCTCGGCGGCGGGCATGATCCGCCACCGGCCCTCCATCTTCAGGTGCGTGTGCACGGTCAGGCCGTTGTCCGTGCGCAGCAGCAGGTGCTTCCCGCGCGGCATGGACTCCGTGATCACCCGCCCCGCCAGATCGGTCACCGCGTAGCGGGGCACCCGGAAATCGGTGCGGGTCAGCACCTGGCCGCCGAGCGCATCGCGCAGCTGGCGCGCCGCGCGGTACACCGTGTCCCCTTCAGGCATGGGGCCAGCATGCCGCAGGCGGTGCCGTCCGGTGACGGCACCGCCCGTTCATGGCGGCCGGCTCGGCGCCGGTTACCTCGTGCTCAGTACCGCCGGTCATCCGGTCTGCGGTACGGGTCCCCGTAGGGATCATCCGGGCGCCTGCTGCTGCTGGATCTGCGGCCGCGCGGGTATTCGCCCGAGCCGCCCCGGCTGCCCGGGCTCTCCGGATAGGCGGAGCCGCCGGGGTAGGAGGAGGTCCCGCTGCCCGGTGGGTACGGTGAGCTGCCCGGATACGACGGGGTCCCGTCGCTGGCCGGATACCCGGAACCGGGCGGACCCTGCGAATAAGCCGCACCGCCCGAGGGGGCGGCGTGAGAACCGCCCGACGTTCCCCGGTAGGACCGGCCGGGCCCGGGAGTTGCCGCGTGCCCGCGGTGCTTGCCGTCCGGTGCCGGTGGTGGCTGCCCGGCGCCCGACGGGGACGCGTGCCGCGAGTGGCGAGCCGGCGGCTCGTACCCGCCGGTGTTCCCGGAATAGGAGCGCGCCGGAGGAAGGGAGCCGCCGGGCGGCAGGTCCTGGGTTCCCCGATGTCCGGAGCCCCGCCCGCCGGCCGGGCCCGGCGGGCCGGGTTCGGGCGTGCGGGCCGGTTCTGGCGCGCTGTACCCGCGCGGGTCGGGCCGCATCGTCCGGGTCTCGGCCGTGCCCGGGTCCGGCCGGCCGGGCGATGGCCAGTGCGGCGGCTGCCGGGCGCTCTGGTAGGACCGGCTGTCCGCGGCCTCACGGGCGTGCCGGGAAAACGATTCGCTGGTGAGCGGGTCTTCCTCGGCGCCGCGTGGGCCCAGGGGGAGATCGGGGTGGCGCCGGGCGGGCTGCTGGAGCGGGCGCGGCGCGGTGGTGTCGCGCTCGTCCTCCGCCATCGCCCGGGGCCGGCGCGCCCGGCTCGGCGCATCGGCCTGGACCGGCGCAGAAAAGACGTCCGGCCCGCCTCGCCGGGCACCCCGCCCGCCGCCCTTGCCTCGCCCGCCGGGCTCATCCGGGGCGCCCGCGGCGGCGCCGGGCGCCCAGGCCTGGTCGGGATCGCCCGGGCTCGCCGCCCGCGCCGTCGTGGCCAGTGGCTTGTCAGAGGACAGCTCGCTCCAGTACTGATCGTCGGACACGCCATCGAGCTCGTCCGCGCTGGGCCACGGGTCGTTGTCGTAGTCCTGCTTCGACCGGCCCAGGCGCGGCTTCTGCTTCTTCGGCATCCGCCGCCGGACGCCCTGTCCGGCGCCATCGTCCTCGCCGGTCCCGGCGTCGGGAACCGGGAAATCCGGGTCGGGGCCGGAGGGCGCGAACGAGCGGCCGGGGGAGTACCCGTCCGCGGGGCGGTAGCCGTCCGGTCGCGGCGCGCGTGGCTGGCGGGGGTAGGCCGCCCCTTCGCCATACCGGGCGGAAGGCCCGGTTCCCGCGTCGAGACCGGCCGTGCTGTATGCGCTGGTGCCGTACCCGTCCGCAGCTGCCCGTGTGTCGGCGGCAGCGTCATACCCGTCGTAGGTGGCGGCGTCGTAGCCGCCGTCCCGGCCGTAGCCGGCCCGCAGCGCCGGATCGGTGTGGTCAGCGTCGGCGGCCGGGCTGGGCGCTGCGCTCGCCGACACCAGGCTGCTGCGGTTCGTGCCGCCCGCCCCGAGCGAGGCCCGGCGCGCCGCCACGTAATCGGGCACGTCGTAGTCGTCGTCATCGTCGCCGGGCCGGCCGGAGGAGCCGGCGCCCAGGCCGGCCATGGGCCGGGCCCGCCCCGGCAGGGATCTGCCCGCCCTGCTCCCGGCTCTGGCCTGCCGGTCCCCGGCTGCATCACCGGGCCCGGGCTCCTCGCCGCGTCCCGACTTCAGGCTGAGGTAGAAGGCCGCGACAATCGTGGCGATCACCACGACCCCGAGGACCACGAGCAGAGTCATTGCACCACCCAACAAACCGCTGGCCACGTGGGTGGCACTAGCAAGGTACACGCGGCCATCGACGCGGACCCGCCCCCGTTATCGCTAGTGCCCTCGACCCGTCTGCTGCTGGTCGCCCGGGACATCCGATTCTTTCGGACCCGTCTGGCCGGTGTCTGAGGATTGGCAAACTTTCGGCCGTCTGCCGGAGAGGCCCCGTTTGTCGCCTCGCTATGCAGCGTTCTTCAGCCCGCGCCGCTCCGGGATGAGCCGGGCGGGCGACTTGCCGGTCAGGTATTCGACGTCCCCGGGCGCACCACGGTGATGTCCGTCGCCGCGAAGTCGCTGCCCGTGCACAGCACGGGATGCCCGGTCCGGTCGGCCAGCGCATACGTAAAGCAGCCGCCGAAGTTGAGCCCGGCCGGATGCCGCCCCCTTCCGTATCGCCGCCAGCCGCTCAATGCACGCTCGGCCAGGTCGGCATCCACGGGCACAACGTCCACCCTGGCGTCGCGGAGGAACCGGCCGACGACATCCTGCCCGGCAGGCCACAGCCGGGCCTCGATGACCATGCCCAGCTCGACGCGTATGGCTGCCGGCATCAGCCGGACGAGCGCATGGTCAAGATGCGCGGCAAGCTCCTCACCGCCCGGCTCGCCGAGGATGACCGCGACCGCCGCCGACGTGTCAACGACAAGGCTGCCGCGCCCCGGCTCGGTCAACGCGGCAATCCAGCGTCGTCGTAGCCGATGATCTCCTCCGGCGTCCGGTCATCGGCGACCCGCAGGGCCGCCACATCGGCGGCCAGCCGCGCCAGCCGCGTTCTCATGCTGGCCGCGCGCCGGGCGTGCTCCCGGTCGAGCCGCTCCCTGAGCGCTGTCTCGACGGCATCGGTCAGCGTCTCACCCGTCTCCGCCGCCAGTTTCCTGGCCAGCCGGTCCGCCTCGTCGCTCTTGATACTCAATGCCATGGAAGAAGTATAGAAGACTCGGCAGATTTCTGCCCTCCTTGCCCCGCCGGGCTGCCTGTCCTCGCCACTTCGTCGCGGACAGGGCCGAACAGGACAAGGCCGAGCTGAGCGAACGGCTGGGCCGGATCGAGGCGCTGCTTACCAGGGTCCTGGACCGGCCGGGCGGATCGGATCGGCAGGGCCAGGGGTCAGGGGCTGGCGTGGACCGCCAGCCGGCCACGGGCGATCGCCGCTCTGGCGATCGCCGTCCAGGCCGGCAGGGTGGACGCGCCGTTGGGCAGGCTGAGCGTGGCGTTGAGGGCGTAAACGGTGAACCGGTACATGTGCCCGGGCGAGTCCGGGCACGGCGGATCGTAGCTGGGCCGGCCCAGGCTGTTGTCTGCCTGCCTGGCGCCGGGCGGAAGCTGGGGGCCGGTCTGGATGTCGGTCGTCGCTTGCGGGATATCGAACACGATCCAGTAGATATACGGCGTGATCGGCGCGGCCGCGTCGTCCACCACGATGGCGTAGCTCTTCGTGCCCGACGGTGCCCCGCTCCAGTCCAGCGGCGGGCTGAGCTTCTCGCCATGGCAGGTGAACCGCTGCGGGAGCACGCCCGCGCTGAACGCGGCACTGTTCACGGTCATGGTGGACGGCGCGTCCGGAGTCAGGGTTCCGCTCCCGACGGCCGCGCTGCACCCGGTGAGCAGGAGCGAGACAGCCGCGACGATGGCGCCTGCGCGCGGGCGGTGACCCGCACCAGGAAACCGGCTCACCCGCCCGTCACCCTTGCCTTTCGGTCGCCGGGGAACTCAGCGCCCCGGAAAGCCATGTGGCTTCCCGTGCCCGATCCTATCCGGGCCACCGGTACCCCGGGGCGCTGAACGGCAGGCGTCCGCGTTCTAGTCGGGCTGGCGTGAGTTGCCGAGCATGATCTCGTCCCAGGAAGGGACGGAGGACCGGCGGTTGCGGGGTCCCCCCGCCTTCTTTGCGCGGCCAACGGCCGGCGTCTCCTCCGCGTTCTGGTCGGCCGTCGCTTCAGCCGGAACGGGTGGCCGGCCGTTCGCCGGGTCGCCGACGGAGGCGCCCGCGTCTACCGCCCCGGCCGCCCCGGCGGCCGGGGATGTCCCGGATTCTGCGGGGGCCTCCGGAGCCGGCGGCGTGCGGGTCGCGGGGGCGGGCGGGACGGTACGCTCGCCGGCCTCAGGCGCCGCGACGTCGTGGGCAGCCTCGCCTGGCGCCGCGGTGTCCGGCGCACTCCCGCTCTGGGCAACCGCGCCTGGCGCTGCCGCGGGCGGCTTGCCCGGGCCCCGCTGGCCGCCGGGGCCCGGGCCGGGCCCGTTCCGCTGATCCTCGGCAGCCGGCGTCCGCCGAGCGCTCTGCGGCGGTGCGGCGTGCGGCGGTGCGGCGTGCGGCGGTGCGGCGTGCGGCGGTGGCCGGACGATCGGCGAGCGCTGCGGGACGAAAGAGCCCGGCGACGCGGCCTGCGCGGCTGCCCGGGCCGGCTCGTCCATCGGCTCGGCGGCCGGCTCGCGCTGCACGGCAGGCTGGAGGCGATCCGGGCGGGGCCTGATCGGGGTCACCGTGGCCGCCCCGAGCGACCCGCCGGTGGGTGGCGGCAGTTCGGCCTCGGGCAGGGACAGCCGCCCGGCGTTGTCGTCGGCAGGCAGAACGTGCCGCCGCCGCGGGTCGAACAGCCACTCCGCGATGTGCAGGCGGCCGCCGGCCCGGAACGCGAGCTGCACCTGCCAGCTGCCGTCCCCGTGCTTGCGCGAGTCCCACTGCGCGTCTTCCGGGTCGGCGCCGAGCTGGGTGAGGCGTTCCGCGACTATTTCCCCGAGACGGGGACCCGGCGTGGAATCTCCCTGGCGGCGAACGGAGGCGCTCTGTGCCTGGTTGGCCACGTAGCCGCGCTCAGCCAGGACCGGGCCCTCGAACCACCGGACTCTCTCCACCGGGATGCCCGCCGCATCCGCGATTTCCTCAACTGTCTCCCCGGCGCGGATTCGTGCCTGGATCTCCTTGGGCCGCAAGGGATTCTCCACTTCGATCTCGTACTGGGCGAGCCGCGAGAACTGACCCCGTGCGACTGCCCGCAGCCGGTCGTCGATGGGAAGCATGAAGCGCCCGCTCCGCCCCGGGATGGCGAGGACGGCGTAGCTGCCGTCTTCGCTGACCGCGACGAAGCGCAGTTCCTGCATCGGCGTCCCTTCCGCTCTCGCACGCTTTCCAGGGGCCGCTGGGCCCGGTCACAGTGTCTTCACCCGAGGTCTTCACCCGAGGTCTTCACCCGGGCCTTCCCCAGGTGCAGTATCCGAGTGTTAACGCTGCGTTCGGTCGTACCCTACGCCGCTGCCTCGGCTCCCGGCACGAGTCTGGCCGGTCAAGGGGCCATCTGGCCAGCACCGTGCCCGGCATGTCCCGAGTTCACGTTGCGATTCCTGGCGACGGCGGGTCGGCGGCCGGTACCGCGGGTGTGCCGCGCGGCGTCCGGCGGGGTCAGCGCGGTGGCGTGCCCTCCGTCTGTGCCAGCGGCACGCCGACCGGCTCGCTGCCCGGCATCACGGCGCCGCCCGGCCCGGGCGGGGGACCGTCCGGGGCGTCTCCGTGGCCGCCGCCACCGCCGTGCCCGTCATCCCCGGGCCGGTCGGCCGGCAGGCGGCTGAGCCGGGCCGGCCACCAGTTCCACCGGCCGAGCAGGGCCACTGTGGACGGGACGAGCACGGTGCGGACCACGAAGGTGTCCATCAGTACGCCCAGGGCAAGGCCGACGCCGACGTCCCGGATCTGGCTGCCGCCCGAGCCGCGCCCGCCGACCACCGCGAAGACCGCGAACGTCCCGGCCAGCACCATGCCCGCGGACGTGACCGTCGTCCCCGTCACCGCGATCGCCCGGCTCACCGCCTCGCGCAGCGGGTAACGATGAGCCTCCTCCCGGATCCGGCTCATCACCAGGATGTTGTAATCCTCCCCGAGCGCGAGCAGGAAGATGAACATCAGGAACGGCAGGATGAAGGTCAGCCCGCCGTCGCCGGCCAGTTTGATGAAGATCAGGACGGAAAGGCCGAGCGCCGCGAGGTAGGACAGGCCGACCGAGGCGATCAGGTACAGCGGCGCCACCAGGCTGCGCATGACCAGCGCCAGCAGCACGCCGATGACCACGATGGCGATCGGGATCACGCGCATCAGGTCCCTGTCGGAGATCTGGCTGATGTCGTAGAACGCCGGCGCCTCACCGCCGACGCCGTAGTCCTCCGCGCCGATGGCCGTGGCCGCGGCCGCCGCCGCCTGGCGGATGGCCGGGACGGCGTTCATCGCGGCCGTGCTCGACGGATCTCCGGCCTTCAGGCCCGCCTCGTACTGGATCGTCCGGCCGTCGGCGCTGACGTACTGCGCGGTGGCCCGGTACACCAGGTAGGCCTCGGCGGGCACCGGCAGGTGGGCGGGCGGGGTCGTGGGCAGGCCCGACGGCGGCCCCAGGTAGGCCAGCTCGGCGTGCAGCCCGGCGAACTGGGCCGGGGTCAGGGTGATGGCCCCGACCGGGTTGAGCGGCCCGGTCACCCCGGTGAACAGCCCGCTCTGGCTGATCGTCTGCTGCCCGGCCGCCATGGCCTGCGGATCGTCCCAGGCGGGCTGGCTCAGCTTGTAGATCAGGTTCGTCGGGTTGGCGCTGCTCTCCGGGAAGTGCTTGGCCAGCAGCGCCTGCCCGGCGGCGGAGTCGGTGCCGCCGGGGGCGTTCAGGGTGCCGCCGAAGCCCGCCGGCTTGTACCCGGTGACCGCGACCGCCAGCGCGCCGAACACGATCACGCCGGTGATCAGCGCGGCCGCCGGGCGGCGGACGATGCGGGTGGCGAGCCGGCCCCAGATTCCGGTCGCGGGCGTCCCGGCGCGGGTGCGGGACGGCCAGAACGCGGCCCGGCCGAAGATCGCCAGCAGCGCGGGGAGCAGGGTCAGCCCGGCCAGCAGCATCACGCCGATCCCGATGGCCAGCGGGATGCCGAGCTGGGAGTAGATCAGGAATGTGGCGGCCAGCAGCGAGAGCAGGGCCGCGACGACCGTGGCGGCGGAGAACGAGATCGATTCCCCGACCCGGATGAGCGCGGTCCGCACCGCGTCCTTGGGGTCGGCCCCCGAGCGGAGCAGTTCCCGGACCCGGAACACCAGGAACAGGCCGTAGTCCGTGCCGGCCCCCAGGACCAGGACGATCAGCATGAGCTGGGCGATCTGGGAGACCTTCAGGCCCGCGCTGGCGGCCTCGGCGACCAGCGGCCCCGAGATGGCCACCGCGATGAACGCCGGCAGCAGCGTGATCAGCGGTGCCAGCAGCGAGCGGAAGATCAGCAGCAGCAGGATCAGGATGAAGATGACCGACACGGCTTCTTCCTGGTTGCCGGTCGACCCCGATTTCTTCTGCTGGTCCACCTGCACGGGGATGGCTCCGGCCAGGTGCACGTGCAGGCCGGCGGGCGGCCCCGCCCGGGTGATGGCGGCGCGGATGTTGTCGACCAGCTTGGTGATGCCGTTCTGGTCGCCCTGGCCGACGTCGGACAGCACCTGAAGCTGCTCGGCCTGCCCGTCACGCGACCGGCCCAGGTCGCTGACCCGCACCACGGTCGGCACCGACCGGAGGTCCTGCCGGAGCGTATTCAGGTACGACACGTCGGCCGTGGTCAGCTCCCCCTGGCTGACCGCGGCGACCACCGGGATCGGCACCAGGTTGGTGTTGCCGAACGGCTTGGCCAGGTCCTGGGCGTGCTGGCTCGGCGCGCTGGCCGGCAGGAAGTTGGCGTTGTTGCCCTGGGTCACGCTGGCCAGGGACGGCAGGAAGCGCGGCACGGCGAGGGCGGCCAGCACCCAGGCCACCAGGACGACCCAGCGGAACTTGACGGCGAACGTTCCGAGCGCCCCGAAAATCCTCTCGATCCGCACCCGGGCAAGCATACTGGCGGCCTGCTGTGAGCCGGCTGAGCGCCCTGGTTACGCTCCGGCTGCACGAGTCTGCCGAAAATCGGCCGGCAAGGAAATTCCGGCAGGCGGTTGGCCGGCGTACCGGCCGCGCCGGTGGTTAGATACCCCCGTAGCGAATTCGCAGAATAAGCGGATGAACGCGCTCCGTGTCCGGTTTTGGCGCCGTCAAGGCGCCTCAGCCTGAGCCCGGAAATCCCGGAGATCCGGGAGATCCCGGAGGTCCCGTTCGCCGCCTGGCCGTACGGAGGTCTGATGCGCCATGCTCCCGCCCGCCACGGCGCCCGCCGGCGCCGCGGCCCGGGACCGTGGCCATCGCGCGGCCCCCGGGAGCCCGCCGGCCCGCCGCGCGGTCCGCGGCGGTTCTGGCCCGCCGGGATGACGCCCGCGGCGATCGCCGCCGCCGCGCTGGGCGCGGTCGCCCTGGCCGGGCTCATCGTGATTGCGGTATCCCTGGCCGTGGTGGCCAGCGGGCCGCACGCGGCGGGCCTGAGTTCGTCGCTCAGCCAGGCGCTGGAGGCGTGCTCGGGTGAGCTGGCGCTGCTAGCCCTGACGGGCGCCGTGGTGCTCGGCGTGGCCGCGGCGGACCGGCATTTCCTGCCCGCCGGGGTGCGTGTCCGCGCGCAGCTCGCGCACCGCGGCGCCGCGCTGATGGCGGCCGGCTTCCTGATCGTGCACATCCTGCTGGAGACGGTCTCGTCCCGCGCCGCGCCGCTCACCGCCGTGCTGCCCTTCACCGCCGCCCGTGACCGGCTCTACCTGGGACTTGGCACGATCGCCGCGGACCTGATGATCGCGGTCATCGCGACCAGCCTGGCCCGGATGCGGTACGCGGGCTCGGCGCATCCGCACCTGTGGCGGGCGGTGCACCGGTCGGTCTATGCGGCGTGGCCGCTGGCGATCCTGCACGGCATCCTCATGCGCGGCGGGCCCGCGTGGGCGGCGTGGGCGTACGGGATCTGCGCGGCCGTGGTGGCCGCCGCCATTTCCGCGCGAATCGGGATGCGGGGCGCTGTGCCCACGGCGCCGATCCCGGCTCGCCGCAGGCGCCCCCTGGGATCCGGCGGCACCGCCGGGGGGAATTAGCCCCAGCCCGCGGCCTGCGCGCTAGCCTCGGAACCAGCCATCCGGCCGCACCGGCGGCCCGTCCGGAACACAGGAGAACCCGCTCCCGCAGCGATAGGGACGGGAACGGGTTCTGCCTTGTTCCGGCTGGCGTGTGGGGATCACGCCGCCGGACAGCGGGAGCAGGTCACTTCGTCGTGAACTGCTCACTTTCGGTCGAACCGGCCAGCGCGACGGTGGAGGCGTCCGGCGTGATGGCCGAGGTCACGAGGTCGAAGTAACCGGTGCCGACCTCGCGCTGGTGCCGCGTGGCGGTGTAGCCCTCCGCCTCCGCGGCGAATTCTTTCTCCTGCAGCTCGACGTAGGCGGTCATGCCCTCTTCGGCGTAGCCGGCGGCCAGCTCGAACATCGAGTAGTTCAGGGCGTGGAAGCCGGCCAGCGTGATGAACTGGAACCTGTAGCCCATCGAGCCGAGCTCACGCTGGAACTTCGCGATCGTGGCGTCATCCAGGTGGCGGCGCCAGTTGAACGACGGCGAGCAGTTGTAGGACAGCATCTGGTCGGGGTAGACGGCCTTGATCGCCTCGGCGAACTGCCGCGCCTCCTCCAGGTCCGGCGTGGAGGTCTCCATCCACAGCAGGTCGGAGTAGGGCGCGTAGGCCAGGCCGCGCGCGATGCACGGTTCGATGCCCTTGCGGGTGCGGAAGAAGCCCTCCGCGGTCCGGTCCCCGGTGGTGAACTGGCGGTCCCGTTCGTCCACGTCGCTCGTGATGAGCGTGGCGGCGTGCGCGTCGGTGCGCGCAACGACCAGCGACGGGACGCCGCATACGTCGGCCGCGAGCCGGGCCGCGTTCAGCGTCTTGATGTGCTGGCCGGTCGGGATCAGCACCTTGCCGCCCAGGTGGCCGCACTTCTTCTCGGAGGCGAGCTGGTCCTCCCAGTGCACGCCCGCCGCGCCCGCGGTGATCATGCCCTTCATAAGCTCGTAGGCGTTCAGCACGCCGCCGAACCCGGCCTCCGCGTCGGCCACGATCGGGGCCAGCCAGTACGGCTGCTTGCCGGTGTCGCCGTCCTTGGACTCGGAATAGGTGATCTGGTCGGCGCGCAGCAGCGCATTGTTGATCCGGCGTACGACCGCCGGCACCGAGTTCGCCGGGTACAGGCTCTGGTCCGGGTAGGTCTGGCCCGCCAGGTTCGCGTCCGCCGCGACCTGCCAGCCGGACAGGTAGATGGCCTTCAGCCCGGCCCGCACCTGCTGGACAGCCTGGTTGCCGGTCAGCGCGCCGAGCGCGTTGACGTAGTCCTCTTCCTGCAGCAGTGACCACAGCCGCTCGGCCCCCAGCCGCGCGAGCGTGTGCTCCTCCTGCACGGAGCCGCGCAGCCGGATGACGTCCTCAGCGGGGTACGTCCGCTGCGTGCCAGCCCAGCGCGGGTTCTGCTGCCACTCGGTTTGTAGGCGGGCTGCCTGCTCGCTGATCCTGTTCATGTTTCCCTATCGCCTCCAGCTTGGGCGCCACGTCGTGGCCTTCCTACGAGAATGCCTCGTCATCAAGCTACTGACTAGTAATTTAGAAAATAATAACCGTAGAAGTTTTCACAATGAGAAGATATGCTTGTTTTCATGTCTGAAGGACAATCAAAGTTGACGTCTGACCATGGTCTAGACCTTATGACCATGGGGCAGCGGCTTCGTCACCTGCGCCGCTCCCGTGGCCTGACCCTGGCCGAGCTGGGCGACCGGGTGGGCCGCGCGCCGTCCGCGCTCTCGCTGCTGGAAAACGGCCGCCGCGAGCCCAAGCTGTCGGTGCTGGAGGACCTGGCCACAGCGCTGTCCGTGCCGGTGGAGGAACTGCTGCGGCGGCAGGCACCCAGCCGCCGGGCGCAGCTGGAGATCGCCCTGGAGGAGGCGCAGCGGGACCCCGGCTACGCCGAGCTCGGCCTGCCGCACCTCAGGGTCGGCGCCCGGGTGCCCACCGACATCCTGGAGCACCTGGTCAAGCTGGCCGGCGCGCTGCGCGAGCAGCGGTCCCGCCCGGCCGCGACGCCCGAGGAGGCGCGGGCGGCCAACGCCGGGCTGCGCGCGGCCATGCGCGAGCGGGACAACCACTTCGCGGAGATCGAGCAGGCGGCCGCGGGCGCGCTGCGGTCGGCGGGCTACGCCGGCGGCGCCCTGTCGCAGGGCATGCTGCTGTCCGTGGTCAGCCACCACGGTTTCTCCGTCCGCTACGTGCAGGACCTGCCCAGCTCCGTACGGTCGCTGACCGACCTGCGCAACCACCGCATCTACGTGAGACAGGAGCCGGTCGGCACCCACTCGCCGCGCGCTATCCTGCTGCAAGCGCTCGGGCACTTCCTGCTCGGTCACGAGGCGCCACGGGACTTCGCGGACTTCATGCGCCAGCGGGTGGAGGCCAACTACTTCGCTGCGGCGGTGCTGATGCCGGAGAAGGCCGCGGTCCGCTTCCTGGCCGACGCCAAGGAGGCACGTGACGTGGCGGTGGAGGACCTGGTCGACGTGTTCTCTGTGTCGTATGAGATGGCCGCGCACCGCTTCACCAACCTGGCCACCCGGTACCTGGACATGCCGTGCCACTTCACCAAGAACGACTCCAGCGGCATCATCTACAAGGCCTACGAGTCCGACGGGCTGGTGTTCCCGGCCGATCCGGACGGCGCGATCGAGGGCCAGCGGATGTGCCGCAAGTGGGCCGGGCGGCAGGTGTTCGGCGCCGCGGACCGCTTCTCGCCGTACTGCCAGTACTCGGCCACCCCGTCCGGGACATTCTTCTGCGTCTCCCAGGTCGATCCGCGCGCCGACCGCGGCTTCGCCATCACCCTCGGCGTCCCCTACGCGCATTCGCGCTGGTTCCGCGGCCGGGAGACGCCGAACCGGCTGCGCTCGACATGCCCGGACGAGGGGTGCTGCAAGCGGCCGCCAGCCGAGCTGGAGGCGCGCTGGGAGGGCATGGCGTGGCCGTCGGCGCGCGCGCATTCGCACGTGCTGGCCGCGCTGCCGGCCGGCATCTTCCCCGGCGTCGACGAGGCCGACGTCTATGAGTTCCTCGACCGGCACGCCGCGTCGTGACCCCGGCCCCGCTGCCGGAGGCTTCCCGCCCCGCAGGCAACCTGTTACTTTGTAGTAACTTATGCTGGCGGCGGCCGCGAGGAGCGACATGGGCAGCGAGCAGGACACGGCGGGTGCGGAGGCCGCGTTTTCCCTCGACCTCAGCGAGCAGCTGCGGGACACGCGCGACTGGCTGCACGACTTCTCGGCGAACGTGATCCGCCCGGCCGGGGCCGAATGGGACGAGCGGGAGGAAACCCCCTGGCCGATCATCGAGGAGGCCGCCAAGATCGGGCTGTATTCGCTCGACTTCTTCGCCCAGCAGGCCTTCGAGCCGAGCGGGCTCGGCATCGCGGTCGCGTTCGAGGAACTGTTCTGGGGTGACGCCGGCATCGCACTGTCCCTGGTCGGCAGCTCGCTCGCGGCCGTATCGCTGGTCAGCAACGGAACGAACGAGCAGATCGGGGAGTGGGCACCCCAGATGTTCGGGGAGCCCGGCGACGTGAAGCTCGCCGCGTTCTGCTCCTCCGAGCCGGACGCCGGCAGCGACGTCGGGGCGATCCGCACCCGCGCCGTCTACGACGAGGCCGCCGACGAATGGGTGCTGAACGGCACCAAGACCTGGGCCACCAACGGCGCCATCGCCAACGTGCACGTCATCGTCGCTTCGGTCGACCCCGCGCTGAGCAGCCGCGGGCAGGCCAGCTTCATCGTGCCGCCGGGCACCCGCGGGCTGTCGCAGGGCCAGAAGTTCCGCAAGCACGGCGTCCGCGCCTCGCACACCGCCGAGGTGGTCCTGGACGACGTCCGGGTGCCGGGCCGCTGCCTGGTGGGCGGGAAGGAACGCCTCGACGCGCGGCTGGCGCGGGTCCGGGAGGGCGGCCGCGGCGGCGAGCAGGCGGCGATGAAGACGTTCGAGGCGTCCCGCCCCGGCGTGGCCTCGATGGCGGTGGGCGTGGGCCGCGCCGCCGTCGAGTACGCGGCGGAATACTCCCGCGACCGGGTGCAGTTCGGCCACCCCATCGGCCAGAACCAGGGGATCGCGTTCATGCTGGCCGACATGCAGGCCGCCGTTGACGCGGCCCGCCTGCTGACCTGGCGCGCGGCCTGGATGGCGCGGCAGAACAAGCCGTTCAGCCACGCCGAGGGCTCGATGTGCAAGCTGGTCGCGGGGGAGACCGCGGTGCGCGTCACCGAGCAGGCCATCCAGATCCTCGGCGGCAACGGCTACACCCGCGAGTACCCGGTGGAGCGCTGGCACCGCGACGCCAAGATCTTCACCATCTTCGAGGGCACCTCCGAGATCCAGCGCATGATCATCGGCCGCGCGGTCACCGGCCTCGACGTCCGGTAGGCCTGACGTGCGCGAACGCTGAGCGGTTGGCGATCGGCCGTTGGATCGGCCGACAGCAGGACCGGGTTCGCCGTGACCCTGATCGGGCGCTGTTCCGTCACTGTTCCGTGATCATGAGCGCGGCGAAGTGATCATTGATGACCACGCGGGCGCGGTCATGCGAGGACGGCAGCATGTGGGCATACACCCGGAGGGTAAAGGCCGGGTCGCTGTGGCCGAGGTATTCGGCCAGCTCCCTGATGGAGACGCCGCCTGCGAGCATGACGCTGGCGTAGTAGTGGCGGAGCTGGTGAACGCCCTCCTTGCGGGTGATGACGTAGCGGCTCCGGCCGCGCCGCTCCCTGACGGGTGCGGGGATCACTCCGGCCTTGACGAGTGCGGGCTTCCAGACGATCTCAGAGCTTGCTGTTTAACCTGCGCGTTCACGCCGTGCCTTGAGTGAGGCATCCCGCTTCGTGGTCTTCCCCGCGTCGTGGCGGGGTGCTGGGCGCCGGTTCTTCCATCCGGGCGGGCGGCCGGGGCCGGGCTTGCCGGGTTTCGGTGCACCGGCCAGGCCGGGCAGGGTCGCGTGGATGTTGTGGAACCCGCGGCGGACCCGGGCCGGGGTCAGCCGCCCGGGCGGGGCGGGCCGTTCCCAGGGCAGGCGCAAGCCTGCCGCCAGCGGCCGGGCGAGCCGGAGCTGGGCATGGCAGCGATGGTTGGGTCGGACCGGGGCGCCCTGCCGGGATTGCTCCCGGCGGGTTTCCCCGGCCCGCCCGCCGCGTGAAGTCGACCGCCGGCGAGGTGCCCTTGGCCGGGTCCTTTTCCGCCGGCCCCTCCTCCGAACCACGCGGGCGGTAGGGTAGGCCGCCGACGAGGTGCCAGTTGTCCTGGTCCTTTTCCGCCGGCCCCTCCTCCGAACCGGACGTGCCCGATTTCCGTGGCATCCGGCTCTCCGGTGCTCATCGTGGCTGCTTTGCTGGGCGCCCGGTGTGGATGCCCTCGTGGCAGGCGCGGCAGACGACGAGGGTCTTGCGGCGGCGGGTAGCCATCCGCGTGGCCCATTCGGGTTGGTGCTTGCGCCCCGTGGAGTTGAGGTCTTTGAGGGCACGGATGTGGTGTACCTCGGCCTGGTCCCTGGAGCCGGCATAGTTCGCAGGCGTCGGCCAGGAGCCGTTGAACGAGTTCTGACCGGCCGCTCCAGATGCGGGGCGGGTCGTCGTTGAGGACTGCGGGGGTGGTGTCCCGTGCCAGGGAGATGCCGCCCCAGTGCGCTACCAGCGGCGGCCGCCCGCCATCGCGGTGCACGGTGACCTGAAGGCCACGCCGTGGACCATGCTCGGTGGCCAGGACGGCACGGTAGCGGCGGTAGACCGGGGCGGCCCTGATCCGGTACTTGCGGGCCAGGGTCTTGGTCAGCGACCGCTCCATGACGTATTTCAGCCGCCCGAGCCGGTGGCGGTTGAACGCCAGCTTGCAGTATTCCGCGACACCCCGGAACTCGGCCTGGAACTGCGCGACGATACTGAAGTCGGTGTCGGCGATTCGTTCGGTGCGCCGGATCGGCCTGCCGTGGTGCAGGCAGGGCTTGCATTTGGCGCGGATGACGTCGGCGGGCACTTTCAGCCCGATCGCCGCGTTGATGCTGCGGTGACCGCGGTGATCATGCTTGTCGTCGGCGTGCAGTACCACGATCTCATAGCCGAGAAAGCGGGCCGCTTGGGTCCGCCCGTGGGTGATCAGGGTCTTGGCCGGTGACAGCTCCAGCTTGAGCTGGTCGCGCAGGAACTGCCCGATGCAAGCCTTGATCTGCTCGGCCTCCTGCCGGGGGCCGGTGAAGCCCAGCAGCCAGTCGTCGGCGTAACGGCAATAGCGCAGCCGCCGGTAGCCCGGGTCGGCGGGGTCGCGGGAGGGCAGGGCCTGCATCTGCTTGCGCAGCGCGCGGCCCGCTTCCCGTTTCCCCCGCTGTTCCAGCCTGCAGGCGCGCTGCCATAGCCGCATGTATGGCCGGTATGGCGTGCGTCGTGCCCCCCGGTTATAGGCAGGCATGAGAGCCTGCTCGATGAATTTGTCCAGCCGGTCCAGGTAGATGCTGGAGATGACCGGCGAGACCACCCCGCCTTATGAACAGCGCCGGGTTATGCGCAGCGCTGGCCTGCCGGCCCTGGTGACAGCGCTGCCGGGGGCCGAGCGCTGCGCATAACCCTGAGGATTGCCGATCAGGCGGTCCGGCATGGTGCCGGACCAGCGTGATCGGAGGTCAGCTGTTATGGCGACTTTGTCTGCGCTGGTATCGAGCCTGGACGTGGAGTTACGGCGTCTGGGTTATAAGGACTCGACGGTGGTCTGGTACCGGGGATGCTGGCGCCGGATGCAGAAGTACTTCGCTGCCCGCGGTGCCGAGGAGTTTTCCCTGGATGCGGCGATGGCGTGGGTCGACGATGCGTGCGGTTTCTTCGCCAAGGAGCAGGCCGGCACCTTGAAGCCGAATGACATCTACATGTTCAGGGTCGCCGCGATGCTGGGCGAGTACGCGGCCCACGGGGCGGTGCTGCGCCGTTATAACCGGTCGGTGCGCAAGGTGGACGCGGCGGGCGCCGCGACGGCCGCCCGGTTTCAGGCGCACCTTCGCGCAGCCGGCCGCGCTGCATCGACGGTGCGGACCTACGGGACGGTGGCCGGGGAGTTCGTCGCGTTCACCGGCACTCGCGGCGGGCTGGGCTGCTGTGACGCCGCCACGATCGGCGCGTTCGTCGCGACGCTGGCCGGCAAGACGACGACCGTGCTCGGGGGGCATCACGCGGTCCTCATTCGCCCATACGATCAACGCTGGTCCGTCGTAGCTTTCCAGGCGTTCAGCTGTCTCGAGAAGGAGATGCCTGTCGGCGGCGATAGCGCGGAACAGCCGTACGGTGTCGGTGCGGATCTCGGAGCGCTGGAGCACAGGTCGAATCCATCGGGCCGTCGCGGTGTCACCCTGCTTGGTCAGCCATCCGAATGCCATCGGGAGTCGTCTCACAAACCGTAAGCGCATTTGCTGCATGAAGAGGCCGAACGGGCTCGGCGGAAGCTTTCCGGTCGCGACCAGCACCTTGCCGGTCAGTCCCGGGGGGAAATTGTCGAACGCGTCACAAGACACGAGCACGACCCCCCGACGCGGGAGCGACCCTCGCCCATCAGCAGCTGGACAAGCGCTCCGCCGGTGTCGTTGCCGACAAGAGTGACCCTGTCCATGTCGAGACGATCGAGTAGCTCGCCGGTGAGCCGGGCGATACCCCGGCAACGAAAGGTCGGCATCCGGCCCCATGGGCTGGGCGTGGGCGCCCGGCGGCAGCGTCGGTGCAACACAACGGTAACGAGGAGCCAGGTCGGCGATCAGGGCGTCCCAGAGCGACGCGTTCATGAGCAGCCCATGGAGGAACACGAGGACCGGACCGTCGCCGCCGGTGTCGATGTACCCGATGGTCCCGACTCCGAGTTCTACGCTGTCAGCCACTGAGCGGACCGTCGTTGATGGGTGGCCCACGTTTCTATCTTAGAAGGGCGCGTCACCATTGCATTTCTTCCGCCAGAAACAATGGACATTGGGGTTCCTCGTTTCTTTGATTACTTGGTGATACGACAACGACGCTCACAGGATGATGAGCATGAGGCACAGAGCCGCTATGGCCACCATCTGAAGGAGCGAACGTACGTTGATAACGCGATCCCATCGCTGTTGCAGGTCTCGGGCTTGACTCATTGCTCGGCCGCTTCTAGAGGCCGCCGTGAGCTGACGGTTGATGGGAGCGCTTACCCGAACATAGATAGCGAGCCAGATCAACAGAGGAGCCACCGCGCACACTCCTGCGACCGTCGCGCTGAGGTGTCCGGTGATGGCGGCCACGACGGTTCCCGCTATCGCACTCATCAGCCCGACGACTCCCGGAACCGGCATCCGCTTGTCCGCAACGTCATGCACGTGTCCCATCGTGGAGACAAGAGTTCGGTCGTCCACTAGGGCCAGCGCAGGACGGAGAACGATCGCCGAGAATACGTCTGTGCCATAAACGACCCCACCGGCAAGGATGGAGATTGCAATGAGAGCGTGACTGAGTGCCGTCACGACGTGCTCTCAGCATCGACGAGGTCGAACGCGGGAATCAGACCGAGCTGCTGGAAGAGGTCGAGCAGGTTGAGCTCGTCCCAGTGTTCGACGAATTCGCCGTTCTCGGCTCGCCAGATGTCGATGGAACGCATCTCGATCGATTTTCCCGTCGCAGGCAGACCGTAGAAGGGACCAGCGTGGGTGCCCCGGTAGGTGAATCGTCCAACAACGCGGTCACCGACAGCCACCAGATCGTCCATAGTTGCTTCGACGTCCGGAAAGGCAGTGAAGAAGCTCGCCCAGAAGGTGCGGTTGGCTTCACGTCCGTCACCTACGAACGGGTTGTGATTGATGTAGTCGGCAGACACAAAGCCATCGACGGCATCCGGATCGTGGTCGTTCAACATCGTCACGAAGCGCTCAGCAAGGATGCGCTGGTCATTTTGGTTGCCTGTCATGAT
>Ga0335078_10000637_pt1 | contig 53756 bp, 42 predicted proteins | sample Lox_Sample_32_FD_206711 | JGI IMG/M metagenome (GOLD analysis project Ga0335078, IMG submission 206711) | Soil microbial communities from Loxahatchee National Wildlife Refuge, Florida, United States - Lox_Sample_3.2 | ecosystem: Environmental > Terrestrial > Soil > Wetlands | place: USA... | reverse complement strand
GCGGGATAATTAGGGAAATTGCGCGGGGGCAAGGCTTTCCATACATCGAGCGCGGGGCTCACCACGCACCAGCCCGCCTCCACCATGTCGGCGCGCTGGAACAGCGTAGCGTCGCCGATCATGCAGTCGTGCAGCAGGCGCTCGTATCCGGTGCTGGGCTGAGTTCCGAAATAATCGGCGTACTCGAAATTCATGTCCACCGCGCCCAGCCGCATGATCGGTCCCGGAACTTTGGCCGCAAATTGCAGGGAGATTCCCTCCTCCGGCTGGATGTGCAGAACCAACTGGTTGGGCATGAGATTCTCCACCGGCGTGTCGCGGAAAAGCACGAAGGGGGCGCGGCGGAACTGAATGGTGATGTGCGTGTTCTGCGCTGCCAGCCGCTTTCCAGTGCGCAGGTAAAAAGGAACATCGGCCCAACGCCAGTTATCGATGGCCAGTTTCATGGCGACGAAAGTTTCCGTCCTGGAATCAGGAGGCACATCTTCCTCTTCGCGGTAGCCGGGAACACGCTGCCCTTCCATAGTCCCTGGCCCATACTGCCCACGCACGGTTTTGCTGAGCACGTCCTCGGAGCTGAGCGGCTGAATGGCCCGCAAGATTTTGTTCTGCTCATCGCGCACGGCGTCAGCCTGAAAAGAGACCGGCGGCTCCATGGAGGTGAGGCTGATGAGCTGCATGATGTGATTGGGCACCATATCGCGCAGCGCGCCGGCGGTATCGTAGTAGCTGCCGCGCTGTTCCACGCCTACCGTCTCGGCGACGGAAATCTGCACGTGATCGATATAGCGGCGATTCCAGATGGGCTCGAAGATTCCGTTGGCGAAGCGGAACGCCAAAATGTTCTGGACAGTTTCTTTCCCCAGGTAGTGGTCAATACGGTAAATCTGTTTTTCGTCCGCCACCCTCAGCAACTGGGCATTCAGCGCTTTGGCCGAGTCCAGGTCATGGCCGAAGGGTTTTTCGATAATGACGCGCCGCCAGTGCTGGGCATTCTGTTCCATGAGCCCAGCCGTTGCCAGTTGCTCCACCACCGGGCCAAAAAAGCGCGGCGCCGTGGCCATGTAGAAGAAATAATTTCCGTGCGTGGAATGATCCTGGTTGACCTTCTCCAGAGTTTGCTTCAGGTTGGCGTAAACATTCTTGTCGTCGAACTCGCCCGTGAGGTAGTAAACCCGGCGCAGAAACCACTCCACCAGATCCGCCTCGGCGCCGTTGCCGGCGTAGTGGCGAATATCGTCGGTGACCCACTTGCGAAATTCTTCCGTCGACATCTGGCCGTGGGAGAGCCCGACGACGGCGAATTCGCGGGACAACAACTGTTGCCTGGCGAGGTTATAAAGAGCCGGCACCAGCTTGCGCCGGGTCAAGTCGCCGGCAGCACCGAAAATCACCATAATGCAGGGATCGCCCGGCCTGCCTACAGGCTGCGTTTGAGAGATCGGAATGGTCCCAGTATCAAGCATCGGTGCCCTCGCGGAAGTTACGCCGTCTTTTTGCTGACCGCCGGTTCAACATGGCCGCCAAATTTTTGCCGCATGGCGGAGAGGATTTTTTCCGCAAACGTGTGTTCCTGGCGGGAGCGGAAGCGCGTGAATAAAGCGGCGGAGAGAACATCGACCGGAACGGCTTCGTCGACCGCCGCCTGGATGGTCCAGCGTCCTTCTCCCGAGTCCTGCACGAAGCCCGAATAATTCGAAAGCGTGGGATTCTCCGCCAATGCCATGGCGGTCAAATCGAGCAACCAGGAACTGACCACACTGCCGCGCCGCCAAACCTCGGCGATGTCCGCCAAATTCAGATCGTAGCGCTGCTCCTCCGGGATTTCTTTGCTGGTGGCATTGCGGAAGATATCGAACCCTTCGGCATATGCCTGCATGAGGCCGTATTCAATACCGTTGTGCACCATCTTCACGAAATGGCCCGACCCTGAGGGGCCACAATAGATGTAGCCCTCCTCGGCGGTGCCGGGCATTTTTTCCCGGCCCGGCGTGCGCGGAATGTTTCCCCGGCCCGGCGCCAAAGTCTTGAAGATGGGATCGAGCTGTTGCACGGCTTCCCTGGGGCCGCCAATCATCATGCAGTAGCCGCGCTCCAGGCCCCACACGCCGCCGCTGGTGCCAACGTCTACGTAGTGAATTCCCTTCTCGCGCAGCTGACTGGAACGTCGAATATCATCCTTGAAATAGGAATTGCCGCCGTCGATGAGAATATCGCCCGGTTGCATGCGCTGGCCAAGCACCTGCACGGTCTGCTCGGTGGGACCGCCGGCGGGAACCATCAGCCATGCAACTCGCGGCTTGACCAGCTTGTTGATAAAGTCATCGAGCGAACTGGAAGCGATAGCGCCTTCTCCGGCGATGTTCTTCACGTTGTCCGCGCTCAGATCGGTGACCACGACTTCATGACCGCCGCGCATCAGGCGGCGCGTCATATTCGCGCCCATCCGGCCTAACCCCACCATGCCCAGTTTCATAGCGGCTCCTCAACCATATTAAATCGTTTCTTTACTGCCAAGCAGAAACTTTTGCGTACGGAAAAGCCTTCGGCAGGCTCCGACCATTTTCGCGAGATACGCTCTCCAGTTGGCCGGGACGCCAGAAGTGTGCGTGCGCTACTTTCAGGCTGCAGAAAGCATATTTCCGCTCACGAACCGGCTGGTTCGCGGCTCGAGCACCTGCGAGCAGCGAGAATACTCCCGAAGATCCCTCACTTGGACTCACTCGTGGCTTCGACGGCCTTCAAGAGCTTGCCGAAAGCTTCCGCAAAAAGACGCACGCCGTCCACGGTCAGCTTGTCGGTAACCTCTTTCATGGAGATACCAACGCTGGCCGCCTTGGCCATCGTCTGGTTGGCCGTTTCGATGTCCTCGGTCAAGCTCGCCCGTGGATGTCCGTGATCGCGAAAAGCGTCAAAGGTGGCGGGGGGAATAGTGTTGACTGTGTCCACGCCAATGAGTTCGTCGACATACATCACGTCACTGTAATCGGGATTCTTGGTGCTGGTGCTGGCCCACAACACCCGCTGCGTCTGCGCGCCCCTGGCAGCCAGCTTTTTCCAGCGATCGGTTCCGAAGATCTTGAGATAGCGCTGGTAGGTTTGCTTTCCGTTGGCGATGGCGACCTTGCCCAGCAGGCTCTTTAGATCGGCTTTTTCGCGGTCATTCGTGGAGGATTTCAGGCGGGCGTTTAATTCCGCGTCCACAGCGGTGTCGATACGGCTGATGAAGAAACTGGCCACACTGGCCATTCTGCTGACGTCGCCGCCGCGGGCGGCTAGCTGCTCCAGTCCGGCTATGTAAGCTTCCGCCACCTCAACATAAACTTCCTGAGCAAACAACAAGGTGACATTGATGTTGATGCCTTCGCTGATCAGCTGCTGAAAAGCGGGAATACCCTCTTTGGTGCCGGGAACCTTCACCATCAAGTTTTCCCGGCCCACCGCTTTCCACAGGCGCCGCGCTTCCTTGAGCGTAGCCTCAGTATCGCGAGCCAGATAGGGAGACACCTCCAGGCTCACATAGCCATCGCGGCGCTTGGTGGCCTGATACACCGGGCGCAGGGCGTCGGCGGCGTCCTGAATGTCGCGAATCGCCAGAATTTCATAACGGCCGTTGGCATCGAGGTCAGGACGCGATTGCAACGCCTTCAACTCGTCGGAATAGTACTTGCTGTCGGCAATAGCCTTCTCGAAGATGGACGGATTGGAGGTCATTCCGCGCAGGCCATCTTCTTCGATGAGGCGTTTCAATTCGCCGGTTTCGATGAGATCGCGGCGGATGTAATCCAGCCAAACCGATTGGCCAAACTTCAGCAGTTCTTTAAGAGGGTTGACGGCCTTGGCGGTTTCTGCAATTCCTGTTGGCTGCATGATATTTCTCCTGCTTAATTTTTCACTTGGATTGCCGCATCGCTTGCCGCGCTGCCTCGGCAACTTTCTCGGTTGTAAAGCCAAATTTCTTCAGTAGATCTTTGATCGGGGCGGAGGCGCCGAAGGAGCGCATCCCCACGATTTGTCCGGTTGAACCGACGTATCGTTCCCAGCCGAAGGTGGAAGCTGCTTCCACCGAAACTCGCGCCTTCACCGCCGGCGGCAAGACCTGATTCTTGTACTCCGCGGATTGTTTCTCGAAGATGTCCCAGGACGGTATGCTGACCACCCGGGCCTTGATCCCCTCCGCCTTGAACTGTTCGTAGACACCCACGCACAGCGAGACTTCACTGCCACTCCCGATGAGGATGACTTCCGGCTTGCCGTCGGCGGCGTCGGCCAGTACATACGCTCCCTTGGCAGCGCCCGCTGCGGGCGCATACTTTGTGCGATCAAATGTCGGCACGGGTTGACGGGTCAGAACCAGCACCGCCGGCTCGTTGCGGAGCTGCATGACGATCTTCCACGCTTCCACCACTTCGTTGGCATCGGCAGGACGCAGCAGCACGAGACCGGGAACCGCGCGCAGCGCAGCCAATTGCTCAATCGGCTGATGAGTCGGCCCGTCTTCTCCCAATCCGATGGAGTCGTGGGTATAAATAAAGATGGACGGGATTTCCATGAGCGCGGCCAGACGAACCGCCGGCTTCATGTAGTCGGTGAAATTGAAGAAGGTTCCGCCGAAGGGCCGGACCTTGGATACAGCCAAGCCGTTCAAAGCCGCGCCCATGGCGTGTTCGCGCACGCCGAAGTGAAGATTGCGCCCGCCGTAACTGCCTGGCTGGAAGTCCCCGGCACCCTCGAATTTCAGCCGAGTGCGGTCGGAGGTGGCAAGGTCCGCCGACCCGCCAATGAGCCACGGTACGTTTTCCGCCACTACGTTGAGAACTTTCCCCGAACTGTCGCGCGTGGCCATGCCCTTGGCATCGGCGGGAAACGTGGGCAGATTTTTGTCCCAGCTATCGGGCAGCTCGCGATGCTGCATGCGGTTGATCTCATCCGCCAGCTCAGGATATTCGGCCTTGTACTGGTCAAAGGTCTTCGCCCACTGCTCGTAGAGTGCCTTCCCGCGTTTGCCGATGCCTTCGCGAAAGTCTTCGCGGACGCCATCCGGGACAAGAAACTTGGCATCCTCGGGCCAGCCATAAAACTTCTTGACCAGGCGCACTTCCTCATCGCCCAGCGGTTCCCCGTGAGCGGCGTTGGTGTCCTGTTTATGAGGAGAGCCGTAACCGATGTGGGTGTCGACGATAATCAGGGTTGGGGCAGTCTTATTCTGCGGAAAAGCGGCGAAGGCCTTGGCCAGCGCGTCCAGATCGTTGGCGTCGTGGACATGGCTGACATTCCAACCGTAGGCGCGAAAACGCTCGCCGACGTCGTCACTGAAAGAATCACTGGCCGGTCCATCCAGCGTAATGTGATTGTTGTCGTATATCCAGCAGAGGTTGGGAAGCTTCAGGTGGCCGGCGAGCGATGCCGCCTCGCTGCCAACACCCTCCATCATGTCGCCATCTCCGCAGAAGGCGTAGACGTTGTAACTGAAGATTTCCGAGCCCGGTCGATTGTAATGCGCCGCCAGCCATTGACTTGCAATCGCCATGCCCACGCTGTTCCCGACCCCTTGCCCGAGAGGGCCGGTGGTGGTTTCGATGCCGGCTGCCACGCGGTATTCCGGGTGTCCGGGAGTTTTGCTGTTGAGCTGGCGAAAGTTCTTGATGTCATCCAGGGTGATGGCGAATTCGCCACGCTGCTCGTACTCGGGATCGATGCCCCTCACTTCCGCCAGATGCAGTATGGCGTAAAGCAGCATTGAAGCATGACCATTGGACAATATGAAGCGATCGCGATTGGGCCAGACCGGATTCGCGGGATCAAAGCGCAGGAACTGCTGCCACAAGCAGTACGCCACGGGAGCCAATGCCATGGGGGCGCCGGGGTGGCCCGAGTTGGCTTTTTGCACCGCATCGATGGCCAGCGTGCGGATGGTGTTGATGCTCAGAGTGGTCAGTTGCTTGCCGCTGAGAGTCTGCGCACTTGCCACCATAAAAATGCTCCTTCTGAGGTACCGGTCGAGGCTTCACTGCCAAAACGTTAGGATGATTGTCCCCAGCTTCGAGTTTACCAAGTTCTGACGAGAGGCGTGCGCCTACAAAAAGCCTGTGTCCAACAATCGGCAGATGCGGGCATAACTTGACGCTCTCTGCCCAAGGCTTTTGGACAACACAGCGACCTGTTTGTAGGATGACTCAGGAAAAAGAAGGATTCAATGGAGATGAATTTTCTGCAAGCGATCTTAGCGCTTAAGTTGCGCCAGATATCCGTGCTCGAAGTGGTATCCCTTGGTGGTGTTTTCCACAAATTTCAGGAACTGGCGCAAGCTTTCGCGCTCGCGCTCCGCCAATTGTGAAAACTTGATCCGGACGCCGAAAGATGGGCTGCTCTCGATGATGATCCCGTCGATAACCAGGCCCTTGACCCAGATTTTTCCGTTCGCGACCCAGAGCCCGATCTCGAGTTTCTCCCCATTGTGCATCGGCGACGCAGTCTCCACAAAACAGCCGCCCATGCTGGTGTTGGCCAGGTTTCCCCAGACTGGTGTAATGGAGCCGCCAAGGCGCAATTCGACGGCGACGAAGCACTTCATGCGCGGATATCGCCGGCGGTCCTGGCCCCAGGAAGGAGTGAAAATGTCAGGCTCGAAAGGTGGGGTAGATTCCGGCTCGGTGGCGACCGGATGAGGAACCTGGATAGGTTCCGCCACCGCGGCGGCCGATGTTTTTGCCGAACCGCTCTTTATTTTGGCCATCGCCGACAGCAATGCCTGGTCGCGCTTGTCGGCCGGAGCCTCGCGATACGCCTGCAGCAATTCCCCGAGATGACTCGCAATCTCAGGGTCCTTGAGAAGCTTTGTCCAATCCGTGCCTGGTGCTGAAGATTCGGGCTTATTCATTTATCAGTGGATACCATTGCGCCGGCTAGCAGGGTTGCGCTCTGCTTAGAGTGAGGCAAATCACCTTTCTGGACAAGATGACGGCGGTTACCAACGTCAGTAACCACTTCGTGGTTACCTCCAGATTCAGCGACTGGAGCGATGATTTCCGAGCGCTTTGGGAAAAACCGAGAGAATGATAGCCAGGATGGTCATTCCGCTTACCAAAAGAGGAAACCATACCTGCGCTACCCAGGGAACGGGAATGAGAAACAGAACGTCGACATCTTTCAAAGACGCGGGCCAACCGATCGTCATCCACAGGCTCAGGTAGTAGGCGGCGTCCCAAATCGCGAATGCCCAGAAGAATGCAGCCCAGCGCTCCCGCGGCTTCGCGGCGGCCAACAAGGCCACGCTGAACAGCATGAACATGGTGGTGGCTTCGCGCAGCACTTCCATGGTCAAGAGACTTTGGGGAAACTGCTTCAGCGCCTCCGCCTGCTTGTAGAACTCCGGAGCGGAGCGCCGGACATCGGCCAAGGTTCCCTGAAAGCCAGGCAGCAGACCGACGGCCGCCCGGAGATAGACGACAACCGCAGCCTCGCCGAATCCGAACGCGGCCGCAAAGAATGCGATCAGAGTGAGCCGCCGCCAGCCTAGTTGCAAACCGGATGGCCGCCACAGAAGAAACGCGAACGGGGGAACGAGAATCAGCAGATTCACCCACCACGGCTGCGCCCAGAGCTGGATATGTGACATAGCGTGAAATTTTAAACCGTGTTCCGCAGCTCGTCTTTCCATCTTCGTTCGCCTACGGTTACAATCAATGATTAATCTGCGGCGAGCGGCTCAGAAAAGATTCGCGTTTTTATTGAACAAAGATCACTATCGCTTCCCGCGCAGGCTTCCATGGCTTTGAAGGAGTCGGAAGCGATCGTTTTGCGGACCTATCCTTTGCGTGAGGCCGACCTGCTGGTCACCCTGTTCACACGCCAGGAGGGTAAAGTCCACGGAGTGGCTCGCTCGGCGAAGAAGTCGAAGCGGCGGTTCGGTGGGGCGCTGGAGCCACTCACTTACGTGAGGGCGTACTACGAAGATCGCGAACGCCAGGATTTGGCGCGGCTGGACTCCTGTGAGGTGCTGGAATCGCCGCTGGCGTCGGAAGTAAGTTATCCGCGGGCAGTAGCTCTGGGCCACGTAGCCGAACTGCTCGACGAGATGCTGCCCGAGCGCGAAGCCAACGATGCCGTGTTCCGACTTGCGCTTTCAGTGCTGGCAAAGCTGCGGGGCTCCGAGATATGGCTCCCCGTCACCTACTTTGAGCTTTGGATGACCCGGCTGATGGGTTATTTACCGGATTTGTCAGAGTGCATGGCGTGCGGGCGAACTCTGAATGGCAGCCGGGCGTTCTTTCATGTGCTCTCCGACGGCTTGATGTGCACGGAGGACAAGCGCCTGGCGTCGTCGGAGATTTCGGCCGAGTCGCGAAGACTGGCGGAGCAGATGTTTCGCGCGCCGGTGGAAAGTTTTTCTGGCGGCCCGTGGCCGAAGGCGCAGGCGGCGGACCTGCGAAAATTTCTATTGCAGACTTTGCAACGGCACATCGAGAAGAAGCTGGTCACGGCAGGAATGCTGGAAAAAATTAGCTCTTAGCCATTAGCGCCTGGATGTTGACTGAAAGCTAAAAGTTGCATTTGTGACTCTACACGCCCCCAACTCGCCGACTTTTCAAGAGCTCATCCTGCGCCTGCAGAGTTTCTGGGCTGAGCGCGGATGTGTGTTGCAGCAGCCCTATGACGTCGAAGTCGGCGCGGGGACGATGGCGCCGGAGACGTTTCTCCGGGTGCTGGGACCGAATCCTTATAAGGTTGCGTACGTGCAGCCGTCGCGGCGGCCCGCCGACGGGCGTTACGGCGAGAATCCCAATCGCTTGTACAAGCACACCCAGCTGCAAGTGATTCTGAAGCCGCCGCCGGAAAATGTGCAGGACCTTTATTTGGAATCGCTGGGCGCCATGGGGATCGATCTCCGCCAGCATGACATCAAGTTCGAAGAAGACAACTGGGAAGCGCCCACGCTGAGCGCCTGGGGTGTGGGCTGGCAGGTGATGCTCGATGGCCTGGAAATCACGCAGTTTACTTATTTCCAGCAATGCGGAGGAATTGACCTCGATCCTATTTCAGCCGAGCTGACCTACGGCCTGGAGCGGATCGCGGCGTTTCTGCAGGATGTCGATTCGATCTACGAGATTGTCTGGGCGCGCGATCCGCAGACGGGAAAGTCCACGACGTATGGAGATGTGCGCCTTGCGGATGAGCAGCAGTTCTCCGTCTACAACTTTGAACTGGCGGACGTGGAAAAATCCTGGAAGCATTTCGAGCTGTGCGAGGCGGAGTGCAAAGCTTTGCTGGAAAAGTACGCTCTTCTCGGGAAGGAGCGGAGCGGCGATGGAATCGTGCGGGATAAAAGCCGCTTTCCTCTGCTGGCGGCCTACGACCTTTGCCTGAAATGCTCGCATCTCTTTAATATTCTCGATGCCCGCGGCGCCATTTCCGTAACCGAGCGCGTCGGGGTAATTGCGCGTGTGCGGGCACTGGCGGTTGGCATCGCAAAAGCGTACGTGGATCAGCAGGGCGGCGGAACCTCCGAGCCGAAAGAAGAAAGAGAAAAGAAGCCTAAGAAGAAGCTGGAGGTTGTACCTGCGGCTCGCTAATTTTTGTCGCCCTGAGCGTAGTGATGACTCGCGCAGCGAAGTTTCCCCGGACGCGCCGCTGCCGGCTTTGCGGACGGCAACTTCGCTCAGGATGACAAGCGAGTAGAGATGACGGAAAGGGAGAGCTCTTAGTGCCTGACTTTCTGCTGGAAATCGGCTGTGAAGAGATCCCGGCGCGAATGATTGATGCGGCGGCGGTCGATCTGCACGAACGCCTGGGCAGGCTCCTGGAGAGCGAGCGACTCGCTCCTACCGGAAAAGTCGCTTCGTTTGATACTCCCCGCCGTCTTGCTATCCTCGCCGCCGGCATTCCAGCGGCTCAGCCTGACATCAGCGAGCAAGTGATCGGTCCCTCGGTCGCCGTGGCATACAAGGATGGGCTGCCGACACCCGCCGCCCACGCCTTCGCTAAGAAAGCTGGTGTCGACGTTTCCCGTTTGGAGCGTGTCAGCACGCCCAAGGGCGAATACCTGTCAGCAAACGTTACCAAGAAGGGACGTGAAGCCGCTCAAGTTCTTGCCAAGCTCCTGCCGAGTGAGATCAACGCTATCTATTGGCCGAAGAACATGTACTGGCGCCAGCCGAGCGAAAAGTTTGTGCGCCCCGTGCGATGGCTAGTGGCCATGCTGGACGGGCAAGTGATTCCTCTGGAGTTTGACGGGGTGGCTGCGGGCAATGTCTCGCACGGTCACCGACTTCTGGCGAATCATACCCTCCTAGTTACGGGAACCGCCGATGCTTATGTGAGCGCATTGCGAGGCGCCAAAGTGCTCGGCCGCGCCGACCGCGAACAACAGATTCGCCAGGAGCTCGATGCTGCGGCACGGAAGATCGCGGGGGCGCGCTGGCGCGAGGACAAGAGCCTGCTCGATACCGTGGTGAACCTGACGGAGTGGCCTTCGGTGATTCTGGGTAATTTCGACCGCGAATTCCTCGAGCTGCCGGAAGAAATTCTGGTCACGGTGATGCGCGATCACCAGAAGTATTTTGCTCTCGAGGACGCGAACGGAAAACTTCTGCCCCATTTTCTTGCCGTGTTGAACACCGACGGCGATCCCGAGAGAATCATCCGCCATGGTCACGAGCGCGTGTTGCGCGCCCGATTCAACGACGCCCGCTTCTTCTGGCAGACCGACCAAAAACATCCCTTGCGCGAGCGCATCACCTGGCTCAAGCACGTCACCTTTCAGAAAGACCTGGGCAGCTACTACGACAAAACGCTGCGCGTGCAGCGGCTGTGCAGTTGGCTGTGCGAAATTGTGCGCGAGAGTGGAATGGCTATCCGTCCGGGCGTGGTGCACAAGGCGGCCTGCCTTGCCAAAACCGATCTCACTACGGAACTGGTGAAGGAGTTCACGGAGCTGCAGGGTATTGTGGGTGGGCTTTACGCGAGGGTGCAGGAATTGGACACTGACCTGCCGGACGCGACCCGGCAGTCCATCGCGCAGGTGATCTACGAACAGTACAAACCACACTCGATCGAAGATACGGTTCCGAGCACGATCGAGGGCGCGGTGTTCTCGATTGCAGACAAGGCCGATACCATCGCCGGAATGTTCGCTTTGGGTCTGCAGCCGACCGGATCGAAAGATCCGTTCGCGTTGCGGCGGCAGGCGAACGGAATCGTCAAGACAATCGCGGAATATAAGTTGCCGATATCCCTGGACCAGTTGTTCGCGGATGCCCGGGAGGCATATCGCGGCTCGGCGGTCGAATGTAAATTCTCCAGTCGTGGCGATGGCGCGGGGGTGCGTGAGTTCTTTCGCGAGCGACTGGAGTTTTATTTGCGCGACACTCTGGGGTTCCCGTACGACATTGTCAATGCCGTGCTGGCAACAGATTCTAAAGATGTCGTCGACGCAGTTGCCCGTGCCGAAGCGGTGAAACGCGTTCTGCACATGCCGGAGTTCCGGTCCATCGCCGCTGCCTGCAAGCGCATGCGAAACATTCTCAGGCAGGCGGAGGAGAAAGGCATCAGGACAGGCGAAAAGTTCGAGTACCTGGCCGACTCTGCCGACGAAGAGAAGAATCTGGCAGCCTATGTCGAAACCAATGCACCGACGATCGATGCGCATCGTGAGAAGAAGGAATACGAGGCTGCTCTGCTACTTCTTTCGACGGTTCGCGAGCGGGTCGATGCGTTTTTCGACAAGGTTATGGTCATGGTTGATGACGAGCGTGTTCGGGCCAACCGGCTAGCGTTGCTGCGAAGATTGTTGAGAGAATTCTCCACCATCGCCGATTTCTCTGAGATTGTCACCGAAGGCAAGAGTTAGTTTTCCTGCTCTTGGAGTCCCGCGTACAGCGAGAGATTCCTCGTTTCGCTCGGGATGGCAACAACGAATTCTCAAGCCACCTTTTGCGTGCGCAACTCCACTTCACTGCACTCTCTGCAGGCGCGCCATCAGCTTCTGCGCCAGGTTCTCCTCCGACTCTGACCACAGCAGGCGCCCGCTGGCTCCGGAAGCTTTTTCTGCTTTCGTGGTAAATTCCACCAGCTTCTGCACGTTCGCCCGCACCTGGCTTTCCGCCGCCGGCGTAAGTTCCACCCCTTCCTGAAGAAAGGCGGAGTCCAGCCCAAAATCGATTTCGATATGCCCCTCCTGGCGGTAGATTCCTTCCTCGAACTCGATTCCATGCACAATGATCCTCACCAGTGAGGGCTGCAGAAGCCATTCTCGCCGTTGCTCGCTGAATATCCACAGATCCCAGGCAGCCTCAAACACGTAGGCATAGTCCTCGTGCAGCAAGTCAGCGGCGACCAGTACGGCTTGTTCGGGAGTGATCCCGGGATTGAATCTCTGCTCAAGCACCGTAGCTTCGTTCCAGGAGACCGGATGGAGGGCGACATAGCTGATGCCGGGCTGCTGCGTCGAAAAAGGAAATTGCCGCAACACCGAAAGGGCCCGCGGCAGCATATCTTCGCCATCGAAAGTTGAAAACCACAGGCTCAGGTAAAGCGGATCGGCCATGAAATTCTCCGCTCTGATTCTAAATGTTCGTCGGGATGGCTGGCGGCGCGATCCGCGGCGCTTTGACACTTTCGGAGATGCGCTGCTACCATCGAAATTGCCTGGCTGTAGCTTTCCCGCCTCATCTGGTCCCCGTCGTCTAGCCCGGCCTAGGACATCGCCCTTTCACGGCGGTAACACGGGTTCAAATCCCGTCGGGGACGCCAACTCGGTGCTTAGCTTTTCTGCCTTTATATAGCAAGCAATATTTCACTCTGGGGTAGAAGGATACGCGCGGACCGGGGGATATCCTGCCCACACTAATCCGGGTAACCGAGAAGTCAGGCTAACCTAAGGAGCAGAGAACCCACTGTCAGACCTTTGTTTCCGGTTGCCCCGGCCGTTGTGCTTCTCCAGGATCGCTGGTTGGCTGGGTTCCGGGTCCGCCACTTTGCTGCGAGCCCTTTCCGACTCCAGAAGAAAAGCCGCCATTTCCTGAAGGTGGTTTTGCATCGCCGACCGCGCTCCGGCAGGATCCTTCTTGGCGATCGCGAGGAAGATGCGTTGGTGCTGTTGCAAAGCTCTTTCCGCAACCCCTTCGATTCTGAGCGTGCTGCCGATCCAGTTGTGCAGCAGGTTGCGAATGAGCAGCAACGCATTCATCAGAATGTTGTTATGCGAAGCCTGGGCGACGGCCACGTGGAAAGCGATATCGGATCGCTGGAACTGCTCCACGTCGCCGGTTGAGTTCTCCATCTGATCAAGATGAACCCCAATCTCTTTGAGGTCAGCGGGCGTCGCCCGCTCCGCCGCCAGCCCTGCAAGTTCGACCTCAATCAGCTTGCGAGCCTCCACCAACTCCTGGGCGTCGGCTTCCGAACTGCTGGTGATCGCCCACAAAAGAGGCCGCGACAGAAACTCGGACCTTTGGCATACATAAGTGCCATCCCCCAGCCGCGTCTCGATCATTCCCATGATCTCTAACGCCTTGAGGGCTTCCCGCAGCGAAGCCCGCCCAACCCCGAGCTGCAGGCAGAGTTCGCGCTCCGGTGGAATTCGTTCCCCCGGACTCCAGTCACCTCGAATGAGGTGAGTCACCATTTTTCGGTAGATGTCGCCGGTCAGCGTGGTTCGGTTAACCGGAGTAAGGAATTGGCCGGGCACAACCTCGATTATAGACCAGTCCGATGGACTGATGCTTAGGACGGCTGTGTCCAGGAGCCGCGGAGCAATGACGTGGGACTGCCTTGGTTTTGCTTCTTACTGTAGGTCCGATGGTATGATATCTCGGCTTTCTTCGGAGACAAGGAATGAGCGTTCAAGGCAATGTCATCGTCATCACCGGTGCAGCGCGGGGAATCGGCCAGGAGTACGCGCGAAGCTTCGGCGCCGCCGGGGCCCGGATCGTCGCGGCCGATATCAACGACTGTTCCGCCACCGTCGATCTGGTAAAGAACTCCGGCGCCGAGGCGATCGGCGTAAAACTCGATGTGGCCGACGCTTCCTCAGCTATGGCCATGGCGCAAGCCGCGACTCATGCCTTCGGGCGTGTGGACGGCCTGGTGAACAATGCGGCACTCTACGCCACTTTGCGTGGTGGCCGCTTTGATTCCATTACGGAAGCCGACTGGGATGCGACGATGACTATCAATGTGAAAGGCATTTGGAATTGCTGCAAGGCAATCGTGCCGGTCATGCGGCAAAGCGGAGGCGGAAGTATCGTCAATATATCGTCGCTGGCTGCTACGTATGGCATGCCATTCGGTCTGCACTACACCACTTCGAAAGCGGCGGTGATCGGTTTGACCCGCGGGCTAGCCCGTGAACTGGGTCGCGACGGAATCCGGGTCAACGCCCTGGCGCCTGGCACCGTGTTGACCGATGCCACCCGCGAATTCTTCGGCCAGAAATTTGACAAGGCGGTAGAGAGGATTCGCACCGACCAGACCATTCAGCGCAATCTCATGCCGGTGGATCTGGTTGGCACTGTGATGTGGTTGCTCTCGGATGCCAGCGCCTTCGTGACTGGACAGACGATCTCAGTGGACGGTGGAACGGTGATGCACTGACAGAAATAAGGGCGCGGCCGAAACCGCGCCCTTTCAACACTCTATCCTCCGCGCGCCGAAAAGCATCAGACAAACCAACTGCGCCGCCATCAGAAAATAATCTTCGCGCTCAGCTGAGTATTGAATGGTTCACCCGGTCCGATGGCCGGCGCTGCCCAGAAGACTCCGACGGTCGAGCCGATCTGCCCTCCGCTATCCCCCGCGGTCGGCGCGCCAACCGGCGCGAGGTTCGTCCGGTTGAACACGTTGAAAAACTCAGCCCGGAACTGCAATGTCACTCTTTCCGTGATCGCAGTATTCTTCAGTACCGAGAAGTCGATATCGCCGTACCCCGGGTTGAAATACTGCCCACGCCGGAGGGTGCCGTATTGACCTGCCGGGGGATCGGTGAAAGCCGCCGGGTTGAACCACTGCACCAACCCATTCACGATGCTGTGCGACACGCCCGAATAAGGGTCGACACCGGTTGCATCAGCCCGATCGGCGTATTCCCCGTTTCCGCTGGTGTTGGAACTGGCGACTGGCGTGTACGGGTTTCCGGTGTGAAAGGCAATCAGGCTATTCAGCTCCCAGCCGTGGGTCAACTTGTACGGTCCCCGGGACGATCCCGGAATCGCATAATTCACGTAGCCGCTGAACGATTGCCGCTGGTCCAGATCGCTGTTGCCGTATTCGGCTGCCAAGTTGGTGCTGTCCTGCGGCAGATAAGGAATCAGGCCCGTCCCCTGATCCAAGGTGTGAGCCCACACATAGCTGAGCTGCGAAGTCACGCCGTGCCAGGACGAGGTTCGAATCAGGGCTTGCAGCGCGTTGTAATTGGCGTTGTAGCGGGCTTGAACCTGGTTGATCACGCTGAAGTCGGGAAACTGCGCGAAGTAGGGACGGACGCATTGCTGGTTGCCGGATCCGGCGTCGGCAAACTGCGGCGCGCAGGTGGCATTGGCGAATCCGCTACCCTGCGGGGCTTGATTGATATCCGCCACGTTGGTTTCGTGATGGGACTGTGAACCAACATATCCGATTTGAAAAATCCCAGTTCGACCCAAGCTCTGCTGCAGCGATAAGTTGTAATTTTCGGTGTACGCTGGACGATAGTTCGGGCTGACGGAAAATACGCTGATCACGCCGGCACCGGCAATCGCCTGTGAGAGTGTGGGGAAGATAGGTTGGCCGTTAACAATCACGGCGCTACTCACTGAAGCGCTGGCAACGGGATTCGCTCCCGCCGGATTGTCCTGCACCCCGACTGCGCCGCCGTTAGTGGTTCCGTGAAGATTCAGGAAGGGAATCAGGTAAGGCGAATCCCAGTACAGACCGAACGAGCCCCGCACTACGATGTTGCCGCTGTGGCCGGGCTGGTACGCGAACCCCACCCGCGGACTGAAGCTCTTCCAGTAACGCTGATACAAGTTGGAAATTGTCGATCCCGCCACCGCCAGCCCGCCCGTGACCGACGGATCGAAGGTGGTCAAATCCTTGTTTCCGTTGTGCACCGGACCGGTATAATCCCAGCGCAATCCGTAGTTGAGATTCAGTCTTTTCGATACCTGCCAGGCATCCTGGGCAAACAAGTTGAACGAATTCACGTAAACCTTGCGCTTGGGATCTCCTTCTACGATGTTGGCGTTGGAAATGCATCCCGCCATGAAATCCGCGAGAAAGAAAACGTTGGTGTCGGTTGGTAGGTTCGCAGGAAATGTGCCGAGCGTGGCAGGGTTGGCGAGAGTGTCACAGGGAGTCGCAGCTGTTGTCACTCCCTGAGCAAGGCTCCACGGCCCCTGAGAGCCATCGAAAAAGAACGCCCCGCGTCCGTTGGTCTGATAGAAGTCATCCACAAAAACTCTGCGCACCTCGCCGCCGAACCGCAGCTGGTGCGCGCCCTTTGTGTAGGAAACGGCGTCATTCAAATGCCAGGTAATGTCCGTCCGCCCGGATTGACTTATCGGTCCGGTCGGATCGAAGCCGCTATTGCCGCCCAGAAGATTAGTTACGCCCGCACCCGCCGCGCCGGGGGCGATATTGATGTTGGGCGCGCCGGTAAGGCTAGGACTGGTGACGCCGGTATTCAATCCTAAAGCGACCGGGTTAAAGCTGGTATTCGCATCTCTGAATTTCTCATCGAAAAAGTTGAAGCCAAAGCTCGCCTGATTGGTCAGATTCGGACGCAGCACGGCATCGTAAACTACCGAGTAGTTCATCACGCGCAGTGGACCCGTGGTCAGGTAGTCGGGAAGAACCGAGCCATCCGGACCTTGTTGGTGACCCTGGCCGATGAATCCCTTAAGGGAGATGTGATTGTTCAGATTGATGTTCTCGTCGAGTTTAAGGATTCCATTGTGGCTGACCCCGGTCACCGGTGCATTGGCGAAATAGTTGCCAGGCTGCGCCGGACCGTTGAGTATGTTGGGCCACAAGTTATTCAGCAGGTTGGTGGAAACCGGATTCACCGGGATTCCGTAGTACGACAGCAGACCCTTCGCCTCGGCCTGATAGGCCAGTGACGGCACCGTAGCGTTGACGCTGCTGGCAAAGAAAATGTTGTTCCATTCGTAGGAGGTGAAGAAGAAAGTCTTGTCCTTAACGATCGGACCGCCCAGCGAGAATCCAGCGTTCTGGCCGCGTTCCGCACCCTTTTTCGATCCGGCCGGAGCAAAGGGATTGTTCACGCCAAAGAACTCGTTGCGATTGAAGTAGTAGCCCGATCCGTGCAGATTGTTGGTGCCGGATTTGATGGCGAGGTTGACGGTGCCGCCGGGATTTCGTCCCGTCTCCGGGCTCGAGGTGGTGACCATGGAAAATTCCTCGATGGAATCCATGGGAAGAATGCTGCCGGCGAGACTCGATATGCCGCTCTGATTCACCGACTGCAGGTTCCACCAGATGTCATTGTTGTCTGTGCCTTCGATCTGATAGTTGACCTGGTTGGGACGAGAGCCGTTGATGGCCAGCGAGCCCACGCTGGGAAGACCGTACCCCGCTGCGCCAGGTGTAATAGCTTCAAACTCGCTGAAGTCCCGCCCATTGATAGGAATGTCCTGAACTGCCTTGGTCGGAATGGTTGTGGTCTGGTTCACAGTGGTTGTGTCCAGCGCCACGCCGGCCGCATCCGCCACCACGACGGTCTTGGTGGCCACCGAGGCCATCGTCAATCTGGCAGAAATCGTGTACATCCCGCCAGCTGAGACCGGAACATTGTTCACTTTCAGCGTCTCAAATCCGGCGGCGCTTGCCACGACGTCATAGGCGCCGAGAGGCAAATCCTGAAAGGCAAACTGGCCGGCGCTGGATGAAATAGTCCTGTATTCCACGCTAGTGGCCACATTGGTTGCGACCACGCTGGCATTCGCCACTACCGCGCCCGACGGGTCAATCACCGTCCCATTGATGCCGCCACGAAAGTTCTGCGCCGGAGCTTCAGCAGCCAGCAGAAGGGCCAACGCTAAAGCATAAAGACTGTAACGAACTCCCCTGGTTGTCGATAGCATGGGATCCGCCCTTTCAAGAGTTGATGAAGATCACGCGCTTCTCACTCCAACCGCCTCTTGCCGCGAAAAGATACAAGACCACCCCCGGGCCCGCTCTGTACACAAACGGCGGACGCCTTACTGAGGGTGATTCATTTCTTCGTTCTCCTCCAGACCGAATCGAAGGAAGACGGATTGAGGATACAGGTTACAGGGACGATACGAATGTGAGTTCTAAGTGAGTTTTCGCTGAGTGCCGCCGTTTTCTCCCCACCGGTTTGGCCCAGCTTCCGACAGAAACGCTTCATCCGGCGACGCGGTCCAGGGCATCTTCTATGGCAGAGATGACCTCGGTCATAATTGCGTTATTGATAGCGGTCGACATGGCGATGACTCCAAACGGCCCCATGTGCACCCCGTTATTCAGGCACGCCAAGTGAAAACGCTGGCTGAGCTCTGCACTGGGTACGTCGGGGCCCGGCCGCAGCTTTTCCCGGGTGAAATAAACGCCCATCACCGAGCCATCGCTGGGGACCGACAACGGCAGCCCCAGCTTGGCGGCTCGCCTTTCGAGCGCAGTTTTCAGGCGAGTGACAAGCGCGTCCATCTTGGAGATACGAGCAGCGGTCAGATTTTCCAGCGTGACTTGGCCGGCAACGCTGCCCAGAATGTTGCCGTTGAACGATCCCCCGTGGTAGACGCCCTTGGGGTGGCCGGGGTCGGCGAGGTCGATGATCTCTCTACGACCGCCCACAGCGCCCAAGGGCGTGCCGCCGCCGATGAACTTTCCCAGGAACGTGAGATCCGGCTCCAAACCGAACTTCTCGGCCGCGCCGCCTGGGGCCAAGCGAAACATCAGGCAATCATCGAGGACAAACAACGCTCCGGCACGGTGCGCGGCATCTTGCACGTCGCGCAGAAAATTACCGACGGGCGGCGTCACGATTCCCGTGTACATCACGGGTTCGAGCACCACTGCGGCAATCTGCGGCCCATGCTTCGCCAGAGCTCGTTCAAAGGACGCCAGGTCGTTAAAGTCGGCCAGTACGGTATGGCCGGGAATCTCACCCTGCCCGTGCAGCCCAGCCTCAAGATCGCTATACGTGCCGTGATAGCCGGCGGTGGCTTTCAGAATGAGCGGCCTGCCGGTGAAGTGTCGCGCGAGCTTGACCGCCAACATCCCCGACTCGGTGCCGGAGTTGGTGAAGAGCACGCGCTCAAAGTTCTTGATACGATCGCACAACGCTTCGGCGAATTCGATCTGCGGGCGGGAGGTGCTGAGCCAGGCCCATCCCCGCGGCAGCCATTCCTCAATGGCCTTGATCACCGGCGGATAGGCATGGCCATGAATCAGGCTAAGCCCGTTGTAGACCAGGTCGACGTAACGATTGCCGTCGATGTCCCAGAGGTAGGCGCCTTCCCCGCGCTCCATGACCGCCTGATAAGGCCGGTAATAGCCGAACCCCCGTGTGACCCCGCCGGGCAGACTGCGGCGGGCTCGCTGCACCAATTCGGCGGACTTGGGAGTTCGCGCGCGGTAGGTCTCCTCGATGCCGTTGTGGTCGGCCACCGCCCCGTGTCCCTGTGATCTGCTTGCCGTATCAGCCACGGGTTTTCTTCTTCTTGGTTTTAGTTTTAGTTTTAGTCTTGGTCTTGCTCTTACTCTTGTTCTGGGCCGAAGTCCTGATCATGGCGACGGTGTCGATCTCCATGCGCGCGTTGACCAGCAGCGATTTGATTCCAATGGTCGAACTGGCGGGCAACGTATCTTGAAACGTTGCCTTGCGCACCTTGTTCCAGATGGGATAGTCGCGTTGCGCATCGATCAAGTAAGTGGTAATGCGCACAACGTCTTTCAATGTGGCCCCGACCTTTTTCAACGAATTCTCGACATTGACCATGCACAACTTGGCTTCTTCCTCAAACGGCTCGGCCGTCACCATCACCGGACCGTCGGGAGGATAGCCGACCAGGCCGCTGACGAAAATCATGGTGTACTCGCCCAGGGCGACGGTCACCACGTTGCTGAAACTGTCCGAAAATCTGTCGGGAATGCGTTGAATCATGGCCGTGCTCTCCGTGTCATTTGCGTTGGCGCAAAAAGCCGAAACGCAAGAATAGACTTCTGGTTTGGACAAACATGTGAGTTATAAGTGAGTTTTCGCTGAGGGTCAAATGGAACGCCCATCCGGCGACGTCAGGCCTGGGCGAAACCAATCCGGCGCATTACGCCGCGCGACGGCGGCAACATGCGCAGGTTCTTGAATCTGGAATCCACCTGCAGGTAGGCGAGATAGGGAGAGCGCTCGCTGCAGGCTCTCTCCAACCAAGAGATTGCCTGCCCCTGATTCCCCAGCGATAAGGCGATGGTCGCCATATCGTATGCCGAGATATACCGCTGCCGGGAGAGATCACGCAACTCGGAGAAGACTTGCAAGGCGCTATTTTTCCTTCCGCTTCTGGCAAGGACGTGAGCCAAAGCGGCTAACATAGCGGGCGTTCTTTCCGTGACTCGAATGGCTTGTTCCAGGCTATCGATCGCTTCCGGGAACATTCCTACCTGCGCGTAAGCCAGCCCCAATCCCCAGTGCGCCAAAAAGAAATCACCGTCAATCTCGAGGACGCTGTGGTAACGCTCGATGGCATCATCGGGACGGTTGGCGTAGAGAAGTATCCAGCCGACATCGGCGTTGACCTGGACTGAAAATGGATCGAGTTCGCTGGCCAGTTGTATCTGTTCTATCGCCTCATCGTGGCGCTCGACTGCCGTAAGCAGATCAGCGTACCACTGGTGGGCCGAGACACAATGAGGATTGAGCTCGATCGCTCTTCGGAAACCGGCTTCGGCCACGTCCCAGTTCCAGTCCGATAACATGCTGCAATAAGCCAGCGTTGCGTGCGCATCCGCCGATCCTTCGTCGAGTTGAAGGGCTTTGTGGGCAGCGGCTTTCGCCCGCGTGTACATTTCCCAGGGTTTGCGAGGGCCGCCGTGGATGTAACTTAGTATGTAGGCGTCAGCCAGTCCGGAGTGGGCCCATGCGTCGTCGGGAGTATCGCCGATGGCGCGGCTGAAACACTCGATCGCCCGAGCTAAATCCTTCTCCGTTCTGCGATTCAGGTAGTAACGCCCCTGCAGGTACGCCGAATTGCTTTCTACTGCCGCCGGCCGACCTTGTATCCCTGGTTCGCACATCGCGGGCGTCAAGTGGGCGGCCGTATCGCGGGTTACGGCCAGGGCTATATTGTCCTGCACGTCCAGGTAGTCGCGTAACTCCGCCTCGTAGCATCCCACCCACTCGCTCTTATCGGTCGAAGGATCGATCAATCGAGCCGTAATTCGAACTCGGCCTTCGGAATGCGTCACCGCTCCTTCCAGCACCCGATCTACATGGAGTTCCTTCGCAATCCTGGAGACTGGCTTATCGGTGCTTTTGTAGCGCAGGGTAGTAGTTCGAGAGGAGACCCGTAGAGCCCCGTTGGCCGAAAGATAAGTGGTGAGTAGTTCGGTGATTCCCTCGGCCAGGCCTGACGCCTGAGAAGAGCCATTCAACTCGCGGAGCGGTAACACCGCCAAAGAGATTGGCCGTTGAGCCGGGCTATTGATAAATCGCGGTGTGAGCGAGGCAACGGGCGCAGTGTCGCCTTTCGCAGTTTCCGCGGCAATCCAATTCACCGGGGCAACGAAACGGTAGCCTCGCCGGTGCAGAGTTTCGATCAAGCGAGGCTTTCTTGCGTCTTCCCCGAGAACTCTGCGGATCTGGCGAATACAAAAATTAAGACTGCCTTCGAAGTCAACGAAGGTTCCCGTGCTCCACAGTTGCCGGCGGATCTCTTCGCGCGTGACCACTCGCCCCGCCTGCGCCACCAACATTGCCAATACCTTGAACGGTTGGGGTTGCAGAGAAAGATGTTTCTGGCCGATTCGCAGCTCGCCGTTTACAGCGTCCAACTCAAAGCCGTTGAAACGAAACAGGCCAGCCTTGGAGCGGTTGGTCATAGGCAATCTCGGGAAAGCCCGCTTGGTATTCGGAAACACGATATCATTTCTTTCCGATGAGGCCGGCCTATTTTTCGAATCGGGGCTAGTTCTTTCGTAGATCGAACCTGCCGGACGAGAAAGCCTCGGTGGCCACAAATCAGCGAAAACTCACTTCTTCGGTCCCAAAGCTGGATGTATGGTGAAAGTGGGGGTGAAAGACCTTATCGTCTGGAGGCCTGAGTGAGCGTGAGAACCCGGCCGCGACGAACGGTATACAATTCCGTTTTCGCGGAACAGAGAATTTCAACCGCGCGCCGTAAGGTTTGAGAAGACATGATTGCAGCCAAGGTAAAGATTCGGCCCGGGCGACTGCTCATCAACGGCGAGTGGACGGACGGCGCAAAGAAGTTTGACTCCATCAATCCAGCCACCGGCGAAGCGCTGGCACAAGTTGTTGACGCGTCGGCCGAGGACGTCGATCGAGCGGTTTCGGCCGCGCGCCGTGCCTTGGACGACCGCACCGGCCCCTGGCGGAAAATGTCGGCCAGCGACCGCGGGAAGATGATCTGGCGGCTGGCGGATCTGGTTGAGAAAAACATCGAAGAACTCGCCGAGATCGAGACTCTCGATAACGGCAAACCCATCTCCGAATCCCGCAACATCGATATGCCGATGGTGGTCGATGTGCTGCGCTATTTCGCGGGACTGGCGACCAAGATTCAGGGCGAAACCGTCAATACGTTTGAGACCGCGTTCACTTATACACTGCGCGAGCCTGTGGGTGTGGTTGGCCTGATTATTCCCTGGAATTTTCCTTTGCTGCTCGCGTCTTACAAGGTCGGCCCCGCGCTGGCGTGTGGGAACACAGTCGTCCTCAAACCTGCCGAACAAACTCCGCTGAGTACCTTGCGATTCGGGGAACTCGCCACGGAGGCCGGCGTGCCGGCGGGCGTTCTGAACATTCTTACCGGTGGCCCGGACACCGGGAAAGCCATGGTCCGTCATCCCGGAATCGACAAGATCGCTTTTACCGGTTCAACAGCCGTAGGTAAGGAAATCATGCGTGGCGCGGCCGACGGATTGAAGCGGGTCACGCTGGAACTGGGTGGCAAGTCTCCCAATATTGTTTTCGCTGACGCCGAAATTGACGATGCCGTGAAAGGGGCCATCAACGGCATTTTTTATGGCAAAGGCGAGGTGTGCAATGCCGGTTCGCGGCTTTTTGTAGAGACCAAAGTGCAGGACGAGTTTATGGAGAAGCTGGTGGCCCGCGCGAAGAAACTGCAGCCGGGCGATCCGCTCGATCCGAAGACCCGCATGGGTTCGATTGTCAGCCAGGAACAGATGCAAACCGTTCTCGGATACATCGAGGCGGGAAAGAACGAAGGCGCCAAGCTGATTGCCGGTGGAAATCGCGTTACCCTGGGAGGCAGCCAGGGATTCTTCGTTGAGCCAACCATTTTCGGCGGCGTCAACAACAACATGAAGATCGCGCAGGAAGAAATTTTCGGTCCGGTTCTGGCCACGCTGGGATTCGACGATGTGGATCAGGCCATCGATCTCGCGAACCGCAACCCCTACGGGCTGGCCGCAGCTGTGTGGACGAAAGACGTGAAGAAAGCGCACAACGTTTCGCGCCAACTCAAAGCCGGAACGGTGTGGATCAACACTTATGGCTTGTTGAATGCGGCCCTTCCCTTCGGCGGTTATAAAAGCTCCGGCTTCGGCCGTGAATTGGGTATGCACGCGATTGAGCATTACACCGAACTCAAAATGGTGTGGCTGAATCTGGCATGAACCCCGACCCGGTTTCAGTGTCAGCAGGATTTGTGGCGCGGTTCTGACCTCACATGAGAATCGCCTCGGAGCCAGATTCGTCTTCCGTCAACGCAACCCAGAAAAAAGGGCCGGTCACACTGGCGCGGCGTCTTACTCTGCTCGACGCCACGCTGATTGTCGTCGGCGGAGTCATCGGATCAGCTATTTTCATTACTCCCGCCGACGTAGCCCGGCAGATCCCCAACCCCATGTTTTCCATTCTTCTGTGGGTCATTGCGGGGCTGGTGGCGTTGCTGGCGGGATTTGCCTTCGCGGAACTGGGCGCGATGTTCCCCGAGGCCGGAGGCCAATACGTCTATATTCGCGAAGTCTATGGCCACTTCGCGGCATTTCTTTATGGATGGGTTCTGTTCACCGCAGGCAACAGCGCTGGGCTTGCCGGAGTCGCCATGGGATTCGCGCTGTTCGTCGGGAAAGTCTTCTCGCCGCTATCCGCTGAAACCGTTTTATACAGCCACGCGGTGCTTCCCGGCGTGGTCTGGCACTTCACTCGCGGATCTCTGGTTGCGATCGTCTCTATTTTTGCGCTTACTCTGGTGAATATGCGAGGCGTCAAGCTGGCGGCCATACTGCAGAATTTTACCGGTCTGCTCACCCTCGCTTGCGTTGGCCTGATGGTCGCGCTGGGACTCACGCTGGGAAACGGCTCGTGGACACATTTTTCTTCCGCGCCGTCGGTCTCAGCCTGGCCGCCGCTTTCCGCGATCGGCATCGCCTTCGTGGCTCTGTTCTGGACTTACGATGGCTGGAATATCATTTCGTGGGTTGCGGGTGAAATCAAAGACGCGGAACGGAATCTGCCGCGCGCCATGATCCTGGGCATTGTGCTGGTGATCCTGACTTATGTCTCGGCCAATGTAGTTTTCATCTATGCCATGCCGATGGCGCAACTGGCCCGGCAAACCACGCTGGCGCAAGCCGCGGTCAGCGTTTTGTTTTCCGACAACATGGGACGCCTGGTGTCGCTTTTAATTGCCATCTCCTGCTTCGGATCAATGTCCGTCGTCATTCTCGGTGGCGCCCGGGTGTATTACGCCATGGCCAAAGACGGTGTCTTTATCCCGTCTTTGAAAACGCTGCATCCCAGTTGGCGAACCCCAGTTGTGAGCCTGGTGGCGCAATGCATTTGGGTTTGCGTGCTTACCGCCAGTGGCGGATATGAACAGATCTACACCTGCTTTACCTTTATGATGACGGCGACCTACGCGATCACAGTAGGAGCCGTCTTCATCCTGCGCCAGACTCGGCCCGATGCCGCGCGGCCTTATCGTTGTTTCGGCTATCCCTGGCTGCCGGGCCTTTATTTGGTGATTGCCACGGTGTTCTTGATCAATACGCTGGTCGAGCGTCCGGTGGAATCTCTGGCCGGACTTTTACTCGCGCTGACCGGCATTCCGGCCTACTACTACTGGCGGCACGCCAAAGAAGAGTAAAGGGACGAACGGGCTAGTGATCATTCAGCAGACGCGTCGGTGCGGACCTCCTGTCCGCCGCTTTTCATTCTGCTTTACTGTGGTTCTTGCATGAGAAAGCCGTCGACTGGACCGTTCAGGAAAATGGGAGGTTCAGAGGAGTCCGGATCAGATAGCAACCCGATCCGCGCCTTTCAAAGCCAGCATCTTGCGGGCGTCGTCCGGAGTCGCAATCTCCAGCGAAAGCTCTTGCAGGATCCGGCAGATCTTCTTGACCTGCTCGGCGCTCGACTTTGCCAGTTCGCCTTTGCCCAGGAATAAGCTGTCTTCCAGCCCCACGCGCACATTTCCGCCCATAATCGCTCCCAGGGTGACCAAACGCATCTGGTGACGCCCAGCCCCCAGGATCGACCACTGATAATTGGATCGCCCGAATAATCGGTCTGCCGTCGCCCGTACGTAACTGAGAAGTTCGACGTCTGTCCCCAGTCCGCCAAGGATGCCAAAGATGGTTTGGATAAAGAGTGGCGGTTCCACAAGTTTCTCGTCGAGGAGATAAGCCAGGTTATAAAGATGGCCCAGGTCGTAACACTCAAATTCGAAGCGCGTGCCGCAACCTTCTCCCAGTTCCTTGACCACACGCTTCATATCCAGGAAAGTATTGCGGAAAATATTTCCCTCCGTCTGTGCGAGAAAACTCTCTTCCCAATCGTATTTCCAATCCTTGTAGCGCCTGGCCAACCGGTGGATGGAGAAGTTGATCGATCCCATGTTGAAGGAGGCCATCTCCGGTTTCGCGCGGAGCGCAGCCGCCAATCGCTGATCGAGGTTCATGTACAGGCTACCGCCGGTGGTGATGTTGATGACCGCGTTGGTAGAGGATTTGATCTTCGGCAGAAATTGCATATACACATCGGGATCGCCAGTGGGTCGCCCGTTCTGCGGATCGCGCGCGTGTAAATGAAGAATGGCCGCGCCCGCGTCTGCCGCTTCGATAGCCTGGCGAGCGATGTCTTCGGGAGTAAGCGGCAGGTAGGGAGACATGGTCGGGGTGTGAATTGACCCTGTAATCGCGCAACTGACAATCACTTTATCGGCCACGAAAAAATCCTCCCTGATGTTTCCCAGAAATCGATCGGATCATCATACCAAAGACGACTGCCAAGATAGCCGCGAAGTCGGAACAGACCCCCACTGCATAAGGATCACAAAGAAAGCCCACCTAGCCACGCTTGATCGGTCACACGGGAGGAGCAGGCAGTTTGGAATATATCCGATGGTATGATACCTTGGTCGCTTCCCGAACTGGTCTGTAATGGCACCCGCAGGGCTGATGGACTAACTCCTATGGCGCGAGAGCAACAGTATTCCAGGGATTGCGGGGTGCTCCGTTTCGACGGCTTCGAGTTGGATTCCTCCAGCGGTGAGTTGCGGTCGGGCCCATCGCGCCTGGTGCTTCAACCTCAGCCTTTTAAGGTTTTGGAGCTATTGGCGGCGCGATCCGGCTGCCTCGTCACCCGGGAGGAAATCCGGCGGCAGCTTTGGAGCACGGGGACCTTTGTCGATTTCGAAGGCGGACTCAATTACTGCGTCCGGCAAATCCGCAAAGCGCTCGGCGAGGATGCGCGAAAGCCACGCTACATCGAAACTCTGCATCGCCGCGGCTACCGCTTCCTCGCACCCGTGAGCCGCATCGACGAGCCAACTCGAACCCGGTTCATCCCAGCTCTCTCCGGCTGCCAAGTTGTCAGCCCGTGCATCAGGTTGGCGGTATTACCGTTCAGTGATCTCAGTTGTTCCCGCAACGAAGCTTTCCTGGCTGATGGCATCACCGAACTGCTGATTACCTATCTCTCGGCCAACTCTTCCTTGCGCGTCGTCTCGCGCACTACCATCATGCAGTACAAGAATTCGGGCAAGTCGCTCTGCCGAATTGGGCGTGAGTTAGGTGTCGACCGCGTGTTGGAGGGTGCCGTCCTCCATTCCGGCATGCGCGCGCGGATCACAGCCCGATTGATCGATACCTCCACTGACAAGAATGAGTGGGCGGCATGTTACGAGGCGGAAATGCAGGACCATCTTATCCTCCAGGAACACATAGCCCACGCCGTAGCCTGTGATACAGCTATGTACTTGATGCCCACGCTCAAAGGGAGCGCCCCTGCAGGCTTGCGCAGCAGCGCACCAAGTCCGCTGAAGAGTTCGGGTCAGGTATGGGCTCTGCCTCACAGAACGATTCCGGCGTGCCATCCCGGGAAGAGTCCTGCGCTGGTTCCAGGCCTGGTGTTGGTAAATGGCAGGCATACCCAGAGAGCCTCCGGCGCTTCTCACCGTCTGGGGATCTAGAGTGAAAACCGCTATTCTCCGCCACGTAACATTCCGCAGGCGCCTCTGGCAACGAACGGCGTTTCTTCTGCTTCTTGGGGCTCTCACCTCCGCCGCGATGCCGCAGTCCAATAAAATTTACGAGCCCTCGCCGGAAAAGTACCGGCAGCTCGCCCATGACATTTTCAAACAGCTCATTGAGACCAACACTTCGCACTCCGTGGGCTCGGTAACCGCTGCTTCCAAAGAGATACAGCAGCACTTGCTCGATGCCGGCTTCCCGGCAAGCGATCTCTCTCTCATGGGGCCCAGTGAGCGCAAGCAAAACATCGTCATCCGTTACCGTGGCTCGGGCCTGCGCAAGCCCGTCCTGATGATCGGGCACCTTGACGTGGTCGAGGCTCAACGTTCGGATTGGTCGACCGACCCATTTCAGTTCGTGGAAAAAGATGGCTACTTTTACGGTCGTGGCACCCAGGACATGAAAGACAATGTCGCCCTTCTGGTCGCGATTTTTATCCGGCTTCGCGAGGAGGGCTACCGGCCGGACCGCGACCTCATCCTGGCCCTCACCGCCGACGAAGAAAACGGCCCTGACGACGGCGTCGACTGGCTGGTCAAGAATCATCGCGACCTGTTCGATGTCGACTTCGTCCTCAATCTGGATGCGGGAGGCGTCGAATTAGAGCGTGGCAAGCCTCTGATCGTGGGAGTGGAGGCTTCAGAAAAGCTCTATGCCGACTATCAGCTCACGGTCACTGACCGAGGTGGCCATAGTTCGCTTCCCCATCCCGGCAATCCTATCTTTCATCTCGTGGACGCTCTCGGACGCCTGGAGCGATCACCTTTCCCTTATGAGCTCAATGCGGTGACTCGCGGCTATTTCACTAGTCTGATTCCCCACGTCTCTGCCGCCGACGCAGACGCCATCCGTGCCATTCTGAAAGAACCACCGGACCCGGCAGGATTTCAGGCTCTCTCGCAAAATACTTACTACAATGCATTACTGCGCACCACCTGTGTGCCCACCCGCCTGGCGGCCGGCCACGCTAACAACGCTCTTCCGCAAACCGCAACTGCCAACGTCAATTGCCGAATCCTCCCTGGACACTCGCCGGAGGAAATCCGCCAGGACCTGATCCGGATTTTCGCCGACACAACGATCACCGTACGCTATGGGAACTTTGCCGGCCAGATCTTCGATACGGCGCCGGACCGCAAGTCTTTCGCCCCGCCACCGCCGCGCGCCGACGTAATCGGCCCGATCGAGCGCATCGCGGCGCAGATGTGGCCGGGGGCCCCGGTGGTTTCGGAGATGGAAACCGGTGCCAGCGACTCGGTTTACACCATGGCCATCGGCGTCCCGAGTTACGGCGTCTCCGGCGTCGCCATCGAAAACGACGATATTCGCGCCCACGGGAAGGACGAACGCCTTCCCACGGAGTCTTTCTATCGCGGACTTGATTTCTATTACTGGTATCTGAAGGCGATTAGCTCACCAGAGGCGAAGCAGTAGTCAAGGTCCGTAAGCAGCGAAATACTATGTTGAAGCGGATGCATGTCGGCTGGGTGGGGCTGGGAAACATGGGGCGGCCTATGTCGCTCAGGCTTCATAATGCCGGAGCGCAGGTGGTGGTGACTAATCGGACACGCGCCGCCGTTGACGAGATGGTACGCCAAGGCCTGCGCGGCGTGAACAATCCGCGAGAGGCTGCCAGCCACGCCGATGTCGTGGTCGTAACGGTGTTCGATGCCACGTCCGTGCGTGCCGTCCTTGAAGGTGAAGATGGTATCCTTGCCGGACTTCGCCCGAACGGCCTGATCATTGACATGGGCACAACCGATGTTGCCGCCACTCGCGAGTTTGCTGGCATGGCGGCGGCGCGGGGTATCGCTTATCTCGATGCGCCGGTTTCCGGAGGAGCCCCCGGCGCCGCCGAAGGCACACTCACAATTATGGTGGGAGGTGCGGAGTCCGATCTCGAGCGCGCACTGCCGATATTTTCGGTTCTCGGCAGGCATGTAACCCACGTAGGCCCGGTGGGCGCCGGGCAGGCGACCAAGGCGGCTAATCAAGTTATCGTCGGGCTCACGATTGCCGCCGTCGCGGAAGCCTTCAGCCTTGCCACCCGTGCGGGCGTCGATCTCGCCAAAGCCAGCGAGGCCTTGCAGGGCGGATTCGCGGATTCGCGCGTACTGCGCGAGCATGGCTTGCGCATGATCACCAGCAACTACGCTCCCGGCGCCACCATCGCAGTACAGCGAAAAGATATGCGCCAGGCATTGTCTCTGGCCAAATCATTCGGGCTGGAGCTCCCGCTCACCGAACTGGCAGCCGAGCGTTTTGACGAGGTCGCCGAACTTGGCTTCGATCACCTCGACCAAAGCTCCTTCTTCAAACTTCTGGCCCGGTGAGACGGTACGCCCTTTTTGGATGCTGCCATGTGTGCAACCAAAAATCATGAGCCGTGATCCTGCAATCCGCGCTTCCCTGCACGCTTCATGCGTCGGAATTGGGCGCATGTCCATCCTTGACTATGCAGACCTTGCGGCGCGCCACGGCTTTGCCGGCATCGACATCCCCAGCCTTAGCGTGGTGATGAAAACAGGCGAAGCAGCGGCTTTGAAAGAAGCTCTCGCCAAAAATCGCATCGCTCCGGTCATTTTTGGATTGGCTCCGGAGATGGGCCTCGAGGGAGTGGAGTGGCGGAGGGATGAGGAAACATTCCGGCAGTCCCTCCAGACGCTGGAGCAAGCAGCAAGGTTTGCCACGGAAATTGGCCTCACCCGCTGCTACGCCTATCTTCGTCCGGCGGTTGACACCGACGCCCGCGAGTACGAGAAGTTGCTGGCCCGGCGCCTCGGAGAAATGTCTCGTTTACTGGCCGAGCATGGTATCCGTGTGGGATTGGAGTGGCTCGGTCCCCACCATCTTCGGGCGGAAGGCGCTAACGCCATGGGTGCCAGGCCCTTTATTTTTAGTATGGAGAGAACGCTGGATTTCATTGAGAAGATTTCTGTCCCAACCGTCGGCCTCGTCCTCGACTCACTTCACGCCTATACCACCGGCATCGGCGAAAAAGAAATCTCTTTATTGACGGCTGGCCAGATCGTGCATGTGCATCTTAGCGACGTAGTCAAAGGGAAAGGTCGAGCAGGTGCAAGGAGTGACCAGCGGCTGCTGCCCGGCGAAGGAGAAGTCGACCTCAGTGGCTTCCTGCGCGGCCTGCGCGCAACGGGCTACGACGGCTACGCCGCCGTCGAGGTCATTGCGGCAGAAAATATAGCAACGACGCCGGATCAGGCGGCCGCCATGATACGCTCCTCGCTTCGCAAGTTCGGCTTGTAACGGACCGCATTGGACCATCACTTCTGCCATGCGCTTGAAAGATAAAGTAGCCCTGATCACCGGAGGATTGAACGGCCTGGGCCGTGAAGCGGCTATGGTCTTTGCCCGCGAAGGCGCACGGGTCGCGGTGTGCGATCTGCCGCCGGAAGGCGCAGAGATCATCTCCGCCATCAAGTCGGCTGGAAGCCAGGCCTTTTACGTTTCTGCCGACGTCTCGCAATTCCCGCGAGTTGAGGCCATGACGGCTGCCGTTCTCAACGAGTTTGGGACGATCGACATCTTGATCAATAACGCCGGCATCACGCGCGACGCCACTTTGATGAAAATGACCCTTGAACAATGGAATGAGGTCATCGCCGTCAATCTCAGCGGTGTATTTCACTGCACTAAAGCCGTCGCCCTTCACATGGTGGAGCGAGGCAAGGGAAAAATCATCAACACCTCTTCGCTTACAGGCATTTTCGGAAATTACGGACAGACCAACTACGCCGCGGCCAAAGCCGGCCTGATCGGCATGACCAAAACCTGGGCTCGGGAACTCGGCCCCAAAGGCATCACGGTGAACGCGGTCGCGCCTGGCTTCATTGCCACGGAAATGGTGAAAAAAATGCCGGAGAAAGTCGTGCAAGCCATGCGTGATCGAACCCCGGCTCGCCGCTTGGGTCAACCGCGAGACGTGGCCAATGCCTATCTCTTCCTCGCCTCCGATGAAGCTGACTTCATCAACGGAGCCGTCCTGAACGTGGACGGCGGCCTCACTCTGTAAGCGCCGGCCGCAACTGGCTGCGAAATCTCGTTACGCCCACAATGTTTATCGCGCTAGTAAGCTGCGAGGTAGTAATCCCGCTCCCACTGCGAGACATTGCGAGTGTGCAACCACCACTCCGCACGTTTGACGCGCAAATACTCCTTGGCATAGCCGGCTCCCAGGGCGTTCTGCACGACGGAATCCTGTTCGAAAGCGTCGAGCGCTTCGGCGAGAGTGCAGGGCAAGACGCTGATATGACGTTCGAGTAATTCCTTTTCCGAGACTTCGTAAAGGTTATCGTGGTTCATCACTCCCGGGTCCATTTTCTGGGCAACTCCATCAAGACCGGCGGCGATGATTCCGGCAAAGGCAAGGTAGGGATTGGCCGCCCCATCCACCACGCGGATTTCAAATCGGCCCGGACCCGGCAGGCGAATCATTTGCGTGCGGTTGGACGCACCATAGGTGATATACACGGGAGCCCAGGTTGCACCGGAGCGCGGGGCGCCCCGAACCAGGCGTTTGTAACTATTCACCAGCGGAGCGACCAGGGCTGACAGAGCACGGGCATGATGCAGGACTCCTCCCATGAACCATCGCCCAAGCTGCGAAAGCCCTTGCTCCGCGGACGGGTCCAAAAACAGATTCTTACCCGCGCTGATGTCGGCAAGGCTCAGGTGTACGTGAGCGCCGTTGCCGGTGAGGTTGCCAAACGGCTTCGGCATAAAGGTGGCCAGCAACCCGTGCTTCTCCGCCATCGTGCGCACCATCCATTTGAAAAAGGTATAACGGTCGGCGGTGGTCAGCGCGTCAGAGTAGGTCCAGTTGATCTCGAACTGACAGTTGGCGTCCTCGTGATCATTGGCGTAAGGATCCCAGCCTAATTCCTGCATAAACCCGAGCAGTGAAGTCATCAGGTCGAGATTCCGATAGAGCGCGCGGAGGTCGTAGCAAGGTTTGGCGAGGGTATCGAATTCGTCCCACGGAACGTAATCGCCGGCAGCATTTTTCTTGAGCAGCATGAACTCCGGCTCGATGCCGATGTTGACGACGTAACCTTGTTTTCTGGCCACCTCAAGCTGGCGCGTGAGCACCGTCCGGGGACAAAGCGGCCAGGACTTGCCTTCCACATGCAGATTGCCGGTGACCCAGGCGGTATTCTTTCGCCACGGCAAGATTGTCAGTGAGCGGAAATCGGGAACACTGCAGATATCCGCTTCGTGGGGCCCCTGACCAACGTCACCGCAGGCGAAGCCGGCAAAGCTGGCGCCATCCTGAGCAAATTCCTCGATGTGGGAAACCGGAACCAGTTTTGCCTTCGGGGCGCCCGTCAATTCGACGAAGGAACAAAACACATATTCGACACCTCTTGCCGTCAGCTCCGACCTCAGCTTTTCCGTCATCTTCTCCCCCAATTTTCAATGAGAAACAGCTGCCGCCGCCTTTTCTCCCACCAGCCTGCCCGTCTCGAAGCGCGCCGGAGAGAATGGTTCAATCAGAGCGGGAGACTGTCCCGTGGCGATGAATTCGGCCATGCACTTGCCCGAGATTGGACCCGCTTTGAATCCATAGGTTCCCCAGCCCACGTCCATATAAAAGTTGCTCACTTCGGAAGACGCACCCATGATGGGCGCAAAATCAGGAGTCATATCGCAGATGCCCGCCCATTGTCGCAGAACTCGCACACCATGCAACCAGGGAAACAATTCCAGCGTGTAAGTCGCCATCTGCTCGAGCGTGGGCAGGGTACTCTTCATGCAATAGGACTGATAAGGGTCGATTTCAGCGCCGATCACCAGTTCGCCCTTGTCCGTCTGGCTCAGATAAACATGCAGCGTGGCCGACACAATCACGACGTTGAGAAACGGCTTCAAGGGTTCGGTGACACAGGCCTGCAGCGGATGGGTGACGATGGGCAAGGGGACACCCGCCATCTGCGAAATGGTGGTGGCCCAGCCCGCGGTAGCGTTGAGCACAGCGCCCGCCGCAATCCGCCCCCGGTTGGTGACCACCTCGGTAGCTTTCCCCTTTTCCACGGTGATGCCGGTAACTTCGGTGAAGGGGTGAATTTCAATGTCCATGCGATCACAAGCGCGGGCGTAACCCCATACCACCGCATCGTGACGGATGATTCCGCCCGGAGGATGATAAAGCGCCGCGAGAATCGGGTATCGCGCTTTACGGCTGGTGTTGATGGAAGGAACCAGGTTGCCGACTTCTTCGAAGCCGATCATCCGGCTGTTCACACCGAGCATCTGATTGTTCTCGGCGCGCACTCGCAGGCCGGCAACCGAGGAATCGTTGTGCCCCAGCGTCAGATGCCCGCACTGGCTGAAGAGGACGTTCCAGCCGAGATCGGTCGACATCTTTTCGTACAGCTTCAGAGAAGCGTCGTAAAAAGGAATGCCCTCGGGAGTACGGTAGTTAGAGCGCAGGATCGCCGTGTTGCGGCCACTGGCACCGGCCCCGAGATAGTTTTTGTCCAGCAGAGCTACCTTGCGGATTCCGTGCTGCTTGCCGAGATAATAAGCCGCGGCCAGACCGTGCACGCCGGCGCCCACGATCACCACGTCGTAGCTCGGCCTAAGGTCGTGATGACGCCACAGGCGGTTTTTGCTGAAAAATTGCATACCTCAGTTGTGAAGCGACTGCAGGGCTGTCAAGCCGATCGGGCAGAGATGAAATTCATGCCCGGCATGGATGATCGACTCCCAAACCGACTCCGCATATTCACGGCTTATCAGAAGATAAAATGCATGCATCGATCCGATGTCGTCACGCATGACTATGGCATGCGCATGCGCGACCGACGCTTGCGCGCAGGACAGATTCGGAAGCGAGGCGCTTGAAACGTTCAACGACGTCAGCTTGTTCAGAACCTCGCGGCTTCTCGGACCGCACAGACGCAAACTGGTATAAACGCCGGAAACATCAATGGCGTCTGCGGGAGGGGACAGCGGCGGCTCTCCCATCAGTAAATAGTGGTTTGCGCCCAGTCGCCAGCTTTTTCCCCGCGATTCTTTCTGTACGTCGAACTTGAGCAGATGACTGAGGTCGGCGAGGCCGGCGCTCTTTCGTATCGCGGCTGACTCCTGTTCCGGCGCCGTGAAGAAAGCTGGCAGTTCCCAGCCCTGGTGGTTAGTGAAGCTGGCGCCTTCACGTTGATGTAAGTAAAACAATGCGGAACGCTTCATAGTCATTGGCGAAGCCGTCCGCCCTCGGGATCGTAGAAAGGCTGCATCGTGATTTTGGCTGGCACAAGTTTTCCGTCGACGCGAACGTCAATCATGGCTCCGTCCTCCGCCTGCGACGCCTGGACCCACGCCAAACCCACCGCCGTTTGCCGGGCGGGGGAATGACGGGAGCTGGTGACACGCCCCGCCAGCTTTCCATTCACTACGACAGCCGCGCCATCCTGGGGAACACCCGGCCCATGCAGCGCAAAGCCAATCAGTCGTTCGCGAGATAAGTCCGTGGATACGCGGGAAAGATAGGCTTTACCCACGAAATCGGGTTTCTCCAGTTTCACCGCCCAGCTCATATCGGCTTCGTACGGGTTGGTGAGAGCGTCGGTGTCAACGCCGACAATGACGTGACGCTTCTCCAGCCGCAAAAGCCGTTGGGCTTCGACCCCGAAGGGACGGATGTTCGATTCCTGCCCTGCCGCCAGCAAGGCTTCCCAGAGTGCCTCGGCGGACTCGGCCGGGCAGTGGATTTCCCATCCAGTCTCTCCAACGAAACCAATGCGTAGCATCACAACAGGTATGCCGGCGACTTCGGCCTCGCGGCAGCTCATGTAAGGAAATGCGCCAGAGTTCAACTCGCAAGCGGTAAGCTTGCTCAACACCGAACGGCTTTCGGGGCCGGCGATGTTCATGGCGGCGTAGCCGGCAGTCATGTTAGCGATATGCACGTCCCACCCGCTGCCTGCCAGGTACCAGTCCAGCCATTGATGGACAAAATCGAGGTTCCCGGTAGTTGTGGTGACGAAGTAGCGGTCATCGCTCAAGCGCGCAATGGTGCCGTCGTCCAGAATGATCCCGCCCTCGTCGCACATCAGAGCGTAGCGGACACGTCCCGGGCGCAAATCCGAGAAACGATGTGTATAAACCTTGTCGAGAAGCTTGCCACAGTCAGCTCCACGCAGACTGAGCTTGCCAAGAGTGCTGACGTCGATGAGTCCGACACCCTCGCGCACCGCGCGATATTCGGCCAGGACACATTCCTTTTCGGTGGCTGTTGGCGAGGAAGTATTGTAATAGCGGGGACGTTTCCAGTCGCTCATATCCAGCCAGACCGCTCCCAGCTTTTCATGAGCGTAGTGCATCGGAGTGCGGCGGATAGGATGATGGCTGGTTCCGGCAAGCGCGCCCAGCGTGACTCCGGGATTCGGCGGCCGCGACGTAGTGACTCCGGTCTCCGCGATTGAGCGGCCGGTTTCACGGGCGCATATGCCGATCGCCGACAGCTGACACATTCGCCCCTGGCACGGCCCCATGGTTGCGGTTGTGTAGCGTTTCAGCGTTTCGATATGGTCGAACCCTTCCGCGATTCCGTCGCAAAGATCCTGGCTCGAGACGTCGGAGCAAAAGCAAACAAACGCACGCTTGCTGGAAGGCAGCAGCGGAACCATGCCAGTAAGCCCTTCCCCAGTTGCATCCCCAACCACCGAGACATGATCGGGGAGGGGTGCAGGGAGAAATGCTCCGTGTTCGGCGCTCCAGGTAAGTTTTCCGCCGGCCTGGGAGGCAAGACCAGCATCGGGGACGAGGGGTCCGCACACCACGATCAAATCGCAAACAAACTTTCCGGCATGGCTTTGAATACCTTGCACACAGGTCGATCCGACCGCAGCCACCACCTGCTCTGGAGGCAGCATCGCAACAACGTCTATCCCCGCTTCACGCAACTCTGCTGAAACTTCTTCGCAGCTCGCGGCCCCGCCGATAATCACTGCTCGCCTGCCCGCGGGGACGCCGTGCAGGTGCAACAGCCGTAAGACTCCGGTCGAGAGCATTACGCCCGGCAGATCGTTGTTAGGGAAAAGAATCGGAGTCTCATAGGCGCCGGTGGCTACCGTCGTGTGCTTCGTCCGCAAATGCACCAGGCGTTCGGCCGCGCCAGGATGAGGATTTCTTTGCAGCATTCCCAGCAGGCTGCCTTCATAAAGCCCGAAACAGTAGCTGTCCAGGAGTATGCGCACATTGGGCAGTGCGGAAAGCCGGAGGATCTGGTCCGCCGGCAGTTCTCGAACGCGTTTCCGATACCGACCCTGTCCACCCAGCGCAGGCTGGTCCTCGACCAGAACAACTTGCTCGCCGCGCTCGGCGGCGCTGAGGGCCGCCTGTATCCCCGCCCACCCTCCGCCGATAACCGCAGTATCAGCGTGCATCCAGGCGTGCTCATACTGTCTGGTCTCTTTGGAGAGGACTTTGCCCAGGCCCGCCACCTTGCGGATGGCCGGCTCCGCCGCGTGCCACATCGCCCGATGAGTAAAGGTTTTGTAATACCATCCGACCGGCATCAGCCAGTCGAAGTTTTGCGTAATTGACAGCCAATCCGTTTCGAGGGAGGGGAAAGCATTCTGCGACTGCACTTTCATGCCATCGCGCACCGGAGTGATGCAGGCGCGAACGTTGGGAATGCCATCCACATTCATCAGGCAGTTGGGGCATTTTCCGGAAACGCAAAGCAAACCGCGGGGCCGGTGGTACTTGAAGCTGCGGCTGAAAATCCTCCGGCCGCTGCGATAGAGCGCCGCGGCGATGCTATCGCCATCTTTAGCCTCGATAGCTTTGTTCTGGAAATAAAACTTCAAGGTTGCTCTCCTGGCAGATACGCTTCCAGAACCTCGTTGGTGACAGTGTTGCGCACGGCTTGCAGCCATTGCCGGCAACCCGAACGATGAAACCACCATTCGGTTTGCACTCCAGCCGCGTTGACGCGGTTGAAGCGGTAGTTCTGCCACTGCGTTTGAGTCGCGTCGAGTGCCGGCACCTGCCGTACTTCTCCGCCGAAGCGGAACTCGTAGACGGAGCGGCGGCCGCAATTCGGACAAGGCACCAGGAAAGACATTAGTGGCCGAACACCTTTCTCGTGCCGACCAAAGGAATGCCGCAGATCGCCGAAGCTTCCAGCGTGAGCGCGGCCATATCCTCCGGTTCGAGATGATGCACATCAGATTTTCCGCAGGAGCGGGCAAGCATCTGGATCTCCAGGGTCATTACTTGCAGGAGATTCCGAACGCGCTCGGCGCCCTGCTCCACGTCCAGACGCTTCATCAATTCCGGGTCCTGCGTGGTAATTCCCACCGGGCAGCGCCCGGTATGACAGTGGTGGCAAGCGTGTGGCGCCGCTCCGATGGCGCGATAGTCGTCCTCGTAGATTGGCTTATTGCAATTCAGTGCGATGAGCGACGCGGTGCCGATATAGCAGGCATCTGCGCCCAGAGCCATCGCCTTGGCAGCGTCGACGCCGTCGCGAATCCCACCCGCGATAATCAACTGCACTTCGCCGTAGAGGCCGATATCCTGCAGGGCGCTCCGGGCCTCACACACCGCGGCCAGGGTCGGGAGCCCGGTGTGTTCCTGAAAAATGGCCGGAGAAGCTCCCGTACCGCCCTCCATTCCATCCACCACAATTACGTCCGCGCCGGCTTTGGCGGCCAACTTTACGTCATCGTAGACGCGGCTGGCACCCAGCTTAATAAAGATGGGGACCTGCCAGTCGGTGGCCTCCCGCAGTTCTTCCACTTTGATGATCATGTCATCCGGGCCTAGAAAATCGGGATGCCGGGCCGCACTGCGCTGGTCAACGCCAATCGGCAAGTCGCGCTGTTCGGCGATGCGGTCCGATACCTTCGATCCAAGCAGCAGCCCGCCGGTCCCAGGCTTAGCTCCCTGACCGATGGTCAACTCGATGGCATCCGCCATCCGCATGTGGTGGATGTTGATTCCATAGCGCGAAGGAAGAACCTCATAAATCAGGGTTCGGCTGTTTTCCCGTTCAGCCTTCAACATGCCGCCGTCGCCGGTGGTATTGGAGGAACCGGCCGCGGCTGCGCCCTTGGCGAGAGCAACCTTCGCGTTGTAGGAGAGCGCGCCCCAGCTCATGCCGGTGATCATCACGGGAATATCAAGCTGGATAGGCTTCTTGGCGAAACGAGTTCCCAGAATCGTCCTGGTGGAACACTTTTCGCGATAGCCTTCGAGCGGAATTCGCGTGAGGGAACAGGGAAGAAATGTAAGGTCATCGAAGGTCGGCCAACGGCGCTCGCGCAGCGTACCGAAGCCGCGAATGGAGTACAGGCCCGACTCGGCCTTCGCCTGAATCTCCTCAATGACTCGCGGCGCGAAGATACCGCTATTTTGTAGTTCGGCCAAGCTAGAGGGCCTCCTGCCAAATGCGCCACTCGCGTTTATCGAAGTTCCAGAGTTTCCGGCCGGCAACGACCTTCTTGAAATCGGAAGCTCTCGGCTTGCTAGCGCGCAGAGCTGGGGGAAGATGAGCGCCCAGGATCTTCTCCAGTTGCTCGACATCCGCCGAATCCATCGCGGCAATCACCGCGTCAGTGCCGAGGTTGGCAATCTTGCCTCCGACATAACAAACCGTGGCGTACATGGAATCCGCAAATGCCTCCCCGGCGTCGCCGCACACGATCAGAGTTCCTTTCTGCGCCATGAAACCTGCCATGTAACCGCAGTCGCCGGCAACAATGACCGTTCCGCCCTTCATGGAGACGCCGAGCCGAGCCGCGGCATCTCCGTGAATTATGACCGTTCCCCCGCGGATGGCTGCGGCCGCGCCGCTGCCCGCGCTTCCATGAACCCGGACTGTGCCTTGCAACATCGATTCCGCGACGCCCCAACCGGCACTGCCTTCAATCTCGATAGCCGCACCGTCGATCAAGCCGCCGCAATAGTAGCCGGCGCTGCCTGCGATGCGAATATGCGCTTCCTGCAGAATGGCGACGGCGAGATTGTGCCGAGCTCCGGGATTGCGCACCGTGATTTCCGGGCAGGATTCCGCAATGCACTGCCGGATGGCGCTGTTAATCTCGCGGGTAGTGCGTCCGGTGGCGTCTATCTCTGCCATACCCGCACTTCCTTGGCTTGTGCCTCCCGTACCGCGAAGTCACCCGGGATGGCGCCGCGAATGGCGATTTCTTCGGTAGCCACCGCGACAAAGCGTTCGGTCTCGGCAAACACCAGCGGTTTGAAGGAGAATGTGTCCTTGACAAATCCGATGGCGGAGTCAGTCGCCGCCAGGCAACTGAACGAGCCGTCCAACTCGGTGATCATGGATGCCATGGCGGTGCGGAGATCGTCTCCCTGGCGCAACTTGTGAGCCAGAAAAACCGCAACTATCTCGGAGTCGTTCTCGGTATAGAAACGGACACCTCGCTGCTCATAGCGGCGACGGAGTTGGTGATAGTTGGTGATGTGGCCGTTGTGGACAATGGCCAGACCGGGATAGCCATGACCCCAAAATGGCTGCGAATGACTCAGGTCGACCACCGACTCGGTCGAAAGACGCGTGTGCCCGATCCCGTGTCTGCCGCGGAATCCGGAGATTCCGAAAGTCTTCTCCAGGCGGGCGGGCGATCCGACCTGCTTCACGATCTCCAGGCGACGGCCAATGCTGACCACTTCCACGTCTCTTCCCGCAGCCTCTACATCTGCGATGAATGGCTTGAGATCGTCCATTTCCCGGAAAACAAAACGCAGGTAGGCTCCGGACTGGGAGAAGTCCCGGGCACCGAATTTTTCTCCGATCGACTGAATCTTCCGGGCCCGCTCAGCACCGTTCCCGTTGTCTCCCAGCTTGATCTGGGCCACCAGTTGATGGGGCTGGTTTTCCCCGAACAGCGCGACCCCGGCTGAATCCGGACCACGACAAGCCAGAGCGTTCAGCATTCCCAGCAACATGCTGCCGATGTTGCCGCGTTCCGTACCGGCCTTCTCCAGGTAACCAACAATGCCACACATGAACGGCTCCGTATTTTTGCAGTATACTACCAGTATCCCGGCAGAGCGGCAACACCTGCTCCGAAGGGTGATTTTCGATTGGCCACGCTAACCAAAACCAGGGCAAGCAAGCTGGGGGAAGTGGAACGTGTCTATCGCCTCCTGCGCGATTGGCTGATCACCGCCAAGCTCCCTCCCGGAGAGTTCCTTTCCGAAGCCGATCTGGCGGAAAGATGCGGCACCAGCCGCACCCCGGTGCGGGAGGCTTGTACCCGGCTGCTGCAGGATAAGTGGCTGTCTCGCATTCGCCGCAAAGGCTTTCTGGTCACGCCGATTTCCGTGCGTGACATCGTTGATATGTATCAATACCGGAAGGTGCTGGAGTGTTTCGCCGCCGAGAAGGCGGCGCAGACCGCGAGTGCGGAACAGATTTCTGAGCTGCGGGGGCTGGTCGCTCCGGAGAACGATCCCTCGGCCGAACTAGCCCACATTCTCAGGGGCAACGAGGCGTTCCATCGTCGTCTCTCCGAACTTGCGGGCAATCAGAGGGTGATGAGCCAACTCAGTCTGACCCTGGCTTACGTAACGCGCCTCGACACGCTCTGCACGCAAACCGTGCCGGGCTGGATAGGACATGCCGACATCCTGCGCGCGATTGAGACGCATCAGCCAGCGAAGGCGCGGCGTGCCATGGAAGTCCACATCGATGATTCGCGAGACAAAATGATTAAACTGTTCGGCGCTTAGTCTCTAACCGCAAACCACCCTGCCCTTTCATTTGGTGCATCGGATCGAATAACATCGCCTGCAGAAAAGTTGGCCGAGAGCGCATGGATGTCCACCTAATCGATGGAACCTACGAATTATTCCGGCATTTCTATGCTTTGCCCGCCGGAGCGGATGTCAACGGTCACGAAGTCAGTGCGGTGCGCGGCGTCCTGAATTCGATTTTGTCGATCATCGAGCACGGCGCCACCCACATTGGAGTTGCGACCGACCATGTCGTCGAGTCGTTCAGGAACGATCTGTATCCCGGCTACAAGACCAGTGAGGGCGTGCCTCCGGAACTGCTCTCGCAGTTTCCGATTCTCGAAGAAGCTCTCGAAGCCATGGGTGTTGTGGTATGGCCGATGATTCAGTATGAGGCGGATGACGCGCTCGCCTCCGCCGCCGCTAAAGCTGCCGGGGATGAGCGTGTGGGCCAGGTCCTCATCTGCACACCAGACAAGGATCTCGGTCAGTGTGTTCGCGGCACACGCGTCGTTCAACTGGACCGTCGGCGCAACATCCTGCGCGATGAAGCTGGCATTGTTGAGAAGTTCGGGGTCAGGCCACGATCGATCCCTGATTACCTGGCCGTGGTTGGCGACAGCGCGGATGGCTTCCCAGGTTTGCCCGGTTGGGGACCGAAGGCCGCCACTCTTGTCTTCTCACAATACCCTCACCTTGAAGACATTCCGAAGGATTGTCGAGCCTGGCACCCGTCAATCCGCAGGGGGCAGTTGCTGTGCCAAGCCCTCTTCACCGCGTGGAATGATGCGTTGCTGTTTCGCACGCTTGCGACGTTGCGATTGGATGTGCCCGTCTTTGATAGAGTGGAGGACCTTCGATGGGAAGGACCGCTCCCGGTATTCGAGGAACACTGCCGCCGGATGAAGGCATCCGATCTTTTCGGACGAGCCCACTCAGCCAGGCTGGGCAAACAATCTCGATCTTCCTCGACGGCACGTTAACAGGACCGTTCCGCCCGCACGAACCGAGTCTGCCCTCACTCTGGGACTGAATGTGCTGGAAGCCGCTTCGTTTCACAGAATTTCGCGACCGATTGGGCCTGTTTCCCATCTTAATTATTGCGGTAAGGAGCGACGGCGAATCCGGTTTCGGCGAAAGTACGAAAGGAGCGCGAATGAAGAGAACAAAGTTAAGTCTCTCCGTTCTTGGATTTATCGTTGTGACGCTCGCAACAGCGGGGATGCTTCTGCGTGGAGCGACTCAGGGCACGCCAGCAGGCAACGACGAATCGACGCAGGTCAAAATAGCTCGAGCAATGTCAGCCGGCCCGGCGGATATTGCTAAGGGAGCGAGGATCGTCGATACGGACGGGCAGGGCAAGACGGTCATTCTGCGCGAGGGAACGAATGGTTTCACCTGCATGCCGGGAAATACGAAAGTGGTTGGCGAACCGCCCATGTGCGTCGATGCAGCTTCACTGCAGTGGTTCGCCGACGCTAAAGCTCACAAACCGAAGCCGACGAACACGGTCCCAGGCATCACCTACATGCTGGCCGGCGCTACCCAGCGAAGCGACTCCGATCCCCACGACATGACGAGTCCGCCCATCGAGGTAGGCCCTCACTGGATGATCATGTGGCCATTCGATCCGAAGACTACCGGACTGCCGACCACACATAAGCCGACCGGCGCTTACATCATGTGGGCGGGATCGCCCTACGCGCACTTGCACGTGATGGGACGCCCATAGGATGGGGGGAACATTTTCGGCGGCACTTAACCTTACCCGAGCGAGGAGCTGAGGGATGTTTGAGAGCATTCTCTGCCAAGTAACGGAATATGACCCCGTGGTGCTCGAGTCGCTAATTGAGCTGGCGGTGGAAATTGCGCGCGAGGGCCGTGAAGGAAGACGCATAGGCACGTTGTTTACACTGGGAGATGAGAATGCAGTGCTCGCCAGATCCAGGCCGTTGATTTTGGATCCGTTATCGGGGCATCCTGACGCTTTACGTCACCTCAGCAATCTCAATCTGCGCGGAACCATCAAGGAATTGGCGCAGCTGGACGGCGGGTTCGTGGTGAGTCGCGAGGGCATAGTCATCTCCGCATGCCGCTATCTCGATGCCGTCGCCGCACAAGTGAATGTGCCGCTCGGGCTCGGCAGCCGTCACATTGCGGCCGCCAATATGAGCGCCGTTACCAAGGCAGTGGGCGTCGTGGTATCGGAGAGTTCGGTAGTGCGGCTTTTCTGCCATGGACACCTCGTAGGTGAGATAATTCCTGAAGTTTGGATGATGGATCACGCCGCTCATCTGCGCGGCTCCGCCAAAAGGGAACAAGTCGGCGAACTCACAATTCTGACGCCCAGTCTGCAACAACCGGTGACCGGCAAGTGAGAGCAAAGAAGCATGAACGGGAATCAACACGATTCCCTTCCTGAGTAGCCCCCTTGCATTCCCGTGTCTGAACTCAATTCGAACCGGAGCGCGCCAAATCGACAGCCGAATCCTCGGGCAGGCTGGGAACTTCCACGACAGGACGGATTTCCACCGTGCCTTTTCTGGCACCCGGAAGCTGGCCGGCAATTTCGATGGCTTCGTCGAGATTCCTGGCTTCCACCAGGAAATATCCGCCGAGTTGTTCGCGGGTCTCAGCAAAAGGGCCATCGGTGACCAGCCGCTTGCCATCGCGCACCTGCACACTGGTCGCAGTGCTCACCGACTGGAGCGGGTTGGCTGCCAGATACTGTCCTTTGGCGTTCAGCTTATGGGCAAGCTGGGCAGACTCCCGGTAGCAGGCTTCACGCTCCGGGTCGGTCCAAACTCCCTCGTCTGCGTACAACAGCAGCATGTATTTCATTTTCGGTGCCTCCATGAGTAGATCGAACGGCTACAGTCATAATCGACACTTAAGGTATCGTAGGTGTGACTCTATTTTTCCTTCCCGCCTTTCTGGCGCAGACGCGCTTCCTGTTCCCTGAGTTCAGGAGTAGCTGCATCGCCGAAATCCTCCACCTCGAACACCTGGCGAATCTCGACTTCACCCTCGCGAAAAGGAGCGCGTTTCAGCCATTCGATTGCTTCCTGCTTCGATTTCACCTTCCACAGCCAGAAGCCGGCGATCAGCTCTTTGGTTTCGGCGAAGGGGCCGTCAATCACGGTTTGCTTTGCGCCTGAGAACTTGACGCGCGCTCCGCTGGAGCTGGCATGCAGTCCTTCGCCGGCAAGCATGACCCCGGCTTTGATCAGCTGTTCGTTGAACTTGCCCATCTCCGTCAGAATTTCCCTGGAAGGAAGGATACCCGCTTCCGAATCCTTGTTGGCCTTCACAATTACCATAAATCGCATCGTTATTTTTCTCCCTATGATTTGTGAATCGATCCTGCATTTCTACCTGTATATCGAACGTCGCGAGTGCCAATCGACACCGCATTGGATGAGTCTTCGCACAGGGACGCTGAGGAATTTCGGCTCCCGTCCGCCGTTCACCAAAGGCGATGGCATTTACAATTCGGATATGGCGTCCAATGCCGTTAACGCGGTGGAGGAAGTTTATCGCTCCGACTGGGGCCGCATTGTGGCCGCCCTCATCGGCCTTATCGGGGATTTCGACCTCGCCGAAGAGTGTGCCCAGGAGGCCTTCACCGTGGCTGTGGAGCAGTGGCAAGCCGGCGGCGTCCCGGAGTTTCCGCGCGCGTGGCTCATCCAGACAGCCCGGCACAAGGCCATTGATCGCATCCGGCGCCGGGCGCGCTTTGAAGAGAAGATGGAATCGTTCGCCGGCAGCGAACTGCTGCGGTCCGTCGAAGAACCGAATTACGACACCGAGGGAATTCCTGACGAGCGGCTTCGCCTGATATTCACTTGTTGCCATCCCGCACTCGCTTCAGAATCCCAGGTCGCTCTCACGCTGCGCACACTGTGTGGCCTGGAGACGGATGAGATTGCCCGCGCTTTTCTGGTTCCCTCGACGACCATGGCACAGCGCCTTGTACGCGCCAAGCGCAAGATTCGCGCCGCCGGGATTCCTTATGTTGTGCCCGATACAAAAGATATGGCCTCACGGCTGGATGCCGTGTTGACCGTAATCTACCTCGTCTTCAACGAAGGCTACGCGGCCACCCGCGGCGGGCCGCTGGTGCGGACCGACTTGTGCGCGGAGGGAATTCGCCTGGGGCGACTGGTGCGGTCGCTGATGGGGCCTCGACCTCCCGCCGAAGCCACCGGCCTTCTCGCTCTCATGCTGTTGCACGATGCGCGGCGGGATGCCCGGCTGGATGAAGCCGGAGATCTCGTGCTCCTCGAGCAACAGGATCGCACGCGCTGGAACCGGCAACAGATTGCCGAAGCGTTGCCGCTGGTCGAGGAAGCGCTGCGAGAAGGTGCTGGTCCTTACGCATTGCAGGCGGCGATCGCGGGCGAGCACTGCCAGGCGCCCAGTGCAGCCAGCACGGACTGGCGCCGGATCGTCGGCCTTTACGATCTTCTGCTGCGGATGCAGCCTTCTCCGATCGTGGCATTGAATCGCGCCGTAGCAGTTGCCATGGCGGAAAGCCCGCAAGCGGGACTCGCCCTAGTTGAGGCGCTTACGGCCGGCAACGATCTGGACAACTATCACTTGCTGCACGCGACCCGTGCCGATCTGCTGCGCCGGATGGGGTCAGCCGCGGAAGCTGCCAAGAGCTACAAGCGGGCACTGGAGCTGGTTGCGAACGAAACCGAACGCCGGTATCTGCAGCGGCGATTGCGGGAAGTAGGATCGCCGGTGGCGTGAATCCAGGGGCGACTAGCTGTGCGGGCTGTGGCCGGCACCAGCCGTTACGCGTTGAGCCGAGACAACGCCACTCGAGCCGCGTGGTAGCCGCACATGCCGTGCACCCCGCCGCCCGGCGGCGTGGAGGACGAACAGAGGTAAATATCTTTGGCCGAGGTCGAGTACTGGCGCCAGGTTGGGCGGAATAAAAACTGGCGCAGATCCATGGCGCCACCGCCGATATCGCCTCCAATCAGGTTGGCGTCCATCGCTTCTAACTGCGAAGGGGAAAATACCCGTCGGGCCACAACACAAGCGCGGAATCCAGGAGCGAAGCGCTCGATCTGATCTTCCAGCCTGCTTAACATGTCGAGCGTAGACCCGTTGGGCACATGGCAATAAGCCCAGACGGCGTGTTTACCCTGCGGGGCGCGGGTCGGGTCGAACAGGCTGGGTTGCGCCAACAGGACAAAGGGGCGCTCGGCATGTTGCCCCTGACGCATGGCTTCTTCGGAAGCAGCAATTTCCTCGAAGCTTCCGCCCAGATGCAAGGTGGCTGCCCGCATACATTCCTTTGCTTTCCATGGAATCGGAGCGGACATGGCGTAGTCGACCTTAAAGACACCTGGTCCGTAGTGGTACTTTTCCAAGCGCCGCCGGTAAGACTCCGACAGGCGATCACCCGCAATCTGCAGCAATTGCCGAGGTGTGAGATCGCAGAGCGTCAAGTCACACGGTGGAAGATCGGACAACGTTCTCACCGGCGCCGAGGTCTTTACGCTGCCTCCAAGTTTGGCGAGATGGGCGCAAAGCGCGTTGGTGAGCGATTGCGCCCCGCCGCGCGGGATCGGCCATCCCACGGCGTGCGCGGAAACTCCGAGCAACACGCCGAACGCAGCGGATAAAGTTTCGTCGAGGCTGAGAAACGAATGGGCTGCGAGGCCGGCAAACAGCGCGCGGGTACGGGGATTGCCGAAGCGACGAACCAGGCTTCGGGCCGAGGACAGCGCGTACCATCCCAGGCGAGCCATCAAACATGGCGTACGCGGGAGCAGGTGAACCGGCTGCAAAACTTCCGGGGCAAAGTCGCTCCAGTCCTCAACGAAAGGCGCCATGAGTTTGCGCCATATTTTTCCGTCGCTGCCGAGGGCAGTCTCCGCATCCCGCAGATCACGCTCCAAAATGATTGCAGTGCCATCGTCGAGCGGATGAGCCAGCGGTGCGGGAGGTTGAATCCATTGCAGGCCGTAGTCCGCCAAAGGCAACGCAGAAAAGAACGGTGAGCCGACGGCCCAGGGATGGACTGCGGATCCGAAGTCATGCAGAAAACCAGGCTGGGTCAACTCCAGCGTGCGCGCCGCGCCTCCGGGAGTCGGTTCGGCCTCGAACACTTCGACCTGCAGCCCTGCTTGAGCCAGGGCGATGGCCGCAGCCAGGCCGTTCGGGCCGGCGCCGATCACGCAGGCTTTGCGACTCATCGAAGATTGCTCCGGACTCCCTGATCGACGACTAGCGTGGCTGCGTCTCCACTAACGAACATCGCGCTGCACCTCTTCCGGCATTTCGATGGCTACAATCGTGCCGTCGGGTTCCCGCTCCAGCACCGGTGCGTAGAGTCCAAGCCACTGCCGCCTCCACCAATTTCCTGTAGCCCGTTTCTCCGCCATACTGGTGAACCAATACTGCCACAGCACCGCCCGGACTTGCTGCGGAGGTTGCTGAGCGAAGGGATTTCCGGCAAAGAGCGCCAGGACATCTTTGTCGTTCGAGAGCAGCCGCACCTCGGTGTTGGCTACAATCGGATAATCACGCCATCCTCCCAACGAGGCAAACCACAGGTTCCAATCGAGGCGCGGTTGATAGGGAGCATAGATTCCGGGCGGCGTCTTCAGGTCCTGCGGCTTATATCGAAAAGGATATGGCGTCCAGTTGTGCCCATCCTGCGATCCCTGAAATTCGATTTCGTAGCGCCCGCGCGTCATGACAGCAAACAGGCCGTAGCGATTGGCGATGCGGAATGGTTCGAGACCGGCGACCGGCTTGACGGGAAAAGGAATGGCAGTCGTAAACATCCAGACCAGCGGCACCGTCGTGGCGTAGAAGATCCAGGAAAGCATTACCGCCGCAATCGTAAACTTGGCGCGATCATAGGCCGTACGCAAGTTTCCTGCGGGCATGGGTCCTGAGCTTGCGGGAGAACCAGCGCTTCGGCGATCACCCTTCATGAAGCGGGCAAGAAATCGGTCGTCCAGCAGCAGGATTCCGAGGCTCAGGACAAGGTAATTCAGGAAGGTGTAGTTTGCCGTCAGAATGACCACGATCTGCCACGGGGTCACGATGAAGAAGAGAACGATGCGCCAGCGGCGTGGCAAGAACATCATCCACACCAACCCCAACTCCATGGCCAGCGTGGCATAGACGGTGAAGGCGTGAAAACCATGCGGAAGGTGCTGGATGTACCAGCCGATCCAGGTTGGCAACGGCCCGTTCTGGTAATACTCGTCCATGGCGGTAAAGTGCCGCCATTGCGGATCGCCGCTAAGAAGTTTCACCACACCGGATTCGAAGTAGATGCGAAACCACTCCCAAAGGAGCAAGAACATGCTGGCGCGCGAGGGTGGGTGCGATGAACCGAGGCCAGGCCGCAATCCCGGCGGCGCGAAAAAGAGCGCGATGAATCCGGCTTCAAGCAGCATGCCATCGGACTGGTAGCCGGAGAAATCCTGCGCGGCGCTGACGAAGGAAAGAAAGCAGACAAAACAGACGGCGAGCATTCCACGTGGCCAGAGATTCAGCACCAGCAGCACAGAGGCGGCCATGCCAACCCAGCAGAGAGCCATCACCATGGTTGAACTGGCAGAAAACCACAACAGGGTCGGGGCGTACCAAAGACGCGTGGCTGCATCGAATGCGCGCGCCACTGCCTGAAGATATTGGTTAGCGGGGAGAATGCCGTCCGGCCCAATAAGGCCGCGGATCTGATAGGCAAACGAAAAGAATGCCGAGAAATAAATAAGGCCGAAAGCGCGCAGGAACAGCCAGCGCGGAAACAGCCGGTCCGAGGCGCCCTGCTGCGAGCTGAACAGCCAGCGGATGGCGGACACAGGAGCCCAATCCATGACCGTGGGCAATTATACAGAGGCGGATGATTGATCCCGCATAAGCGGGCGAGGATGCCAGTCCTCCATGAACCTTATGCCCAGAATGTTCGATCCAGGGTCCGGTACTGGATGGCCTCGGCGATGTGTTTGGGTTCCAGGGCAGGGTTTCCTTCCAGGTCGGCGATGGTGCGGGCCACTTTCAAAATGCGGTCGTGGGCGCGGGCGGTGAGGCTCTGCTGGATCATGGCGCGCTCCAGCAGACGCTCGCAGTCCGGTGAGAGTTCGCAGAAGGCGCGGATGTGCCGGGGAGACATCTGGGCGTTGCAATAAATTCTCTCGCGCGGAGTGCCTGCAAATCTCTTCAGTTGGAGCTCCCGCGCCCGCATCACCCGCTCGCGGATCGCAGCGGAATTCTCCGGCTCGGAGGCGGAGCGCATCTCTTTGTAGTTCACCGCCGGCACGTCGATGTGAATGTCAATGCGGTCGAGCAGCGGGCCCGAAATCTTCGACATGTATCTCTGGATAACGGGCGGCGAGCAGTGGCACTCACGGGTGCGGTCGTTGAAATATCCACAAGGACAGGGATTCATGGCAGCGGCCAGCATGAATCGTGCTGGGAAGGTAAGGGACATAGCGGCTCGGGCAATGCATACAGTTCCATCTTCGAGAGGCTGGCGCATCACCTCCAGCACGTTGCGGGGAAATTCCGGCAGTTCGTCGAGAAAAAGAACGCCATTGTGTGCCAGAGAAACTTCACCCGGACGGGGCACGGCTCCGCCTCCGATCAATCCCGCGTCGGAAATCGTATGGTGAGGCGAGCGGAACGGGCGCACTCCCACCAAACCCGCGCCGGCGTCCAGCACTCCCGCCACGCTGTGGATTTTGGTTGTCTCCAGGGCTTCTTCAAACGTAAATGGAGGAAGAATGGTAGGCATGCGCTTGGCCAGCATGGTTTTGCCAGAACCGGGAGGGCCAATCATCAAAATGTTGTGGCCACCGGCACAGGCCACTTCCAAAGCTCGTTTGGCGGTCTGCTGGCCACGCACGTCCCTGAAGTCGACCACATAATGCGATGACTCGCTGAGCAGGGTTTCGCCGTCAACTTGCAGCGGCAGGATTCCGTTTCCCGTATTCACAAAGCGGATTACATCCAACAACGACTTCACGGGATAAACCTGCACGCCGCCCACCATCGCCGCTTCCCGGGCGTTGAGCTCAGGAACCACGAGGCGCGAAATCTTTCGGCGGCGGGCCTCCAGGGCAACGGGAAGCGCACCTCGTACCCCCCGGACACCTCCGTCGAGCGACAACTCGCCGACGAAAAGACAATCGGTAATCTCCTTCTTATTCAACCCCCCGTAAGCTCCCAGAATTCCCAGGGCCATAGGCAGGTCGAAACCAGAGCCCTCTTTGCGGATATCGGCGGGAGCAAGATTGATGGTGATATGGGTGGGCGGGATATCGTAACCGCAGTTTTTCAAGGCTGCCCGCACCCGGTCACGGCTTTCCCGCACCGCCGCATCGGGCAGGCCGACGGTATGAAAGCGATCTTCCATGGTCTTGATGCCGGAGACGTCGACCTCGACCTCGATGATGTTGGCATCGATGCCGTAGACGGCAGCGCTCATGGTTTTGTAGAGCATGGGGTGCAACGAGTCGAGATTCACAGTAACTCCGCCCCTCCGCAACGGAAGGTGACAGATGTCACGCTGGGTTGGTGACAAGTGACCCGCAGTTTGTGTTTTGTCTGTGAACCAAGTTTCCCAACATGGTTTCGGTTGTTTGAGTCTGTCGGCTGGACTACGATTCGAGTACCTCCCAGTCGTGCCACGCAGCAGCGGCATAGCAGGAGCAGGCGCCGCTTATGACAGACGAGGAAAAACAACCGGGGCAGCCCGCGGGCAACCCCAGTCACCTGGAAAAAGAAGAGAACTGGTTGTGGCGCACAGCGCTTCTTTTCCTGGTGCTGCTGGCTACGGCGCTGGCTGCCGAATCCTGGGAGCGCCTGCAAAACCTTCCCTATCACCTGGGATTGCTCTCTGTCGGCGTGCTGTCCGTTGCTATCGCTTTTGCCGGCTTTGCCTACGGTAGAAGAAAGCGTGTAGCCGAGCTCAAGGCTCTGGTCCGCGGATTGCAAGAGCGAGCGAGCACACCCACGGAAGAGCAACTCGATCAGTTGGGCCAACTCATCGCCCGCTCGCAGCGCAGCTTCAAAGAGCTTATCGATTCCATCGACGACGTTGCTTTCGCCATCTCCCTCGACGGCACTGTGCGCACCGTGAACCGCCGCATGACCCAACTGCTCGGCGTTCCCTACACCGAGGTGGTAGGCCACAAGCTGGAAGAGTTTGTCGATGAGCCCAGGCGTCAGGATGTGGATCGCGATCTCTCTCGTTTCCTGGAAAAACGCCGTTGGTCGGGGATGGTTCCGGTGAGGCTGAAGGCGAGCCATCGCACGCTTTATTTCGATTGCGTGCTGAACGCCATCGTCAAGGGGGACGAGGTCGTGGGAGTCAGTACGCTGGCCCGCGACGTGACCGAGGAGCGCGAAAAGGAGCGGCGATTCACGGAGCTGTTCGAGACCCTGCAGGAAGGCGTCTACTTCAGTACGCCCGAGGGAAGGTTACTCGATGGTAACGCCGCGCTGGTGCGCATTCTGGGATTTGAGAACAAAGAAGACCTGCTGGCGCTCGATCCCAAAGCCCTGAACTCAGACCCCAGCCAGCCGCCAGTACTCGGGCGTAGCGCCGACGATCAGGGCGGAATTCGAGCCCGGGAAATCACATTACGCCGCAAGGACGGCAACCTGGCTACATTCCTCGATACTTCCCGCGCTGTCTGGGACGCTGAGGGCAAAATCGTCCGCTATCAGGGCACGCTGGTGGATGTCACTGAGCGGCGGGCCATGGAAAAAGCTCTGCGCCGCCAGGAGGAATTTCAGCGTTACCTGCTGGAGAGTTTCCCCGATCTGATTCTGGCGATTGATCTGAACGAATGTTACAGCTTTGTCAGCTCGCGCTCGCGCGAGTTACTGGGCTTCACACCGGAAGAACTGCTAGGGAAAAAAGTTGAGCAAGATCAGGATCACTCGCCGGAGATGGTGGCACTGGTGCGTGACTTGATCGCAGGAGGAAGCACGTTTGGCCGATGCGAATATGGGGTTCGCCATCGCGACGGGACCTGGCGCACTTTGCGCGCCTCAGCCAGCCCGCTGTTCGACGCCGAAAGCAAAGTAAGCGGCGTGATCGCTTCGGTGCGCGATATTACCGTCGAAAAGAAGCTGGAGCAGCAAATTATCCAGAGCGAGCGCCTGGCGGCCATGGGACAGATGATCGGAGGCTTTGCCCACGAACTGAATAATCCGCTGACCAGCATCCTCGGCATGAGCGAACTGCTGCAGGACGGGCAAGTCGCGGATGCAACTCGCAAACAGCTGGAGATTTTGCAACAGCAGGCGCGCCGCGCGGTGGACATCGTAAAGAACCTGATGTACTTCGCCCGCCCGCCCGCGCCGGGCAAGACTCCAATCGAACTGGGCGAATTAGTGCAGCGGACCTTGCACCTGCATGCCTACTCGCTGCGCAAGAGCAACATCACGGTGGATTTTCTGCGCGAGGAACCGCTGCCAACCGTGACCGGGGACGCGCATCAACTCATGCAGGTATTTCTAAACCTGCTCCTGAACTCGGAGCAGGCAATGCGGGAAGTGCGGGATAAAGGCACGCTGCGCATTCGTCTGGAAAAAGGCGAGAAGACAGTGTCGGTGATTTTTCAGGATGACGGACCCGGCATCCCGCCGGAAATTCTGCCCAACATTTTCGACCCCTTCTATACCACGAAACGGCCGGGCCGCGGTACCGGCCTGGGCCTGAGCATTTGCAAAGCCATCCTTCGCGAGCACAACGGTAACGTGGAAGCTGCATCGGGACCCGGTGGCGGCGCGGTGTTTACCGTCACCTTGCCGGTAGGTTAGAGCGATGCACTACGCACGAAGTTCCACGAAGGATAAAAGACCCGGCCGTGATATCCTGAATACAGCAGCTGCGTTCCCGCCTTCTGGGCAAATTTTCCGCAGTTCTCTTGAGAAATCATGATTTCAGTTAGCAATGTTTCCATGCGCTACGGCGCCAAAGTTCTGTTTGAAGATGTGTCGACGGCGTTTACGCCGGGAAAACGCTACGGTCTGACCGGACCGAACGGCGCGGGCAAGACGACTTTCATGCGGCTTCTGACTGGCGACCTCGATCCCCAGAAAGGGACCGTCGTGCGTCCAAAAAAATTCGGCGTGCTGAGTCAGGACCAGTTTGCCTTTGACGCTTATCGCGTCATCGATACCGTGATGATGGGCAACAAGCGTTTGTGGGCGGCGATGGAAGAGCGCGACCGCATCCATTCCAAGCCCGATCTCACCGATGAAGACGGAATGAAGCTCGGCGAGTTGGAGGGAATCGTTGGCGAAGAAGACGGCTATACCGCCGAGACCGATGCCGCGATTCT
>Ga0335078_10000636_pt1 | contig 53829 bp, 49 predicted proteins | sample Lox_Sample_32_FD_206711 | JGI IMG/M metagenome (GOLD analysis project Ga0335078, IMG submission 206711) | Soil microbial communities from Loxahatchee National Wildlife Refuge, Florida, United States - Lox_Sample_3.2 | ecosystem: Environmental > Terrestrial > Soil > Wetlands | place: USA... | reverse complement strand
GTGGGGACAAGTGGCCCGGTTTGCTGTCAGCTGGGGGAGCTGATCTGGAAATCATGGTCAGGACTGGCAAGGCACCAATCTGGCGCCGCCTTGCGGCGGGCTCCGTGATCGTGGCCGCGGCACTTCTGATGACCCCGGCGCCGCCGGGGATCGCTAGCCCGAGCGACCCACCAGAGGCGGTTACCGGCATGCCGGCGGCGCCGGCGGTGGCTAACGGGCCGCAGGGGAACCTGGTTTCGGTGTCCTGCCCGGCACGTGGCTTCTGCCTGGCGGTGGATAACGTCGGCAACGCGCTCACCTATCGCGGCCGGGGCTGGAGCGCTCCGCGCCTGGTCGATCCCGGCGCCGCACTGGTGTCGGTCTCCTGCCCGGATAAGGGCTACTGCGTGGCCGTAGATCTGGCCGGCCACGCGCTCACCTATCGCGGCGGCAAGTGGTCCGCCCCGACCCGGATCGACACTGGCCGCCTGACCGGGGTCTCCTGCCCCGGGCGCCTTTTCTGCGCGGCGATCGACAACACGGGCCACGCGGTGACCTTGAGTGGAGGCAGATGGTCAGCGCCGGTAAGGGCCGATCCAGGCCACGGCCTGACCGGCGTCTCCTGCGCCAGCCGGCGGTTCTGCGTGGCCGTGGACGGCGCGGGCCGAGAACTGACCTATGGCGGCCGGGCGTGGACGGCCCCGGCACGGATCGACCGCCGGGCCGGGCTGTCGTCGGTGTCCTGCACGGGCCGGGATTTCTGCGCCGCGGTGGATGTGCCCGGGCGGGCGCTGACTTATCGCGGCGGGCGGTGGTCCGCGCCGCGACCGGTGGACGAATTCGGGGGCCTGGCCTCGGTATCCTGCCCGTCGGCCGGTCTCTGCATCGCGGTGGACGTCTATGGCAACGCGGTCCGCTATGACGGCGCAGCCTGGTCTGGGCCGGTGAAGATCGATTCCTACTATGTGCTGACTGCGGTGTCCTGTCCGGCGGCCGGGTTCTGCGCGGCGGTGGACTTCCGGGGCAAGGCGCTCACGTTCAACGGGCGGACCTGGTCGCGGGCGGTGCAGATCGATAACGCCGACTATCTAGGCGCCGTGTCCTGCCCGGGGCGGAGCTTCTGCGTGGCGGCCGGCACTTCCGGGTGGGCGTTCACCTTCGACGGCCGTGCGTGGTCGCGGCCGGCGCTGATCGATCGCAACGGCCACCTGGTGTCGGTGTCCTGCCCGCGCCATGACTTCTGCGTCGCCGCGGACGCCTCCGGCCATGTGCTCACCTATAACGGCCGGGCCTGGTCGGGCCCGGCTGTGGTCGCCGGTGCCGGCGGCCTGGTTTCGGTGTCGTGCCCAAGCAGGGACTTCTGCGCAGCGGTGAACGTCGCCGGGCAGGCGCTCAGCTACCATCGCGGGAAGGGCTGGTCCGCGCCGGTCCTGGTGGATCGCTCGGGGGCGTTCTACTCGGTGTCCTGCGCGAGCCCGGCCTTTTGCGCCGGGGTGGACAGCTCCGGACGGGTGCTGTACTACCGCGGCGGGGCCTGGTCCCGGCCGGTGCGGGTGGATCCGAGCGAGTTGCGTGCGGTGTCCTGCCCGCGTGGGTATTTCTGCGTGGCCGTGGACGTCTCCGGTCGCGCACTACGTTACCGCGCCGGCGCAGGATGGACCGCGCCGGTCAGCGTCGACCGCGGGAACGAGCTCGTCTCGCTGTCGTGCCCGGATCCGGGGTTCTGCGCGGCGGTGGACTACAGCGGTCACGCCGTCAGCTATCGCGGCGCGGCGAGCTGGACGCGGCCGGGCCCGATCGACATCCCCTACGACCTGACGTCGGTGTCCTGCCCGAGCCGGACATTCTGCGCGACGGTCGACAGCGTCGGCAACGCGGTTACCTACAACGGCCGGGCCTGGTCCGCCCCGCACCGGATCGATCCGGGGCCGGGCGCGGGCAGCGGGCGGGCGCCCGGCTAGCCCGAAGTTACGGCACGTAACTTCGGGCCTAGCTGCCACCACCTCCTGACCCGCCGCCGGTACCTGCGTCGACGCCCAGGTCCAGGAAGTTGCTCATGTCCAGCTCGAACCGTCCGTAAAGGTTCAGGTGCGACCAGAACAGGGCCGACGGGCCACGCCGATCGGCGGCGGTGAGCTTGGCCCGCCACGTTCCAGTTCTCCACCACGTTCACGCCCTCGTGGATTTCCTGACGGAGCTGTTCGCTGGCCAGGTACTAGCGGATGAAGATCGTACGGACCGCGCGTCCCAGTTCCTCGATGGCCTGGTAGGTGGGGTGCTTGGGGCCGCCGCGGGCGAAGCGGCGCAGCATCTGGTGCGCCTCGGCGGTCTTCAATCTGAGCGCCGTGGCGTACTTGATCATCTGGTCGTAGTTGGGGGCGATGAGATCCCGGTCGATGGCCTCGTTCGACAGCACCCCCATCAAGCTGCGGCCACGCCTCGTCCTCCCCGACGCCGGCCGGTACAGCCGTGCGGACCCGATGTTCTTCAACCGAGGAGCAATTGGAAGTCCAGCAAGTGCGCGAACGCGAAACCCGCGATCGAAGCCCCGTGGGTATCGGTGTGCTGGCGATCAATCTCCGCGCTGGTCAGGTGGCGCAGCAGCCCCTCGATTATGGAGGCGACCTCGGAGGCGTTTGTGCTGGTGACCTGGGAGTCGATGCACCGACCGCCACTCGACGTGCCAGTGCACCATGATCCCCGGGCCTCCGTACCGCTGGTGCCACTCGGTCATGAAGTTCGCCGACCACGATCCGAACTTGCGGCGAGTCCGACGCGCACGAGGTCCCCGGGCCCCACAGCTTGATCTCGCGGACCTCCAGGGTCTTGTCGACCACCGTACGGATCGCTGAGCGCAGGTTGTCGCGGCTGATGAACAACCGGCGCGTACGCCGCAGCGCCATCTCGGTGTCGGCGTCCTGGGCCACCTGCGGCGGCCACCCCGTCGGCGACTCGCTTGATCCCCACGTTCGTGCCCAGCCCGTACAAGCACAGCAGAAGCCGGCGGCGGAGGGTGGCGGCAAGTCGTGGTCGGGGTTGCGCCTCGCCTCCTCGGGGTCCTTGTACCGGTCGAGGAGGGCGAGCGCGTCAATGACCGGCTGGAAGGCGGTGTTGCTGGACCGGAACGTTACCGCCGCAAGGCTTGGGCAGTCGGCGCCGGTAGTGGTGGGAGTAGGAGCCCGCGCAACTTGGTCCGGACCCGGGTGCTGAACGCCTTCTCGTTCGCGTTCGCCTCGAGGATGATGTTGGCCAGCGTCCGGGTGCCCGTCACCGGGTAGATCGCCCGCCGGACGATCTCCTGCGGTAGCGCCATCGCCTCGGCCGCGCCCAGCAGCCGCTCGACCTGCCCCGGCGTGGCGGCTCGATCTTGTCCTTGCGGCACCGGGCCGAGAGCGCCGCCCGCAGCCGGTCCCGCGACACCTCCGGCAGATCTCCCCGGCCAGCCACCCGGTCAGCTTGTCCTCATCGCCTACCGTGATCGTGGGGAACCCGTGGAAGTCCCGGATCTGCTTGCGGTGGTACTCGATCGTACTGCCCGACCAGGCGTACTGCGGGAACAGAGCGGGATCGACCTTCACCTGCCTGCCACGAAGTCCACTGCGGCCTTGGAAACGTCCTCCCGCCGCAGGAACCGGGCCTCCAACTCAAAGAATTTCAGCATCAAGGCAAAGCCCAGCCGGGTGGCGCCCGTCTTGTTGCCCACCACCTCGAACTCGCTCTCATCCAGCGTCCAGCACTCGATGCGGTCTTCCAACTCCGACTCGCGCCGCATCTCCGAGCCCTTTCTTCCGATCTGCACTGAAGATCGGAAGAACGATGATCTGTAACCGTGTGCGTACTGATCGATATCACTCAGCCGTGATCGCTACGCTCTGAACTTGAAACGGTACGTGTAGCTACTTCGCGCGACGGCCAGCCGGAATTGCCGCTATGCGGTACGTAGCGGACCCACTACTCATCCCCAGATCCCCAAAACGAGATATATCTTATCTATTCCAACCGATACGATCTATTGCGTCTGGGTAAGCCGTCAAGCTATATCTTGAAAAATCGTGCTCGTGATGGCTCATCAGCTCTCATTCAGGTTCGTATGCGAGACTTCCTGTGCGCATGCCGACCAGGCAGCAAACGTTTGAGCACGTAGGAGCCGCGCGCGTGCATCGGAAGGGAGCGGAGTGCTGCACCTTCTGATCACCGCCATCCCGCTCGCGGTGGGAGTCGCGATCGCCCTGCTGGCGGCGTGGCGCCGGTGGGCACCTCCGATCGGGCTTGCCATCGCGGTCGGGGCCGGGCTCAGGCTCTGCATCGGAGTGATCGCCTGGCGGGATTCCTGGCAGCCACCGGACTTCATGTATCAGTTCACCGCCGCGATCCACTCGGTGCTGCACCATCAGGATCCGCTGCGCCTGCCTAACAGCGAATGGCACTTCCTGCAGGCGATGGCGTACGTCAACGCGGGGGCATACCGGCTGGGCCAGCTGACCGCCGTGCCGTGGCAGGCCATCGGCCGCGTCGTGCCGATCAGCGCCGATATTGTGCTGATCCTGCTCGTTGGTGCGCTTGCGGGCACCGGGGAGCGGCGCCGCTTCGCGGCCTTCCAGTACGCGCTGAACCCCCTCGCCATCATGATCTGCGCGATTCACGGTCAGGTGGAACCCGTCGCTGCTGCTTTCGGCGTAGGCGCGCTTCTCGTCGGCATGCGATCCCGGCCGCGGGCGCACGCAACGGGCTTGTTGCTGGGGTTCGCCATCGCCGTCAACAGCTGGCCGGCGCTGCTTATCCCAGGCATCATGCGGGTGCTGCCGGGCCGGCGCACGCGGTTGACCGCCCTCGCATGGGCCTGCGGGATTCCGCTGGCGTTCCTCGTCACCGGTCCGGTCATCATCGGTTATCCCCCGCGTTTCCTTCGCAGCGACGTGCACGCGCTGCTGACCCCCCGCGGCGTCATCGGCGACTGGGGCTGGACGGCCCTGGTCACCGGGGGCCACCAGGAGATCAGCCCGGCATGGGCCCGGCTGGGCATCGTCATCCTCTTCGCCGTCCTGGCCGTCACGTGGTATCTGTGGCGCCGTGCCCACCCGGTCGACCTGATCGCCGCGCTGAACCTGGCGTTCCTCGTCGGCTCTGACCGCGTCAGCGCGCAGTACCTGGTCTGGCCGGTGCCCTACCAGATCGCGCGCCCGAGCCGGTGGACGCAGCCTGCGCTCGTGCTCTGCGCCGCCTGGGCCGGCGCCGGTTACCTATGGCTCAGCCGCGCGCCAACCGAGCACGCCTGGGGGCTTATGCACCAGCCCTGGGCGCTCAGCTCGCTGGTGATCCTGCCGGTCCTCGTGCTTGCGATGCCATGGAAACGCCGCACCAGGCGAGACGCCATTCCGTGCCAGCAGGCCACGGCGCACCCCGGCGGTGGTCGCGTTCATGCGGCGGCTGGGGTGCGTGGCCGATCAGCACCACGACGGGATGACCTCTAGCCTCCGCAATGCTCGTGAACTGGGCAGATATGTGGACGATTTCTGGCGCCCTACAACCTCGGCATAACGATGGCCGACGCGCTGCTGCCCAAGCTAGGCCGCGAGCTGTCGGGGGACTCGGCATCACGTGGGTATCTCGCTCAGGTCAGCCACGATGCCACTGTGTGGTGGACCAGGCCGGCGGAGCCGGAGCTCACCCAGGCGAACCGGCCATTGTCGCGGCCAGTCCTCTTGCAGCAAGAGCTGAGCGGCACATAGCAATTCGATGCGCTGCGTGCCGCCCTCAGTAGGCTGAGCACCCGCATCAACGCTCTCGCTCCGCGGAGGTCGCGCTCGTCATTTCGGCGCAGGCAACGGCGAACCTGCTCACCATCGGCGCCGGCCTGCTCGGAGTGGTCCTCGTGTTGGTAGCGGCGCTGATAATTCGGAATTCGCTGTCCATACCGCTCACCACCCTCGTGGCCCACGCCAGCAGGTACCCACCGGCTGCCGGGGCCGCGGACCACGGCACGAACCACCGCACCAACCGCACAGGCGACGAGAACTAGACCGACGGACTAGAGAATGCTCAGCTGGGCCAGCCCGGTCGATGAGCCAATCTGACCGGCCGGCCGCCGGTCATCCCGCAGGCCGGCCGCAGCTCCCGCCGCCGGACCGGTTCGCGCTGGACCGGTTCCCGCAGGACCGGTTCCCGCCGGCCGCAGTCGCGCCGCGCGCAACCGCACTGCCCCTGCCGCAGGCGGGCCGATACCATGCCGGCGCGCGAGATCACGCACCTGTTCACTGATCCGCTGCTGGTACCACCTGGGCGCGTAGCTGCCGTTCCGGTAGAGATCGCGATATGCCGGGACGAGATCGGGGTGGTGCTCACCCAGCCATGCCCCAAACCACTCACGCGCGCCCGGGCGGAGGTGCAGCACGATCGGTGCCACCCGCGAAGCGCCTGTCTCGGCGATCTGCCGTACCGTCGCATCGAGCTGGGCAGGCGAGTCGGAAAGAAACGGTATCACCGGCCCCATCAGCACCCCGCAGCTCAGGCCGTTCCGGGTAAGCGTGGCGCACACGTCGAGCCGCCGCCGCGGGCTCGGCGTGCCCGGCTCGGCGAGGCGCCACAGGTCGTCGTCGACGCAGCCCACGGAGACGTTGAGCGCGACGTCGGTGACCTGGGCTGCCTCGCAAAGCCGATCCAGATCACGCAGGATTAAGGTGCCCTTGGTGAGTATCGAGAACGGGTTGGCCGCGTCCGTAAGCGCCGAGATGATTCCCGGCATGAGCCGGTACTTGCCCTCGGCTCGCTGATAAGGGTCCACGTTGGTGCCCATGGCGACGTGCTCGTCGGCCCACCGCGGCGCCGCGAGGGCTTTACGTGCCAGTTCTGCCGCATTGACCTTGACGATGATCTTTGAATCGAAGTCGAGCCCCGCGTCGAGATCGAGGTAGGTGTGCGTATTCCTGGCGAAGCAGTAGACACACGCATGGCTGCAGCCACGGTACGGGTTGATCGTCCAGTTGAAGGACATCCGCGACGATGCGGGGACCCTGTTGATGATGGAGCGGGCCTGGATCTCGTAGAACGTAATGCCGCGAAATCCTGGTGTGTCGAAGGTCCTGGTAACCGCGGCACGTTCGAAGAGCGGGATTGTAGATTGCGGAGCTGGCGGAGAGGTGGCGGGCTCACCCGAGCACCGCCCGGAAACGTCAAGCCCGGAACCGTCAAGACCGGAACCGCCGGGCCCGGAACCGCCGGGCCCGGAACCGCCGGGCCCGGAACCGCCGGGCCCGGAACCGCCGGGCCCGGAGCCTTCGACCTGTGCGCCGTCCGCCTCGGTGCCGTCCGCTCCTGTGTCTTTAAGCTTGAGGTTGTCCCAGCGCAAGGCGCCTCCATTGCTGTGCCGTCTGCTGTGCCGTCTGCTGTGCCGTCTGCTGTGCCGTCTGCTGTGCCGTCTGCTGTGCCGTCGATCCGCACCGCACCTGTGGCCCTTCGGAAACGGAACCGCCAGACCGCGGAGCAGGACACCAGAATAGAATATGTATTCGATAAGTCAAAGGACCACCCTCTCGCGCATCTCACGCGCGGTGCCGCGGCCAGGTGACCGTCGACGTGGCGCCATCGAAGGCAGTGCGCGCGTGCCTTGTACTCGGGCATTGCCAACCAATCAGGGGGTGCGGCGTTCGCCGTCGTCACTGCGTATGCTGCTCAGCGCCTTCGTCCACAAGAGGTGAGGTCATGACTCCTCCAACGCAAGTGGCAACTTTTGCTTTGAGGTGACGCTGGGCTACCGGCGTTGCGAGCGGCCCCGGCGTGTTGCAGCGGACGTGTGACATGTCAGGGAGTACGTTGGTGACATGGCTCGCGGTGGCCGGGTGGGTGGCGTGGAGTACGCCGAGCGCGTCAACGCGGCCGCTGAGCTGGTGGCGGCGGGGGTTTCGGTGGCGGGGGCGGCTCGCGTGCTGGCCGGGCGGTTCGGCTGCTCGGAGCGTCAGGCCCGCCGCTACGTGGAGGTCGCGGCCCGGTCGGGAACCGTCGTGGTCCCTGAGCCAGCGACGGTGTTCACGGTCAAGGTGCCGGCCAGCGTTGCGCAGCGGGTGCGTGCCCATGCCCGGGCATCGGGGAGATCGATCTCCGCCGAGGTGGCCCAGGCACTGGAAGAGTTTCTCGCGCGGGGCCGCAGAAACCATCCCCGCAGGTGAGCGAGCCGGTGGCCGGAGCCGTGTTCGTCTTCGACCGATCATTTTCGCTGAATTGGTCGAAGGGATCACCACCGCCGAAGCTCGGTCAACATACGTGCGGATCACCGCCAAGCTCGGCGAGCGCGGCTGTGACGCCGTGGCGCTCGCCTGCACGGAGATCCCCTTGCTGATCGACGCTCATTCGTCGGCGCTGCCCGTGCTCGACTCGACGCGTCTGCTTGCCGCAGCGGCGTTCGACGTAGCCGTCGGGTACCGCATGATGCCCTCGTGGCGGGGCGGCGCCACCGCGTGAAGGTGCATGCAGCCCGGGCGGCATCCGTCCCGGCGCAACCCGGATGAATAGCAGGACAGCTCTTCGACGACATCCAGCTCGAGGTCACAGGAGAGCCGTTCTTCCACGCACGTTCGCTGACCCGGGGGCACGTGCGCTGCATTTAGATTCAGCGGCGACGTGTAACTCGCGACATATCGTCCCATTTCACAACTTGTCAGACTGTGGCTCTTGGCGCCTCGCCACTCGCGCAGGCGGGCTGGAGCGTCAGGGATGAAGATAACGTGCTCGACAATTCAGGATACTCGGCGGTAGGGGTATGGATAACGATCAGCCAGCGGGGGATAGTAGATGCATCTCCACACCTACCCGCCAAGCGGAGGTCGCGGAATGGCGCTGTCGATGGACGAGCAGCGCATGCTCGAGGAAATCGAGCGCCGCCTCGCCGATGAAGACCCCGTGCTTGCCGCACGGCTGACCGCCTTCGGGCCACCGGGGCTGGGTAGGACGCTGCGCTCGCGACGTGGCCGGATGCTCGCCTCCCTGATAGCTTTCATCACCCTCGCGGTCATCTCGGTGGCCGCGTACGCCATTGTGCCGCTCGGCCTGCGTCATGGCACACGGCCGAGACCCACGCCGACGGCAAGCCGGTCGGCGGTCACGAGGCGAGCGGGGGGGAGCACCCAGGCCACCGCATCCGCGTTGCCCCCCACCGGGACGCAGCAGAAGGCAGCGGGTGCCGACGTCAGGCGCTCGGCCGGCCAGGTCTCGCACCAGCCTTAGGGACATGCCCTACGGGATCGTACAGATCGCCGGGCCTGCTGCGCGTGCCGCCAGCAGGTCCCGCCGGGGTGCCGGGGCCTAGCCGCGACGGCCGACGCCGATGGACGCAGCGAGCTAGGGCAATGTCTCGTAGATCTTTAGCGGCGCTGATGGGCGCCCAGACGACCGGCGGCGTTGTCGTCGTCGCCGATAGTTCTACGTTCGGCTCCTCGAGGACAAGCACCGCCTTGCCGATCGCCGCCTGGATCACCACCCGCATCCACCAAGATCTACGCCCTAGCGGTCCGCCGGCTTCGACTGACCCCCCTTGTCACAACCCGCGCAGGAAGGCGTTTGCCACCGGGCCCGCCTTGTCTGCACCGATCCCGCCGCCCTCGACGATAACGGCGAACGCCAGATCGCCCCGGTAACCGGCGAACCAGGCGTGCGATGGCGGGTTGGGTCCGCTGCCGTATTCCGCGGTGCCTGTCTTGCCGTGCACGCCGGGCGGGAACCCGACGTTCGCGGCGGTCCCCACGCTCACGACCGCAGCCATCATCGGCCGCAAGGCCGAGGTCACCACCGGGCTCAGCGGGCGGGCTGCCTGCTGCGGCTGCGCCGGATTGGTGACCAGCCGCGGTGCACGCCAGGCGCCGTCCTCGACCGCGGCTGCCACCGTCGCCATCTCGAGCGGGTTGACGATATCTGTGCCCTGGCCGAAAGCGTCGGCGGCGAGATCCGTGCTGTCGGTGGGCGCGGTGTATTGACCCAGGACAGCCGGGATACCGAGGTGTGGTGTCACGCCGAAGCCGAAGTTACTCGCCATGGCGCCGAGTTGCCCGCCGCTAAGACGCTGGGCGGCCAGGCCAGCAAAGGTGGTATTGCAGGACACAGCGAACGCGGTAAGCAGGTTGATGGTGCCGAACTTCTCGAAGTCGAAGTTGTGGAACGTCCGGCCGCCGATGTCGGTTGTCGCCGGGCACTGAACCTTGTCGGACGGTGTCATCCCGGTCGCCGCCAGCGCCGATGCTGTGATCATCTTGAAGGTCGAGCCCGGCGGGTAGGTGCCAAGCAGCGCCCGGTTGAAGCCGCCGGGCTTGTTGACCACCGCGAGGACGTCGCCTGTCGACGGCCGGGTGACCACCATCGCTACGTTGTACCCGTTCACCGTGTCTACAGCGTGTGAGGCGGCCTGCTGTACCCGCATGTCGATGCTTGTCCGCACCGCTGTTCCCTGGTGCCCGCCGAAGTTCGCCACCGTCGCGGCGACATGGTCTCCTTTCACCAGTTCGATGGACGTGCGGGGCACCCCGGCCAGCCTGCGTTCGTACGCCTGCTCGATGCCGCCCTGACCCGCTACGTCACCCTGGTAATACGGCGGTCCCAACTGCTTGAGCTGCGGTGCGGTCACCGGGCCGGTGGTTCCCGTGAGCATCTCGACCGAGCCGGACTGTGCGACCGCTTGCGCCGCGTCCAGGCGGCTGCCGTCCGCCGCGAGCACTGGCGCCCGGGCCGGCCATACCGCCGCGACTTGGAAACGTTCACCCTGCGTGAGCTGCGGGTAGATGGCCGCGGGGCTCCAATTCACCCACCAGTGACGGCTGCGATGTAGCAGCCGCAGCCGTCCCTGATAGGTCCACCGCACGCCATCCGCCAGTGCCAGGGTCGCAGTGAAGGCGGCGCGCGCCGCTCCCGGCGGGCCGCTGCTGACCGCGCCGAGCCGCAGTTGCTTGCTGCGCACGCCAAGATCATGATCGACCTCAGCGAGCGGGCCTGCGAGGCCGCCAGCAGGTACGCCGACGGAAAGCTCGCGCATGGCGGTGACGTCGCCGCGCTGCCATGCCGACAGGTAACGTGCGGCGGTCGCGCCAGGGCTGGCCTTGGTTCGCAGCAGGACGTAGCTTCCCGTGGCGATCACGGCGACGGCCAGTAAGGCGATCACCATCACGAAGGCGATGACACCACGGCGCCGCCTTGCACGTGCCACCGGAGGAGTGGCCGCCGGCGGCACGGCCGCCGGATGAGTGGCCGTCGGCGGCACAGACGCCGAGGGAGCGTTAGGACCCGGCGCGCTGTCGGCGATCCGGGAGCCATCCAGGGTCCATGCATCGCCCGCGGGGCGATGGCCCGCGCCGTTGCCGGTTCCCGCGCCGTTGCCGGTTCCCGCGCCGTTGCCGGTTCCCGCGCCGCGGTCCGCTCCTGCGCTGCCTCCGGTTCCCGCGCCTCCTGGGGTATTCCCGGTCATGTCGCCGTTCCCGGTCGTGCCGTCATAAGTCACGCCATAGCTGAACCAGGTACTGCTCGATCCCTTCGAGCCCCCGCTTGGCGTGTGCGAATTCGTCGCCCAGCGGATCGTTGTACCGGTCAAACAATTGGTGGTAGAGGCGCGCTACCTGTTTGCGATTTCGCGCGTACACCCGTGCAGCGTACCTGCCGACACCGCTCACCAGCCGCAGCCCTTGGACCGCCCGGCCCGCCGAGCCCATGTCGATGGTCAGCTGGCCGCGTAGGTACAGTTCTGCCTTGGCTTCCTCGTCCCAGCCGTCGCCGCCGTTCGGCGGCGCTGCATCCCACTCTTCCAGCGTGAGGCGCGCCTGCACCGTGTCCTGCAGGCTGCCGATCCAGAGTTGCTCACGATTCACGCTGATCAGTGCGCCGACCACGGGAAGCGGCGAACCGGCCTCCGGCTCGATCACCGAATCCATGATCTTGATCGTTCTCCGATCGGGGAAAACGGGAACCTCCAGCCCGATCAGTCTGCGACTCACGTGGCCCCTCTCGGCAGGAATCCCGCAGCAGCTAAAGGCGTCTCCCGCGGATTTTTGGTGGCGCGAAGGTGGCCGCCCACGACCCCAGACAACGACCGGGGCCGAGGGCGGCACTGTCGTTGCCGCCGATAGCTCCACGTTCGGCTCCTCGAGGACAGGCACCGCCTTGCCGATCGCCGCCTGGATCACCGCCCGCATCCACCAAGATCCACGGGACTAGGCCCGGCGCGCTAACGTCAGACAGCGCCCGCGACGCTGCTGGGTCACAAATGTACGGTGGGGCCGGGAGTTGCCGCACAACATTACGGAACTTGGCTGGTCTGGATGCGTTACGTCACTAGGGATTCGCAGGGCAGGGTCCTGCTACGGGACAATCACGACGGGACAGCAGGCGTGGCGTACCAGCCAAGCGGGCACGGAACCGGCGAAACGGTGCATTAGCTGCTCCGGCGCGCCGATCACGATCGCGTCCGCGTTCTTCTCCAGTGCGGTGCTCACCAGTTCCCTGGCGGGATCTCCGCCCCGCGCGAGCACCTCAACCCGCAGGCCGGTGACGTCCGCGGCCTCCTCGAGCTCAAGGTAGAGCCACTTGAGCTGGTCTTCCTCGGCGAGGCTGCCGCCCGCAGCGAACGGCACGGCCGCGTACCCGCCGAGCGCCGCGGTCTGGGTCTGGACGTGTACGACGATGAGGTGACCATCCAGGCGGCGGGCCATGCCTGCGGCATACGCCAGTGCGTGCCGGCTGGATGCCGACCCGTCGTAGCCAGCAAGAATCGGATGGGTGACCTGCTCACCCCGGTCCTCGTCATCGTCCGGTCGCCCCGTCATGCCAAGCTCCCTATGCGGCCTGGGCTGCTCACGGCGCCATGCCCTCGCCGCCGGTACCCGCTGCAGCGGCTATGCCACGTCCAGAGCCCTGTGTCAGCCATTGTAGTTAGGTTGTTCAAGCAACTAACTGCCCTGGTCGCTACATATGGTGCCGCCTCAGCCGCGTTGCGGCCAGGTCACCGGCCCCGTGCCGTCCGGCCGGCGGTGCTAGACACGCGCCACGGGCCTGTGGCGCAGTCTCCGGACCTACCTCAGGGGCCTGCCCATCAGGATGTCGTCGACGAAACGGCCCCCGATGTGAAACTCACCGGGGAGGATGCCCTCGACGGTAAACCCGGCGGCCGCATATAGATTCCTCGCAGCCGCGTTGGAAGAAAGCACCCGTAGCGTGATCCGCGTCGCGCCCTCCCCGCTCGCCCTCTCACAGGCTGCATCGACAAGCGCCCTGCCGATCCCGCGGCACCGCACGGCAGGATCGACCGCTAGCCCTTGAATCCGCCTGACGTGCGCGTTGCTGGGCAGGGTGGTGGGGGAGACGACGCGGATGCATCCGGCGATTTCGCCGCCGCCCGTACCCGGCGGAGGTGAAGCAAGGGCACGCCCGAGCACGGCCACAAGGAACTGATCCGGTGTGTGTCCCGTCCAGAAGAACGCCCGGTCCGCCCGCGGCCGTCCGGCGACGGCACTGTCAGATGACCAGGCACGGTGGTCAAGCAGTGCGAGTGCCCGGTCGTCGTCGAGAACGGCACGGCGGATCTGGGCTTCATTCATGGCGACCGCCGACAGTGGCTGATTACTCCATTTCAGTCAACCGCTCGGCCACGAACTTCGCCACCGTGGTGTCGCCAGGTTCTACCGGGCTTTCCACCGCCGCGCCCGGGATGGCGTGCGGGTTCTCCTTCACATATGGCGGAAAGACGGCATCCTGGACCTCTTCGTAGCCCGGGGACCTCCGGCTACGGCCCCGCCGCCCGGGCATGACAACGATCTTGCGCACCCATGCGCTCCCGCGCCTGGAGAAGTAGATACCGGCAGCGGCGACGGCCATCAGGATAATGCCCACGATGTGCAGGTTGAGCGCGGGCGAATTGACCCTCACCGCGAAGGTCAGGATGGCACCGAAAGCGAACATCACCAGCGCCACGGGGATTTCCATGACCGCTCCTCTCGTCGCGGCTCTCAGAAAATGGCGTGCTACCCCGATAGGCGCGGGCCATGCCCGTGCGGTCAGATTGGCACGAAAATTGGCCGCGCCGCACCGGTCGCCACGGCGGCATTTCGTTACGTGGCTAGACCACGAGCGTGCGCCCCTGCACTGCCCGCGAGCGCGGAGGGGCGCGAGATCCCGTCCTGCCGGGTCGCGCGGATCAAGTCCCTCGAACGCTTGCTGACCAGTTCACCCGGCCGGGCGACCTCGATCTCGCCTCCTGGTGGGACGATCACTCGCGCGCGCTTCCCGAGCGCCTGTACCGGGCGAGGGCGGTGGTGCGCGTGTCACGCCGCGGCCGTCAGATGCTGCCGATGCCCGGCCAGTAGTGCGCGCTGCCGAGCAGAGCGCGGCCCGCCAGGGCGCGGATGGCTGGACCCGGCTGATTGTGCCGATCGAGTCGGTCGACCATGCCATCGCGGGTCTGCCGCGGTTCGGCCCTGATGCCGAGGTCCTCGCCCCGGACGAGCTACGGCGGGGGATGGCCGAAGCGGTGCACGCCCTCGCCGTGCTGTATCCGAGCCGCTAGGCACCCGCGAACGCGAGCAAGCGGCGCACCCAGTGACGGGGTCAGGGTACAGAACGGCTGCGCGGCGGCGCGCTGGCCCGCTGGCCTGACGCGCCGCGTGTTGCCTCCCTGACCGGGGGCGCGTCCGCCGGCCGCGGTGCATTCTCACGGCGCGGGGGGATGGGGATGGCGGCATGAATGGCGATCGCGAGCGGCAAAGCGAAAGGCAGCGCCGCTGCGGCCACGGTTACGCCGGAGTCGTCGGCGAGCCAGCCGAGCACCACGGCCACCCACATCGCGGCCAGTGTGGGGCGCAGCAGCGGCTCTCGCCGCCAGGTGCCTGGCAGCCACCAGGCGCGCAGCCACCGCGGCCGCAGCAGTAGCAGCCCAAGCGCGATGACGACAAGCGGGACCAGCGGGCTGTACTGGGTGACGGTGAGGGAGCCGACATTTGAGCTGATCTTACGTTGCAGGACGCCGCCCGCGCCGCCGTGCAGCACATCGCCGACGAACGCGCTGATGTGGGAGTGCCCGGTGATCGGCACGAAGTAGCTGAGGAGCGCGATGAGCACAACCGCGGCGACACCGCTGAGCGCGATGGCCACCCGGCGGCGGGCAGTTACGCGCACGCCCGCGGTGCGCAAGCCGAGCAGGATGAACCCGGGAACCATGGCGACCGTGCCACCGAACTTGCTGCCGAACCCCGGCCAGCCCGACGCGATCACGGCGAACGCGGCGACCACGGTCACCGCGAGGGTCGCATCCCTGCGCGCCCGCGGCCGGGCGTCGCCAGGGCGGGCGGCGGTGCCGGCGGCGAGGTCCGAGCCGGTGGCGGAGCCCGGCTGACAGCGGAAACTCCGCCGCGCGGCGGCCCCGGCCAGCCACGCCGCGGCGAGCATGCCCGCGACCGCGTACGGCCCGAGTGCGTTGTTACCTACGCCGTAGAAGCGTCCCGCCTCGAGCGTGGAAAGCCCGAAAGGCGTGCCGATCTGCAGCCGCGACCCGGTCATCACGTCAAGCCCGATGACCAGGACCGTGATCGCGCCTACCACTCCTGGCGGCCCGAAGGGGTCACGGCGCCACGGGCCGGCCAATGCCACCGCCCCGATCGCAGCCGTCCAGGCCGCGGTCATCGCGTAAAGCAGAACGGCCGGGTGCGGGAGCAGCCACCACGGCACCGCGCTGGCGAGGAACGACGCCGGCACCACCGCACCGGCCACCGTACCCGCGGCCCTTGACCACGCGTGGCGGCGCCTTCTGCGTGACGATCCCCAGCACAGCAGCATGATGGCGCCGAACACCAGGCCGTCGCCGACGCCGTAGGCGGCGAAGAACCAGCCGGACGAGCCGTACACCTGGGCCGCGGTGTCCTGGCCGATCAGGCCGCGCACGGCGGCGGCGAGGCTGCCACGGCCCGTCGCAGTCAGCGGTGAGCCGACGAGGTCGGCGGGCAGCGGCTGGTGACGCCAGGTCAGGATCGCCGCGGTCAGGTCGGTGACCTGAACCAGCCCAGGCTGGCGGGTGGAGGCGGTGGAAAGCAGGCCGGACCTGTAGCCGTTGCCGCTGACGACGAGCACCCGCAGGTGGGGTGTGCCGCCATCGGCAAGCCCGGCCACCACGAGCAACCCGGTCGCCCGCATCGCCGCTGCTATCTGGCCCAGTTCGGCGTCATCGGCGCGGACGGCGGCGGCCCGCCCCGCGCCCGCGGGTATCGCGCCGAGATCCGCCACCGTCAGCGGGCACCCCGCGGATACCGAACGGCTGACGCGTGACGCCGGCACCTGCGACGGTGCCACACCCTGGGCGCTTGCCAGGGCGAGGGCCGCGCCGGGCCCTGCCGCGGTTACGCATCCGCCTGGTCCTGCTGCGGCGGCGAGCAGCCCCCAGTGCGCGTTGTAGTGGAAGTGCTGGTTGTAGGCGGCGATGGCGGGAATCGCGCCGGGCGCGGGTATCGGCGGGCAGGCGCCCTTGTTGGCGTGCTGTGACATCGCCCTGGCACCGGCGTTCAAGGTGAGCCAGTCGTCCACGGGACAGGTGTGCGGGAGTACCGCGCGCGTCACCAGGGTGCCTGGCGAGCCCTGGCGTGCCAGCCGCCATAGGTTCGGCGTCGCTCCCGGCGACACGTCGGTCCAACGCAGGCCGGGAATGCCGACGAGCACAACGGCCTGGGCCTTACCTTGGCCCGAGCCCAACTGCGTAGGCGCCGCCGCTCGTGCGGCCGCCGCCGGTGCGCTCGGCGCGGCTATTGCTGCTGGCGCGCAAACGGCGACGGGAACGGCCACGGCCGCGACGACGCTGGCGGCGAACCCGGCGCGGCGCAGCGGCCCACTACCTCGTCGCCAGCGTCTCATCGCGGGTCAGCCGCAGCCGCAGGCACCGCCGCAGCATCCGCCGCCCCGGCCGCCGGTCGCGGACGTGCCCGCTGACGGGGAAGCGGTGCCTCCGACGGACACCGCCGACAGCAGCTTCACCGTGTCGTCGTGACCTTGCGGACATGGCGCAGGCGCGGCCGCCTCGCTCATCGGCCGGCTGCGCTCGAACGTGTCGCCGCAGGTGCGGCATCTGTACTCATAACGCGGCACGCCAGCAAGGTTACCGGGACGCGCGCGGTGGTGTGCGGGTCCGGGCCAGCAGCGTTCCCGCAAAATCGGCGAGGATGCCGCTTCCGCGGCAGCCGTTAGTCTGTGCTGGCCCCGGGGGGCGACCCCCCGGGATCCCCCCGCAGCAGCCGATGCCGCTTCCGCGGCAGCCGTTAGTCTGTGCTGGCCCCGGGGGGCGACCCCCCGGGATCCCCCCGCAGCAGCCGATGGCGCTTCCGCGGCAGCCGTTAGTCTGTGCTGGCCCCGGGGGGCGACCCCCCGGGATCCCCCCGCAGCAGCCGATGCCGCTTCCGCGGCAGCCGTTAGTCTGTGCTGGCCCCGGGGGGCGACCCCCCGGGATCCCCCCGCAGCAGCCGATGCCGCTTCCGCGGCAGCCGTTAGTCTGTGCTGGCCCCGGGGGGCGACCCCCCGGGATCCCCCCGCAGCAGCCGATGGCGCTTCCGCGGCAGCCGTTAGTCTGTGCTGGCCCCGGGGGGCGACCCCCCGGGATCCCCCCGCAGCAGCCGATGCCGCTTCCGCGGCAGCCGTTAGTCTGTGCTGGCCCCGGGGGGCGACCCCCCGGGATCCCCCCGCAGCAGCCGATGCCGCTTCCGCGGCAGCCGTTAGTCTGTGCTGGCCCCGGGGGGGGCGACCCCCCGGGATCCCCCCCGCAGCCTCACCGCCTCGCTGATCGTTGCCAAGCTGTCCCGCGCCGACCGGCAGAACACCCTCGCAGCCGCGCTCAAGGAATACGGGGCGCTCCGGCGTGCGCTGACTGCGGGGTGTGTGGTGCGCGGGCGAGCAGGTTGACGCGGTCGCCGGGGGCGAGGGTGATGCCGGGGTCGGGGTCGCGGAGGGTGTGGTTGTCCAGGACCGTGACCGGGATCCAGCCGGGCGGCCAGGCGGTGTCGCCGAGTGCCTGGCCGGCGGCTGGCGAGCCGGCGGAGATGGTGATCTCCAGGATTTGGTAGCCGCGCAGCGGGGCCGGCGGCTGGCGGGGGGCGGCCTGCGGGCCGGAGACGGCTAGTGCGGCGGCCTGTTGTGCCTGCGCGGCGGCGGGGGCGGCGTGCATGTGGCGGGCGACAGCCTGCAGCACGTTCTGGCTGGTGATCCAGCCTTGCAGCTGCTGCCCGTCGGCGGAGATCACCGGCAGCCCATCGCGGCCGTAGAGCTCAAGCTGGCGCAGCGCCTGGGTGAGGGACTCGCTGGCGAACAGCAACTGGGGGTGGTGGCGATGGGTGACCGGGCCGGGCAGCGGCGCCGGGTCTGGGCTGGGCCGTCCGGGCGGGCCGGGTTGCCCGGCCGCGATGGTGAGCGGCGCTGGGAAGGGGTACATGGCGTCGGCGGCCGTGAGGTCCTCGAACGGGTCCGCTGATCGCGGATGGTCGATGTCGGCGCCGCGGCGCAGCAGCTTGGTGGTGTAGATGGTGCCGTAGCTCAGGGCCCGCGAGGTCGCGGTGGCGATCGCCACGGCGAGCATCACTGGGAGGGTGAGGGTGTAGTCGCCGGTCATCTCCACGACGCTGGCGACCGAGGTGAGCGGGGCCCGGGCCGCGGAGGCGAACACCGCTCCCATGGCGACGACGGCGTACAGGGCAGGCTGCCCGGCGGCCGGGCCGAGCAGGTGGCTGGCGATCTCGCCGAAGGCCATGCCGGAGGTGGCGCCGATGAACAGCGACGGGGCGAACACCCCGCCTGATCCGCCAATGCCGATGGTCAGGCTGCACGCGATGATCTTCCCGGCGGCGAGGATGATCAGGAACCACAGGGCGTAGCTGCCGCCGACCGCCTTGTACATGACCGGGTAGCCGACGCCGTACACCTGCGGGAGGGCGAGCAGCAGCAGCCCGAGCGCGATCCCGCCGACCGCGGGCCTGGCCCACTCCGGGCGGTTCCCCCACACCCGGTCGCACAGGTCCTCGGTCGCGTACAGGATCTTCGCGAACGCCAGCCCGAGCAGCGCCGCGATCACCGCCAGGGCGGCGATGAGCAGGTAGCTGCTCAGGTGGTGCAGCGTGATCCCCGGCGGCAGCCCGGACAGGAACGGGGCGCTGCCCGCGAACTGCCGGCTGAGCAGGTCGGCGATCATCGCCGAGAGCATCACGGTGAAGATCGCCTCGATGGAGAACTCCCGCAAGATGATCTCCACCGCGAAGAACACCCCGGTGACCGGCGCGTTGAACGTGGCGGAGATCCCGCCGGCGGCGCCGCAGGCGACCAGGATCCGCAGCCGGTTCTCCGGCATCCGCACCCACTGGCCCAGGCCGGAGGCCAGCGCGGAGCCGATCTGCACGATCGGGCCCTCCCGGCCGACCGACCCGCCTGTCCCGATGCACAGCGCGGAGGCGAGCGACTTGACCGCGGCGACCTGCGGCCGGATCCGGCCGCCGCCCTCGGCCACGGCGATCATCACCTCGGGCACCCCGTGCCCGCGGGCCTCGCGGGCGTACCGGTAGATCAGCGGGCCGTAGATCAGCCCGCCGATCACCGGGATCACGACGAAGAAGCCCAGGCTGAGCCCGGGAAAGTGAGCGCTGCCCACGCGGCCCTGCTGGCCGAACTGGACATGGCCGGTGGCCAGCCAGGTGAAGAAGTAGATCAGGTACCGGAACGCGATCGCGCCCAGCCCCGACCCGGCGCCCACGACCAGCGCGACCGCGAACAGCCCGCCCCGCGAGGCCCGCAGCCAGCCGCTCGCCCGGCCGGCCCACGGCACCGCTCCGGCGGGCCTGCCCGCCGCCCTACCGGTCATGATCGTCCCGGTGTGCTGCCGGAGCGCTCTGGCTCCGGTTTCATCCTGGCCGGCGGATCCGCGGGCCACTGGCTGTCGGGGATCTCCCCGGCCGCCGCCGCGAACGCCGCCAGGGCGCTGGCCACGGCCGACTGCTGCCGGACCGGGAGCCTGCCCAGGATGCCGGCGATCAGCGCCCGCCGGCGGGCGGTCGCCTGGTCCACCACCTCCCGCCCGGCTGCGGTGACCGAGACCTGCACCGCGCGGCGGTCCGAGCGCGCGCGGTGCCGGCGGATCAGGCCCTTGCGCAGCAGTCGGTCGCACATCCGGCCCGCGGTGGACGGCGTGACATCCAGCGCTGCGGCCAGGTCTGTCATCCGCTGCGGCCCCCGGGAGGCGAGCACCACCAGCGCCCGGTACTGGGCGATGGTGGTGTCCTCCGCCACGGCGCCCAGCGACTGGGTGGCCACCGCGACCAGGGTGCGGCTCGCGGTCAGCACCGCGTCCACCGCGGCTTCGTCCGCCACCTGCTTCGTCACGCCTGATGCACTCCATTTTTACTTGCTTAGTGCAATGATTGTAGAGTGACTCTATCAGCTATTGCACCTTAGGTCGGCGCGTGAGATGGCGCGGGTGCGTGTCCAGGTCAGGAGGCAGCGATGTCGGTAGCGGTCGCGGCGCTGGCCTTCGTGGCCGGGGCGGTTATCAGCCTGGCGGTGAGCTGGCTGCTGGTCTCCCGGCTGGAGCGGGTCGGGGAGCGCCTGGGCCTGTCCGAGGCTCTGCTCGGCCTGGTGGCGGCGCTCGCGGCGGACGCGCCCGAGGTGACTGCGGCCGTCACCGCGATGGCCGGCCAGCAGCAGCGGCTCGGCGCCGGGGTCGTCATCGGGTCCAACGTGTTCAACCTGGCCGCCCTGCTGGGACTGGGCGCGGTTGTCGCCGGGCGCATCCGCCTGCACCGCAGGGTCGTGGTTCTGAGCGGGGCAGTGGCGATGTGGGTGGCCGCCGTGTGCCTGGCCGTGGTGCTGGGCCTGGTGCCGCCCGTGGCCGGCCTGGCGGCGGCGTCCGGGGCCGTAGCGCTGTACGCGATAATCCTGGGCAGCGAGCGGGGTCTGGGCTGGCTTCCGCTGCCTCAGAGGTGGATCAGCTGGCTGCGGTTGGCGGTGGCCGAGGAGGAACTGGAGCTCGAGGCGGCGATCCGGCCGCAGCGGGCACGACGGCAAGACGCCGCCGTCGCCGCCGGGTCGCTGCTGGTCGTGGTCGCCGCCAGCGTGATGATGGAGCGGGCCGCGTCAGCGCTCGGCAGCCGGTTCGCGGTGCCGGAGATCGTGGTCGGCGCCTTGGTGCTGGCGGCGGTGACCAGCTTGCCCAACGCGGTCGCTGCCGTCTGGCTGGCTGCCCGCGGCCGCGGCGCCGCGACTCTGAGCACCGCCCTGAACAGCAACGCGCTCAACATCACCATCGGCCTGCTGCTCCCCGCCGCCGTCATCGGCCTGGGCCGGCCCGACAGCCAGACCACGCTCATCGCCGCGTGGTATTTCGGGCTTACCGCCGTGGTGCTCGCGTTCGCCTACCGTGACCGCAGGATACGCCGGACGACCGGCATCCTGGTCATCGCCGCCTATCTCGTGTTCGCCGGGTCCTTGGTCGCATCTGCCTACACGCGGTTGCCTCAGCCGCAGCTCCCGATCGCGGCCGGGATAACAGCCACCGCCGCATTGGCTGCCCTGCTGGTACCCCGGCACCGCCAGCCACGTGACCCTAAGGCCCGGCTGGCATCCGGTCCAGGCGAAATGGGCCAGCGCTGGCACCCCTCGCCGCAGGTATCAGGCAATGGCCGCGTACCGGAAAGCGAGCGTGCCCGTGCGCCACGGCGCCAGTCCCCGGCGGGACGGGAGTCCCTGCTGCCCGGCTGGCCGGTCAGGTGGCTGTGGATTCTCGGCATGGCGCTGACTGCCACGGCCGCCGCCGCCGACGCTGTCCTAGGTGCCCGCGTCGTGCTCATCGGGCTGCTCATCATCGGGCCCTGCAGCGTGCTCCTGACAGGGCGGTGGGTGCCTACCGGGATCACCGGACTGTGGGCAACCGGCCTGGCCGTGGTCCTCGGCATTCCCGACCGCATCTGGGGCACCTACACGCACCTGGCCTTCCTCGCCGCAGTCGCCGTGGTGGCACTGGCTAACACGGCCGCCGCAGCCATCATCGAGACCCGCAGGCCCATGCGCCCGCGCTGAAAGCCCGCACACTGCGCAGCGCGCTGATTGACGGGTGACGCCTGGCTGGCAAACGGACACGGTGAGCCGTGCCAGCCATGCGCGTGGCCGCGCGCAGATCACCCGTCATGCGCGACCGTAGCCAACCGGGTGCCCTGTCACTCAGGCGTACCGAACGGCGGCTCTGGATCGGCCCTGATTCCGTCCGTATGACGAACGGCCAGGGGACGATCCTGGGCGGACTGGCGTCGCCTCCTTCGCGCATTCCGCGGACACCCTTGCGCTGGCCGTCAGCTTGCCGAGCAGCAGGTTGGTGACCAGGAACGGGGCGAGATTGGTAGACCGCGAGGACGTGGTCAAAGCCGTCCGCGCTAACCCGGCGCTCGCCGAGCATCAGCCCCGCATTGTTAACCAGAACATCGACGTTGTTGAGCCGGCCAAGGCGGTCGGCGAGGGCACGAACCCGCGCCAGGGAGGCGATCTCAAGCCGCGGCGCGGCCGTGCTCTGCAAGCCCGGGGTGCTCGCGGTACTCACCGCGCTGACCTCGCCGAGCGCCGCCGCGCCGCGGCCAGGGTCGCGCACGACGAGGATGACGTGCGCGACCAGCTTCGCCAGCGCCTTGGCGGCTGCCTTGCCGATGCCCTAGCTCGCCCCGGTCACCACATACCTTGCCGTTCATAGCCATAAGGGTCCAATTCACCTCGAGGTGAGTCGCCGCCCTGCGGGCCAGCACGTGGCCGGCTGATCACGTCTCGCCCCTGGCACGCGCGATCAGCCGGCCGAGAATTACATCCCCTTCCGCCCGCAGGCCGTCGTGCTCATATTCGCTGGTCACCCACGGCCGAAGTCCGCGGATCACCTCGGCGGTCCGGAGCGAATGCTCACGGTCCACGTACATGTCGTCGTAGTAGACGACGGCGGCGACCGGCACCTGGTTCGCCCGCAAACGGGCCGCGTCGTAAAGATCGGGCCAGCTGTCGAGGTCGGCCAGCATCTCCGCGGCGTCGCGCAGCGGCCGCAGCACAGGGTCGGTGCCAAACATCCACGGGTAGATCATCTCGCCGGTGAACAGCACGGGGGAGTGGCTGTCTATCGCGGCACCGGCGTCGAACTGCGGGAACTCGGCCCGGATCCGCTGCGCTGACCATCGGGTCGCCGGGCTGGTGGAGCGCTGTGCGTAACAGGCCTCGTGCAGCAGCGCGTACAGGGGAGCGGAAGCGAACGTCAGCTCGGCCTGGACCTGATAGCGGAACTCGTCGGAAAGCTCACGCCCTCCCGCCCCGTCGACGAAGGCATCCTCGAGTAGATAGTGCAGCTTGTGGCTGCCAGTGCTGCCGCCGAGCATGATCCCGAGCGTCTGGAAAGCCTCGACGGTCAGCGGTCCGCCGCCGGGCAATCGCACCTGATGCTCGCCCAGGTGCATGGCCACCTGCCTGGCCCGGTCCACGTCGCAGGGATACCGCTCATAATGTGCGGCGTTCCTGGCCGCGACGCGCTGATATGCAGCGCGGTAGACGTCGTCCGCCCGCACATCGAGACCGGGCAGGCCGCCGGTGATGATCGCCTCGCGTACGCCTTCAGGAGCCAGCGAGAGGTAACTTACAACGCAGAAACCGCCGAAGCTCTGCCCAAGCAGGCTCCACGGCGCGTCACCGATCAGCGCGCCGCGGACCAGTTCCGCGTCCCGCACGATCGAGTCGGCGCGGAAGTGGGTGAGGTACGCCGCCTGTGCCCGCGCGCCACCGAGACGGGCGAGCGTCTGCCGGTTCGCCGGGGTAGAGCGGCCGGTGCCGCGCTGGTCCATCAGCAGCACCCGGTACTCCTCGAGGGCGCGACCGAGCCACTCGTCCCTTCCAGCCGGCCGTGGCCCACCGTGGCCGGGGCCGCCCTGCAAGTAGAGCAGCCAGGGCAGGTCAGCTTCGGCCTTTCCCACGGCGGTCAGTTCGCGCGCATACAAGGTGATCTGCTCGCCGCCGGGGTCGTCGTGGTTCAGGGGCACGGTGAAGGTGTGATCGGTGAGCACGACGCCTGGCTGGCGATAGGACACCGGGCTCGGCGACGCACCTGCTGCGGTCTCCGCGTGTGTCATGTGACCTGCTCGCTTCTGCTCGGCCGGAATGTGTCCAGCGTGCTTGAAGTTGCACGATGCGTCGCAGATCGACGTCAGCGCGGCGAATGGCCGCAAGCCAAGGCGTGCGGGTCGCGCACCAGCCGACAGCACAGAGCGGAGAATACCTGGCCGGAGCCGTAACCGCCGACGGACCGTACCGGCTGCTGCACGGGCTTCGCGGCCGGTACGGACGGGAACAGGTGTGTGGGACGCGATAGCAACCGGCCCGCGTATCGATTCCTGGTTCGTGGAACGTAACGAGGACGAGATTGAGTCCCGTGGAGGCGGCACCGGGCGGATGACGCTTATGGGCTTCACTCGGGAATCCACTGTGACCGCCTGGGAACCTGGCGCTCAGCCTGGCCGCCAGCCTCGCAGCGCGCGACCGGGCTGAGCTCAGGAGAGTGGCCCGTTCGCCTCCAGAATTATTACTTAACATAATGTTCCTTATCGGTCATTTGAGGGCAGGCGTGCAGGTCACGCCGAAACCGGTCCGGCCGAGACATATGTCCTTTCTCATCCAACTTGAGTGCAACGGACGTGATCATCGGGCATCCATGTCTGTTGTCTCACGTATCTGAGTGCATCCGGCCGCGTCGGCGGGGCGCGGCCTGTAGGGTGCGTCCCATGCCGGACGCCCCGCCAGGCCCCGCGCCGTTCACCCCGCAGACCGCCCCCGCGGCGCTCGAGGACCTCCGCGCGCGGCTGCGCGCGACGCGCTGGCCGGACACGCCCGAGGACGCCGGGTGGTCGCTCGGGACCGACCTCGACTACCTCCGCGAGCTCGTCGCCTACTGGGTGGACGGGTTCGACTGGGCGGCGGAGGAGGCGGCGCTCGCCCGGCTCCCCCGCTTCCGCGTCCCGCTCGGCGGCCTCGGGATCCACTTCGTGCACGTCCGGGCCGCCACGCCGGCCGGGCCCGTCCTGCCGCTGGTCCTCAGCCACGGTTGGCCGGACTCGTTCTGGCGCTACGCGAAGGTCATCCCACTCCTCTCCGACCCCGGCGCGCACGGCGCCGACCGCGCCGACGCGTTCGACGTAGTCGTGCCCGACATGCCGGGCTACGGGTACTCCGACAGCCCCACCGGCCCGCCCCTCGACGCCATCGCCGTCGCCGGCCTGTGGGCTGAGCTCATGGGCGTCCTCGGCTACGCGCGGTTCGGCGCGGCGGGCGGGGACATCGGCAGCCACGTGAGCCGCTACCTCGGGCTCGACCACTCCGACCGGGTCGTGGCCGTCCACCGCACTGACGCGGGCTTGCCCGTCTTCACCGGCGACCCGGCGGACCTCGCGCCCGAGGAGCGCGCCTGGCTCGAGGGCGCCGCGGCCTGGGGCGCGACCGAGGGCGCCTACGCCGCCATCCACCGCACGAAGCCCCAGACCGCCGCCTTCGGGCTCACCGACTCGCCAGCCGGGCTTGCCGCGTGGATCGTCGAGAAGCTACGGGCGTGGAGCGACTGCAACGGCGACGTCGAGCGGCGCTTCACGAAGGACGAGATCCTCACGAACGTCACGCTCTACTGGCTCAGGGGGACGATCGGCTCCTCGATGCGCATGTACCACGCGAACGCGGCGATCCCGCCCGCGCAGCACGCCCGCCGGGTCGAGGTTCCGTCCGGCTTCTCGCTGTTCCCCGGCGACGTCGTCCGCCCGCCGCGGGCGTGGCTCGAGCGCACGGCGAACGTCGTGCGGGTGACCGAGCCCGCGCGCGGCGGGCACTTCGCGCCGTTCGAGGAGCCCGAGCTCTACGCGGAGGAGCTGCGCGCGTTCTTCCGCCCCTACCGGACGGCGGCGACGGGCTGAGGGCGCCTCGGCGCGGGGGCGCGGCTGGCAGGTCTCGCATACGTAGGTCCCGTGGCAGGCGGCGACCATCTTCACCACGGCGGTCCCGCATCGTACGCACGGCTCGCGGATCATCAGCATACCGTCCGTGGAACGACTGGCGCCTTCAGGCGCGGCGGAAGGTCACGCCGGCGGAACCGGGATCTGCAGGCAGGCTGTGCCACGCAGGTCCAGCCAGGCGGTATCCGTGTCACGGGCGTAGGCGTCAGCGCCATCCGTGCCATTGCTCGCCCGACCCACGCCGGCCGGGGCGCGGACGAGGCGCAGCATTACCGCGTCGCAGCCCGGGCACCTGCCCACCAGGCCAGGGGCGCGGACGTACACGTGCAGCGCGGCGACCGGGCCGGTGCGGCCGCAGTTAGCGCAGCGCCCCGCCGCCACGGTGAGGTCCACGGCGAAGATCTCGCTCAAGGGGCCAGCGAGCGCGTTGCCGTCCAGGTGCGCGTCGCTGTCCTGCGGGTATCGCTCGGTCATGTCAGCCATGTCAGCCTCCGCTTGGGCCGAACCGCTCGGTCTTGATCCGGCGAGGGTCGTGACCGAGTGCGACCAGGATGTCCGCAGCCGCTTCGACAAAGCCGGTCGGGCCGCAGACGAAGCAGGCCGGGCCTGACCGCGCGAGCCAGCCGGGCGCGCTGAGATCAGCCGCCGTCAGCCGGCCGGGCGGCCGGGGCCAGCCGGCCGGGGCACTGCGGCTGTAAATGTAGGTGACCTCGACGCCGGTGTCACCCGGTGGCGGAGCGGCAAGCTCACCGGCGTAGCACTGCTGTGCGGGCGACCGCACCGAGGAGACCAGCCGGAAAGGGATGCGGCTTTGCGCCAGCCGCCGAGCCCGGATCATTGCCATCAGCGGCACGATGCCCGATCCGCCCGCCACCAGCTGCACGGGCGCCGTGTCGGCGGGCCGCCACACGAACCAGCCGCCGACCGGGCCGCGGATCTCCACTGGGTCGCCGGGGCTGAGGACCTCGGTGAGGTAAGGCGAAACCTCGCCATCCGGCACCCGCTGGACCGTCAGCTCGATCGTGTCGCCATCGGCGGGCGCGGCCAGTGAGTAGCTGCGCTGCGTACTGTAACCATCCGCCGCGGTAAGCCGCACATCCACATGCTGCCCCGCCAGGTGGCCAGGCCAGCCCGGCGCGTCGAAGACCAGGGTGCGCGCGTCGGGCGTCTCGTCGCGGTATCCAGCGAGCGTCGCGACCCGCCAGCCAAGCCGGCGCCCGGCTAGTCGCCCTGATACCGCTGCTCGCGCCATGGGTCACCATAGTTGTGATATCCGGCGCTCTCCCAAAACCCTGGCTCGTCCTTGGCCAGTAGCTGGATACCCCGTATCCATTTGGCGGACTTCCACAGGTACAGGTGAGGTACAAGCAGCCGGGCGGGTCCGCCGTGCTCGGGCGCCAGATCACCGCCGTCGTACCTGTAGGCGATCCAGGCCTGGCCATCGAGTAGATCCTGAAGGGGCAGGTTGGTGGTATATCCGCCGTAGGAATGCGCGAGAGCGAAGTGCGCGGCCGTGTCCACCGCGCCGAGCAGCACGTCAAGAGACACCCCTTGCCAGCGGGTGCCGAGCTTGGACCACTTCGTGACGCAGTGCAGATCCACTTCCGGCGTCTGGCTCGGCAGCGCCAGCAGCTCGCTCCATGACCAGCGATGAGCCTGGCCCGCCTCGGTGGTGATGACGAATTCCCAGCTCTCGACCTGGACCCGGGGCGTAGGTCCGGCCGATAGCACCGGGAAGTCCTTGGTCAGATACTGCCCAGGTGGCAGCTTCACGCCGGTGTCGCGTGGCCGGCCGTGAAAGCCTCGTGACACAAATCCCATCGGCTCTCCCGTCGTGCGCCTAGCGCTGACGCAGCAAGTCCTGCCGTGGCGACGGCGCCTATCCCGACGCTACGCGTCTGAGGATGCCGGGCGGCACCCCCGCCCGCACATTCCGCGCCGGCTCTTCCCCGGTGACGGCCCGCCAAGGGCGCTGCGCGCCGACGCCCCCATAACCGCCCGGCGCGCTGCTGCCGACGGTCAGCTCGGCTGGATCGTGATGGAGCCGGTTGCGGTGTGCGCCGCGATATCACGCCCCGAGGCCTGGTCCTCGGGGACCGTGATCTTGGTGCTGCCGACCGTCGTGTGGGCCTTTACCGCGTACGACACATCACCTGGGACCCGCAGCACCACCGAGCCGACGGCGGTGACCGCGCTGATCGATTCCGGCGCGGCCGAAAAAGTGACGTCAATGCTGCCCACGCTGGAACTCAGCGTAGCGCGTGGCGACGACATGTGCTTGCCGAGGATCGAGCCCGCGTGATCGGTGATTTCGATCGGCCCGGACAGGGTGTTGAGGTCGATATCGCCTGCGTTGGTATGCGCGGTCACCTGCCCGGCAAGCCCGGAAAGGCGGATCTCCCCGGCGTCGGTGCTGACCTTGACCGTCATGCGCTGCGGCACCTGTACGTCATAGCCGACGCGGCAGCTCTCGTTGGCTGGGCAGTTGCTGCTGAGGGTGAGCGTGCCGCCGCTGACCCGGTGCGTCGTCGGCGGCGCGGTGTGCCGGTAGCTGACCTGCTCGGTGACAGATACCTGGCCTGAGCGCTCACCTGTGACGTCCACATCGCCGACGTGCGGCTGCACCAGCAGGGTCTGCAGAGTGCCCGAGATGGAGTAGCTGGCGGTGTGATGCTGTAACGCCCCGACGTCGACGTAGCAGCCACTTAACATCAATGCCGCCGCGCAGCCGCCTAGCGCCGCTGCCGCTGCCGCTGCCGTGGTGCCGCGACACGCGAACATCTTGACCTCTTTCGCGCCAAAGACCTGCCGAGCATCTGTGAAGGTCCTGAAGCTGCCGCGGCCTTGCTTGCCGCGGCCTTGCTTGCCGCGTCCTTACCTTTATTGTCTATTGTCCCTTCGATTTCCCAAGAAGGACCCTGCCGCGCCCCGGCCGGCGCCTGGCACGCCACCGCGCACGAAGAGCCGTCCTTCCCGGTATAAGCCCTTAGCCTGGGGTGCAGTGGCTCTGGGCTGTCAGCCCGGTGGCTTCGGCTGGCAGCCCGATGCCGCAGCCAGGGTCTCACCTGCCTGGATGGGGAGTGGATGAGAACTGGGCCTGGTTATGCCTAAGACGCCACGATAGGGGCATTCGTCCGTAACGACGGATAGGTGCATCCGCGGGATGGAGGACGGGCAGCGTTGCCGAGCAGCCAAGAGGTGCGATCACCGGCCGGCGCGGGACGGCGGCCGCGCTGGCGCCGGATGGTGCTGATCGCGCTGGCTGCCGCGGTGCTCGCCACAATCGTCATCATCAGCCGCCACACGCTCTTCCGGTCGGTGACCTCCCTCGGGCACCTCGACTGGGTGTGGTTCCTCGCCGCGATCGCGTCCGAGGCGATCTCCCTCACCGCCTTCGGGCTCAGCCGCAGGCGCTTGCTACGCGCCGAAGGCCATCCGGCGACCTTCGGCTCCGTCATGGCAGTCACGTACGCGGGCAATGCCCTGTCGATGTCGCTGCCGTTCGCGGGCACGCAGCTGGCGGCCGTGTTCACCTACCGGCAGTTCAGGCGGCACGGAGTTGGTTCGGCGGTCACGGGCTGGGCGCTCGCCGTGTCCGCGATCTTGTCGACCTCCGCGCTGGCGCTCGTCCTCGTCGTCGGCGCGCTCGCAGGCGGCGCGTCGGCCACCAGAGCGGCCAGTTTCGCCATCGCCGCCGTGTTCGTGGTGCCGGCCCTTGCCGTGTTGCTTGCCCTGCGCTTCCAGCGTGTGCGCGACCTGCTGCGTGAGGTCATCGCCCGGCTGGTCAGTATCTCGCAGCGAATCTTCCACCGGCCGCGATTCGACCCCGACAGCGTGGAGCAATTTCTCGACCGCGTAGCCAGCATCAAACTGCCCTGGCCACGTTACGCCGAGGTGTTCGTGCTGGCGATCATCAACTGGGTCGCCGACTGCGGGTGCCTCGCCTGCGCGATCCTTGCTACCGGGGCGCGGGTACCGTGGCATGGTCTCGTCCTCGCCTATGGCGCGGGAGCCGCGGTGGGTAGCACGGGCGTGACACCCGGTGGATTTGGCATCGTCGAGGTCACGCTCACCGCGGCGCTCGCCGCGGTCGGGCTGTCAGCCGCACAGGCCCTGACCGCGGTTCTCACCTACCGCTTGATCAACTTCTGGCTCATCCTCGTCGGTGGCTGGATCGCCGTGATCGTGCTTACCCACCGGCACCGGCCGCAGGACGAGTTCGATGTCCTCGAAAGCGAAAGCGAAAGCGAGAGCGAAGGCGGCGTGAGCGACAATGCCACGGCCCGCGACGGCCCGGGCCGTGGCCCCGCCGACGGCGAGGGCCGCAGCGCCCCTGACGGTGCTGCCCCGAGCGCGACCAGCTCACCCACGCCGGTCAAATCAATCGAAATGATTTGATCGATTAACGCAGGTTGATGTAGCGTCCCGCTGTGGCCAGTGCGCTCCCCCGCCATGTCCCGCCGCCGGTATTCGTTAAGCTCGCGGGCCATCCGCTGCGCTGGGCGCTGCTCGGCGAACTCGCCAGCAGCGACCGTCAGGTACACGAGCTCACCGCGCTGCTCGGCCAGCCCCAGAGCCTGGTCTCATACCACCTTGGCCGGTTGCGGGCGGGCCAGCTCGTCTCGATGCGGCGAAGCTCGGCGGACCGACGTGACGCCTACTACAGCGTTGACCTGACCCGCTGCGGTGACCTGCTCGCCGCGACAGGCGCCGCCCTGCATCCAGGACTGCGGCTGTCCCTGCCAGCCCCGGCCGCAGGGCCGCAGGCCGCTGCCGCGCGCACGCGCGTGTTGTTCCTGTGCACCGGTAACAGCGCACGGTCCAAGATCGCGGAAGCGCTTCTTGACCACCTCGCCGGCGGTGCGGTCGAGACGCGCAGCGCGGGTAGCCACCCCAAGAGCCTGGACCATGACGCCGTCCGGGTAATGCGCGAGTACGGAATCGATCTCAGCGGTCGCGCAGCCAAGCACCTGAGCGAGTTCACCGGCCAGCGCTTCCACTACGTGATCACGCTCTGCGATCGGGTGCGGGAGATCTGCCCCGACTTCCCCGGCCATCCCGATCTGATCCACTGGAGCATCGCCGATCCAGCGCGGGAAGGCGGTGAAGCTGGTGACAGGTATCCCGCTTTCCAGCGCGCCGCAGCCGACCTGCGCACCCGCGTCGGGTTCCTGCTCCACCTCATCAGGCACCGGCCGCGAGCTCGGGATGTGAGCTGAACATGCCGGAGCACCCAGCCGACCCATTCGCCAGCCGCGCACGGACCGCCTACGGCGACCCGCCCGCCGACCCCGTCCTGCTCGCCGAGCCGGCCCGTCATAAGCGGGCGCCCGGCTCCCGATGACAAGCGCGACTCCCGCGCAAAGCGACCAAGGGCGCTGCGGTCCGAGCCTACCGGCGGTGCTGCGGGAGTGGGGCAGGATCGGCTGCGTCGGGTTTGGCGGACCGCCCACGCACATCGCGCTGCTTCGCGATTTGTGCGTCGAGCGCAGGCGGTGGCTGAACGCCAGTGAATTCGAGGAAGCGGTCGCCGCCTGCAACCTGCTACCCGGTCCCGCTTCCACCCAGCTCGCGATCTTCTGTGCCTGGCGGGTCCGCGGGCGGCTCGCGGCAGTGCTGGGCGGCGCTGCGTTCATTGTGCCTGGCCTGATCCTGATGCTGGCCCTCGCGGCCGTGTTCGTCACCGGTTCACCGCCGGCCTGGATGAGGGGCGCCGGTGCGGGTGCGGGTGCGGCAGTTGCCGCGGTCGCCGTGCGGGCTGGTGCCGGCCTGGTGCCCGCAAGCTGGCGGCGGGCGCGGCGCATCAGCCGCTTCCGCTGGCCCGCTTATGTCGCCTTGGGCGCCGCCGCGGCCGCCACCGTCGGCCCCTGGCTGGTGCTCGTGCTGCTCGGGTGCGGTGTCGCAGAACTTGGCGTGAGCCTGGTCCGGCGCCATGGCGCAGGTGAGAACGGAACTGGCGGATCAGGCACGGGCACCAGACCAGGCGCCTGTGGCGCAGGCGGCAGCCAGGGCGCGGGCGGCAAAGCAGGCGCGCAGGGCGATCCGCCCACGGCCGGCGGCCCCGGCGCCCGCGCAAGCGCGGTGGCGCCGGCCGCTATGCTCGCGGCGGCCGGAGCCGGCGCCGGCGTGCTGCTTTCTGTCGCCTGGGTCGCCTTCAAGGTTGGCGCGCTCTCCTACGGCGGCGGTTTCGTGATTGTTCCCCTGATGCAAGCGGACGCCGTCATCCGCTACCACTGGATGACCGGCGGCCAGTTCCTCAACGCCGTCGCGCTTGGCCAGATCACCCCTGGCCCTGTCGTGCTGACCGTCGCGGCGGTCGGTTACGCGGCGGCCGGGATCGGCGGCGGACTACTCGCCGCGGCGATTGCGTTCGCGCCTTCGTTCGCGTTTGTCCTGATCGGCGGGCGCCATTTCGACCGGCTACGCGCCGACGACCGGGCCCGCGCATTCCTCGGCGGCGCGGGGCCCGCGGCAATCGGCGCTATTCTCGGCTCCTCCATACCGCTCGCGCTCGCGCTCACGCAGGGGTGGCAGTACGCGGTCCTGGCGGGCGCGGCCGCCGTGCTGCTGCTGCTTCGCCGCGGCATCGTAGTGACACTGCTGCTTGCCGCGGCGGCGGGAATGATCGTGGCACTCGCGGGCGCCCCACTGCCGCACTGACGCTGCCGCATCCCGCGCAGCGCCTCGCTCCCGCGCCGATCGGCGGCCGGGGTGCGCGGGCCGGGCGCCGCGTATCACATCGGCAGGCCGGCCTCTAGGTGTGCGAGCGCCGCGTCGGTGATCGCGGCGAAGTCTGCCGCCGGGTCCGCCGCGATCGCCAGGGCCGCGGACATCATCACGCCGACGAGCGCGCCAGCGAAGTTGCGCTCGACGAACTCGTCCGGGTCGCGCCCTGTCCGTTTCGCGATCGCCTCGCCGAGCGCCGAAGCCGCGCCCGCGTACTCATCGAGCGCCCGCGCGCGCAGTTCCGGAACGGACCGGCTCAGCGCCGCGGTCTCACGCAGCTGCGCCATTTCCTCCGCGGACAGGCTGGCGAACGCGGTCCTCAACGCGGCACGCAGCGCGGCGATCGGGCTGAGCCCGGGCGGCTGCGCCTCGAACGCCTCGAACGCGAGCAGGTCGACGTCGTCCTGCAGCACGACGTCCTCCTTGGTCGGGAAATAGCGGAAGAACGTACTGGGCGACACCTCGGCCGCCTCGGCGATCTGGTCGATGGTCGTCTCCGCGTAGCCCTGTTCGCGGATCAACCGGAGCGCGTGCTGCCTGATGGCGGCGCGCGTTCTGGCCTTCTTGCGCTCGCGAAGCCCGGGCCTGGGCGCAGCCTGGCCAAGCACCGGCGCAGGCGATGCCAGCGGCCGAGACGGCGCCGCCTGCGGCGGGTCCTGTTCCCTGCGGCGGCAAGCCAGCCAGGTTGAGATGGCTGCGGTAGGCCGAGCTGAGGACGGTGCCCAGAATCGTCACCCCGATGGTGGCACCGACCTGGCGCATCGCGGTGATCACCGCGGAGCCGACGCCGCTGCGGTCCGCCGACAGGACGCCGAGTGCTGCGTTCATCGCCGCCGGCATCGCGATCCCGGCGCCGAGGCCGATGGCAGCGAACCAGCCGGCCGCGAAACCGGTGCCGCTGTGCACGGTCGTGCAGGCGCCGACAGCGAGTCCGGCGGCCATCAGCACGAACCCGGGCGCGACCAAGGGCCTTGCTGTTGATCCGGCCGGTCTGCAACCGGGTACCGGCGATCATGCCCACCATCATGCCGCCGATCAACGGAAGCAGCCGCACTCCCGCGCTGAGGTCATCGAGGCCGCGGACCTCCAGCCGCCGAGGATCGGGCCGATGGGGAAACTGACGAAGGTCACGCCGACCACCACCGCCATCGCCTTCGGCCGCTCCCGCGCGGTGAACATGACCGGCAGCACGGACAGGGACAGGGGCAGCACGGCGGCCGCGGCCGCTCCCGCATCTGGCCGGCCCGGGCGTCGTCATCATCGGTTCCACCAGCAAGTTGATCTGGAGCGGTCGGTGCGTCGGCTGGATCAGCGCAAGCGCGCCGCAGATCCGCGAGCTAGGCTTGAAGCGCCCCTTCACCGCCCCGCTTGACGTGCTGACGCGGCGGCCAGCCTGCTGCGTGCCGTCCTCGGGCCGCCGCACGTACCGGCGACATCAGCGTGTTACGCGCATCGGCGCCCGACCCCGACCCGGCGGGCCGCCTGGCCGGCCCATGACCGCAACCGACGGGCGCGCAAGCGCCGGCCGAGGCGCATCCACGCGCACCGTAGACACTAAGCTCATGGGCATGCGCCGCTTCCTGTCGCCCCGCTGGCTCGGCCTGCACGCGGCAATGGTCGTGATCGTGGTCGGTTTCCTGGCGCTCGGCTGGTGGCAGCTGACCCGCGCCGAAGGTGGTAACGCGCTGAGCTGGGGCTACACGTTCGAATGGCCGCTGTTCGCCGGGTTCGTCGTGGTCTTCTGGATCAAGGCGATGCGGGACGAGCTCCACGAAGCGCAGGCCCGCGACGGTAAGCGCGCAGATGCCGCCGCGCCTGCCGAGCCTGTGGCGTTGCCTGCCGGCCTGCGGCCGGGCCGCGCCAGCCGGCAGAGCGCCGGGCGTGACGGCGCCGCACTGGACGCCGCGCACGACCACGAGGATGAGGAACTGGCCGCATACAACGCCTATCTGGACCGGCTGAGCGCCGAGGTGAGCCGGACCGCCGGCCGGCTGTCCGGACGCGCCTCGCGCCGTCAGGCCGCTGACTGGGCCACCGGGTCGGACAGGACAGCGCGGGCAGCGAAGCACCCTGCGCCCGGCAATTCGCCGCATATGGAGGTGTGATCGATCGTGAACGCAGCCGTGACCCGCTACCGCGTCATGGCCTACATCGTGGGCGTGCTGCTCATCGTGATCGTCTTCGTGGGGATACCGCTGCAGGTGTTCGCCCACAACGACGCGATCGTCAACTACGTGGGTACCACCCACGGCATCTTGTACCTGCTGTACCTGGTGATGGCCTACCTGCTGACCCGCAGGCTCAGGCTGACGCTCGGCCAGACGGTGATCGTGCTGCTCGCGGGCACGATCCCGGTGATGACCTTCGTGGTCGAGCGCTGGGTCACCAGGCGCTTCCTCAACCCGGCGCTGCGGGCAGAAGGCACCGCGGCAGCCAAGATCCCTGGAGCCGCCGAAGCGACAGCGGCGGCCCAGGAGGCCTGATCGCCGCGTGCCCGAGCACTACTTCACCGAGCAGCCCGCTGCGGCGCACCGTCCGCGCATCGTGCATGTCGTGCTGCCTGACCTGCATCTGCGGTTGGAGACCGACAGCGGGATGTTCTCACCGGGTCGCCTGGACGCAGGTACCCGAGTGCTGCTCGAGGCCGCGCCCGCACCGCCGCTCGCGGGCCACCTGCTCGACCTGGGCTGCGGCTACGGCCCCCTTGCACTTGCCATGGCAGCCCGTTCGCGGGCCGCGACAGTGTGGGCGGTCGATGTGAACGCGCGTGCGCTCGAACTTTGCGAGCGAAATGCCCAGCGGGCCGGGCTGCCGAATGTCCGGGCCGTGATGGCGGACGCGATACCCGCGTCCGCGTCGTTCGCGGCGATCTGGTCGAACCCGCCGGTTCGCATCGGCAAGGCCGCACTGCACAGCTTGCTCGGCCGCTGGCTCGGCAGGCTGGCGCCTGACGGCGTGGCTTATCTCGTCGTGCAGCGGCACCTGGGCGCGGACTCGCTGCAGCGCTGGCTGGCCGGGGCGGGATGGAACCCGGCGCGCGTAACGTCACGAAACGGATACCGTGTGCTACGAATAACTGATCCTGAACTGCTGCCGCGGACCTACGGCGATCCGGATAAGGTGACCCGATGATCGGGCCGGGGCCGGCGCCGTGAGCCGCGAGGAGCCGACGGCCGTCGCCGCACTTGAGTCGGCGGGCAAGCGCCCACGGGCCACCGCTGCCCGAAGCGCGCAGCCCAGGCAGTTGCGCCCCACCGACGTCAAGAGGCTGAACAGGCAATGGCGGCGAAACACCCACGCCAGGCTCGCCCTGCTGCTCGACTCGGTCACCCAGCCGTTCAACATGGGCTCGATCATTCGCTCGGCCGCCGCATTCGGCGTCGAGCGCGTATGGCTGGCGGGCAACTCGTCGTCGCCGTCGCATCCATCCACGCGCAAGACGAGCCTCGGCACCGAGCGCATGATCAGTTTCGAGGAGGAGCCGTCGGCGGCGGCTGCCGCCAAAGCCGCCGCGGCCGCCGGATACCGCGTTGTCGCGATTGAGCTCGCGGCGGGCGCGGTCGCGCTGCACGACGCCGCGCTCGACGGCGACATCTGCCTGGCTCTCGGCAACGAGGACCACGGCTGCTCGCCCGCGCTGCTCGCCGCGGCCGACGCGGTCGCGTACATTCCGCAGGTGGGCCGCGTCGGGTCGCTGAACGTGGCGGTCGCGGCGGCGGTCGCACTCGCCGAGGCACGGCGCCGTGAATGGGCCGCGCGGGATAGCCCGCCCGCGGCAGGCCTCGCCGCGCCGGGCGATGAGCAGGGTGCCAATGGCCAGGAAGTGTCCTGATGATGCCGCAACGATGCCGCACCAGGTGCTGATCATGGCTCTGGGCAACCCGGGTAACGGGCATACTCGAACGCATGCTGTCTAGGTTCCTCGACCAGCCGGGCCCGATAGCGTTCGCGCATCGCGGCGGGGCGGCGCACGGGCCGGAGAACTCATGGGCCGCATTCGAGCAAGCGGTCGATCTCGGCTACCGCTATCTGGAAACGGACGTACAGGCCACCGCGGATGGCACGCTCATCGCCTTCCACGACCGCACCCTGGACCGGGTGACCGACAGCAGCGGGCGCATCGCGGACATGCCGTACGGCGCGGTCGCCGCGGCAAGGATCGGCGGCACCGAGCCGATCCCGCTACTGGAGGATTTGCTCGGGGCCTGGCCAGCGGCGCGCTTTAACATCGACGTGAAGGACGAGCCGGCGATCCAGCCGCTTGTCCGGGTACTCAGGCGCACGGTGGCGTGGGACCGGGTGTGCGTGACCTCGTTCTCGTCGCGCCGACTACACGCCTTCAGGTGCTGCGTGGACCGCCAGACCTGTACGACGCTGTCGCCGGTCGGGCTGGCGGCGGTGCGGTCAGGCGCCTGGGCCGGAGGGATGTCAGGCCGGCTCGCCCGCGCGGGCGTCCGCTGCGCGCAGATTCCCGCCCGCGTCGCGTCGCCTGCCTTCCTCGGGTTGCTGCGTCGCGCGGGCCTGCAGATCCACGTCTGGACTGTGAACGAGCCTGCGCTGATGCGCCAGTTGCTTGACCTCGACGTGGACGGCATCATGACCGACGACACGGTGGCGCTTCGTGACGTGCTCACCGAGCGCGCCCAATGGCACGGCGCGCCGACAGGACACCGCGGCGGCTGACACGGGCTGTCGATCACGAAAGAGCCAAACAGGGCGCCGCAAGGCGATGACCGTGGTATTGGGTGGTTGGATTACGGGCAGAGCGGGAATCTTGTCCGGGTAACTCAGCGTTGAGGTATCGACAGCTACGTGCCCGGGAGGCAATTACCTATGGCGGAACGCGCACTTCGCGGCACCCGGCTCGGAGCGACGAGCTACGAGAACGATCGCAACACCGACCTGGCCCCGCGTCAGGAGGTCTCTTTTGATTGCCCGACCGGCCACCACTTCTCTGTTCCGTTCGCGGCCGAGGCGGAGATCCCGACCACCTGGGAATGCCGGGTATGCGGAGCCGCCGCGATCACGGTGACCGGAGAGCTTCCCGCAGCAAAGAAGGCCAAGCCGCCGCGTACACACTGGGACATGCTGCTTGAGCGGCGGTCCATCGAAGATCTCGAGGAAGTGCTCGAGGAACGGCTGGCCATCGTGCGGGCCGGCCGGTCCGGCATTGAGGGCGCGCAAGCCGGCAAGCAGCAGCGGCTCAAGAGCGCGTAGCCCACAGCGGGCGGCGGTCGCGCATGCGGCGCATAAAGGTATGCGGCCCGCGCGTCTTTCCTTCGGGCGGGTTCAGATTCCTCGCTCGCCGAAGCCGTGTGTTGGCACGACCTCTCATTCACGCGGTGCCGGCGCGGCCAGTTCCCGCTGCCGCGCCGGTGTCACCTTTGCCTGCCGCCGCGCTAGTACCACCGTTTCGTGCCGCCGCGCCGTCATCGATGACCTCGCCGCGGATGATCTTGGCGGGCCGCTCCGCCGCTGCGGTACGGGGCGCGCCGGGTGATTGTGGCCCGGATGGGCCACGTGCCAAAGGACCTGCTGACGAGGTCCTCGCCCGCGTCAGGCGGCTGCCAGCCCTGACGCCGACGGCAGCCGCCCTGCGGAAGAAGATGAGGCCGAAGACGCGGCGCACAAGCGGGCGGGTGAACGGCGCCACCGCGAGCATGCCAAGGACGTCGGTCACAAATCCTGGGACCGCGACGAGTGCTCCTCCGGCCAGGACCAGCGCAGCGTCGCCGAGTTCACGGTCCGGCACGACGCCGCTCCGCACAGCGCCGTGCAACGCTCCCCAGGCACGCCGGCCCTGGTTTCGCACCAGCCACAGGCCGGCCACCGTGGAGACGATGAGCAACGCAACCGTCAGCGCCCAGCCAACGACATGGGCGATCGTGACGATGACGAAGATCTCGACCGCGGCCAGCACGAGCACCGCGAGGAACGCCGCAAATACCATGCTTCCATCATCGGTCAGCCATGGCGATGTTTGTGCAACCTGCCGGCGACTCCCCATTGGGTGACGCGCCACAGCGCCTCACGCACGATGGCGTTGCTCATCTTGCTGTCACCCCGGGTTCGCTCGACGAACGTGATCGGGACCTCGACCACCTTGAGCCCGGCCTGGAGGGCGCGCAGCGTGAGGTCGATCTGGAAGCAGTAGCCCTGGGACTCGACGTTGTCCAGACCGACCTTCCGCAACGTCGTGGCCCGGTAGGCACGATATCCCCCGGTGGCGTCGTGTACCGGGATGCCCAGCATCAGCCGTACGTAGGTGTTGCCGCCGCGCGAGAGGATCTCGCGAGATTTCGCCCAGTTCGTTATCTTGCCGCCGGGTACCCAGCGTGAGCCGAGTACGACGTCGGCGTCGTCGAGCGCACCGAGGAGCGTGGGCAGTTCCTCGGGCTGGTGTGAACCGTCCGCGTCCATCTCGACCATGGCGTCGTAGCCTTGATCGAGCGCCCACTGGAACCCGGCGATGTAGGCAGCGCCGAGGCCCGCCTTGGCGCCGCGGTGCAGCACCTGGATGTGGTCGTCGGCCGCGGCGATGGCATCGGCTTCCCGGCCCGTTCCGTCCGGGCTGTTGTCATCCACGACGAGCACGTCGGCAGTTGGCACGGCCGACCGCACCCGCGACGTGATGGGCCGCACGTTGTCCCGCTCGTTGTAGGTCGGGATGATGACGACCACACGGCCGGCGAACCCGTCTGCTCCTGTCACGCTTCCTGCCTTTGCCTGGTCTTGTCGCGAGTGACGGACCCCAGAATCCCGAGGGCCGCAGCACACGTTCCCGCCGCGGTGAGAATCCACTCGGGCAGTTCGCCGAGCCGGTCGGCGAGCGTCAGCGCGGACGACGTCCTGATCTGCCGTACGAGGATCGCCTGGGTGAATTGCCTGGACTGGGCGAGCACCCGTCCACCTGGAGTAATGATGGCGCTGACTCCGCTGGTCGCCGCGATCAGTACCGGCCGTGCGTCCTCCACCGCCCGCAGCCGCGATATCGCGAGCTGCTGTGCGGGCTCATCGGTGCGGCCATAGTCGGCGTTGTTCGTCTGCACCACGATCACCCGGCCGCCGTGGGTCACCGCGTCTCTGACGATACCGTCGTAGGCGACCTCAAAGCAGATAACGTCGCCGATCGTGACCGGGCCGAGGCGCAGCACGCCGGGCCCGTGACCCGCTACCTGGTCGTAGGGCACAAGCTGGAACCGCTTGATGAACTTGGTCAGCACCGAGCGCATCGGAATGTATTCGCCGAACGGCACGGGGTGCTGCTTGATGTAGTAGGCGCCCGCGCCGGTCTGCGGTGACCAGACGATCCCGCGGTTCTCCACGTGCTTCCCATCCCTTGTGAAGGAGAGGGCCCCGACGAGCGTCGGTACCCCGACAGCGCGGACCGCGGAGTTGATCAGTGCGTAGGCGTCAGGATTCTGATACGGATCGACGTCGCTCGAGTTCTCGGGAAGAATCACCAGATCCGGGTGAGGTAGCCGCCCCAGCTTGACCTGGGCTGCCAGCTTGTGCATCGCGTTGACGTGGTCATCGAGCACGGCCAAGCGCTGGCCGAGGAAGTCCAGGCCGAGCCGTGGAACGTTGCCCTGCACCACGGCGACGGTGACGCTGCGCCCGCCCGCACGAGCCAGCGGGATTGCGGGGCCGGCAGCCACGATCGCGACGACGCCGATGGCAGCCGCCAGTGCCACCACCCGCCGGCGCGCGGGCGCGGCGAGCACGGCGCTGCCCCGGCCACCGGCAGGACCCGATGTGCTGGCCCTGCTGCTCACGATTGTCGCGATCAGGCCGCCGGCGAGCGCGACCATGAAGGTCAGCAGGGGCGCGCCTCCGACCGCCGCATATCTGGTCAGGGGCGAGGCTGACTGGCTGAACGCGAGCCGTCCCCAGGGGAATCCGCCGAGTGGAATCCGGCTGCGCACCGCTTCGTCGGCTACCCACAGGCACGCCGCCCACAGCGGTGCAAGGCGCAGCCGGGCAACAGCAGCGATACCGGCGCCGAGGGGGGCGAAGTAGAGGGCTTCCACAAGCGCGAGCACCAGCCACGCGTCCGGGCCGATGACGTGCAGCCAGAAGAGCAGCACGATGAAGAAGGCGGCACCGGCCAGGAGCCCGAGCAGCGCACCGGCCCGAAGCGGCCTGCGCGCCGGCTGCCAGATGGCGACAGTGATCAGGGCGACCGCGGCAGGCGCGAGCGGCCACCAGCCTACGGGCGGGAAGGCAAGGCTCAGCAGCAGCCCGCCGGCGACGGCGGCTCCAGCCGGCCACGCACGGCGTACCGCTTGCCGCGGGCCGCCGGAGCGAGCCAGGACCCGGCTGCCGGTGCCTGCGTCGCCCGGCGCATCGCGTGCGACCGCGACGCCATATAGAACCCTAACGCTGCGGGGTGCTGGCGAGCCGGTGTCCGCTGCGGGGTCCTTTTCCGGCGTGGTCCGCCGAGCGCTGGCCTCCACGCAGGCACGCTACCCGCTCCTTGGCCCAGATAGGACGACGTGCCGACGGACTTTCCGATGCTGTTACCCTCGCACACCTTGCAGCGCCAATCCCGCAGCCGGTGACGCGGCGCCCAGCCCGCTGCCGGAGATCTGAGCCCCCGCATCGGCAAGATGGGAACACCAGCGGGAAGCTGCTTGCCTGTACGCGGAAACCAGCAGGCGACCAAGGCGGCATACCGCAGGAACCTGAACGAGTGCCAGACAGGCCCTCGAGCGGGAGTCTCCCCCGGCGCTAGCTAGTGTAGTGTCTCTCAATTGACTTGGTAGTTGTGGTAACACGCACCATGAATCATGCGGCGGCTGCCCTGGAGCTGGCTGACGGCCAGCGGCGAACCCTGGAAGTGCTGGCCAAATCGGCAACCGCGCCGCACCGCGATGTACTGCGGGCGCGGTCACCGCTGCTGGCGGCCGATGGCGTCGCGAATACCCAGATTGCGCAGCGGATCGGGGTGTCGGCCGTGACGGTGCGGGCCTGGCGGAAGCGGTTCACTGCCGAGGGTCTGGCGAAGTTCGGCCGGGTGCGGCAGGGCCGGGGCCGCAAGCCATCGATAGCACCCGCCTTGTCGTCGATGCTTCTCTAACGAACGCGTCTCCAAGCGGTCTACCTGCGCAAACAACTCATCAAAGATCACAAACCCCGGATAACCAGGCTCTCGACCGGACCCAGCCCACGCTGCCGATGAAGCCCGGCCGGGCCGGCACCATGACCCATGACTACAAGCGCAACGGCACCACGACGCTGTTCGCCGCGCTCAACGTGCTCACCGGCAACGTCATCGGCCAATGCCCGCCAAAGCACCGCAACACCGAGTTTTTGAAGTTCCTTCGCGCCATCGACCGGCAGGTGCCCAAAGGGCTGGCCATCCACCTGATTCTGGACAACTACGGCACGCACAACCACCCGAACGTCAAGGCGTGGCTGGCCAAGCACCCCCGCTTCCACCTGCACTTCACGCCCACATCGAGCTCCTGGCTCAATCTGGCCGAGCGCTGGTTCCGCAACCTCACTGACAAGGCCATCCGCCGCGGGGTGTTCAGGTCCGTGCCCGAACTCATCGCCGCCATCGACGCCTACCTCACGGCCAATAACGACGACCCCAAGCCGTTCGTGTGGACCGCTACAGCCGAGGAAATCCTGTCGAAGGTCCGGCGCGGGCGGGTTACCCTCAAGGAATTATCTAGCCAATAGTGAGACGCACTAGCACAGAAGTCGGAAGAGGGCCCGGACATCCCTTCGGACCGGAACACGTCTCGTCGGCAACGAGCTCGCACTCCGTTGTCTACTGGGTGTCCGGACCCTTTCCGGGTCCAACCCCCCGCCCAGCCGGGACCGCGGCGCGGCCAGCTTCCGTATTCCGCACCTGGCAAAAAAGACGGAACGGCCTGGATCCCCCGTCCGTGGCGCAGCCCCCGAAGTGGCCGGGACAGCCGACCCGGCCGGTTAGCCCGGTGCTGGACTGCGCAGCAACTTACCGCCCCTCGGCCCGATGTCAAGCTCGTTGCGGACAACTCCTGAATAGCCATTTGACCATGTCTGGCTGCACATCACCCCTTATCCCGCCGCCGCAACGCAGCAGAATTCGGGCCGTCGCGGGGCATCGGGGCGCCCGGTGCGCCGCTGCCCGGACCGGCGCCTGCGCGCGCTCACGCCCGGGTCCTTACGCCCCGCGGCGATGCCCGCCTGGACCAGGACGTCCCGCTCGGCGCCGGAGTAGGCGAAATCGGGCTGCCAGGCGCCGGGAACACTGTGTGTTTCTCGGATCGGCGGCCCTGTTCGAGCGGCCAGCCGCCGCGGCCCCTGCCCGCGGGGGCGCCGCTATAGCGGCAGGCCGGACTCCAGATGGTCCAGCCCGGCGTCGAAAAGCAGGTCTCCAGGTCGTCGGCCGCGTCCAGCCAAGCGGCAAGCGCGATGCCTAGCACCGCCCCTGCCGTGGTACGGACGACGAAGTCGTCCTCGCGACGGCCCGCTCGTCGCGCGAGCGCCGCGGCGAAGAGGTCGATCGTCGACGTGAGCTCGTCAAGGAGCCGCGCACGTACGTCGGGAATGGACATCGCAAGCGGCGCTTTCGCGGAACTGCGCGAGCTGGTCAGCAGACAGCGCGGCGAAAGCCGTCCGCAGCGCGCCACGCAGTGCCGCGATCGGGCCGAGCCCGGGCGGCTGCGCCTCAAGTGCCCCGGCCGCGAGCAGCTCCATGTCGTCGCACAGCACGACGCCTTCTTTGGTCGGGAAGTAGCGGAAGAACGTGCTCTCCGAGACCTCGGCGGCGGCGGCGATCTGCGCCACGGTGGTCGCGTCGTAGCCCTGCTGCCGGAAGAGCCGCAGCGTCTGCTGCCTGATGCCAGCACGCGTCCTGGCCTTCTGGCGTTCGCGCAGCCCGGCCACGGCGTCGGCGCCGCGCGCCGGGCGTGGCCTTGGACTGCCGTAGGGCCGCGGATTCATGACCCCGACCTGGCTTCTTCCGCGTCCCGCGGCACGCTTGGCATGGCTGGTCCGGCCGCAGGCTGCTGCGTCGCATCGGGCGCGCGGTTTGGTGGTATGCAACGGGCCGCGGGGTGTCGGGGCTTGACGGTCCTTTGTCGGGCGGCGGGACTAGCTAGCCGCGTGGTGGCACGACCACGGTGCCGGTCGCGGTGACAGCCACAATCGGTTCCCCGAGGACCCGTGCCGCAGCGGGGCCGCCGGCCGGTTCGGCCCGGCACACCACCCTCGCCTGGAACGCGAGTTCGCGGCTGCGCCGCCCGACCCGCGTCACGGTCGCGGTCGCCTCGATCACATCGCCGGCCCGGACCGGCGCACTGAACTGGACGGCGGAGTACCCGGCCAGCAGACCCTCGTCGCCGTCAAGCCGGATGCAGACCTCGGTCGCCACGTCGCCGAACAGCCCGAGCACGTAGGCGCCGTCAACCAGACTCCCGCCATAATGTGCGTGAGTGTAGGGCACATATCTGCGGTGCGTGACGCATAGGCCCTCGCCGCTCATCGCCGCGTGCCCACCGCTGCGGACGTGGTGTCCGCAGGGCCTACGCTGCCCCGCCACCGCTCGGGTCCTCGTCGCGCGGGCCCTGTGAGCCCGGACTCTGATGGCCCGGACGCCGATAGCCCGGACGCCGATGGCCCAGACCCCGGCTGCGCAGACCCCGCTGTCGCTGTTCCTGCGCGTGCGGCGGCACGGGCGCGATCCACGTCCCGGCGGCTGTCGGGCCCTGCCAGGGCGTGCATCAGGTAGCTCGCCACCTCGCGGGGCGTGGTGCCCCGGCCGAAGATACGGTCAACGCCAAGCTCGCGGGCCATAGCCGGGTCGAACCGCGGGCCGCCCACGACAAGCAACGGCCGGCCTGGAGCGTCGCCGGCCGCCAGGATCCGGTCCTCCCCATCACCAGGCGCCCCGCCCTCGCCGTCAGTTGCGCCTGACGGCTGCACGAATGCCTCCGCCAGGGCCCGCGCACCGGTCAAATGGGCGTCCCGCTGGGTCACGACCTGGCTGACCAGTACCGCGTCGGCCCGCTCGCGCCGCGCCCGGCCGGCCAGTTCGCTGACACTCACCTGCGCGCCGAGGTTGACCACCCGTATCTCGCGATAGTACTCGAGGCCCTTCTCCCCCGCGTGCCCCTTCACGTTCAGGATCGCGTCGATCCCGACGGTGTGCGCGTCGGTGCCCACGCACGCACCAACGACCACCAGCTTGCGCCCGAGTACGGTACGGATCCGGAGATTCACCTCGTGCGGTGAAAGCAGCGGGAACTCGCGCTCGGTGACGTTTATCGCCGACAAGTCCACAAGGTGGCTCACGCGCCCGTACACGATGAAGAACGTGAAGTCCGGGCCCATGGTTTTCGCGTGCACCACCATCGCCTGATCCATGCCCATCTTGGTGGCAAGCTGCAGCGCCGCTGCCTCGGCCCAGGCCCGTTCACCTGCACCGCCCATCGGCACCGGCAACGTGAACGACAACTGGACCCAACCGTCTCCTGTGGTATCGCCGTAGGGACGTACAACCCGCCCGGTATTCGCCATGATCAGCCTCCATCCGCAAGCGGAACCCGCGCGTGGCACGTCGCCACCTCAGCCCCGCACTTATCTCTGCAGCCTTCGCGCGTCTGCACACCTTGCGCGTGTCTGCGCACCTGGCAGTCGGCTGTCACTGACGCTCCACGCTGATCTCCGCAGCTGCGCGCGCCGGGCCGTCGACGCTCGTTGTCGCTCGCTGCTCATTGCCGCACCCGCGGTGCCGGTTCGTGCGGTGCCGGTTCGTGCGGTGCCGGTTCGTGCGGTGCCGGCTCCTTGGGTGCCGGTTCCTGTTGGGGCAGACCATGCGGCGCTTCCAACAGCTCAGTTGCGGGATTGAAATACCCGGTGGAGCGCGGGACCACGCCGTCGAGCCCACGCCCGCCGTCCTGCGGGCGCTTGGTCACCCCGAACGTCCCGTCGGCGATCGTCTGGAGCAGGCCTTCTCCGCCGATCTTGCGCAGGAGGTCCACCGCCTCGCCGAGCACCTGGTGGGCGCGCCGGGTCACGGGCGAGTCGGGGCCGGGCCGGAAGTCGTCGCCGAGGCTGCCTGCCGCCTCCCTGACGTAGCGGACGTTCTCAAGCGCCAGGTCCCGGTCAGACAGGAATGGCGTGTGGATGCCCTCGGTCATCATGCCGATCAGCAGGATCGACTGACCCGTCATCAGGCCGCACAGGTTGAAAAACGCGTCGAGCAGATAGCCGGAGAAAACGTTGCCCGTCATGTGCTTGGTCGGTGGCATGTACTTCAGCGGCGCCTCAGGGAACAGCTCGCGCACCAGCTGGGCGTGCGCGAGCTCAAGCAGGAACGAGCCAGGGATCGCCGGGTTGATCTCGAAGGCGTGGCCGAGCCCGAGCTGCGAGTCAGCGAGTCCTGCCTCCTTGCCGAAGTACTCGTTGAGCAGCTGGCTGACCACCACCGTGTGCGCGGCGTCCACCGCGTCGGCGGTGGTGAGGTAGTTGTCCTCGCCGGTGTTGATGACGATGCCTGCCCGGGCGTGGACCCGCCTGGAGAACCGCTGATCGATGAAGGTCCGCTGGGGGTTGATGTCGCGGAAGATGATGCCGTACATGCAATCGTTCAGCATCATGTCCAGCCGCTCCAGCCCCGCGAGCGCCGCGATCTCGGGCATGCACAGGCCCGAGGCGTAGTTGGTGAGCCGGACATAGCGGCCGAGTTCACGGGACACGTCGTCGAGCGCTGCGCGCATGAGGCGGAAGTTCTCCTGCGTGGCGTACGTGCCCGCGTAACCTTCGCGGGTCGCGCCTTCAGGCACATAGTCGAGCAGCGACTGCCCGGTGGAGCGGATCACCGCGATGATGTCCGCACCCTCGCGCGCGGCGGCCTGGGCCTGCGGGATGTCCTCGTGGATATCACCGGTGGCCACAATCAGATAAATCCACGGCAGCGGTGGCTCGGCGGTCTCGCGGATCAGGGTCGCACGTTCGGCCCGGCGCGCGTCGATTCGCCCGATGCCCCGGCCGACCGCGCTCAGCGCCGCCTGCCGCGCCGCCGCGGCGGCGCCGCCGTCCGGGATGCGGAACCTGGCGGCGCCTTCAGCGGCAGCGACGGCAAGTGCCCGCAGGTCCGGGTAACCGCCGCTGCGCAACGCGTCCCAGGCGGGCAGGGCAACGCCATGGGACAGTCCGGTCTGCTCCCGCACGGCGTCGGTGAGCCTGTTGACCCACGGCATGCCGTCGCCATCCGCGCCATCCAGGCCAGCGAGCCTCAGCACGGCGCGCTCGACCGACACGGTGGTGTGTGTCCGCGCCATTTCCACGACGGGGTGGCCGGCCAGTTTTGCGAGCCTGCGGGCCTCGCGGACGATCGCATGATCGAGACCGAGCTTGGCTGTCACGGGGGAGGTTTGAGGTGTCGACGTGCGGGCCGCAGGGGCCTGGGCGGCAGGGGCTTGTGCGTTCGGGGCCGGAGTTTGATTCACTGTGCCACCCGCCGTGCGAGAAGAGCCCGGACCGCAGGGTCGGTCCTGGCCAGGTCGAGCGCAAGCTCGGCGTGGCCGGGCACGTACCCGTTACCGATGAGCATGGTCACGTCCGCGGCGATGCCCTCGGCGCCCAGCGCCGCGGCCGTGAACGACGTGGCCATTGAGAAGAAGATCACGGTGCCGCCCTGAGCGGTGGCGAGGATCGCGCCACCCTCACAGCCCGGCACGTCTACGCAGACTACGGTCACGTCGGCCGGTCCCCCCACCCCGTTTACCGCGTCGCCAAGCGCAACCGGATCACGCGCGTCGGCGATCACGACCTCGTCGGCCAGGGCGTGGCGCCCGCCCGATGCCGGTGCCGCCATTGACGGCACCGGCCTGGTCAGTGTCGCGGCGGCTGGCGCGCCGAGGGCCGCTTCGCGCAGTGTGGTGGCTTCCGCGTCGTCAGGAACGACGCCGATGACGCGGGCCGCGCCGGCCCGGCGGGCGGCTGCCGCGGAAAGGCTGCCGCTCTTGCCCGAGGCGCCGATGATCGCGACGGTGACGCCCGCGGAACCCCGACCTGGCGTGTGCGGGCTCGCAGGCCGAGCTGCAGCACCCACGTAGGAGGCCACCACACGAGCGGTCAACGCGGGGGCACCGCATACGTCAAGCACGGCGAGCGCGAGCGGTACGGGAAGGTCGTCAGGGAGTACCGCGGCGATCGAACGTCCGAACAGGATCGCATGCCCCTCGCACGGTACCTGCTCTGATGTGCCGTCCCAGCGGGCAAAACCGTCGGTGATCACGAGCGGGGTGAGGCTGAGGGAGACGAGCGTCGCCACCCTGTCCCCCGGCTTCAGCCCGAGCCGCGAGCCTGGCCCGGCCTCATCCACGACGCCGACGAGCATGCCCCCCGATCCGGTGACCGGGTTGTGCATCTTGCCGCGGGTCCGGATGATCTCCAGAACGGCCGCCCTGATCTGGGCCGGGTCGCCGCGGTGCGCCTCGTGCAACTGGCGGAAGGAGGCCGCGTCGAGGTTCAGCCGCTCGACACGGACCCGGACTTCGTCGGACGCGATCTCGGGCCGCGGGTCCAGCCGCAGCGCGGCCTGCGGAAGGACACCGAAGGGACGCACGACGCGGCGCAGGCCCAGCGGCGAGGTCGCGGACTCGCGGCCGGCGAGCGTCCGCCGCGATTCTGCGGCCCCTTGTCCCGACGTTGTGGTCTGTGCGCGCGCCGGGTCGCCCCCGGCAACAGTCACCTGGTTGCCCGCACCAGCCGTCTGCGCCTGCGCCCCGGTGGCGCCGTGCCCCTGATCCGCCGGGCCCACGTGCTCCGCGACACCGGCAGGCGCCCGTTCTGGTGCCCCCGTGGGGTGCGCTCCTGCCCAAACAGGTACTTGGGCGGCACGCCCCGGTGCGTCCGCACGGCCCCCCTGGGCGTGCGTCGCCTCCCGCCATGGACTTTCGGACGCCCGGATCGGTGCCACGCTCCCCCACCTTCCTGCTCTTAGCGGTATTGATCAAGATAATTTCTTGCTAGAAGCTACTATGACAATAGGTTCTTTCGTAACCTGTGAACAATCGGAGACATCATCCGGCTTGTCGCCACCTCACAAGGGCAAGGAGGCCACATGATCGACCAGCCGTATGTCTACCGCCGCGTAGAGCCGGCTGAACCCGACTGGCGGCGTTTCCCCGGCTGGGTGGACGTGACCGCGGCGGAATGGGAGTCCGCCCAGTGGCAGCGGGCCCACTGCGTGAAGAACATCAGGCAGCTCCGCCAGGTGGTGGGCGCCGGTCTGGAGGAGCGCTTCTACGCCGACCTCGAGCGCGACCAGCGCGAACGCGCCACAATGTCGATGCTCGTGCCACCGCAGATGATCAACACGATCGCCGCTGCCTTCGCGCCCGGCGAGCCGGGTTTCACCGACGCTTTCTACGCCGATGCGGTGCGCATGTACATGATCCCGGTGTTCTCCGACCGCCGCGACGACTGGCCATCGCACCCGTACGCGCAGCGGGATTCCTTGCACGAGGCGGAGATGTGGGCGGTTGAGGGCCTGACTCACCGCTACCCGACCAAGGTGCTCGCCGAGGTGCTGCCGACCTGCCCGCAATACTGCGGGCACTGCACCAGGATGGACCTGGTCGGTAACCCGACCACCGTGACAGGCAAGCACAAATTCGCCCTTGCCAGGCAGGACCGGCTTGGTGAGATGCTCGACTATCTGCGCCGCTCCCCCGGCGTCAGGGATGTCGTTGTTTCCGGCGGCGACGTCGCGAACGTGCCCTGGCCACGCCTTGAGGAGTTCGTGGGCGCCCTGCTCGATATCGGCAGCATCCGCGACATCCGGCTGGCTACCAAGGCCCTCATGGGCCTGCCACAGCACTGGCTTCAGGACGAGGTCAGGGCCGGCCTCGAGCGCCTCGCCACCACCGCGCGCGAGCGCGGGGTCGGCCTCGCGATCCACACCCACGTCAACGCAGCACAGTCGGTGACGCCGCTGGTCGCCAAGGCGGCCGCGGCGATGCTCGACACGGGGATCCGCGACGTGCGCAATCAGGGCGTCCTGCTGCGCGGCGTCAACGACAGCCCGGCTGCGCTGCTTGACCTGTGTTTCGCATTGCTCGACGGCGCACGGATCATGCCCTACTACTTCTATATGTGCGACATGATCCCGGGCAGCGAGCACTGGCGGCTGAGCGTGGGCGAGGCGCAGCACCTGCAGCATCAGCTCATGGGATACTTGCCAGGATTCGCCACGCCGCGGATCGTCTGCGACGTCCCCTACGTGGGCAAGCGCTGGGTTCACCAGGTGACGCGGTATGACGCTAAGCTTGGCATCTCGTACTGGACCAAGAACTACCGTACGGCGGTGGAGGCCGCGGACCCGCTCGCTCTCGGCCGCGAGTACCCCTACTACGACCCCATCTACATCTTGCCTGACAGTGGCCAGCAATGGTGGCGGGCGCGCAGCAGTAGTCAGACGGCGGTCAAGGAAGCGGTCCACGCACGGGAACCGGTCCACGTACCCGCTTGAGGGCGCGCCAGCGCGCCCGCGCTAAAGCCTGTCTGCGGGCGCATCAGCCCCGGACGACGATTGTCATAGCGAAACGCCCGTGCCCGCTTGTGAACCTGAGCGCTTCACCGCAGCGGGTGTAACCGAAGTGCGCGCGGTTGCCTTGGCCGCATTTTCCTGTCGCGGCCCAGGTTTTCCTGCACTTAGTCGGGTACCACCCGCGGCGGCATCGACACTACGTCTCGTCTGACCGCTCTGTGGACGAGCCCGCGGCGGGCCGTCAGCCGGTGGCGCCGGCGCACTCGAGTGGGAGCTCCCTGAGCGCCGTCCTGCGGTGCCGCGGTGAAGGACGACATAGCCGTCCCTGCTGAGTACCACGCGGTAGCCGTCATGGATAAGCAGGTAAACGCGCTGGCGCTGCGCTCGCAGGCCACTGAACGGGAACGTCTGACGCCCCGTGTCGGCCACCACCCACGGTGCCCATCGTGGCGTCCAGTCCCAAAGCAGGACCGTGTCCCGGCTGGTCAGCTGGGGGCCGATGGCGTTGGCGGCCTCGACAGTCACGCCTGGCGGCACCGCTGCTACCGCGGCCGACGCCGTCCTGTCCCGCTGCGTGACCCGGTAGAAACCCGGATGCAGCGCCGCGCCGACCGGGAACACTGGCACAAGCGCCACCGCGGTCGCGCAGCAAAGCCCTGTGAGCAGGGTGACGATGGCGGGCAGCCGCGCCGCGCGGGTTCGGGCCGACATCCAGCGGCTCAGCCGCATCGCGCCGTCGGCGGCAGCGCAGACGACCACGACGACGACGAACGCGTTGTACTGGTAGGCCAGGCCCCACCAGTCAGGCGCGGAGCTCGCGAGCATCCGCTCGGCGAGCAGCGGGACAGCGGCCAGCGAGATGGGCGACAGCAGCGGCAGGAACAGCAGCGCGCCAGCCAGCCATGCCACGGTTACGAGCTTCACCCGGGGGGCGATCAGCAGGCGCGCGGCGGCGAGCGGATGCGTGATCAGGTGCCAGGCTGCCTGCGTGACGTTGCCGCCGAGCGCGCCGTAGCGCCAGTAGTACATCGCGTTGCCACCGAACACCGGTCGCAGCACCAGGGTAGCCAGCAAAGTGGCGGCGATCCCGCCGGCGATCATCATGGCGGCGAGGTGCCGTTGCCGCGGCAGGTTGCGGCGGGTAACAAGCAACCAGAGGCCGAATCCGGCGACCAGCAGGCCCATATCCTCCTTGACCAGCAGCAGGGCTGCGGCGGCGACCAGCGCGGCCCGCGGTCTGCCAGCCTGCATACGCTCGAAGAATGCCGCGGTGAGCACGGGCACGAACGCAACCTCGTGGAAGCCGAACGCGGTCGCCTCGGCCACCGGCCAGCTCAGGGCGTACGCTCCAGCGGCGAAGTACCCGACCGCCGCAGCGACACGGGCGGGCACGCTCCGCGCGACGAGCCTGCGCCCGAACATCCAGATCAAGGGAATGGCGGCCGCGAACGCGATGCCCTGCACAACCAGGAGGGTCTGCGGGCCGTCGTAGAGCCAGTAGAGCGGGCCCAGGGCCGCGATGATCGGTGACCAGTGATCGCCGAGGATGGAGAAATGCGTGCCGCCGCCATTATGGATGCCCTTGGCGATCGCGATACCCGGCTGGAAATGCGCGTATGAGCGCACGGCCTGGTCGAAGATGACGAGGTCGTACGTGGTCGTACGGAAGGTCGCCTGCTGCGCGAGCGCGAAGCCAACATAGAGGGCCGCGGCTGCCACCGTCATGGCCGCGACCGGACCCCGGTGTGCCGCGCCACCGCGGCGCACCGGACTGGGCACCGCGGCCTGCGCGAACGCGGCCAGGCGAACGCGGAGACCTGTTGCGGGCGGCCCAGCCACGCCGGCACTCATGGCGCAGGAGGCTATCGCGCGCCGGACAGTAGTCTCACCAGCTACCGATTGACACCAGAGGTCTCACGGGCTGAACTCCCTTAGATGTTCCGCACATCAAGAACAGCAAAGTCGCCAGCGCGAGTTGAACCGGCGCCACAGGCAGCCGGGCCAGCGCAAACCGGGCCAGCGCAGAAAACCGGGCCGCTCGCCGACGGCGACGGCGGAATTGGTTACCGGCCCGCACTGCGGCGGATCTCGCGTGCTGATCGGCGATCGCTGCACATCTGGTCCTCAAGCGCCGATTTACCGCTTTTCGGGCTACCTCCCGATTGGACGGGATACCGCTGCCCGGGCCAGCGCGCGGGGCGGCAGCCGATCCGCCGCAGCGGGCCGTTCGGGATGCTCAACCGGCCAGGGGGTCCGCTGTGGATCGCCGCACTTGGCTTGACCCATATGAATCACGATGGCGGGCGGTTACACGTTGCGTCCCATCGGGTGAGGACACATCAGACGCTCGAGGCCATGGCGGCGGGGAATTTCTCCCGCCGGCTTGCGTGGCCACTGCTTCAGCAGGGTGATCGGGAAGCATCCGACAAGGCGGTCATCGCCAAGCGCAAACAGTACCGTTCCGGCGAATTCGGATGGCGGCGCGCGGTCATCCACGTAGACGCGGAGGCAGTTGACCTTTATACCCTCACGACCGGCGCTGACTGGGTAGCCTTGGCCGAGATGGGTGGTGTCTGCCTACAGCTTGACGCTCACCGCTTCCCGATAGGCCGCGTCAGGCTGGTAAGAATCTACGACCCGGCACCATATCTCACCGCGCGGTAGGACGGACGGCCCATCGGACTCATCGTCCGTTAGGTGTGCCCGGGAGGCGCGGCAATGGCAGTTCGGCGCCGCACAATTGTGATTGCGGCGTCCGCGGTCAGCGCGGCGGCAGCCCTGACCGTGACCAGCGTCCTGCTATCCGCCGGCGGAGGCTCCAGGCCGGATAGACCCGTGGCGTCCGCGACGTCGACAAGGCCCACACCCACGCCCACGCTGTCGGATGGACCGCTGGTTTCCCCGTTCACCGGCGAACGGGTGAAGGCACTCGGGCCCGTTCTCGCGGTAAAGATCGACAATGTGGTCGACGCCCGGCCGCCCACCGGCCTGACCGATGCGGACATCGTGTACCTGCTGCCGGTCGAGGGCGGGCTCAGCCGGATCTTCGCCGTGTTCTCGTCGCATTTCCCTAGCGTCATCGGCCCGGTTCGCAGCGCCAGGGAGGACGATATCGAGCTGCTGCGCCAGTTCGGGCGTCCGGCCTTCGCCTATTCGGGCGCGCAGAGTTACCTGTTGCCCATCATTGAGCACGCACGCACCGTCGACCTGTACGCGGGAACCACCGCCGGGTATTTCCGCGACCCGAACCAGATCATCCCGCACAACTTGTACGCCAACACGAGCCAGCTGCTCGCCCAGGCCCGGGGCGCGAGCAATGCGCACGATATTGGTTTCAGATTCGGTCCGCCGCCGCCGGGTGGCCGACCCACTCCGTCATTGTCTGTCGCATATCCCGCCGCGTCATTCTCATTCCGGTGGTCGGGGCGGAAAACGCGGTGGCTGGTTTGGATGGACGGGTCACCTGCCCTCGAGGCGGAGGGCGGCCAGTTGAGTGCCGCGACCGTGGTCATTCAGTACACGAGGGTGCGCACTTCCCGGTTCCTCGAGGAGGGCGTGCCGCCGCCGTACGCCGAGAGTACGGGCGCAGGCACCGCCGTGGTGCTGCGCAACGGCTTGGCGTACGACGCGCACTGGTCGCGACCGCAGGCC